>Ga0209055_1001806_pt1 | contig 13840 bp, 9 predicted proteins | sample GraSoiAngelo_110_FD_185875 | JGI IMG/M metagenome (GOLD analysis project Ga0209055, IMG submission 185875) | Grasslands soil microbial communities from the Angelo Coastal Reserve, California, USA - 14_0903_12_30cm (SPAdes) (version 2) | ecosystem: Environmental > Terrestrial > Soil > Grasslands ... | reverse complement strand
GGACCCGTGGGAGCCCGCAGGGGGCGGTGTGCTATTTTCGCATTCCCGACGACCGCTTGCTTTTTCCGCATTCTAATGGTATCTATACCATTAGAATGAAGGAAGCGCGCGGACCTCTGGCTTCTCGTCTCCGACAGCGGAAGTTTGCTCTGCTCCGCCGCTTCGCCATTCCGGGCGACCTTCTGCCCGGCTCGCTCTCCGTCAGTCGCCTCCGTTGCGGAAAGCCCTCCTGTCACTGCGCCAACCGGGGCGATCCCGGTCACCCGATCTGGACCTACACCTTCATGATCCAGGGGAAGAAGCAGACTCAGCACATCCCGAGAGAGATGATCGAAGACGTGAACCAGCGTGTGGCTGCCGGCCGTGAGTTCCAGGATGCCGTGCGCGAAGTGCTGGCGGCCAACGCGCAACTGCTGGTGCTAGCGCGGAAGCAGGAGCGGAAACGCCGCCGATGAGGACGCCGACGCCGCGGCGGCTCTGGAATTATCTGACGCGGCGTCTTCGGCTGAAGCGCTATCTGCAGTCTCCTGGGGACGGCCGGCGGCAGCCGCAGATTCCGGCCCAGGCGCTGCTTTGGGCCATGCTGGTCGGCCAGATTCTGCGAGAGTACAGTTTTCATGCCGTCGAAGCTCTGGTGCGCTCTTCGGCGCGGCGCCATCTCTGCCTCCGCGTTTCGTTCGGAGACGACGCGTTGGGCTATTTCACCGAGCGGCTCGATCCGGCCCCCATGCGCGCGGCCTTGGCCGCCATCCTCCGGCAGGCCAAACGGAACAAGGCCTTCGACGATTGCCGCTGGATCGGTTTGGCCGTGGACGGCACCGGTGCGGGACGGCGGAGGCGTCGCGGCTGCCCTTTGTGCCGCCCCATTCGCAACGCGGCTCAAGAGGTTGTTGGTTATCGCCATCATTTCACCCTGATCAGCGTGGTGGGAACCGGTCTGTCGTTGCCCTTTGATGTGGAACCCTATGGGCCGGGCGACAGTGAATACGCGGCGGCCCAGCGGTTGTTGCGGCGCGCGGTGGATCACCTCGGAAAGCGGTTTGCTCAATATGCGGTCGTCGATAGCGGACTGGCCACGGCCCCGTTCTTGCACACGGTGGGCGCTCTCGGTCTGCCGGTCGTGGCGCGACTGAAAGAAAACCTGCCCGAACTGCTCGCGGCAGCGCGGCAGCGCTTTCGCTGGCAACGTCCGGCGTTGGTTTTCCAAGACGGAGAAGATCGCGTCGAGATCTGGGAGGCCGACGATTTTGACCCCTGGGAGACACTGCGCTGGACAACGGTTCGCGTCTTCTTCTATCGCCAGCACAAGCCGGACAGCACAGTGATCGAAGCCTATTGGCTGACGGATTTTCCGTCCTCGCGCGTGGGCGCTCCTTCCCTCTACCGCATGGCCAAGAGTCGCTGGGAGATCGAGAACCAGGGCTTCAACGAAGCCAAGAACTATCACGGCATCGAGCATATCTGCCGCCATCACGCCAACAGTCTGCTGATCGGGTGGCTCATCACCATTTTGGCCTTGACCATCGAACGACTCTACCGACTCCGCTATTTGCACCGGGGCGCACATCCAGTGTGCACGGCTGCCCAACTGCTTCTCGCACTGTGGCTGAGTCTGTCCCGCCCTTGCCCGGCTGACACCAGCTGACGGCACATTCGCTCGCACCCCTGGGCGAAATCAACGACCAGAGCCGCACCATCGCTCCCTAGCCCACAGCCTGACCATATCGCCGTCGCTTGCAGGCAGAAATGCCACTGGGAACCCTCGTCCGAAAATGGGCTCTGTCCCGGCGCCTCCCCCAACCAATCAAAAAAAGCGCCAGGTATGCTCGCACCTCCACTCCAAACTGATCAGATTCCGAAATCGCTGTTGTGGCACGCCCTGCCTTGACTCTGGGCCGTAATCCGTTAAACTCCAGATAGTTTCACCGCGGTAGAAAGCACCGAAAGGAGAAGGCCGGACTATGAGGGTCACCCACAAAACGAGGGAAGTACTGGCTCGCGTGTCCGCTCTTCATCGGAACTAAGAGCGAGCGGGGTCTGCTGCCGGACCTTGCTTCTTGGAATCCCTAGGCTGAACGGCCTCGCTGGCATCCTTCCTTCGTCTCCCAATCCTGTCTGACACAGTCTCCGACTAGGTGTCGGCTGTTTCGCCGGTTATGAGCGGCCCTCGGCGCTGCGCTGCTTTGTTCCCTATAACGCTCGTGCGGCCAGGTTTTTTTTCGAAGCTTGGAAGCAAAGGAGGAAGTCTTGTTCCAGCTAGAAGAACTCGGATGGAGTTCCTTTTTTGAAGAGCAGATCGATCCGGAAGAGAGAGAACTTTACAGCCCAGCGCGGGTTGCCGAAGAGACGAAGAAATTCTACCGCGTCTACGCCGAATGCGGAGAGCTGCTCTCCGAGGTATCGGGAAAGCTTCTTCACCAGGCAGCGTCCAGGCAGGCGCTGCCTGCCGTCGGGGATTGGGTGCTCGTCCACGCACGAGCTACGGAGGGCCGGGCCACCATTCACCGGGTGTTGCGCCGCAAGAGCAAATTCTCGCGTAAGGTGGCGGGCAAGACGACGGCCGAGCAGATACTTGCTGCGAATGTGGATACGCTCTTTCTGGTTATCGCGCTTGATCGCGACTTCAACCTGCGGCGCATCGAGCGCTATCTCACCTTGGTCTGGGAGAGCGGCGCCCGGCCTGTGATCTTGTTGAACAAAGCCGACTTGTGTGACGAGCCCCAGGCTCGGGCCTTGGACGTGGAGGTGGTCGCCTCCGGCGTGCCGGTGCATTTGCAGAGTGCCATAAACGGCGAAGGGCTTGAAGCGCATGAGCGTTACCTCCGTCGAGGGCAGACCGCCGCTCTGCTGGGCTCCTCCGGGGTTGGGAAATCTACTCTGATCAATCGCCTGGCGGGTCGCGAGGTCCAACGCGTGCAGGAAATCAGCGTCGCCGCCGACCGCGGCCGACATACCACGTCCTCGCGCCAGCTCATTCTTCTGCCCGCAGGCGGCGTGCTGATCGACACACCCGGAATGCGTGAACTACAGCTCTGGGGTTCGGCCGGCAGCCTCCCGCGCGCATTCGAGGACATTGCGGCGCTTGCTGCAGGCTGTCGCTTTCGCGACTGCCAGCACCGTGCCGAGCCGGGTTGCGCCGTGCAGCAGGCGCTCCAGACGCCACAATCGATCCGGACCGCTGGGAGAACTACCTAAAGCTGGAAAAAGAGCTGCACTACCTGGCATTAAAACAGGACGCGCGAGCGCGCCTGGCAGAGCAAAACAAATGGAAGAAAATCGTCAAAGAACAAAAACGAAACAAAAAGCGTTTCTGATGTGCCAGTATCGAACGAGTGGCGCTGGGCAGGAGCCCGTCAACACGAGATTCGATTCGCTCGCCGGGGCTAAAATAACAGGAGAGACTGAAATGCGACTTCCCATGTATGTTCGGATATATGTTCGGATCACTGGGAGTGAACGTTGAAGCCAGCGGAGGGAGCCCAGCTACCGGCACGCGACGAAGCTTCTGTTCCTCATAATCATAAGCCATCTGCGCTCCTGAGGGGCCTGGACGCCGCTGGCTTGTGTACGGCGAATGTCCTACCCTCCCGACTGTTACAACCCTATTTTCGTGCGCCGGCGTCTAATGTTGAGGCAGGGGACCATTTACGTCTTCTGCACTCAATCGTGCGCCGGCGTTGACGAACCAGTCGTGCCTGCATAGACTGCGGAGTTTTGTATTGGGAAGGGCAGAGCTCTTTCTAAGCAGCGTAACCCAGGCGAGGCTGGTCCGCGCGAACCACAGGCCGACCTCGCTGCATTCGGAAACAATCTGAGCGACCCTGCGTATCTCTACTACAGTGAAATTGCCACCACTCAGGAGACCCGGAATGAGAAAAGCAAAGCTCGTCTTTCTCTTGTTGTTCTTCCTCGCCGGCAGTTTGGCCACCAGCCCAGCGCCAGCGCAGAAGGTGCCGCAGGTCCAACCGCCGAAAAGCGACACAGCGGATCTGCCCAAGATCGAATTTGAGAAGTATAAGCTCCCCAACGGCCTGGAAGTAATTCTTTCGGAGGATCACCGCCTGCCAATGGTGGCGGTCAACCTGTGGTACCACGTCGGCCCAGCCAACGAGGTACCGGGGCGCACGGGTTTTGCGCACCTGTTCGAGCACATGATGTTCCAGGGCTCCAAGCATGTGGGGACCAACGAGCACTTGCGCCTGCTCGAAGGGGCCGGAGCAAGCGATTTCAACGGCACGACCGATTTCGACCGTACCAACTACTTTGAGACCCTGCCTGCCAACCAGCTCGAACTGGCCCTATGGCTCGAATCGGACCGCTTGGGCTACCTGCTCGACAAGCTCGACCAGGCCAACCTCTCCAACCAGCAAGACGTCGTGCGCAATGAGCGGCGGCAGAGCGTCGAAAATCAGCCCTATGGGATCGTTGAAGAAGGCCTTTTCCACTTTCTGTTTCCACGCGCGCATCCGTACTACGCCAGCGTGATTGGTTCGCACGCGGACATCCAGGCGGCCAAGCTGGACGACGTGAAGAAATTTTTCAAGGCCTACTACGCGCCCAACAACGCCAGCCTGGCGATTGTCGGAGACTTCGACAAGGCCGCGGCGAAGAAACTCGTGGAGAAGTACTTCGCCCCGCTCAAGCGCGGAGCCGACGTGCCCAAGATTAACGTCAACACTCCGGGGATCACCTCCGAGCGCCGCGCCGTCATTAAGGACCGAGTCGAGCTGCCCCGCGTCTACATGGCTTGGCTGACCTCGCCGATCTACACGGAAGGTGACGCCGATATGGATTTGGCTGCCGCGATTCTCGGGGGAGGGAAATCGAGCCGGCTCTACAAGAAGCTGGTCTACGAGAAGCAGATCGCCCAGGACGTTGCTGCGCAGCAGCAGTCCCTGATTCTGGGCTCCGTCTTTGAGGTGCAGGTGACCGCGCGGCCAGGGCACTCGGCCGAAGAGATCGAAAAGGCCATCAACGAAGAGCTGGAACGCTTCCGCCGCGAAGGCCCGGAGGAAAAAGAGCTGGAGCGCGCGCGCAACGGTATCGAGACGCGGATCATTCAGGGGCTCGAAACGCTGGGCGGCTTTGGCGGCGTGGCCGATCGCCTGAACCAGTACAATCACTACCTTGACAACCCCGATTTCCTGAGTCAGGATATCGCGCGCTATCGCAAAGCGAATGTCCTATCGGTGAGGGCCTTTGTCCAGCAGCAGCTGAAGCCCAACGCTCGCGCGGTTGTCTTTGGCGTCCCGGGCGAGCAGGACCTCGGCCCAGAAGTCCCCACGCCGAAGACGGAAAAAGCTCCCAGCGGGACCGGGGCCGAGTCGGTGAACGCTGACGAGCCCTGGCGAGCCACGCCGCCCAAACCAGGGCCCTCCCGGCCCTTGAATTTGCCGGTGCCGAAATCCTTCCTGCTGGCCAACGGCTTGACAGTCATCTACAACGAGCGTCCTGGCCTGCCGGTGGTGGCCGCCAACCTCGTCGTGCGCACAGGCAGCGACGCCAACCCGGCCGACACGCCCGGCCTGGCCAATTTCACCGTGGCCATGCTCGACCAGGGCACTATGACGCGCAATGCCCTCCAGATCGCCGACGAGGTTGCGCAGCTCGGAGCCACGCTAGCGACCAGTTCTTCGATGGACGCCTCGCAGGTCACGGTTCGCTCGCTCAAGAAAAATTTTCCGGCCGCGCTCGACTTGCTTGGCGACCTGGTGTTGCACGCAAGCTTCCCGAAGGAGGAGATTGAAAGGCAACGCACCAGCCGTCTTGGAGAATTAGTGCAGCGCAGAGAAAATCCCGCCGTGGTTGCGAATCAGGTGATGTCGGCCGCACTTTACGGCCCGCGGCATCCCTATGGCTACCCCGAGATCGGCACCGAGGCCTCCATCAAAGTAACCCGCAGGGAGGACATGCTGGCCTTCTGGAATCAGAACTTCGTGCCCAACAACGCCGCCCTGGTCGTGACTGGCAACATCAGCGCGGCCGAACTTCGCGCGCTGGCCGAAAAGGAGTTTGGCGCGTGGCCGCGCGGCGCACCTGCGCGGGCACAGCTCGGCGCCCCGGCCACCACCGCCGCGCGCCTGGTGCTTGTGGATAAGGCCGGCGCGCCGCAGACACGCTTGTGTGTCGCGATGGTGGGTGTGCCGCGCTCCACGCCCGATTACGCCGCGCTCGAAGTGATGAACACCGCGCTCGGCGGCCTGTTCTCCAGCCGCATTAACCTCAACCTGCGCGAGGTCCACGGCTACACCTACGGCGCCGGCTCGCGTTTCGTCTATCGTCGCTCCGCCGGACCGTTCTTCGTCTCCACGGGCGTGCGCACCGACGTCACCGCGCCCGCGCTGACGGAAATCCTGAAGGAAATTCAACGCATGGCCGAGACGCAGCTCACCCCGGAGGAGCTCAGGTTGGCGAAAGATTGGCAGGTGCGCTCGCTGCCCGGTGAGTTCGAGACCAGTACAAGCGCAGCTACCAGCTTCACCAGTCTCTACCTCTACGACCTGGGTCTCGACTACTACTCGCAACTTCCCGGGCGGCTCTCCAGCATCACCTCGGAAGCCGCGCAGGCCGTGGCGAAGAAATATCTCGTGCCGGAAAAGATGGTCACCATCGCGGTGGGCGACCGGGCCAAGATCGAGCCGGAACTCGCCAAGCTGAGCCTTGGGCCGGTGGAAATCCGCGACGCGGACGGCAATGTAATCAAGAAATAGCCGGCAGGGTATTCCAGAAAGCGCGTGAGCATCTACATCAGGGGCAACGGCATTTGCCCCCCTTGCCATGAGTCGAGTCGAAGGGAGCGAAGTAAGAGGGATGCCGTGCCCCTACGCATCTCCCTTCGCGTTGCGTGCCAACCTCAAAGCTGTTTCGAGCACTTTGTTCGGTGGCACAACGCAGCTCACCAAGCCCCATAGATAAGCTTCGCTGGCGGTGATCGTGCGCGCAGTGGGCAACATTTCCAGAGTCCGCGCACGGCCCCTGGGACCCATCACGCGCGGCAGCCGCTGCGTGCCGCCCCATCCGGTGATGATGCCGAGCCCGGCGCCGGGATGACCCAAGATCGCGTCGCTTGACGCGATGCGAAGTTGGCAAGCTAGAGCCAGGTCCAGGCCGCCACCCAGGCAGTAGCCCCGAATCACGGCGAGGATGGGTTTCGCTTGTCGCTCGATCTTGCGCATCAGGCTTTGGCCCAGCTCCGAGAAGCGCAGCGCCTCACCCGCCTGTAGCGCGCCCACTTCAGCCAAGTCGGCGCCCGCGGCGAAGCATTTTCCTGTGCCGGTGACGACGGCCGCGCGAACACCAGCCATCCGATCGAGCGCATCGAATTGCTGGTGAAGTTGTTTGAGAACTGCGTGAGTCAGCCGCGGAAATCCAGTGGGGTTATCGAGTTCGATCAGCAGTACGGTGCCGCGCCGGCTCGCGCGGACGGAATTAGTATCGGGGAGAAGAGGCCGCGGGCACAGCGCGTCAGGCTTTCTGCCCGGCACGCTCGCGCACAAAGTTGACGATCTCTTGCGTGGAGGTGCCCGGCAAGAAGATCTCGGCGATGCCCATCTGCTTCAGCCCAGGAGCGTCGACGTCGGGAATTGTGCCGCCAAGCAGCACCAGAACGTCTTGCATTCCTTTTTCGCGCAACAACTCCATCAGCCGCGCGCAAAGTGTGTTGTGCGCGCCGGAAAGAATCGAGAGCCCGATGACGTCCACGTCTTCTTGCTCCGCGGCGGCGGCGATCATTTCGGGCGTCTGCCGCAGGCCGGTGTAAATCACTTCCATCCCGGCGTCGCGCAAGGCCCGGGCGATGATCTTCACGCCGCGGTCGTGCCCGTCCAGCCCCGGCTTCGCCACCAGCACGCGTATCTTCTTCTCCGTCATTCTTCGCTGTGCTCTCTGTGTCTCTGTGACGTCTGTGTTTCGCTTTCGATCTTTCGCAGGCTCAAAGATATATCGCCGTACTCCTTCTTTCAAGATTGGGATGTTGAAATTGATGAGGAGGCCAAGCCTACAGTTAGCCAGGAGAAGACACGTCAGCGTGATGGCCCCGTGGATGGGAGCCGGAGCGCAGCCTCTGGGCGTCGTGCCCTTACCGACTCGGCGAGTTGTCCGTGGAGCTCACGTGATGGCGACTTCTTCGTAGGTGCCAAAGACCGCGCGCATGGCGTCGCAGATCTCGCCCAGCGTGGCGTAGGCTTTGACAGCCTCGTAGATGTATGGCATCAGGTTCTCGGTGCCTTCGGCGGCCTTGCGCAGCGCCGCCAGGCGCCGTTCGACTTCATCGCTCGACCGCTCGGCGCGCAGCTTGCGCAGTCTCTCGGCTTGGCGAAGCGCTACGGTCTCATCGATGTGCAGGATTTCGATTGGTTTTTCCTCTGCGGTGAACTCGTTTACCCCGACAACGATTTTCTCCTTGCGGTCCACCGCCATTTGATACTGGTAAGACGCTTCGGCGATTTCCCGTTGCGGATAGGAGCAGTCGATGGCAGCGACCATCCCACCCAGCGCGTCGATCTTCTCGATATAATCCCAGGCGGCGCGCTCGACCTCATTGGTGAGCGTTTCGACAAAATACGAGCCGCCAAGCGGATCCACGGTGTTGGTGACGCTGCTTTCGTGAGCAATGATCTGCTGCGTGCGCAGCGCGAGGGTGGCGGCAAACTCGGTGGGCAGCGCCCAGGCCTCGTCGAGCGAGTTGGTGTGCAGCGACTGCGTTCCGCCCAGCACAGCGGCCAGCGCCTGAATGGCCGTGCGCACAACGTTGTTGTAGGGCTGCTGCGCCGTCAGCGAGCATCCGGCCGTCTGCGTGTGGAAGCGCAAGGTGCAGGCGCGCTCCGTCTTTGCGCCGAAGCGCTCGCGCATCGTCTTGTACCAGATCCGCCGCGCCGCGCGATATTTGGCGATCTCTTCGAAAAAGTCGCTGTGCGCGTTGAAGAAGAACGAGAGACGCGGCACGAATTCATCCACGTCCAGGCCGCGCCGGATGCCCCATTCGACGTACTCGATACCATCACGCAGCGTGAAGGCCAGCTCCTGGATGGCGGTCGAGCCCGCCTCGCGAATGTGGTAGCCGCTGATGGAAATGACGTTGTATTTCGGTGTATGCCGCGTGCAGAACTCGAAGGTGTCGATCACCAGCCGCATCGAAGGCTCGGGCGGGTAGATATACTCTTTCTGCGCGACGTATTCCTTCAGGATGTCGTTCTGCAGAGTGCCGGAGATCTTCTTCCAGTCCGCCCCCTGCTTCTCGGCCACCGCCAGGTACATCGCCCAGATCACCGCCGCCGGCGAGTTGATAGTCATCGAGGTGGTAACGTCGGCCAGCGGAATCTGGTCGAACAGCACCTCCATGTCGGCCAGCGAGCTGATCGCCACACCGCACTTGCCCACTTCGCCCTCGGAAAGCGCGTGGTCGGAGTCGTAACCCATCAGCGTAGGCAAGTCGAAAGCCACTGAGAGCCCCGTCTGGCCCTGCGCCAGCAGATAACGGAAGCGCCGGTTGGTGTCTTCGGCTGCGCCGAAGCCGGCGAACTGTCGCATGGTCCACAGCCGGCCACGGTACATCGTGGCGTGGATCCCGCGCGTGTAGGGCGGTTCGCCCGGAAAGCCCAGGTCGCGCTCATCGTCCCAGTCGGCGAGGTCCGCCGGTGTGTAAAGTCGGCGAATCGGATGGTCGGAAATGGTGGTGAATTCTGCGGCGCGCTCGGGGGACCTTGCCAGGCTGGGCTTGAGCGTCTTCTCCTCCCACTGCTGCTCGCGCGGTGAAGGCTTCCGTTTGTCTTTCTCGTTCTCCACTAAGTGGGAGAAAGCTGGATTCGGCTTGCCTTTACCGCGGGTTACTTCATCCATGGGTGGGCCCACTCCCGGCACGCTGCCGAAATTGCTGCCGCTCCTGACAAAATACCTTCAATCGCACAGAGTCATGTTAAGCCAAGGGCGAGGAGGGAGCAAGTCGGCCAATAAGCTCTGTGTTCCGGCTTCGGCGGCAGAACTTTGAGCGATATTGCCCGTGGCCAAAGCTGGCAACCCGGCGGGATCTCCCGCCGGGCCGCCCATGGTGGGGATTGAGTGACGATTGATAGCTGAGAGCCAGCCGCTTGGGTCAGAACTTCTGCGCGGGGCCAACCAGCTCACCGCTGACGGAGGTGCCGGGGATCAAGGTGTCGCGGGGCACCGTGCCCTGCTTGGCGCCGGCGATACTGATGCGGTTGACCTCGAGCGTGCGGCCCAAGGCGCGATCGAAGTCCACCTTGGCTTTGACCAAATCCACCAAGGCGCGCACTTCTACGCTCTGCGCCGCGGAGAGGTCGCGTTGCGCTTGGATGACAAAGAAAATGGTCGAGGCCCCGAGCTGATACTTCTTCTGCTCGGCGTCGAGCGTTTGCTCTTGCAGGATGCGCGATTTCTGCGCTGCTTCCACGCGCGCACGGTTCTGTTCAAGCGCAATCTGCGCGTTACGCACCTCAACCACGATGCCGTTCTCCAGTTGCTGCAGTCTGGCTTCGGCCTGCCGCTGCTCGAGAATCGCGCGGGCATTGTCGGCTTGCGCCGGGCGATTCCGGATCGGGATGTTCAGATTGAGCTGCAGCGAGTAAGTGGGGAAGTCAGAGCGGAAGATGCTGCCGAGCGCGTCGCCCAGGCCTGCAAAGTTGGTGCCGGCAACCGGCCGGACCGTGACTGGGACGAAAAGATCTTGCGGTACCGGGTTGCCGTTGGCATCCACAATATGGGCGCCCGCCTGGGTCGAGGCGGCGCCGAATTTGGCCGAGTTGCCGGACAGGCCGGTCCAGCCATATTGACCGAACAGGGCCAGCGTGGGCAACAGGGCATTGCGAGTTGCGCGAACGTTTATGTCGCGGTTCAGCAAGTCCATCTGCTGCTGAAGCACGTCGGGCCGCTTCTGGTACGCCTCTTTCACCGCGTCCTGAATCGGCAAGATCTCGACTTGCGGCAACTGCGCCACTTGGTCGGTGGGCACGATCTCGACTTCTCGCAGGAGGGTGTCCATTTGATTCTTGGTGATAGCGTTCTTCAGAAGCGTTTGCTGCTGCAGTTGCAAGGTCTGCGACACGATCAAGTCCTGCGTGGCGCGGGCCACCTCGGCTTCGGCCCGCACTACTTCGATGGGCGCTAGCGTGCCGATTTCCACCTGCCGCTTGTTGTCGTTGTAGAGCTTCTGGGCCAGCTCGACCGAGCGATGTTTCACCTTCACGTCCTCGCGCGCGAACACCAGCTCCCAATACAGGTTCTCCACCTGCACCACCGAAGTGATCACTTGCTGCGTAAACACCTGGTCCGCGATCTTCTTGCTGTTCTTGGCAATCCGGATGAAACGCGTGTTCGGCAGCCGGCCAAACCCATTCAGCAGTTCCTGCGTGAAAGAGACAAACAGCGTGGATTGAACTGATGGGTCAAATACCGCCGCCGGTGAGGTTGTCGAGACCCGCGAGTTGGTCGACGTCACGGCAAAGGCCGTGCCGGTGTGAAAGCCCTGCGAGTACTGGAGGTTAGCTCCCGTCGCGTGGTTGATGACCGAGTTCAAGGCGGCCACGCCGGTGCCCGCCAGAAACGGGTTGTTCACCGGGGTAGTTCGATGGTCCAGGTTCATCGTCCACGTCAGCAGCGGGTCAAACGTTTGTGAAGGAATGGCGCCCAAGACCGACGCCGTGCCTGTGCCCGCCAGACCGCGAGAGGCGCCGCCGCCCAGCGTGCGGAGAATATCGGTGTCTGCGATCCAAGGGGTATAGCGTTGCACGGCGATATCCAGATTGTTCTCCAGCGCCAGTGCGATAGCATCCTGCAGGCTCAACTTCATCTTCCCGTCCTGGATGAGCTGATCAACCCGGGGCGAATTGGTCAGCGCCGGCGCTTGCACCCTGATAGGTGAATACGGCGCGAAGATATTTGGGAAGGGTGATTTCCCTTTGGAATAGTCAGGGCCCCTCATGAGTGGAGGATAGCCGGCCGAAGAACTCCCCGACCCGGCGCCCTGTGCGCTTTTCGTTTGGCCAGCCGGCTTTGACTGGCCGTACACAGGCGCCACCGGCGCCGCAATGATCGCGGCCGCTAGCAGTAGCGCCGCGGCCGAACGGAATAGCCTTTCAGTCATGAGTTTTCCTCTCTCTGAAGAGTTAGAGCTAACATAGCCTCCGGCCTGGATCAAAACCTTGTAACGTCCAAGACCTTGGATTTGTTTCAATTTTTTTTCGCTGCAGCGCTGCTTGCCAGCCGGTTTTGTTAGACGTGCGAAGGGCGCTCTGGTCGTTTCCTGTGGCGCCCCTTCGTGCGCATCCACACAGAGGGCGCGCTAAGGCGCGCCGACACACTCACGGAGAGCGACCTCGCCAAGCCTGGGCACACCACCCAGGCAAAGCGCAGAAGTCTAGCAGGCTCAGGATTCCTTGACAACGCGACTCGCCGCCGCTACCCTACGCCCCGTCACGTTGGAGAGCCAATTCCTGGCTGTCGGTGGGGTTGCGCGGCCCGCGGCGGTGACTCGATGAGGCCCGAAGAGGTTATAAGACTTCTCGAATCGGTCGGAGCCATTCGCCAGGGCCACTTTGAGTTGTCTTCCGGCCTGCACAGCGGCACTTACGTCCAGTGCGCCGTGGCCTTGCAGCATCCTCGCTACGCCGAGCAACTTGGCCGCGCCTTGGCCGTAGAGTTTCATGATCTGCGCGTGGACTGCGTGGCTTCGCCAGCCATCGGTGGCATCGTGTTGGGGCACGAAGTCGCGCGGGCGACTCCCGCCCGGCCGGATGGCTCCATGGCGCGCGCCATTTTTGTCGAGCGGGATGCGCGGGGATTGATGGTGCTACGCCGAGGCTTTGAGGTGGGCCCAGACGAGCACGTCCTAGTTGTGGAAGACGTTTGGACCACGGGCGGTTCGACCTATGAGACCATCCGCGTGATCGAGCAGGCCGGCGGGCGCGTGGTAGCCGCCGGCGCCTTGATTGATCGCAGCGGCGGCCAGCTGGAATTTCCCGTGCGCGCGGAAGCTTTGGTTGACCTCAAGATCGAAAACTACGACGCCGCCGATTGTCCTCTCTGCCGCGCTGGTAGCGCGGCGGTCCGCCCCGGCAGCCACTTTCTGGGCGCCATGCCGTAGTTGAAAGTCCGCAGTCCAAAGTCGAGAGTTGAGAGTTTAGAGTGCAAGCGGAATGCGTTTTTTTGTGGGGGGGCGCAGCCAGCTGTTCTTCAGCGAACGGAATCCACGGCCCCTGCGTGACCTCTGCGGTGAATCTTTATCCCCCGGAATCCTATCCAGCCGCGGCCTTGGCCCGCAGGCGCATGACCTCAGCTTGCAGCTTCCGCACGGTTTTCTGCAGGTCCGGCAGGCGATTGAGCGCGGCCATATTCTTCAGCCACTTCTTGTTCTCGATCGACGGATACCCGGAGTAGACCGCCCCGGCAGGCACGTCGCTGGGCACGCCGCTCTGGGAAGTAATCACTGTGTTATCGCCGATCATTAGATGCCCAGCGGCGCCAGCCTGTCCGGCCAGAATACAGCGGTTGCCCACCACCGTCGAGCCAGCCAGGCCAACCTGCCCGCAAAGTAGTGTATCTTCGCCGACCTTGGAAGAATGTCCGACCAGCACGAGATCATCAATCTTGGCGCCGCGCCGGATGCGCGTCTCACCCACCGTGGCACGGTCCACGCACGCGTTGGCTTGGATTTCGACGTCGTCTTCAATGATTGTGACTCCCGATTGCTGCATTTTGTACCAGCGGCCGTCGGCCTGCTTGGCGAACCCGAAGCCGTCGCCGCCCACGATAGCGCCGTTCTGCAAGGTCACGCGATGACCCACTTTACAACCCTCGCGCACCACTGCGTGCGCGTGGGCGAAGAAGT
>Ga0209055_1001805_pt1 | contig 13853 bp, 13 predicted proteins | sample GraSoiAngelo_110_FD_185875 | JGI IMG/M metagenome (GOLD analysis project Ga0209055, IMG submission 185875) | Grasslands soil microbial communities from the Angelo Coastal Reserve, California, USA - 14_0903_12_30cm (SPAdes) (version 2) | ecosystem: Environmental > Terrestrial > Soil > Grasslands ... | reverse complement strand
GAGGTAGCGCGAGATACCGAAGTTCACCACGTTCGGAACGACGAGCGGCACGTCAGTGTCGCTCACGCCCAGCCAGCGCGCGAACGTCGCGGCGTACTGGTCGACCGCGATGCCCGGCACCGTGTTTCCCTGCCCGACGTCGACGCTGGTGCCGAAGGTGGTCGGAGTGAAGGTTCCGTATATTTCGTGGCCGAGGACCGACCCGCCGAGCACGAAGTGATGCGAGCCCCAGCCGTGATCGGACCCGTCGCCGTTCGAGGTGAGCGTGCGTCCGAAATCGGAGGCGGTGAAGATCGTCACGTTGTTCTGCACGCCCATCTGCACGAGCCAGCCGTAGAACGCGTCCAGCGCGGCGTTCGCGATCGTCAGCTGCTGGCTGTGCTGGGTGAGAAGGAAGTCGTGGTTGTCGAAGCCGCCGAGGCTGACCAAGAACACCTGCCGGTTCGTCCCGAGGGCGCTCCGCGCGGAGATGATGCGGGCGACGACGTTGAGCTGCGAAGCGAGGTTGCTCGTGGGGTTGGGCAGAGGGAATGTCGATGCCGGCGGCAAACTGGCGCTCAGCAGCTGGTTCGACGTGATCGACCGGTTCGTGACCACGCCGAGCTCGTTCTCGAACAGGTTTGCGCTCGTGCCGGTGATGAGGTTGCGGTAGGCGGCCGATGCGCTCGCGGAGCTGTAAAGGGTGCCGGAAATCCCCGAGATCGCCACCGGGCCGCTCGAACCCACCTGATACTGGATCACATTCTGGCCTGAGAGGAACACGGCGTTGCCGCCCGCCGAAATGCAGGTGAACTGGACGTTCGCGTTCTGGCCGGCAAGCAGGTCGCCGATTCGGCCGCCCCAGCCGAGCTTCGCGCCCTCGCCGATCGGCGCCTGCGCCTGCCACACGGATTGCTGGTCGTTGTGCGAAAAGAGCTTGGGCGGCAGCGGCACCGAGCGGGCGTTGTATTGCGCGACGGTCGTCGGCACTATGAGCGGCCCGACGTTGGCGACTACCGCGAGCTTGCCCTCGTTCCAGCGAGTCTTGAACGAGGTCAGCGCCGGATGGAAGGCGAACTCGCGCCCGCCCTGCGACGCGACCGCGCCGGTGGCAGTGGCGGCGAGCTGATCGCGCGCGATCGCGATGGTGTCCCGCGCTGCAAAATACTGGTCGTAGGAAGGCTGGTCGTACGGAACGAGCGTATTGGTGTGGTCGTTTCCACCGTAGAGGAAAAGGCACACGATCGCCCGGTAGCCCGGGGCAGTCTGCGCCGCGGCAGCGCCGATTGCGGCGAGGTTGAGCGCGAAAGGACCCGCCACCCCGGCCATGGACATGAGCGAAGCGGTCTTGAGGAAATGGCGTCGGGACGCACGCATGGCTTGCTCCCTTATTTCTGCACCAGATACTCTGGCGACGAAAGCGTGAAAAACACCGCGAGCCGGACGCGGTTCTGGCGCGCGGTCGTTTGGTTGGTGGCGGGCATCGCGACCGAGTTGACCGCGTCACGGATTATCATCCTCGTCGCGGCGCTCATGGAGCCGGCCGTGAGGAGCAGGCTGACGCGGTCGATCAGAAGATCGGCGTTGTCGGCGAGCGCCAGCTCGGCGGTGTAATCCGGCTGGATGTCGCGCGGGCTGCCCGACCCGAGGCCGTTCTGGACCGCCGAGCGCATGAAGTTCGAATAGCCGACCACCGAGACCTCGTTGACGATCTGCAGCTCCGGGGCCACGAGCCCTGCCGTCGCGATGGAGGTGTTCGGCGGCACGTACCCAGGCCGGTAGAAATTGAACACGGTCGGCGAGCGCATCGCCGACTGGCCGAGCGACGCCGTGGCATCGTCGGTGACGCCGAGCAGGAAATTGCCCGAGGCCGAGCTTGCGTTGAAGGCGCGCATCCAGTGCGCCGTCCGGAGAATGGGCTCGCGCACCTTGCCGAAGCCCGGGTCGGCGAGCCGCGCCGCCGTGCGCGCTTCCGGGTCAAGCAGGATCGCAGCGACGGTGGCGCGCAGTTCGCCCCGCTGGCCCGTGCCCGTGCTCCAGAGCCCCGAGGTGTAGCGCCCCGCGTCGAACGCCTGGGCGACGCGTGCGACGTAAGCCGGAGTGGGATTGCTCGTCACCAAGCGCTGGATGAGCTGCCGCGATATGAACGGGCCGACGTTCGGATGGCTCGCGATCGTGTCGAGCGCGATGCGCAGGTCTCCGTCGGGATCGGCGTTCGTGCCAGCAGGGATCACCGCCGTGAGAAAGCGCTTCTCAGAAATCGAGTGGAAGCTCGGGTAGCTCTGCATGAAGAGCACCTCGCGGTCCGGATCCTGCATGCCGCCGCCGAAGAAGCGGGTGTCGGATTTGTCCGGGCCCGCCCAGCTGAACCCGGTGAATACGCGCGACAGGCCGACGATGTCGCCGCTGTCGTAAGTCTCCACCGGTTGCCCGCCGACGAGCCTCGGCGTGCCGTCCGGGTTCAGTTCGTAGAGACCGATCGAGAAAAGCTGCATCACCTCGCGCGCATAGTTCTGGTCGGGCACGCGATTGCGCGCCGGGTCCTCCTTGCGGTTGCGCAGGTGCGACAGGTAGAGGCCCATCATCGGATGGAGCGTGACCTCATTGAGCAGCTGGCGGTAGTTTCCGAAGGCGTTCCGGCCGAGCATGTCGAGGTAGGAAGCGACCCCGCGCTTGAACTCGGAGACGGTCGAATCCTGGAGCGAGACCACGAAGATCTGCGACAGCGCGAATGCGACGCGCCGGCGCAACTGGTCCTGGCCCGTCGCGGCCTCCCTCCAGAACGTATTCATCACGTGGCTGTCGTCGAGACTCTGGCCGGGAGCGAGGCTCGCGCTCACGGTGTTGATGTACGCCTCGTGCGAGCGACCGGGCATGAAGAACTGGTCCTCGAGCCAGGCGCTGTAGCCGTAGGTCCTGACTTTGTTGACCTCGGCCTCGGTCGCACCGAAAGAGGCCTGATTGAGGAAGCGCGCCGCGTCCGCGGCAGCCGGCAGGGGATATGCAGACGGAGGCACGGTCGAGAGATTGACCCCGCTCCCCTGCGGGGAGGCTTCCGGGCCGCCCGATCTGGAGCAGCCGCCGGCCATAAAGGCCAGTGCGACGGCGAAAAGCGCGGCGCGTATATGCTGGAGGCGGAGCCCCGTCCGCGGTCCGCAGGAACCAGGATCCAGGGGCTGCGTGGAGTCCGGCGCGGTTGCGTGTCGTAGCATCGCTGCACCCTCGATGTAGTGGCCTCCCCTTTTGGTCACGCTATCTAAGGCAGGAACGTCGCAGGTATTGTCGCCCCGCGAAAACCCGGGTGGCGAGCAAATGCGGCAATCCGTGTGATGTATTCCCGTTTATTCCCGTGGACTCTGCGGTTCTCCCGTGGGGAAAGGGTGGCTTACGAGCTTCTCAGGCCGCTTTCTTCCGATTTCTCTCCAGCCAGCCGTCCACCAGAGCGACGGTCTGATCGACCGCCGCCAGGCGCATGCCTTTCTGCGCGGCGATGGTTTGCACCAGGCGGTCGGTGCGCTCGATGTTGGGCGCGCCGTTTGCCAGGGCCCGCGCCGCGGAGGACGGGGTCAGGAGCGAGAGCGCCGCGCTGGCGTATTTCTCGAAAGGCACGAGGTCCTTCTCGCTCGCGCCGAGGGACACGCACAGCTTCACCACCCAGTCGTATACAGCGCGCGAGGTTTCTAGATCGCTGTGCACGGCTTCCTTGATGGGCCGCACGCTGTCCTTCAGCACGCAGCGGTAGTTTCCGGCGAGCAACATCGCCCACTTCGCCAGCGGCACGAACACGGAGTCGTGCACCTTGAGCTTGACGGGCAGCTCGATCCCGTTGAAGCGGGACGCCTCGATGTCCGACTCGAGTTGGCGGAGGATGGCGGTGTGGGCGTCGGAGTCGAAGCGCGCCGACTTGAAGTTGGTCGGCAAGCGCACCTGCAGCACGTTGACCTTTTCCTCCGGCGGGCGGAACGCCTGCGGGTCCGGGCTGCACAGCGTGACCACCTTCGGATCGAAGGCGTCCCATACGCTTGCGTCGGTGTAACAGCTCCGCAAGGCATCGGTATCGATGCTCGGAATGCGTTTGAGATACGGCAGCGGCGGCATGTTCATGATCGACATGCATGGAACCCTGGCCTTGGCGACCGCAGCGAGCAGCTCGCGCACGCCGGGCGAGCGATACTGCGGCTCCTGCATGGCGAGCGCGACCAGATGGTACTCGGCGGGATTGACCCCGGCGGTGCCGCCCGCGGACATCTTGCCCGGAAGCTTCCTCGAGTTGATTTCGACCAGCCCATCACGGCCCTTGACCGGCATGCGCACGATCGCGCCTTCCTTGTTGATCAGGTCGGCCTCGGCGGGCAGGCACACGAGGTGCACGGCGTGCCCCGCGAGAGCGAGCTTGGTCCCCAAGAGCGAACCATACGAGGCGCCCATGATCAGAATTTTATGTTTGGTGCCCATGAATCAACTCCTCCTTTTACGAAGTGTGGGATGGTAGTCAGTTCGCTGCCATTGGGCAATCATGCCGGGAGCATTTCGATTGCGGCGTTGCGTCATCGGTGCTCGAGCCGGGCGATCTTTCCCGGATCGGCGCGCTTCAGCTTGTTCTTCGCCGCACGCAATCGCTGTTCGCTGCGGTGGCCGCGCCGGTCCTCGCGGCCAAAGCGCTTTTTCTTCGAAACCGAGGCGAAGATCTGGCTCCACTTACCGTTCTTGAAGATGATCTGATAGCCGCCGGAAAGGATCTGAAACGGCTTGCCGACCTTCTTCATCTGATCGAACCGGACCGAGCCGGCCTTGTGAAAAACCTCGAAATAGGCCGGATAGACGAAGTCCGTCATCGGAATGCCGTCGACTTTGAAGCTGAGCTGCTCGACCGGATCGGCGCTTTCGTAGGCGTACATGACCTTAGGATCGGGGCCCGTCGTCATGATGTTGATCGCCGGGTCGACCAGCATCTCGACGAGTTCGTGTGACGCCGACACGCTTACCAGGTCATGGTTATCCAAAGTCGTTTTGACGAAAACCTTGGACTGCGGCAGCCCGTCGGGCGTGAGATCGTGATACGCGAGCGCGCCGGGTTGATCGGCATTGTCGAGAAAAACCATCGCCCACGCGCCTTTCACGTATCCCTTGGACTTCACCAGCTTCGCCGGCGTGCCCCACACCGGCATCACGCATCGATCCACGAACGCCTGCATCGCGGCGATCAGGGCGTCGAAATCGACCCCGAGAGGCGTCGACGCCCTGTTGAAGCACGCGATGGTGGGAACTCCTCCCTGGTTGAATGCGCCGTACGTCGGTCTTGCGGCTCTCATGAAGTCCTCCTTGGAAAATGTAGGGAGAAGACGCATCCTGCCATATCCGGGTTGGACAAGGCGCTCGCGCTGGAGTACGGTGAGCGCCGTTCCGGCGCGAGAGGAGAGGGGGCGACATGCAGGGCAGTAACGTGAAGGTCCGTTCGAGCGAGGGCGGCGAGTTCGATTGCTATCGGGTCGCGCCCCGCGCCGGCGCAAAGGTCCCGGCGATCGTGATCGCTTCTGCGGTGCACGGCGTGAACGCGGACGTCCGCGCAATCGCCGACGAGTTCGCCTCGCGCGGCGCCATCGCGGCGGCGCCCGATCTGTTGTGGCGCTCGATCCCGGGGCCGCTCGCTCGCGACGACGATCGCACGAAGCAGCGCTCGCAGCCGCGCCTTGAAAAAATCAGGACGGGAGAAGCCGACCTCGCCGATACGCTCGCCGGGCTTCGCAAGGAGCCGCTGTGGAATGGGCGCGCCGCAGTGATGGGCCTGTGCTACGGCGGCCCTTATGCCATCGTCGGACCGAAGCGCCTGGGCTACGATGCGGGCATCTCCTGCCACGGCTCGCAGATGCTCGACTACATCCGGGAGCTCGATGGCCTGGCACGACCGGTCTGCATCATCTGGGGCGACGCGGACCACCAGGCGCCCGCCGAGGTGCTGGCCGCCTATCGCGACGCTGCCGCGCGCATGAAGAACCTTGAGCTCCACGTAATCCCGGGCGTGGAGCACGGCTACATGATGCCGGACAACGCGAAGGCCTTTCATCGCGAGACGCGCGAATTCTCCATGGAGCGCGCGCTCGCAATCTTGGAGGGGCTTCGCGCCGGGAAAACGGGCCGGCGCAAGGCGGGGTGATGCGAGCTTCGCAGTACGGCCTGAGCGCCTTTGGCATGCTCGTCGTCCTCGCGCTCGCCGTCGCGGCAAGTTACTACGCGTACAAGTCTCTCTCGGGAGGCGACGAACCGCCCACCTGCAAGGGCGCCTTCACCGCCTGCATGCAGAAATGCCGGCGCACCACGACCGAAGCTCCCGCGGCTCAAGCCTGTCAGGAAGGCTGCCAGCGGGACCTCACTGCGTGCGAACGACCCGGCAGGTGAAGGCCGGCGGGCCCATCGCTATTCGGTCGGCCTCAGCTCGAAACGCTCGAAACTTTCCGGAATTTCCGCGACCTCGACATCGGTCACGTGCGCCCCGCGCGGCCCGCGGCGCGCCCAGGAGAGGATTGCATCCACCGCAGCGGCCGCGCCGTCCACGACCGCCTCGACCGTCCCGTCGCGGCGGTTCCTCACCCAGCCGGTGACATGCAGCCGCTCGGCTTCCTCCACCATGGAATAGCGGAAACCCACGCCTTGGACGCGACCGGAGATCACCAGACGTTTCGCCATCCGCTGATTTTCTAATCCGGGCGGGTTCGCGTAAAGTGACCGGTGTCGACGATTGTCAAAGGAGCATGCCGTGAGATCCGCTGCGAAACTGTTCGCCATCCTCGGGCTGTGCCTTGCGGCGTCCGCCGCCTGGGCGCAGGAAAAGGCCGTCTACCACTTCGACGGCGGCCTTGAACAGGCGACCAAGGGCCTGCGCAACATCAACAACCATCTCGAAGTCGATTCCAAGGCGAGGCTCGTCGCGGTGGCTCACGCCGACGGCGTCGATTTCCTCATGGAGGGGGCGAAGGACCGCCTCGGCCCCTTCGACGCGCGCGTACAGGATCTGATGGGCAAGGGCGTGAAGTTCCAGGTGTGCGAGATCACGCTGCGCAACCGCAAGCTGAAGAAGGACCAGTTCATCCTCGGCGTCGAGTTCGTTCCCTCGGGCGTGGCGCAGATCACGCATCTTCAGCAAAAGGAAGGCTACGCCTACCTGAAGCCCTGAGCCGGTCAGGAAAACGCTTTCATCGCCTCGGGGCTGCGCAGGGTGACGATGGTCGCGGCGCAGATCGCGATGGCGGGAATCAGGATCAGCGTGATGCCTCCGATCGCGCCCAGCCAATTGACCGGGGGCTGCCCCGGATCGGGCTGTCTGAGAGCGTAAAGCCGGGTAGCCGCGGAGAGCGGCAGCAGCACGATCAGCGCCCAGCAGAAGAGCTCCAGCAGGTATCTTCCCCACGGTTGCAGGCGGATCACGCCGATTCCTCCGGCGAGCCCCAGCACCCAGATCGCCGCGAGTACCAGATCGTTCCAGATGCTGTAGGCGAGGTAGCGCCGTTGCAGATCGCCCGCGGTCGCGAGCATCGCGATCAGCGCGGCGCCCAGAACCAGCGCGCCGGCCGAAGTGAGCGTGAAGAACCAGCCGATGAACGCGAGGGAGAGTTCCACCGTTCTAGCGGCCCGGGGTTATCGCGGTAAGGATGCCTTGGAGGATCGCGACGGGGGCAGGCGGGCAGCCGGGAACGGTGACATCCACGGGGATCACGTTCGAGACCCGGCCGCAGCTCGCGTAGCTCTCGCCGAAGATTCCCCCCGTGCAACCGCAGTCGCCGATCGCGACTACCAGCTTCGGGTCGGGAGTGGCCTCCCAGGTGCGCTTGAGCGCGACCTCCATGTGACGCGATACCGGCCCGGTCACGAGCAGCATATCGGCGTGGCGCGGGCTCGCGACGAACTTGACGCCCAGGCCCTCGAGATTGTAGTAGGGGCTGTTCATCGCATGGATCTCGAGCTCGCAGCCGTTGCACGAACCCGCATCCACGTGCCGGATCGCCAGCGCGCGGCCGAAGTGCTCGAGGATGAGCTGCCCGAGCCGCTGCTCGAGCGCTCGCAGCGTCGCGTCCGGAAGCGGAGCGGGCCCGGTGACGATGCCGGTCTTCGCGATCTGCTTCAGCAGTTGGTACATGATGTTTTTTTAGAACTCTCGCGTTGCTGCGCAGGTTTTGTCTGCGCCGCAACGCATCGTAGGTTTTTCATAAATCTGTTCCGCTGTAGCTCAGGTTGAACGACTTGTTGATGAGCGGGAAGTCCGGGACGATGTTGCCGTGCACGGCGTGCTCGAGGAGCGGCCAGTTCTGCCACGAGGGATCGTGCGGATGCAGGCGGTGGATGCGGTTCCCCGCCGTGGCCTCCAGCGCGATCAGCACCTCTCCGCGCCAGCCTTCGATCCAGCCCAGGCCGCGCGCACCCGCGGCGGCCGCCGCGACCGGCGCGCGGAACTCCCCTGGGGGCAGCTGCTGCACGAGCGTCTGAACGAGGCGCATCGATTCGAAGATCTCGTCGAAGCGCACCGCAACGCGCGCCGCGACGTCGCCGCGCGTGTGCGAAGCGGCGCGCGGATCGAGCTGCTGATAGGGCGGGATCGGGTAGTCGACGCGCAGATCGCGCGCGATGCCGCTCGCCCGGGCCGCAAGCCCGGTGAGGCCCATCCGCTCGGCGAGCTCCGGCGTCAGCTGCCCGGTCATGATGAAGCGGTCCTGCGCGCCCGCGTGCTCATCGTAGATCGATTTCAGGGTCGCGACCTCGCGCTCGATTCCCGCCAGGCGCCCGGCGAGGGCTTCGCCTGCCGCGACCGGCAGATCTTTCGCTACGCCGCCGGGTACGATAGCGTCCATCAGGTAGCGGTGGCCGAAGAGCTGGGCGTGGGTCCGCAGCAGGTCTTCCTTCAGCCGCCAGAACTGGAAAAAGCCGAACGAAAGCGAGACATCGTTGCCGAGGTAGCCGAGGTCACCGAGGTGGTTGGCGATGCGCTCGAGCTCGAGCAGGATGCCGCGCAGCGCCAGCGCGCGCCGCGGCGCCTCGGTCCCGGTTGCGCTTTCGACCGCCATCGCGTACGCCCAGGCGTAGGCGACGGTGGAGTCGCCCGAGACGCGGCCCGCGAGCTTCGCGCCTTCTTCGAGCGTCATCTGCTCGAAGCGCTTCTCGATGCCTTTGTGCTTGTAGCCGAGCCGCTCCTCCAGCCGCAGGATCTTTTCGCCGACGACCGAGAAGCGGAAATGGCCCGGCTCGATCGTGCCGGCGTGGACCGGACCGACCGGAATCTCGTGCACGCCTTCGCCCTCGACCGGGACGAAGGGATAGCGGTCAGGGCTTTGGGCGAAGCGCGCCGCGGCCTCGACGTTCTTGCGAAGCGGAAACGCGCCTTCCGGCCAGGCTCCGTGGCGCAGCCACTTGCGCCGGTCGGCGTCCGCGGAAGGAATGATCCCGAGCAGATCGGCCGTGGCGCGCTGCATGCGGTTCGCGCTCGGGTAGATGTCGGCGATTCCGGGGTAGTGCGGGTCCTCGCGCGAAAGGGGGACGCTCACCCAGAGCAGGCCCGAGGGGAAGGCGAGCGCGAGGTGCAGCGCGTAGCCGGCGCGGCGCGTGGTCTCGTCGCTGCCCCACAGCGCGACTAGACGCGCCTTGCGCGCCCGTGCCTGCTCGCAGATGCCGCGCAGCTCGCCCGCGGGGATCGAGGCGCAGAACGCGGGCATCGCGGCTGCGAGCGGCGTGGCGTCGAGTCCCAGCTCTTTGAATGCCTTGGTCATGATTTAGCCGATCAGCGCCGCCGCCTGGCGATACCAGCCGACGAGATAGGGCGGAACGTAGACGCCCAACACGAGCACGATCGCGAGGTGCGCGAACACCGGCACGAGCGCGGGCCCGCGCGGCAGCCGCTGCGCCGTGGTTTCGCCGAACACCATCGGCTGCACCTTGCCGAAGATGGACGCAAAAGCGACGCCCAGCGCGACCAGCAAGAATGGCGTCGCCCAGGAGTGCTCGTGCATCGCGGTCGTGAGCACCATGAACTCGCTCGTGAACACGCCGAAAGGCGGAAGCCCGAGGATCGCGAGGCTCCCGAGCACTAGGCCCCAGCCTATGGTCGGGCTCGTCTGGATCAGTCCGCGGATGGAGTCCATGTTCTGAGTTCCGGCGGCCTGCGAGGCGTGACCCACGGTGAAGAAGATCGCGCTCTTGGTGAGCGAGTGCACGGTCATGTGCAAAAGGCCCGCGAAGGCCGCCACCGCGCCGCCCATGCCGAAGGCGAAGGTCATGATGCCCATGTGCTCGACCGATGAATAGGCGAACATGCGCTTGATGTCGCGTTGCCTGGAAAGGAAAAACGCCGCGACGACGACCGAGAGCAGCCCGAATCCCATCATCAGTCCGCCGGAGAAATTGCGCCCGAGCGCTCCGTCGACAAGCACCTTGCTCCTCACCACCGCGTAGAGCGCGACGTTGAGTAGCAGCCCCGAGAGCACCGCCGAGATCGGCGTCGGGCCCTCGGCGTGCGCATCGGGCAACCAGTTGTGCAGCGGCACGAGACCGACCTTGGTGCCGTAGCCGACCAGGAGGAACACGAAGGCGAGCGAAAGCACGGTCGGCTCGAGCTGGCCGCGCACCTGGTGGAGATGCGTCCACAGGAGCGATGTGCCGCCCGGACCGAGCACTTTCTCCGCCGCGAAGTAGAGAAGGATGGTGCCGAACAGGGCTTGCGCAAGGCCGACCGAACAGAGAATGAAGTACTTCCATGCCGCCTCGAGGCTCGCGGGGGTGCGGTACAGGCTCACCAGCAGCACGGTCGAGAGCGTCGCGCCTTCCATCGCCACCCACAGGACCCCGACATTGTTCGAGAGCAGGCACAGGAGCATCGTGAAGGTAAACAGCTGGTACATGCTGTGGTAGAGCCGCAGCCGCTTCGCGTTGACCCGGCCGTGGTCCTGCTCGGTGCGCATGTAGGGCCGCGAGAACAGCGCCGTGGTGAATCCGACGAAGGCGGTGAGCGCGACCAGGAACACGTTGAACGGATCGACGAAGAATTGTTCCCTGAGCAGGCCCGCCAGTGTCGCCAGGAGCACGTTGGACTGATCGGCGACGAATTGCTCCCCCAGCCAGACCATAGTCCCGCCGGAGATGACGCGGGCGGTGAGCAGGGTGGCGGCGAGGAAGGTCGCGAAGCTCATCGTCGCGTTCAGCTCGGGCGCCCAGCCGCGGTGGCCGGCGAGGGCGAGCAGCAGCGCGCCGATAAGCGGGAGGCAGAGAACGATCGCGATTTCCACGCTAGTCTTCCTTCAGCTTTTCCAGATGCCGGATGTCCAGGCTGTCGAAGCGCTCGCGGATATGGAAGAAGAAGATGCCGAAGATGAACGTGCCGACCAGCACGTCGAGCGCCACGCCCAGCTCCACCACGAGCGGCATGCCGTAAGTGGCGCTGGTGGCGGCGAAGAAAAGCCCGTTTTCCATCGCCAGAAAGCCGATGACCTGCGGCACCGCTTTCTGGCGCACGATCATCATGAGGAAGGAAAGCAGCACGCTCGCGAGCGCGATCCCCAGCGTCGAACGCGTGAGGGTGGTCGCCATCTGCGAGATCGGGGTGGCCAGGGCGAAGGCGAAGATCACCAGGCCGATCCCGATCAGCATTGTCGTCGGAATATTGATCAGGGTCTCGATGTCCCAGCGCACGAACAGGCGGTCGATCAGCCGGTGCAGCACCCAGGGGATGAGGATGACCTTCAGCAGCACGGTGAGCAGCGCCGAATAGTAGAGGTGAGTCTGGCCGGTCGACCAGGCGACGATGGCCGTGGAGGCGGCGAGCGCAGCGCCCTGCCAGGCGAGGAGCTTGATGAGCGTCAGGACGCGCCGCTGCGACAGCATCGCGAACGCGATCAGCAGGAGGAACGCGGCGAGGACGTTGACCAGCTGAGCGAGGAGTGGGATTCCCACGTCAGCCTTTCACCAGGAAATGCGTCAGCATACCGAGCACCGCGAGCAGGAACGCGGTGGACAGGAACTCAGGCGCGAGAAACAGACGCAGCTTCGCGAGCACCGTCTCGATCAGCGCGAGGCCCGCGCCGGCGAGCGCGAGCTTGCCCGCGAGCGCGGCAAACGCGTACGGCAGCGCCGACCAGTCGCCGGCGTCGGCGATTCCCCAGGGCGCGAACAGGGCGATGCCGATGGTCATGTAGGCGAAGAGCTTGATTGCGATGGCCCACTCGATCAGGGCCAGGTGACGCGCCGAGTACTCGAGGATCAACGCTTCGTGGACCATGGTGAGCTCAAGATGGGTGGTCGGGTTGTCGATCGGGATGCGGGCGTTTTCCGCCAGGAGCACCATGAGAAAGGCGACCGCCGCGAAGGCGAGGCTGGGGTACAGGGCGAACTCGCGGTGCGCGAGGGTATCGACGATGCTGGTGAGCTGGGTGGAGCCGGAGATGAACGCCGCGGTGAACAGCGTCATCAGCATGGCGGGCTCGGCGAGAAATCCGATCAGCATCTCGCGACGCGCGCCCAGGCCGCCGAACGCGGTGCCGATGTCCATCGCCGCGAGCGCCGAGAACATGCGCGCGAGGGCGAACACGCCCACCAGCGCGATGATGTCCGCGGCGGGTGCGAAAGGCAGGCCGGTCGCGAGCACCGGAACGATTCCCGCGGCGAGCCACATGCAGCCGAACAGAATGTAGGGAGTCCATCGGAAAATCGGCGACGCGTCGTGCGCGAACACCGCGTCCTTGTGGAACAGCTTCGCGAGCGTGTAGTAAGGCAGGAGGATGGAAGGGGCCGAGCGGTTCTGCAGCCAGGCTCGGCACTGGTTCACCCAGCCCGTCAGGAGCGGCGCGGCGAGCACGACGAACACTGACTGCAGGATCTGGAAAGCGATGCCGGGAGCGCTGTTCATCGCACGAACACCAGGAGCGCGATCAGGGTGATGAAGCTGTAGAGCAGGTAGATGCTGATCCGGCCCTGCTGCAGCAGCGCGATCTTCGAGGAGACGAATTCGGCCGCGCGTGCCACGGGCAGGTAGAGCCAATACCAATGGCGGTCCTCGACCTTGAGCGAATATCTGGGCTCGGTGTCTTCGGGTCCGGGCAGCCGGCGGTCCATGCGGTAGATCGGTCCGAACACGTGGCGGATGGGTTGGCCGAAGGCGTCGGCGGTGTCCTGCATTCGCGAAGTCTGCTCGGGATAACCGCAGTCCCAAGGTGCGGCGAAGCGCACGCGGCCGTGGTAGAAGCGGCGCACAAGCAGGAACGCGAGCAGGGTCGCCGCCGCGATGACCACCAGAAAGATGACGGGCGAATAGCTCGCTTGGCCCGCGGCAGTCGGCACGAGCCACAACCAACCCGAACCGGCAAGGGCCTGCTCGGATAAGCCTTGTCCAGTGAGCGAGACGCCGACGCGATTCAGGATCAGGAGGAACGAAGTGGGGAAGAGCCCGAGCACGAAGCAGCCGGCGGCGAGCCAGGCCATGCCGTAGCGTTCCATCGCGCCGGCGTCGCCGGCGTGGGGCAGAGGCGATGGATGGGCCGACTCGCGCGGTTGGCCGAGAAAAGCGATGCCGTAGACCTTGACGAAGCACATCGCGGTGAGCGCGCCCGCGAGCGCGAGCGTCGCGGCGAAAAGCGGCAGGAGGCTGCGCACGACGCCGTGCTGGATGACTGTCGCCTGCAGGGCGGCCTGGAAGGTCAGCCATTCCGAGACGAATCCGTTCAAGGGCGGCAACGCCGAGATCGCGAGCGCCCCGATCAGGAAATAGAACGCAGTCCTGGGCATGCCGCGGATCAGGCCACCCATATCGTTGAGGTTCCGCAAACCGGTCGAGTGCAGGATCGACCCCGCGCCGAGAAACAGGAGTCCCTTGAACACGGCGTGGTTGAGCGTGTGGTAGAGCG
>Ga0209055_1001802_pt1 | contig 13863 bp, 10 predicted proteins | sample GraSoiAngelo_110_FD_185875 | JGI IMG/M metagenome (GOLD analysis project Ga0209055, IMG submission 185875) | Grasslands soil microbial communities from the Angelo Coastal Reserve, California, USA - 14_0903_12_30cm (SPAdes) (version 2) | ecosystem: Environmental > Terrestrial > Soil > Grasslands ... | reverse complement strand
GTAGTCGGTATAGAACGGCGCCCAATGCGAGCCGCCGTGCACTTCCAGCCACTTCTGCTTGGAGGCCGCGCCCGTGAAGCCCTCGAAGTTGCCGCGCGTGTGCAGTCCCTGCCCGCCCCAGTTCGCCGACGAAAGCAGCGGCACCCCGATTTTGGAGAGATCGGCGGTGCGCTCGCGGTAGTAGGAACCGTCAAGGGGACGCGACAGCAGCTCCTGCCACATGTTCTCGCGGTTCTTCTCGAGCTCCTCGGGCGGGAGCGTCTCCGGGCCGCATACGGATTCTCCGGTGACGCGGCTCCTCGCGCCGCGCTCGCCCTGCCCGTGCTGCACCGTCTTCACCTGCATGTCCTGCCAATTCTTGCGGAAGCTGCAGATGATGCCGCCGTGCCGGTTGCCGTCGCGGTAACTGTCGCACCAGCCTTCCCACACGCAGATCGCGGCGAGGTGCGGCGGCTGCGAGGCGGCGGCACGCCACTGGTTGCTCGCGTAGTAGGAAATTCCGTTCATGCCCACTTTGCCGTTGCACCAGGCCTGGGCCGCCGCCCACTCGATGCACAGGTGGAGGTCGCGCGTCTCGCGCGCGTTGTTGTGGCACAGATATCCTGGCGAGCGGCCCGCGCCGCGCGAATCCACGCGCACGCAGGCGTAGCCGTCGGGCACCCACTTTTCCGGGTCGACCACCTCCCAGTTGGCGTATTGGTTGCTGCTGCCCGCGACCGCGTCCGGATAGTCGCGCGCCATGATTTCCCATGCGGTCTTGTAGCCCTCCTGGAACGCGAGCCCCTTGCCGTAGGGCCCATAAGAAAGAATCACGGGATAGCGCCCTTCCGCCACGGGGCGGAACACGTCGGCACGCAGCAGCAAGCCGTCGTCCATCCTAACCGGCACGTCCCAATCGATTTTCATGCCGTGCGCCCGAGCGGAAATCACCGCCCGATACGGGAATTGGCGAGTTCCAGCCGGTCGGCGAGGTTGCGCGCCAGCGCGCGGGTGAGATAGAGCTGCGCCCCGACGCTCATCTTGTTGAATGCATCGGGTCTGAATTTGGCGAGCAGAAGCTCGGTCACCGAATCCACCGTCGCGTTCCGCGGGACCTCGCCGCCGCGGATGTATGCCATCTCGCCGAAGCACTCGCCCTCGTTGATCATGTTGAGCAGGCGCCCCTGGCGGGTCACCTTGGCCTGCCCCTTGCCGATGAAATAGAAGCTCTTCCCTTTTGCGTTTTCGTTCACGATCGTCTGGTTGGGCCCGATGCGCGCCCAATCGCTGGCTCGCGCAAGCTCCCAGAATTCGGTATCCGAGAGGGCTGCGAGCATCTCGACTTTCCTCAGAGCGACGTACTTCTCGCTATCGGGAACGACGCCGGGGGGAAGAGTCTGCTGGACGACTCTCGAGAGCGCCGCGCGCAGGACGATGGAGTCCACGGATTTCGGCAAACCGGACCGGGCAGTGCTCGGCGGAATCGGATCCTGGTTCTGGATCCTCTGCACCAGCATCTCGATGGTCTCCCCCGTGAAAGGCTTCTTCCCGGTGAGCAGCTCGTAGAGCGACACCCCGAGCGAGTACATGTCGCTGTGGAAGTTGAGCTCCTTGCCAGCGATCTGCTCGGGCGACATGTAGTAAGGCGAACCCATCGCCGCAGTCTGAACGACCTGGCTCTTGCGCAGGTAGGCCGCGCCGAAATCCGAGATCTTCACCTCGGTGCCTTCGGCGATCATGAGGTTCGCCGGCTTGATGTCGCTATGGACGATGCCTTCCCTGGCGGCGAATTCGAGGGCGCCGCAGCACTTGAACGCGATCTGCAGCACGTCGGCCACCGGGAGCAGCTTGTCCCGCGAGACGTGCTTGGAGAGATCGCCCCCTTTTACGTATTCCATCGCGATGTAGCCGGAGTCTTGCTGCACCACCGCGTCGAGGATCGCTACGATGTGCGGATGCCGCAGCTTCCCGGCGAGCGAAGCCTCGTTCTGGAACTGCGAGCGGTACACCGTACCGAATTCGGGATCCCGGAATACCTCGGGCTCGATCGTCTTGAGCGCGACCTCGCGCCCGGTGAAGGTGTCCCTCGCGAGGTACACCGTTCCCGTCGCGCCCTTGCCGATCGCCTTTTGAACGTCGTACTTGCCGACCTGAAGGCTCAGGTCCATTTGAACGGCAGGGTCCGACACACGTTCTCCCCGTCTGCACCGCGGCGATTCGAATTATGGCGATGATTGTGTCATATCCCGGTGAAAAACGGGCACGGCCGACCTTCGCCGAGAAGGTCGGCCGCGATGGTGCGGGGATGTCGATTACTTGCTGTTACTTGTCAGCCAGATCCTCCGCATTCGGCCACACGTAGACCTTGAGATCCCGATTCAACGCCCCGGTCGGCGCGACCCGGTTCAAGTCGAACGAGGATGCCATTCCATTGAAGGCCCAGACGAATTCCTGGCCGTTTGCGACGAACTTCACGACATCGCCGCGCTCGACCGTGACCCAGCGAGTCTTGGCGTCGATGACGACGGTTCGCCGCGCGGCCGACGTTTGTGCAGGGTTGCCGAACATGTCGGCCTGGGTCACGCTGGCCGTGGCGGCAAGGCTCGCGGCGGAAAAGGTCAGTGCTGCGACGGTCGAAACAAACAATCTCATGGCGTTTCCTTTTCAGTGATATAGGATCACGCCCGGCGGTCCGAAAAAACTCACCCGGGCACCCATCCAATGTAAACCCCCGTTCCGAACGCGCACCTGACCTGCCCATTACATTTTTGTCATTTTTCCGCGGCTCCGCGACGGGGTTTCTTCACCACACGATCGCGACCAGCGCCTTTACCAATTGAAGCACGCCCGCAAGGAAAGAAACGACAGCGGTGGCTTCTGCCCATGGAAAATTTCTGCTCTTGGCAACCGTTTCCTGAATAATCGGAGCTCTCTTGGGAGGAGAAAAGAAATGGAACGAGCGGGTCATCGCCGGTATGACGCCCGCAATGAACAGCGCCAAGCACGCGTAGAGATAGCTTATCCCCTTGCCGGTGAGCCACACTGCAAAAACCGCCACCGAGAGCATCAGGAGAACGTTTTGAAAGATGTCCAGCAGACCGTATGCCCTTCTGAGTCTTTCGTTGAGGCCTTTCGAGGATATTCCCAAAGAGCTGAGCAGATTGAGAGCATCCTCAAAAACGCTCTTGCCCCAGCCGGTCTCATCCGAGACGCCCAATGAGATGTGTCCGCTCCGAAATTCAACGTGAAGCTCGCATCTGCGGTGTTCCGCGGACATGAGCAGGAGCTCCACGCGTACGTGCTCGAGCTCGGCTAAGGAATGAGGATCGGTTGCCTTCCAAGACTCCCGTCCTTCCAGATCGGTGGTCTTTCCGGCGCTGATGGCCCTGGCCCTGATCTTCCTGGATGTTGTAGGCAGCCCCGGCTTGAAGTCGACGAGTGCCTCCACGAGGGCCCTGAGGAGCGCCTTGGAGATGGTACGGGGCGCATAGGCCTCTCTGTATTGAGTCCGGACGTTGGTCATTAGAGAATAGGAATATCCTCCGTCTCCTCCGTCGCACCCCCCTACGCAGCACTGTGACCGAAGCTACAGATATATTTCTCCTGTGATGGACACTGGAATCCCCATCTGCCAGCCTGCACCATTATCAATCAGCCGCGCGCATCCTCGTGCTATTGTCTTCGCTATACAAGACATCTGGCACATTTATTCCTCGATAAGAGACAAAGCGGCCAAAAATGTATCAATTTGTTTAATTTGGACGAGGGTGTCCGATCACACCTGTCAGGGGAAATCCGACAATGACGCTGTCGATTCGGTGCCGTGCTTCAGCTCGAGGGTTGGACGTCGCTGATTGACGACAAGGCATGGAAGCCAGACCCTGAGCACGAATCGCTTTCGCCGTCCCTCAGGGGTCGCGGCGCTCCTTCTGTCCCTGTGTGCCGCAGCGGCTTGGGCGCAATACCCGAGCCGGCCGATTCGCCTGCTCGTTCCCAATCCCCCGGGCGGCGCCACCGATACGATTGCCCGCGTGGTCTCCCCTCGGCTCGGCGAGGCGCTCGGGCAGCCGGTGGTCGTCGAGAATCGCCCGGGCTCCAACGGCAATCTCTCGAGCGAACTCGCTGCAAGGGCCGCACCCGACGGATACACGCTGCTCCTCGGGCAGGACAGCCAGATCGTCATCAGCCCGCACCTGTACGCGAAAATGCCGGTCGACACGCTGAAGGATCTCGCGCCCGTCGCCACGCTGGTCACGACCCAGATGGTGCTCTCATGCAACCCTGCGTTGCCGGTTCAAAACCTGCAGGAATTCCTGGAGTACGCGCGCCGCGCGAAGCCGCCCCTCGCCTACGCCTCGATCGGCAACGGCAGCCAGCATCACCTCACCATGGAAATGCTCAAAACGCGCGCCGGCATCGAGCTCGTTCACGTGCCGTACAAGGGCGGCGGGCCCGCAACCGTCGCCCTGCTCGCGGGAGAGGTACCGGTCATGTTCGGCGGGAATTCCGTGACCGGACACATCAGGGCGGGAAAGCTGCGCGGTCTCGCCGTCGCCGGCAGGAAGCGCTCATCGACGTTCCCCGATCTTCCTAGCTTGAGCGAGTTCTTTCCGGGTCTCGAGGTCACAGCGTGGATCGGAATCTTCACGGCCACGGGAGTACCGGCGCCCGTGCTCTCTCGCCTGCACGGCGAGATCAACAGGCTGCTCTCCGGCGCCGACATGCGCGAAAAGGTGCGCAGCGTCGGCGGGCTCGAGCCCTTCATTTCCACACCCGAGGAATTCGCTGCGCTTATCCGCTCGGAGTACGCCAAGTACGGCGAGGTCGTGAAGGCCGTCGGGGCCAAGATCGATTAGCCCCGTCTCGACCTTCTCCTACGAATTCGCACGTGCGTAACGCCCCGCGCGCGCTGCTCGGTAACCGGGACAGGCCCAGGTCAGCGCGTCGCTTTCCAGTCGGCCGATTTTCCCGCCGACTTTACCGTCCCCTCGATCGTATTTCCGTTCACGCGGCCGCGATATTCGGCGCCCGCGGCGACGAACCTGATTTGATCGCCGCTCAAGTTGCCTCTCGAGATCGGCACCGAGACATTTCCGGAATTGAGAGTTCCGGAGACTTTCTGGAATTCCTGCTTGAGCGCGAGCTCGCCCCGGGCGGTTTTCCAGCGGCCCTCGACGCGCGCGGGCACGATCCACAAATAGGCGGTGCAATACGTATCGCAACCGAGCTCGACTGTCTGGTCAGGCTCCCAATCTCCCATCCTGAAGGTGTTCGAGACGATGCGGGTTCCGGGCTTGAGCGTCAGGATCGTCGGGCGGAGCTTGAGGTTCAGGTCCGTCAACAGGAACAGGGTGATCACCGTCGCGGGAGACAGGTCGCTGCGGAATATGTCGGCTTCAACAAAGGTCGCCTTGTCGCTCACCCCCGCTTTGGCGGCGTTGCGCCGGGACAATGCGACCATGTCCGGATTGAACTCGACGCCGAGCGCGCGCGCCCCCCGCTTCGCCGCGGTGATCACGGTGCGGCCGTCACCCGAGCCGAGATCGATCACGTAATCCTTGGGAGTGACTTTCGCCATGTCGAGCATCTTGTCGACCAGTTCCTGCGGCGAGGGTACCCACACGACATCCTTGCCCGACTGCCCGACTTCCGGGGTGTACTCGACGCTGGGTGCCTGGGCAAAGGCGCAGACCGCGGTCGCGGAAAAAATCAGGATTGACAAGCATCGGCTCGCGGAACGCCATACGGACATGTTTCTTCTCCAGCTGGTTGGGGTGAAAGGGAAAAGGCCCGCGACAGGGTCTTTCGCTTGCGGGACCTACATCGCGCAGGCGGGATGATGGCCCCGCCTCGCCCGGCTCGTCAACCTCTGCGACTCGTCAACCTTTGCAACTGCCGGGGAGGTACTGCGGAGGCACGTCCGTGCCCCCAAAGTCGGTGGGCAAGGGCGAGCCACAGCGCCAGCTTCTGACGAGCCCGCCCGGCGTCGGTAAATTTCCCGTGTTATCAAGCGGCGCAAGAGTAAGGTTGTGGAAGTCGATCCTGAGGTCGTTGAACCCCCGCAACGACGCCTTGATGACACCTTCGTCACTGGTCGAGATCGAATCCACGTATTGGGACGCATCCGCGGTAACCTCGCAGCCCCAATTGCCGGCGCCGGGCGGATCGCCACCGGAATTGTACAGTTCGGTAACCATGTTCTTGCAGGGGCTCAGTGCCAGAATCGCCTCCGACATCCTCGCGCGGACAGCGTTGCTCCTGATGCCCGGCAAGACGATGGAGGCGAGCACCCCGATGATCATGATCACTATCATGAGCTCCACGATAGTGAACCCGGCCTGGCGGCTATTGGTTCTTCGCATTTAGCTCACTGTTTCCTGTTGGCTCCCGAGGAGCAGCGGAGCACATTGACCGGATTGAGCGCAAGCAACATGCCAGATGAGTCTCCCCAGAATAAACCCCTGATATCAATTATGAAACAGCTCGATTTCCACGGCAAGCGTATTCCGGATGCGGCAACGCGGAAGCCGGATTTTGGCAAAAGTTGACGCGCTGCGTCGACAAAGCGCCGTTCCGGCGTCCATTTTTGCGGCGCTGACCGGCTTCCGAGGCTCGCGGCCGTTCCCTACAATGACCGCGGACTACTGCGGCGGCTTGACCCCGTCTTTGGTGATCTGTACGCGCGTCGCGGTCAACTTGCCGCCGGCGTCCGTGGAGTTGGTTCATCGGACAGGTCCCTCTGAAGAAGTCTTGGTTCGGCCCTGCGTCACGGTCGACACGCGAAACCGGTTTCTATTCCTCCACAATTGGGCACGGTCATTCGATTCGTATACCGGCGTCCTTGACGACGCGGGACCATGTCGAGCTGTCGGCCTGAATCAAGGCCGCGAACTCTTCGGGCGAGCCGCCGACAACCTCAGCGCCTTGCATGGCGAGTTTTTCCTTCATCTCTGCGGTGCGCAAGCTCCTGCTCACCTCATCGCCGAGCCGTACGACGATCTCGCGCGGCGTACCTGCCGGAGCGAGCAGGCCGTACCAGGGACTCAGCTCGTACCCGGGAACGCCGGCTTCGTCCACCGTGGGCACCCCGGGGAGCTCGGGCGAACGGTGCTTGCCCGTCACGGCGAGAATCCGCAGCTTGCCCGACTTGACGTACGGCAGTACGGTCGGTATGCCGAGGAAAGCGATCTGCACCTGCCCTCCGATGAGGTCGGCCGTCGCGGGCGCGGTGCCCTTGTAGGGAACGTGCGTGAGCGCTATGCCCGCCATGGCCGCGAACATCGCCCCCGCCAGATGCGGGGTGCTGCCGCTCCCACCGGAACCGTAGTTGACCCTCCCTGGCTGCGAGCGCGCGAACTCGATCAGCTCCTTTACTGACCCTGCCGGAAGCGACGGATGCGCGACGAGCGCGTTGGGAGCCCTCGCCATCAAGGTCACCGGCGCAAAGTCCCGCGTCATGTCGTACGGGACTTTTCCAATCAAGGGATTGATGATAAGGCTCCCCGGCCCGGCCGAAAGCAGCGTATAGCCATCGGGCGCCGCCTTGGCGACGAAGTCGGTACCGATGTTGCCGCTCGCTCCCGGACGGTTCTCAACGAGGAACGGTTGCTCCCAGGTCTCCGTGAGCTTCTGGGCGACCAGACGCACGATGATGTCGTTCGGGCCGCCCGGGGCGAACGGCACGACGATGCGCACGGGCCGGGAGGGATAGTCCTGCGCATGCGCGCACACCCCGAAGAGGAGCGCGCAAAGCGCTGCGGCGAAGCGGACGCTGACAGCAGCGCGAAATTTTGTCATAGTCTGCACGGAAGTCGGGACTAGCGAAGTCATGTTTCCCGGGAGAGCACTGTGCATAAAAGCAATTCCAGCGCGCGTGTCATTCTTGCCCTCCTCTCGGCCGCGGTGCTGGTGGGTGCCGGCACGGGGGCCCAGGCGCAAGCCTACCCCAACCGGCCGATCCACATCATTGCGCCCTTCCCCGCAGGCGGCGGCTACGACTTCCTGTCGCGCCTGATCGGCGCTGAAATGTCGAAGACCTTCGGCCAGCCGGTCGTGGTCGAGAACAAGGCCGGCGCCAACGGCAACATCGGCACCGAAGCCGCGGCGAAGAGCGCACCCGACGGCTACACGCTCCTCATGGGCGGCAACAGCCCGCTCGCGCTCAACGTGGGCCTGTATGCGAAGCTGCCCTACGATCCGGTGAAGGACTTCGAGACGATCTCGCGCGTCGCTACGCAGCCCAATCTGCTCGCGGCGCACCCCAAGGTTCCGGTGAAGACGGTCGCGGATCTGATCCAGTACGCCAAGGCCAACCCGGGGAAACTCAGCTACGCATCCAACGGCAACGGCAGCCCGCAGCACCTGGCTGCCGAGCAGCTCAAACGCATCGCGGGAATCGATCTGGTGCACGTGCCTTACAAGGGCGCGGCGCCCACGGCCGCCGCGCTTCTCGCGGGCGAGGTGTCGATCGCCTTCAACGTGATTCTGCTGCCGCTGCCGCACGTGCATGCGGGAAAGCTGAACGGGCTCGCGGTGGCGAGCGCAAAGCGCTCGCCACTCGCCCCGGACATTCCCACGCTCGCCGAGCTCGGCTATCCCATCGACATCGACACCTGGTACGGTCTCGTCGCTCCCGCCGGAACGCCCAAGGAAGTCGTCGCGAAGCTCAACGCGGAGACGCTGCGAATCCTGAACCTGCTCGAGCTCAGGGAGCGCACGCGCAGCCAGGGCATCGAGCTCGCGGGCAGCACGCCGGAGCAGTTCTCCGCGTTCCTGAAAGCGGACATCGCGAAGTGGACGCAGGTGATCCGGGAATTCAAGATCACCATCGACTGAAGGGATCCAGGGTGATGATCGACGTCTTCAATCATTTCATGCCGAAGAGCATCTTCGAGCGCCTGAGCGCGCTCGTCCCCGGCCACGTGACCCTGACGGCGTTTCCCGAGCTGCCGACGCTTTGGGACGTCGACGCGCGCCTGCGGATGATGGACGAGTTCGACGGGCTGCAGCAGGTGCTCTCGCTTGCCAATCCGCCGATCGAGATGCTGGGACAGCCGGACAAGACGCCCGAAGTCGCGCGCATCGCGAACGACGGGCTCGCCGAGCTGTGCCGCAGGCATCCCGATCGCTTTCCGGCATTCATCGCATCGATGCCGATGAACAACGTCGAGGCCTGCGTGCGCGAGGCCGACCGCGCGATCGCGGATCTCGGAGCGAAGGGAATCCAGATTTTCACCAACGTGCTCGGAAAACCCTTGAGCTCCCCGGAGTTCCGCCCGATCTTCCACAACATGGCGCGTCACGACCTGCCGGTCTGGATCCACCCGATACGCGGTCCGCAGTTCGCCGATTACGCGACCGAAAAGGCCTCGGAGAACGAGATCTGGTTCACTTTCGGCTGGCCGTACGAGACGACCGCCTGCGTGACGCGGCTCATCTTTTCGGGAATCTACGACGAGCTGCCGAATCTGAAGATCATCACCCATCACATGGGGGGAATGGTGCCGTTCTACGCGGGCAAGATCGACCTCGGGTTCGACCAGATCTTCCACGGCGGGACGAACGAGAACCCGGTGGCGCGCAAGGCCGGCCTGAAGAAGCCCCCGGTCGAGTACTATCGCATGCTCTACGGCGACACGGCGCTCAACGGGTCGGTCGCCGCCACGCGCTGTGGGCACGCCTTTTTCACCACCGGACATTGCGTTTTCGCCACTGACGCGCCCTTCGACGCCGAAAAGGGCCGCATGCTGATCCGCGAGACCATCAACGCGGTGAACGGCCTCGAGATCCCCAAGGCGGAGAAGGACCGCATCTTCGCCGGCAACGCGCGTTCGCTGCTGAAGCTGAACTGATGCGGACCCGGGAACTCCGCGTCCGCCTGAGGGACGGCGAGATGGGCGCGCACGTCGCCTTCCCCGAGCGCACCCCCGCGGGCGCGATCATCGCCATCATGGAGATCTGGGGCGTGAACGACACCATGCGGCGCCACGCGCAGGAGTTCGCCCAGGCGGGATTCGTATGTCTCGTGCCGGACCTGTTTTGGCGCCAGCAGCCGGGCGTCGAACTGTACGACAAGAATCCCGAAGACGTGAAGAAGGCGTTCGATCTCTACTACGATTTCGACTACGACCTCGGCGTGCGCGACATGGAGGATACGGCAGCGCACCTGAGGAGCATGGCCGAATGCGACGGCAAGGTCGGCGCGGTGGGCTATTGCCTGGGCGGCAAGCTCTGCTATCTCATGTGCTGCCGCACCGACATCAACTGCGCGGTGGCCTACTACGGCACGTACATCGAACACAACATCCGCGAAGCGAAGAACCTGCACCAGCCGTTCATGCTGCACATGGCGATGAAGGACCGCTGGGTGCAGGCGGAGGTGAACGAGCTGCTCGAGCGCAGGCTTTCGCCGAATTCTCTTGTCACGATCCACAAATATCCGGGAGCCGATCACGCCTTTGCGCGGCACGGCGGCAAGACCTACAGCAGGCCCCACGCGGACCGCGCGCTTGCGCTATCGATCGATTTTTTCCGGAAGCATCTGGGACGGGCGGTGAATGAGTCGAGCGGGCGAGGGGTCGAAGCCGGCGCAATCGGCCGACCGTTGCTGCGCAAGGAAGACCTGCGCCTGCTCACTGGGGCCGGCAGGTTCAGCGACGACTTCAACATGGCCGGGCAGGCGTACGCAGTGATGGCGCGCTCACCCTACCCGCACGCGCGCATTCTCCGCGTCGACTCGACCCGCTCGCGGGCGATGGCGGGCGTCCTCGGCGTGTACAGCGGCGCGGACTGCGCGGCCGACGGCCTCGGCCCGATTCCGCACAATCCCCTCCCCTCCACCCGGGAAGACATGAAGCTCACGAGCCCCGGCGGTGGCAGGATCTTCGAAGGCCCGCACTGGCTGCTGCCGACGGACAAGGCGCGCCACGTGGGTGAAGCCGTAGCGATGGTCGTGGCCGAAACGAGCGACGAAGCGCTCGACGCCGTAGAAGCGCTCGACGTCGAGTACGAGGAGCTGCCCTGGGTCACGCACTCCGAGCGCGCCCTCGAAGAAGGAGCCCCGCGCGCGTGGGACGAGGTGCCTGGCAACGTCATCGTCGACACCCATTTCGGCAACCGCGAGGCGACCGACCGCGCGTTCGCCGAAGCCGGCCACGTCGTCAAGATGAAGTTTCATATCGCACGATGCACTGCGGTTGCGATCGAACCGCGCGCGGCGCTGGCATCCTACGAGGCGCGCACGGGCCGGTACACGCTCTACGCGGGAGGCGGCGGCGCCGTTCGCTACAAGAAAGACCTCGCTTCACTCCTCGGCATCGAGCCGCGAAACCTGCGCGTCGTCTGCCGCGACGTCGGCGGCAACTTCGGATCGAAGAACCGCGTATACGTGGAATATGGCCTCGCGCTCTGGGCCTCCCACAAGCTCGGGCGCCCGGTCAAGTTCACGGCAACGCGATCCGAAGCCTTCCTCTCAGACTACCAGGGGCGGGATCTCGTCACCGAGGTCGAGCTCGCGCTTCGCGCCGATGGAAAATTTCTTGCGATGCGCGCCTCCAACCTCTCCAACGTCGGCGCACGTTGCGTTTCGCTCTCGCCGCTTTCGAAAGGATCCGGCCTCATCACCGGCTGCTACGACGTTCCTGCCGCCACCTTGAGAAGCCGCGCGGTCTTCACCACCACGGCGCCGACCAATCCCTATCGCAGCTCCGGACGGCCCGAGGTCAACTTTGCGATCGAGCGCCTGATCGACACGGCTGCCACGGAGCTCGGCATGGACCGGGTCGACCTGCGCCGAAAGAACCTCGTCCGCCCGGAAGCGATGCCCTACCGGAACGCGATGGGAATGACCTACGACAGCGGCACCTACGAGGCCAACATGGATCTTGCGATGCGGATCGCCGACTGGAAAGGTTTCGAAGCTCGCCGCAAGAGCGCCGCCGCGCGCGGAAGGCTCCTCGGGCGCGGCCTCTCGAACTACGTCGAGTCCTCGATCGGTTCGCCCAATGAGCGCGCCGAGATCAGCGTCACTCCCGCGGGGCGCGTGAGGGTCGTGATCGGCACGCAGCCATCGGGGCAGGGTCACGAGACGAGCTTCGCGCAGGTGGTGTCTTCGCTGTTGTCGGTACCCGTGGAAGCGATCGATATCCTGGTCGGCGACACCGACGTGGTGAGCGTAGGCGGCGGCTCGCATTCCGGCCGCTCGATGCGCCACGCGGCGACGGTGTTCTGCCTGGCCGCAAAGGAGCTCATCGAAAAGGGGAAGAAAATCGCGGCCCACATGCTGGAGGCTGGTGCGGCGGAAATACGGTTCGCCGACGGGCACTTCTCGGCGCCTCACGCGCTCAGGGCGTACGGCCTTCTGGAATTGGCTCGAGACTCGGCGGAAGCCCTCCTGCCCAAGGAATTGTCGGGCGGACTCGCAGCCGTCGCCGACAACGAGATGCACGATCCGGTATTCCCGAACGGCTGCGCGATCTGCGAGTGCGAGGTCGACCCCGAGACAGGGGCGGTCGAGATCACGCGATTCACTGCAGTCGATGACGTCGGTCGCTGCATCAATCCCCTGATCGTTCACGGCCAGACGCACGGCGGCGCAGCCCAAGGGATCGGCCAGGCGATCTCCGAGATCTATCACGTCGACCCGGAAACGGGGCAGCCGCACACCGGGTCGTTGATGGACTACGCCATTCCCAGATCGGATACGCTGCCCTCCTTCAGCGCCGAGATCGTGGAAGTTCTTTCGCCGACCAATCCGCTCGGAATCAAGGCTGCGGGCGAAGGAGCGACCACGCCCGCGCCCGCCGCGGTCGTCAACGCCATCGTCGATGCGCTCGCCGGTTTGGGCGTGCGCGACATCGCTATGCCCGCCACGCCACAGAACGTCTGGCGTGCGATCCGGGGAGCGAGGAAATGATGCGGGCACGCGCGATCGCGGCGATCGCCGTGCTTTTCACCGCGTGTTCCGCGCTCGCGCAACGCTCGACGGGCGGCGAGCATTCCTATCCCAGGGGCCTGGTGCGCGTCATCCTTCCGTTTCCGGCCGGCGGGGGCGTCGACGCCGCGGGGCGCATCCTCGCCCAGAAGCTGGCCGAGGCTTTGGGCAAGCCCTTTGTGATCGAAAACCGCGGAGGCGCCAACGGAAACATCGGGACGGAAGCCGCCGCGAAATCGGCGAACGACGGTGCCACCCTGCTGTTTACGGGCGCGGGCTTCGTCACCAACCCGAGTCTTTACAAGAGCGTCCCCTACGACCCGCTGAGGGATTTCGAGCCGATCAGCCTGATGGCCCTTGGACCCAACGTGCTCGTCGTGCATCCGTCGCTGCCGGTCAAATCGGTGAAGGACCTCATCGCTCTCGCCCGGTCGCAGCCCGCGCGAATCGGGTTTGCCGGATCAGGCTCGGGCAGCACGCCGCACCTCGCGGGCGAGCTCTTCAACGTGATGGCCGGCGTGCAACTGGTGCACGTTCCGTACCGCGGCTCGGGTCCGGCGATGATCGGCCTGCTTGCGGGCGAGGCTCCGGTGATGTTCCTCCCCGCGATCAACGCCGGCGGTCACGTCGCGGCGGGGCGCCTTCGCGCGCTTGCGGTCACGAGCCGCGAGCGGCTGCAGGCGATGCCGGACCTGCCGACCGTTTCCGAAGGGGGTCTTCCGGGCTACGAATCCAACCAGTGGTACGGGCTGCTCGCGCCGGCGGGAACGCCTCTTGACGTGCTCAATCTGCTCAATGCGCAAGTTGCGAATATCATGCAAAGTGCCGACATGAAAACCCGCATGACGAACGACGGCCTGGTGCCGATCGGAGGCAGCCGCGATCAATTCGCGGCCCACATCAGGAGCGAGACCGAGAAGTGGGCGCGGGTGATCAGCGCTTCGGGAGCGAGG
>Ga0209055_1001797_pt1 | contig 13872 bp, 7 predicted proteins | sample GraSoiAngelo_110_FD_185875 | JGI IMG/M metagenome (GOLD analysis project Ga0209055, IMG submission 185875) | Grasslands soil microbial communities from the Angelo Coastal Reserve, California, USA - 14_0903_12_30cm (SPAdes) (version 2) | ecosystem: Environmental > Terrestrial > Soil > Grasslands ... | reverse complement strand
CCTTGAGCCGCCACGGTGTCCGGGTCGAATACGACCAGTTGGGGCGGGTTCTCAAGGTGGACGACGCGCCGCCCGTCCCGCCGCAGGACCTCTCGAAGTAACACCTAGTTCAAAATACTCGATTTCAATTTACGCTTCCCACGCCTAAGATAGACCCTGGACCGGTTTAAGGGGGAGCAGGTCAAAACGGAGAGTCCCCTTGACACTACCCGAAACTGGGCTATATTACAGAGATCATGTTACGGAATATGCCTCTCAGCCAAAGAGTGCGGATACTTCTCCTGGCTTTGATTATTTTGGGAGGGATGTCCTGGGCCGACACCCTGGATCTCAGCGATGACATGCCGCTATCTCAGCCTCTAACGGTTGTGCAGCAGGCCATCGCGCCTAATGAAGAGAGCCGAGAAGATCTCCTGGGTTTGGTGCATGGTCATCAGGCCGTTTGGTTGGCCGCTTCGTTTGTTCCACAACCACAGATGCTTCCTGTTTCCGGTGCTCTCTCCGTATCGCCACAGTCCGCCCCACCCCTCTATCAACGATTTTCGACGTATCGCATCTGATCTTCACGATGCGTGAGGGTCTGGTGTGAGCGGTCAGGCTCGGCCGCTTGTGACCAACGGTTCTGCTGTCGGCTATCGTTTTCCAGGAGTCCCAATGATCGGTTTCTCGAACACCCATGGCACGAGACTATGTGCCTGGCTCGGCTGCGCGGCGATTGTGACGGGGCTGCTGTGCAGCGCGTCGTTTGGCGCGGAGCCGGCGCCCCGGCCGCCGGCAAGCGCCGGTGCCGTCAGTCTGACCGTGGACGAGGCGATGGGGCTGTTTCTCAAGCAGAACCTGGACCTGCTCATCGCCCAGTACGGCATCGATTCCGCCAAGGGGCTGGAAGTCACGGCGAGGCTCTTTCCCAATCCCACCTTGAGTGCCGATGTCACCGGCTCGATGACGCAGTCGTTCGGCCAGGTCGGCGTCCTGGCCTTGCGGATCGACCAGCTCTTTGAGCTCGCCGGCAAACGCGGCCACCGGCAAGAGAGTGCGCGCTATGGCGTCCAGTCGGCGGAGGCGTCTTTTGCGGATGCCGTGCGGACCTTGGGCTTCGCCGTCAAGGACGCGTTCTACCATGTGATCCAGGCCAAGCAGAAACTGGAACTGGCCAAGCAGAACAGCGCGAACTTCGCCGAGGTGGTCAAGATCAACGACATCCGCTTCAAGAAGGGGGCTATCCCCGAGGTCGATGTGATCAAGCTGCGGGTGCAACTGGTGGATTTCCAGAACCAGGTGATCACGGCCACCCAGGACTATCTCACCGCGCAGAACACCCTCAGAGGCTTGCTCGGCCTCAAACCCACGGTCGCGTTGAATGTGGCGGGCGATCTTGAGTACAAGTCCCGTACGCTGTCCGTGGAGACGTTGAAGGCGGACGCGTTATTGTCGCGTCCGGATGTCCTGGCCAAAAACCGGAACGTATCTCAGAAAGACGCCAACCTGAAACTGGCGCGGGCGTTCCGGGTGCCCGATGTGACGATCGGAGCGGATACGGCGATGCAGGGACCCCAGGGCCCAAACTCGCCACACCAGTACGGTTTGGGGCTCAGCGTACCCTTGCCCCTCTTCAACCGCAACCAGGGCGGCATCCTCCAGGCCGAGGCCGACCTCAAGGCCGCGCAGACCGATCTGGGCAAGACCCGGTTGCTGGTTGAAATCGACGTCGAGAATGCGTACCGTGACTTTACCCAGACCCAAATGCTGGTCCAGGCGTATCGCGGCGGCGCCGTGAACGACGCCACAGAGGTCAAGGACATTGCGACGAAGGCGTACCAGCGGGGGGGCACAACCATCCTCGATCTGCTCGACGCGTTTCGGACGTTCAACACCACCATGCAGGGCTACATCGACGCGCTGTATACCTATCAGCGAAGCCTGCTGGAGATCGACGCCGCGGTGGGGCGAGAGGTGACGCGGTGAACATGCGGCTCGTGAGCGGCTGCGTGCTGCTGGCGGTGTTGGTAGGCGGCTGCGGCGAAGGGGGAAAGACTGAGGCCGTTCAACCAGCCGACAAGAACAAGCCGGCCGGCGAGGCGAACCATGCTCCGGAGGTCCGGCCCCAGATCGTCGTCGAGGAGGTGCAGCTCAAGCCCCTCGCTGGGGACCTGTCGCTACCCGGCAAGGTCCAGTACAGCGAGGACCGGTATGCCAAGGTCTCGTCGCCGCTTGTCGGGCGCGTCGTCGAAGTGCGCGCGAAACTTGGAGACAAGGTGGCCGCCGGCCAGGTCCTCTTGAGCCTTGAGAGCGCGGACCTCGGCGCCGCCTATTCCGATTTCGTCAAGGCGGAGTCGGACTTCCAGCTCTCCAAGCGGAACTACGAACTCGCCAACGATCTGTATGAGACCAAGGCCATGTCCAAGAAAGATCTGGTCCAAGCTGAAAATGACTTTTTGAAAGCGCAGGCCGAGTTCAGACGCACACGAGAGCGCCTGCTCGCGCTGAGAGTGCCCGCGGAAGAGCTGGACAAGCCGCGGACGGAGCGGCTGATCACCTCGCGCTTTGATCTGAAGTCTCCGCTGGCCGGGACGGTGGTCGAGCGGAACGTGACGGTGGGCCAGATGGTGGGCGCCGATCCGACGCAGGTCCTGTACACCATCGCCGATCTGAATGAGCTGCAGGTCGTGGCCGAGGTGTACGAACGGGACCTGAGCCGTGTGTCCAAAGGCGTGGCTGTCACGGTCACGGTCGAAGCCTATCCGGACGAGACATTTTCGGGCACGATCGTCTACGTCGGCGATGTGGTGGACCCAACGACGCGGACCATCAAGGTCCGGTGCAACGTGACGAATCGCGACCTCAAGCTCAAGCCGGAGATGTTCGCGCGGGTGCGGCTCAGGGTGGGATCGAGTAGACCGGTGCTGGCTCTGCCCAAGGAAGCCGTGATTGAAGTAGGCGGGCAGGCCTACGTCTTTGTGCAAGCGGCGGACGGGCGGTACGTGCGGCGGCCGGTCGTGACCGGGACGATGTCGGGCGACACCATTCAGATCCGAGAAGGCCTCCAGTCCGGGGAGCGTGTGGTCGTCAAAGGGGCCCTACTCCTCAAGGGAGAGATGGAAAAAGGGTGATCGCCCGGATCGTCGAGTTTTCCATCAGCCAGCGGTTGTTCGTCCTGACGCTGGGGATGGTACTCCTCTTCGGCGGGCTGTACGCCTTTCACGTCCTCGACGTCGTCGCGTATCCGGACCCGTCTCCCCCGATGGTCGAGGTGATCACCCAGAATCCTGGGTGGTCGGCCGAAGAGATCGAGCGCCTGCTCACGATCCCGCTCGAGACAGCCCTGAACGGCATGCCGGGATTGACCGATCTCCGTTCGATTTCCATCTTCGGCCTGAGTGACATCAAAGCGTACTTCGACTTCAAGACGGACTACTACTTCGACCGACAGGAAGTCCTCAACCGCCTCCAATTGGTCAATCTGCCGGCCGGGGTCCAGCCGCAGCTCTCACCCTGGTCGGCCGTCGCCGAGATCTACCGCTACGAACTGACGGGTCCGCCGGAGCTCTCCTTGAGCGACCTGAAGGCGATCCAGGACTGGCAACTGCAGCGCCAGTTCAAGCAGGTCCGCGGAATCATCGACGTGACGGCGTTCGGTGGCACGACGAAGGAATACCATGTGGATGTGGACCCGCGAAGCCTCGCCCAATACAACATCATGCTGGGGCAGGTGCTGAACGCCCTGGCCAACAGTAACGCGAACGTCGGGGGGAACTATCTGACGATCGGCCCCCAGAGCTTCAACGTCCGAGGCGTCGGCTTGATCCGGGACCTGGGCGACATCGAAGACGTTGTCGTGGCGGAGAAGGGGGGCACGCCGATCTATGTCAAGAATATCGGGAAAGTCTCCATCGGCTATCGTGTGCGGTTGGGCAAGGTGGGGATCGACGAGCGCGATGACGTGCTGCAAGGCATCGTGCTGCTTCAGCGCCAGGCGAAGGCCATTCCGACCCTGGAGCTGGTGCGAAAGAAGGTCGAGCAGTTGAACCACGGACGCCTCCCGCCCGGCGTTCGAATCAAGACGTTCTATGACCGGACTGACCTGATTAACATCACGGTCAAGACCGTGCTCGAGATCCTGGCCGGCGGCATGATCCTGGTGTTCTTGCTCTTGTTTGTCTTTTTGGGCCACATGCGGGCCGCCCTGATCGTGGCGCTCACAGTGCCCCTCGCCCTCTTGTTCACCTTTTCGATGATGGTCATCGTGGGGGAGTCGGCCAATCTCATCTCGCTCGGTGCCATCGACTTCGGGATCATCGTGGACGCGGCACTGATCATGGTCGAGGCGATCTTTCTGCAGCTTAGCCACCACAGCGCGGTCCAGCGTCCGCCCCAGGTGACGATCGTGCGGGCGGCCCGGCACGTGGGCCGGCCGATTTTTTTCTCGACGCTCATCATCCTGGTCGCTTTCGTCCCGCTGTTTACCATGACCGGAGTGCCGGGTAAGATCTTCGCGCCGATGTCGGTGACATACGGCTTCGCGCTGTTCGGGGCGCTCCTGATCGCCGTGACGCTCTCGCCCGTCCTGTGCGCGCTCCTGCTCAAGCCGCCGCTGCGGGAAGGGGATACGCGGTTAAACGCGTGGCTGAAACGCCTCTACCTTTCCGCCCTCCGCTGGGCCCTCGTGAACCGCTGGCTTACGGTCGCGCTGGCGTCTGCACTGGTGCTTGTCGCGCTGGCCGCGCTGCCGTTTATGGGCGGCGAGTTCATGCCGGCCCTGGAAGAGGGCAACCTGTGGGTGCGCGCGACGATGCCGGTGGACATTTCGTTCGATGAGGCGGCCCGGATTTCCTCTGAGGTCCGCAGCGTATTCCGCGCGCACCCGGCCGTCAAATCCGTGGCCTCCCAATTGGGCCGCCCGGATGACGGGACCGACCCCACGAGCTTCTTCAACGCGGAATTTTTCGTGAACCTCAAGCCGCGCGAGGAGTGGCCCTCCGGTCTTGACAAACCTGGGATCGTCCGGCAGATCGAAGACAAGCTCAAGTCCTTTCCTGGAATCACATTCAATTTCTCGCAGGTCATCCAGGACAATGTTGAGGAGGCCATGTCCGGGGTAAAGGGTGAGAACTCCATCAAATTGTTCGGCCGGGACCTCGCGCAACTCGAGAGTACGGCGCTTCAGATTGAGCGGGAGGTAAAACCCATCGCCGGCGTCAAAGACCTGGGCGTGCTCAAACTGCTTGGTCAGCCCAATCTCCTGATCGAAGTGGACCGGAACGCCTGCGCTCGCTATGGTGTGCTGGTGTCGGATGTGAACGCGGTCGTGCAGGCGGCGATCGGAGGACAGGCGGTCACGCAGGTCTTGGAAGGCGAGCGGCGGTTCGACCTGGTCGTGCGCTTTCTGCCCCAGTACCGCCAGGATCTTGAGGCGATCAGCCAAATCCAAGTCGGCACGCCGGATGGGACGCGGATCCCCCTGAAGCAACTTGCGAAGATCTCGACCCAGACCGGAGCCTTCATCATTTATCGCGAGAACAACGAACGGTACATTCCCGTCAAGTTCAGCGTCCGAGGACGCGACCTGGAAGGGACGGTCCGCGAAGCGCTGGCGCGCATCGAGGAGAAAGTTCCTATGCCGCCAGGCCTGCGGTACGAGATCGCAGGGCAGTATGATCAGCTTCAAGATGAAAAGCGGCGCCTGGCCGTCATCGTGCCGGTGAGTCTGCTCGTGATCCTGTTCTTGCTGTATATAACGTTCAACTCCTTCCGCGACGCTTTCTTGGTTCTGGCCACGGTCCCGTTTGCGCTGGTCGGAGGCGTGCTGTCGCTGGTTCTGACCGGGACGCACTTCAGTATCTCCGCGGCGGTGGGGATCATCTCCCTGCTGGGCGTGGCGATCCTTGGCGGCGTGCTGTTGATTTCCCGCGTTGATGAGTTGCTTCGGGAAGGGGTTGCGCGTGACGACGCGATCATGCGCGCGGCCGAATCGCAGATGCGGCCCATCCTCATGGCGACGCTCGGGGCTGCGATCGGGCTGTTGCCGGCGGCGGTTTCCACCGGCATCGGTGCGCAGGCCCAGCAGCCGCTCGCGCGCGTGGTCGTCGGGGGGATGATCACGGCTGCCGTGCTGATCCTGGTCGTGCTGCCGGTTCTGTACTCGCTGTTCGGCCCCGGGAGCCGGTCGGGCCCGGAACTGCTTGTCCAACCCCAACCAGGCCAGCCGACGGACATCCGGACGGAGGACAGAGATGTGGCTTAAGCGCTGGTTGCTCGGCCATCCTCTCACGACCAAGCAGGCCGTCCACGAGCGGCTGTCGAATCCCGTCGCGCTTGCGATCTTCTCCTCGGACCCGCTGTCCTCAGTCGCGTACGCCACTGAGGAAATCCTCCTCGTCTTGGTCCTGGCCGGAACGGCCGCCCTGCACTACTCCATCGGGATCAGCATCGTCATCGTCGGGCTGGTGGCCATTCTCACAGCGTCGTACCGCCAGGTCATCTTCGCCTATCCATCCGGCGGCGGCGCGTACGTCGTGGCCAAGTGCACCCTGGGCGAACCCCCTGGGCTTGTCGCGGCCGCGGCCCTGCTGATCGACTATGTCCTCACGGTGGCCGTGAGCGTCGCGGCAGGGATCGCCGCGATCACCTCGGCGGTGCCGGAGTTGCATGAGCACCGGGTGGGCTTGGGTCTTCTGGCGATCGTCGTCCTGACCTTGGGCAACCTGCGGGGCGTACGGGAATCAGGCAAGATCTTCGCCCTGCCAACCTACCTGTTCGTCGGCAGCCTGGGGTTGGTGATCGTCGTCGGCCTGGGGCGGGCGCTCTTCGGCGCCACGGAACCACACCCGCTCCCGTCCGTTCCGGCCGTGGAAGGGCTTACCCTGTTTCTGCTTCTTCGGGCGTTCTCCTCAGGCTGTACCGCCTTGACCGGGATTGAGGCGATCTCGAACGGCGTGCCGGCCTTCCGGCCCCCGGCGTCCCAAAATGCTGCGACCACCATGTTCTGGATGGCCACGATCTTGGGTGGCCTATTCCTTGGGATCACCATCCTCGCCTATGTCTACGGGCTCGAGCCGCGCGAAGAAGAGACTCTGATCTCCCAAATCGCACGCATCTCGCTAGGCGAGGGCGCCCTGTACTACTTCATGCAGGTCTCGACCATGCTGATCTTGATCCTGGCGGCCAACACGAGCTACAACGGCTTTCCGCGCCTGGCCTCCCTGCTGGCGCAGGACAGCTTTCTGCCGCACCAGATGCGCAATGTCGGCGACCGGCTGGCGTTCTCGAACGGGATTTTCATCCTGGGACTGAGCGCGGCGCTCCTGCTGATCCTCTTTCACGGCGAAACGCACGCTCTGATCCCACTGTATGCCATCGGGGTTTTCCTGTCCTTCACCCTTTCCCAGGCAGGCATGGTCCGGCATTGGCAGGACCGCAAAGGCCGCGGCTGGCGGAAGAAGTTCGCGATCAATCTGAGCGGCGCAGTCGCAACAGGCGTGGCCACCGTGGTCCTGGCCATCACGAAGTTCACGCATGGCGCCTGGATGGTGATCTTTCTGATCCCGCTCCTCATTGGCATGTTCAAGAAGATCCAGTGGCACTACAAGATGGCCGACTGGCAGCTCTCGCTGACCATGTACGACCGGCCCAAGAGCCCGCCGCGGAACATCGTGGTGATGCCGGTCGGGAGTGTGAACCGGGCGGTCGTCATCGCCTTGGACTATGTCCGCCAGCGGGCGCAGGACATCCGCGCGGTTCATGTGGACGTGGACCCCGAGGAGACGGCAAAGATCAAGGCGGACTGGGAGAAGTGGGGCACGGGCATTCCACTGGTGATCCTGCCCTCACCGTATCGGTCGTTTCTCCAGCCATTGCTCGACTATATCGAGAAGGTCCGGGAGGAGAATCCAGGTGCGTGGGTCACAGTTGTGCTGGGGGAGGTCGTGCCCGCGCGCTGGTGGGAGAACCTGTTGCACAATCAACGCGCCTTGCTGATCAAGGCCGCGCTGCTCTTCAAATTCCGCGTGATCGTCACCGATGTCCCCTATCACCTGGGACCATACTAGTCGCTCCCTGCCGGCAGCAGTCCTCTCCCTCGGGGGCTCTTTCGGTCCCTCTTCAGACCATGCTAGAGTACGGCTCATGCGCGTGCCCTCCTTGCGAAGCATCCTGACGATGTTGGTCCTCCTTGTGCTCGACCTGTGGTGCGTTCCGCCATTCAGTCAGGTCACGGGGATGGCCCATGCTGCTGCGCCTTCCCAGAAGCACACGCCGGCTGCGGCCAAGACCTCCCCGGTGATCGCGGCCGCCCAGCAGTACGCAGAAGCCATCGCCTCGGGCGATCGCGTGGCGTTCGGGCGGCTCGACTTCGGTTGCCAGTTCGCGCTGGTCTCGACCGCTCCCGCGCCGCGCAAAGCCTTTCCCCCTGAGTCCGATCCGATCTACGGGCAGTGCTGGACGCTACTGGTCCAGGCCCACGACACCGCCGTTGAGCAACGGGACGAGGGGGTGAACGCGATCTGGCCGGGCAACGGATTTCTGGTGATCTACAAGAACGGGCTCACCAGCTACCCGCCGTCGTTCTACGTGATGGATCGGCTGGGCCTGTCGCCGCCGGGCGCGGGCCTGCGCGTCGAGCCGGTGGACGGCGTGCCCATTGCGGCCGCCTCGTTCCGGATGCGTCCGGGCGCGCCCCTGGTGTCCGTGCCGGCCGCGGTGGTCCGGCTCCGGATTACTTACAAGGACTCGATCACTTCGCCGGTCACGCACGCGCCCGAGGAGGACAACCTGACCGCCAAGGTCAATCACACTGCGCTGGCGCTGAGGGCGGTCACTGTCAAGTGGGTGGTGCTGTCGGGCCTGCGGAGGCTGGGGTTTCCGGGCGACGCGGCGGTGCTAAACCTGCCGGTGGCCGGCCGCGACGGCGACCCCGTTCCGTTCGTCAAGGAGACCGGTGGCTACGTCCCCGGGTCCGGCGAGTGGTGGAAGCCGACCGACGCGCCCGAGGTGCTGAGCGCCGCGCTCCAGCGCATGGCGCAGTACGCCGAGCAGCGGGATCGAGTCGCGTTGTTGAATCGCGTGCTGATCGTGAACTCGGGCCACGTGGCCGCGCTGACGATGCTCACGGGAGAGCTCTACCGGACGCTGCTGAGCGCCGGAGCGGCTGCGCACCATGTGTTGGTCGGCGATGCGACGCTGGCCGGCCGCTTCAACGAGCTCTATTGGAACGCGTACGCCCAGGCCTCCCGCATAGACCTTTCGTACCCGAGGAATGTGATCGGGCCGGACGGCGTCGCCACGCCGACCCCGGCCGACTATTTGTACCGGATGCTCCCCGCGATGGAGAAGCTCGCGCGCTTGCAGGCGGACGATCTAGAGAACCGGATTCGCCTGGGGAACGCCTATCGGTGGAGCAACGATGCGCAGGCGGCCATCGCCACCCACGAGGCGGTCGTGAAGGACATCACGCCGGATCGCTCGGCGCTCAAGGCGCGGGCCCTGCTGGAGCTGGCCTGGTCGCGCATCGCCAAGGTTCTCTGGAACCGCATGTCGGATGATGCGGGCCTCGTGCGGGCCTACAACGAGGCGGAGGAGGCGTTCACGCTGACGGACAGACCGCTGGACAAGTTCACGGCCGCATACACGATGGCCTGCAGCCTGGCTTACATGCCGAACCGCGATCTCCGCGCGATGCTGGAGAAGCTGACCGAAGCGCGCAAGTGGTATCTGCAACTGGCCGGCGCCTCATATGAATCGTGGCGCTACCTGCTCCTGAACGACACCCTCAAAGGCGTCGTCGAAGCCGACCCCGACTTCAAGCCCCTCCTCACCGCCTCGTAACCGCCCTAAATAGCGTTTAGTGGTGGAGGTGCTTTAGGGTCGAGGCCATGAGCACGATGAAGATGCCGAACCAGAAGGACGCGCGAAGAAACGGGATGCCTTCCGGATCCTTCTCGTCGTCGCCGGTCTTGCTTGTCTGTGCTTCGGGCTCGGGCGGAAAGATGACGTTGTAGAGGAACAGCGTCATGATGCACATGACGAAGAAGAGCTTGATGCCCAGCGCGATAATGTACGGATTGGTGAAGCCTTCCCCGGTGGTCGCCTTCATCAGCCGGTTGACGTAGGCGATGTTGATCCCGCCGGTGACCAGGATGATCAGCATGAGGGCGCCGATGATCCGCTGGTACCTCCGGTAGATGGCGTTGGCGAGCGGCTTGACCAGTTCGCCCGGGACGGACTTCTTCAGGGACGGGACGACGGCCATCATCAGCAGACCCAGCCCGCCGATCCAGAGGATGGCGGACATCAAGTGCAGCCAGTGGTTCACGATGGGGACCCACTGGTTGATGAAGGCGTCGATGAACTTGTCCATCAGAACCTGAAGACTGGCTTCTCGTTGCCGAAGCGTGCCTTGCGGAGCTCTTCCATGAACTCGGGCGTGATCACCGACAGCCCGCGCTCGCGGGCCTTGGCCTCCACGCTCTTCTTGACCATCGCCTGCATGAAGTAGGGGATGCGCTTGAACCGGGCCGTGGCCTCGTCGCTCCAGCGTACCCCGAACTTCTCGGGGGCCGTGTCCACGCCGATCTCGTTCACCTGGACCTTGGGGCCGCCCTTCGGGGTGTAGAGGCACCACTCGTCCGCGTCCAGCCAGTCCCCGTGGTCGGCGTAGGGGCGCGCCCGGCACCCGCCGCAGATGTCGGAGTACTCGCAGTCGGCGCACTTGCCCTTGAGCTTGGGCTCGCGGAATGAGTCGAACACCTCGGACCGTTCCCACAGGTCCACGAAGCTGACCTCCCGCACGTTGCCCGCGCTCAACGGCATGTACGGGCACGGGGTCAGGTTCCCTTCCGGTGTCACGCGGGCGTAGTTCGTGCCGGCGAGGCAGCCGCCGCCCATGTAGCCGGTGGCCTTGGTGATCGGCGAGTTCGGGTCGCGCTCGTACGCGATGCGCTTGAAGTGCGGCGCGCACCGGGCGCGCACCAGCATGTCGGGATACTGCTGCTGCACGTCCACGAGGTACGTGAGCACCTCCTCGTACTGCTGGGGCGTGATGTCGGTCATCTCTTCGCCGCGGCCCGTACAGACCAGGAAGAACAGGTTCAGCACGCGGGCCCCCAGCTTGTGTGTGAACGCGACCATCTGGGGCACTTCGCGGTAATTCATCGGGGAGACACTGAAGTGGATCTGGAATTGCAGCCCGTTGCGCTTGCAGGCCTCGATGCCGGCCATCGTGCGCGCCCACGCGCCGGGGAGCCCGCGGAACGCGTCGTGCTTGGCGGCGTCCACCGAGTCCACGCTGATGCCCATGCCCATGACGCCGATCTCGACCAGCTCACTGGCAAGCGCGTCGTCGATCAGCATCCCGTTGGTCCCGAAGACCACCATGAAGCCGCCCTTCGCCGCGTAACGGGCGATGTCGAGGATGTCCGGGCGGGTGAGCGGCTCGCCGCCGGTGATCACGACGATCGCATGCTTGTTCACGATCGCCATCTGGTCCAGCAGCCGGTACACCTCCTGCGTCGTCAGCTCATCGGCCGCGCCGGACGCCCGGGTCGTCGCGTCGAGGTAGCAATGCCCGCACCGGAGGTTGCACCGCTTGGTGAGGTTCAGCGCGATGAGATAGGGCTTCCAGTCGTTCTGCGGGGTGGGCTTGCGACCCTCTGGCAGCAGACCTGGCTGGTTGATATACCGCAGCGGGATGGGATTGATGAGCTGGAGCGCGTCGTTCACGACTGCTTGTTGCCGATTAAGCTCTCGATGATGTCCTTGAGGTTGCCGGTCTTCATGGCCTCTTCCATGTAGCCCTTGGCCTGCTCGATCCCGGCCTCCGCGATCTCATAGGTGATGGTCGTCGCGGCGATCTTCTCGGCGTGCTTCTCGATCAAGGCTCGCGTGCAGTCGCGCATGTAGCCGGCCGGCGCCCGTTCCAGGCGGGCCACCGCGTCGGAGGTCCAGGTGAAGCGGGAGCCCGGAGGGGCGGCGGTCTGCGGCGCGTCCTTATTCTCCGGCGGAGGGAACGCGCCGGTCCCCTTGTTGGCGAAGATCGGCGTGTACTCCTCGCTGGCCGCTTCGTCGATGTAGGGTTTGGCGAACTCCAGTGTGATGGTGGTCATGCCCATCTTGCGGGCGGTCTTCTCGACCTTGGCCTTGCACCGGCGGCGCTGGAAGCCGGCCGGGACCGCGCGGATGGCCTCCTTGGCGTCCTTGGTCCAGGCCATCGGGACGTCGTCGTAGGCCAGCTCGGTCTCGAGCGTCCCCTCGGTCTTGGCAGCCGCCTCGAACATGCTCTTGTCGATCAGCGTGAATTTGTCGCCGGCGGCCCTGCAGATCGGACACATGACCGGCTGGTCGCCCTTCGCCGTATAGCCGCACCCGCCGCAGAGCCAGTAGTTTTGGCTCATGCGATCGAGGTAGGCCTGCGTGCCCGGGCTGACCGCGGGCGTCTCTTCCACGATGCCGGACATCATGCCCGAGAGCGTCGAGCCCATCATGTCGCGGGCCACCCCGTCGTCGGCCTTCATCGTGTTGCGGTCGATGCCTTGCGCGTCGAGCGTGGCGCCGAGCTGCTTCATCGCCTCCATGGCGCCCTTGGGCAGGATGTGGCCGACGGCCGCGTCCACCACCGAGTTGCTGATGATCGTGTGGCCCTTCTCGATCGCGTACCGGTGGATGGCGGTCTTGGCCACGCCGCGGGCGAACACCGGGATCCTCTCCATGCGGCGCAGCGCCTCCTCGGTCCACGCGATGGTGTATTCGGCCTGCTGATCGATCGGCGGGACGTACTTCTTGTTGGAGATCATCACGTGACAGTCGACCATGCGCAGCAGATTTTCGGTGTTCGAGCCGATGTCCATGTCGTCGTCGCTGTGCACGCCGATCCGGCCCATCACCAGCATCCAGGGGTTCTCGCGGCGGACGTACTGGAGCACCTTTTCGAAAGCCTTGCCGTCCAGCAGCGTGGTCTTGATGTCCTGTCCTTCGGCCTGGGCGATCTCGCGGCCGATGTCGAGATGCGCTTGGTAGATCTTGGCCAGCCCGCTGTCGATGATCTCTTCGTGCAGCTTTTCCTGCTCCTTGAAGCGGAAGACCTTGCCGGCCTCCTCGTTGAGGACGCCGGAGATGCTGTGGAAGGCGGCGTAATGGAAGTAGGGATCGAAGGCCGAGACCGCCTCGACTGGTCTGTTCAAGGCCTTGCCCAGCACCAGCGCGGTCTTGAGGCCTCCGAACGAGAAGTGGCTGCCGTCCAGCGCGACCACGATGGAGCCGCCGTTCATCGGCAGGGTGTTCTTGATGACGAGGATGTCCGACGTGCGCACGCGCCGGACCACGCGCTCCGTGACGCCGCCGAGGACGCTGTCCTTCACCGCGCCCACGCCCAGCGCGCCCATGATGACGAGATCGTAGGCGTTGGTGTTGATGTCTTCGACGAGGACCTTGAAGTTGCGGCCCTCCAGGGAGCGGCGCTCGACCGGAATGTTCGCTTCGGCGGTCTTCTTGTCTACGATGTCGAGGTAGGAGTCCGTGATGATCTGGAGGCCGCGGGTGATCAGCGAATCGTGGATCTGCCGCTGCCGCTCGAGCTCGTTCTCATCATGGTATTCCTCGGGGAGGCCCGCTTCCATCTGCTTGAAGCGCTTGTCGTGCATCTTGGCCGCATACACGTGGCTGCCCACGAGCTTGGCCCCGAACGTCTTCGCCAACGAGACTCCGACGTCCAACGCCAAGTTCGAATAGTCGGAGTTGTCGACGGGGACGTAGATCGTCTTATACATTCCGTCTCCTTACAGAGACAAACAAGCTACTCCGTCCTCGTGGAAGGATTGGTAGCCTGGGGCAAAAAACGACGTATCCTAGCATCGGATTTCAAGGATATGCAACAGGTTTCTAGGC
>Ga0209055_1001793_pt1 | contig 13911 bp, 14 predicted proteins | sample GraSoiAngelo_110_FD_185875 | JGI IMG/M metagenome (GOLD analysis project Ga0209055, IMG submission 185875) | Grasslands soil microbial communities from the Angelo Coastal Reserve, California, USA - 14_0903_12_30cm (SPAdes) (version 2) | ecosystem: Environmental > Terrestrial > Soil > Grasslands ... | reverse complement strand
TGGGTGAAAGAGTAACCATACGTATGCCGTTTGTCCAGCCTGGCCTCAGCGTTGTGCGCCTCGTGGCCCTTTGCTATAGTGCCGAGCCATGCTTGCGGTGATCACCGGGGCTTCGCGTGGAATCGGAGAGAGCTACGCGCGCCAGCTTGCCGCGCGGGGCTATGCGCTGCACGTAGCGGCGCGTGACGCAGAGCGGCTCGCCCGCGTCGCGGGCGAGATTCGGGCGGAGCACGGCGTTGCGGTCGAGGAGATTGTCCTCGACTTGGCCCAGGCGGACGGAGCCGAGCGCTTGTACGCGGACGTCCGCCGACGCCGCACGGAGCCAGTGGACCTCCTCGTCAACAACGCCGGGTTCGGGCTGTATGGGGAATTTGCGGACATGCCGATGCCGCGCGTTCAGGAGATGCTCATTCTGCATCTGGTCACGGTCACTAAGCTGATTCGCTTGATCCTCCCGGAGATGCGGGAGCGCCGAAAAGGCGCCATCATCAACGTCGCGTCGGTCGCCGGCTTGCTGCCGCTGCCCTATCTCTCACTGTATGCCGCGACGAAGGCCTTCCTGGTGAGCCTGGGGGCAGCCCTGGACCTGGAGGCCCGGAAGCACGGGGTGGTGATCCAGACCTGCTGCCCCGGTCGGACGGCCACTGACTTTCATGCGACAGCCGGCATCAAACAATATTGGGCCCCTGGCGACCAGCAAACGGCGGATGAGGTGGTGGCCGAGTCGCTCGCGGCGTTGGATCATGGACGGTCATTCGTCGTGACTGGATGGCGCAACCGCGTGCTGAATCGGATCCAGCAGTTCGTGCCCCGTCGGGTCGTGCTGGGGGCCGCCGAGTGGCTGATGAGGCCGTGACGCGAAAGGCAAGGCCGCGCACCGACATGAGCGGGTTCTTCAGGTCCGGCATGGCTGGCCTCGTGGCATTGACATGGGGAGCGGCGTGCTCTGCGCCCGCCGACCATCACCACCCCTTCGCTCAGGACGGCCCTCCGGCCATCACCGGCAATCCCGCCGCCGATCCGACGTTGCCGCCTCGGCTCGGCCGCCCGGGCCGGCTGCTCCTCGGATGCAGCACCAAGACCGCTCGCGGGCCTGAGACGGCGGAGCTGTACGCCTCCGCGCTCGACTTCGACGAAGGGCGGCAGAGCTTTTTCCTCAAGCGGCTGGAGTCGGCGGGCCGCGAGAGCTTCTATCCACTCCACGGGCATTTTCTAGACGGGGGCCGCTCCGGCGTTTTCATGGTCCACGACGGGAAGGGCGTCAAGGACGGAGATGCCTACCGGATTGACCAGAGCGTCAATATGGGCGTGCTGTTCCTCCGCACGGCAGACAGCGGACTGCGCGCCATCCTGGACGTCTTTGCGGAAGAGAATGGGGGCGTGCCTGGAGAGGGAGCAGGGCGGCCTCTTGGTGAGTACTCCTGCCGCTGGGCGGAAGAGGGCCGCCACCTCTCCTCGCAGCGCGAGCACGTGCGGGCGCAACCCAACAGCGGGGCGACGCCTCCCAGCCATTGGTACCGGGAGTCCGATAGAACCGTGCTTGCCTGTCTTGGGTCATCGACGGATGGAACGTATCGCTTCGAGTTGCGGGGCTCGAAAATCTGGCCTGGCCACCTCGGATTCCTCGTCGTGCAAACTCCTGGGATGGACCAGCCCGTCGGCTACAACGTCCACATGCTGGAGGGTCCGGGGCGGCTGCTGATCCACGCACACAGCTTCCCGCATCGCACGAGGACCATGATGCTTGACACGTTGGAGGAGACCGAAACCGTGATCGGCGGGCTCTTGCTGGTCCCGTCAGAGACGGGGTACACGGGCTGGATCGGTCTCGCGGGGTCGAGCGCCGATCCGTACAACCTTTCGTTCTCGCGGGACGCGACGGTAGGAGATTACGCCGCGCAGGGCCGGATCGTGGTTCCTCCGCTGCCTGTCGTCTGTCAGTAGAACGCCGCTCAGCCAAGACTTCGCGGCTGCGGAAGCCGCGGGCGCTCCTCATTCATCATTTCAACGGCGGGATGTCGCGGCCGGTGGCATCGCGACTCTGCTCCCAGGGAACCAGTGGATAGGTGATCTCGTCATACCCGACGTTGATGCCTTCCGCATCGGACGCGACGACTCGTAACGTCAGCCGGTCCTTGCCTTTTAGCCACTTCGGGATCGTGTAGTCGCCCTGGAAGATGCCCTTCGGGCCCTGGTGGAAGAATTCCACATGCCCGATCACCGTGTCGTCGACCCGCACTTCTCCGTAGAGTTCCATCATGCGGGAATCCCAGTTTCCGAAGGGTTCGACGATGCAGTCGCACATCATGTTGACCGTCGTGCGGATTGTGAGGCCGTCGCCGATCCCGAGAGGTCGGTCTAGGGTCGGCGAGACGATCTGGACGATCAATCCGTTGATGTCCAGCACGATCCCGTCGCCGGTGACGTGCTTGCCGGGATAGAGCAAGACCGTTTTGCTGGCGCGCCGCTTGGCGCGGGGAAACTTCAGCGGGCCTTCTCCGGTAATCTCAACCAAGGTGGGCTTCGTCAAGCTGAGGGTGGCCGTGAAGGAAGCGGCCCCTTTCAAGCTGTAAATCTGCTCGATCTGCTGTCGCGGGGTCATCATGATGGATCGGAGATCACCGCCAGAGCCCGTCTGGACCCCGGAGGCAAGGACGGCGCCGGTCGCCAGGTCCTTGATCGTGACGGTCGCCCCGCCAACGGCGTCGCCCAACACCATCGCGCGGTTCCCCACCACACGGACCATCACCGTGGTGGGAATACCTGGGGACGGCGCGTCCGCAGCCCAGGCAGCCACGAGGGCCAATAAAAGACTGATAGTTCCTGCGCTGAGGATGACGGTGCGCTTCGCCATACTCGGTATGAATCGGCGTGTGATCATTGCGATAGGGGTATCTTACCAAATCGGTCGGGAGGCGGGAGGGGGCGAGGCTCAGGGGGTGAACACCTCGTTGACGTTGCTGAACGACCCGCCGGGAGTGGGCCCTCCGCTGATCACGTAAATCCCACCGTCCACCGAGGCGGAGCCGAGCCCGTGCCGCGCAGTGGGCATGGGTGCCAGGGCCTCCCATGAGTCGGAAGCCGGATGGTACGCTTCATTCTCGCGGAAGGTCCCGGACGGAGCTTCCCCGCCGAAGACGTAGATGCGGTCTTTGACGACGGCGGCTGTGATCCCGCTCCGGGGTGTCGGAAGATCAGCCTTGCGCGTCCACCGATCGGCTTCAGGGTCGTATTCCTCGGTCACGCCGAGGTTCTGGCTGTACTGGCGGTTCAGCCGGCCGCCGATCGCGTAGAGGCGGCCGTTGAGCGCGGCGGCGGCATGGTGGTCGCGGGCCGTCGGCATCGGCGCGCGCGCGGTCCAGCTATCGGTCGCCGGGTCATAGACCTCATGCGCGCTGGTATTGCCGTCCCGGTTATAGCCGCCCACCGCATGGAGCTTCCCGTCGAGCGCCGCGACGGCCAGTGCCCCGCGCGGCGTGGGCATGGGCCTGCGTGCTCTCCACCGGTCGGCGACCGGGTCGTATTCGTACAGGCTGGTCACCGGCGACCAGATGGAGAACAGCGAGAGTTCGAACCCGCCGATGACGTAGAGCCGGTCATTCACCGCCCCGATCCCCGCATGGTGCAGACCGCTGGGCAGCGGGGTGCGCTCGCGCCAGGTGTCGGTGGCCGGATTGTATTCCTCAACGGCTGGCGTGATGAACGGGAGGCCTGGTTGAAAGCCTCCGACCACGTAGACCTTGCCGCGGACGGCGGCGACCGCCACTTCGGTGCGCTTGAGCAAGGCCGGCGCCTTGGCGACCCATCCGCCCTTCGACTGGACCCCTACGGCAGCGGCGACCGACGCGAGAGTTCCTGCAAGAAGAAATCCGGCGAAGGCGACGCGAGGCATGGCGCCATTGTAATCGCAACCTGGCGAGGGAGTCTATGTCTGGTCAGGCCTTGTGGACGCTGTGCTCGTCGATCAGCAGGGGCGGCCGATCGAACCGCTGCCGGATGCGATTGATGGCCTGTAGGACCACGGGCCGGCTGATGAGCTTACGCTCGATCGTCCGCTTCCCCGGGAAGTCCATCAGCGACACGCCGATCAGTATCGTGAGCAGGCCCTGTCCAGGCAGGAACAGCATGGCGATCCCGCCCAACAGCAGGATCCACCCCACGACATTTTTCACCGCCAGGGCGATGAACCGGAGGACCGGATGATGGTCCTTCAGCCAGGTCCTCGGATGGCGCTCGCAGAAATAGTCCTGGGGGAGGCGAACCAGGATCCACGGGATGGCGATCAGGCTGCCAACGAAACTCACGATGGAGAGCGCGAACAGAAATTCGAGCGTAGCTGGCGAGACAAGGGAATCGAGGCTGAACATGGAGGCGCAGCCTATGCCACGCGTGGACTGTTCATGCGTTCCTTAGGCAGGGGCACGGCACGCCGTGCCCCTGATGACTTAAGAGCACGAGTCAACTTCCAAGCGCCAGGTCGAGCTGGTAGATGAGCCCATTCACCGCCTGTTCAAGGGACACGGCGTGGACCTCGCCAGGAGGGAAAGCCGCGCGCTGGGGATAGATGAAGGCGCTATTCCCGTAGCCGGGTGAGATGCGCGGGTAGAAGGGGCGCGCGTCCTCGTAGTCGGTTGCCAGGAGCCGGGCCTGTCCGTAAGCCACAACCGAATACAGGCTCTTGCCGCTGTTCAGGTCCAGGCCGACCAGGGAAACAGTAAAATAACTGTCCGTGCGGGTCCCAACGGCACGGCCGTCGCGGCCGTAATGGAGCCATGCAGGGCTGACGACCTCGGTCCCTGTTGGCATGACGACTAACACCTGATTGACGTTGAACGGCGCGCTGGCCTTGCGGATCTCGGCAAGCATATCGCCTTGCGGGGCCGCGATCATCGTGGCGCCCACGATTTCCAGACGCTTGCCCGCCGCGAATTGGGCCTTGATCTTGTCAACAAGTCTCTGTTGCACGGCCTGAGGAGGAACAGCCGAGCCGACCGGCGCCAGCCAGACAAGCCCCACTTTGGCCGGTTGGGCGAGTGTCGTGCTCGCTAATGGTGGAGCGTCAGTCAGGAAGGGATTGGCGGGCGGGGGATACGCTTCCGGCAAGCCGGCGCAGCCCGCGAGGAGCAGTGTAAGGCCCGCTGCTGCGAGAGCACGGCTGAGTAGATTGGTGCACATGGCCGAGCCTCCTTTTGCGTGACGTCAAGTCATGGGCTTATCGTAGCACATGTCACAGTTTCCTGCTTTCCTCCAGTTCACGTAGGCGCCGATCGAGCCCGCGCAGCCGCCAGACCACCCAGGCCAGCGACAGAATGGTGAACAACAGAATCGCGGCGAGCCCGAGCAGGCTGACCACCAGTTCGTGCGGCATGAGGCCAGGGGCGCCCATCTCGCCGGCATGGCCGGCAATCGCGATAGAGCTTAAGAGCATGGATGTTCTTTCCAATTGTTCCTCCCCCTTGAGGGGGGAGGATCAAGGTGGGGGTGATGCCTGAAGGACATTCCCCCCACCCTCACCCTCCCCCTCGGTGGGGAGAGCGGTTTTTTAGTTAATACGGCATATCGTCATCGGACAACCCGAAATGGTGGCCGATCTCGTGGACCACGGTTTCTTGCACCTCTCTGAGGACCTCCTCCTCGGTTTCACACAGACGCAGGATCGGGCCCCGATAGATGTAAATGCGATCCGGCAGTTGTCCGCCGGTATCAAAGAAGGAGTTGCCATGGATGGAGCGACCCCAGTACAGCCCGAGCAACTCGTCCGCGTCTTCAGGCTCAAGGCCGACTGCTTCGAGCGCCTCCGTGCTGGGCTCCTCTTGGACCTCGATCGCCACGTTGTCGAGGTAACGGCGGAAACCCTTGGGCAGGTCCTTCACCGCCCGTGCCACGAGAGCCTCAAAGTCATTATGCGAGAGCCAACTGCGTGGCATGTCAAAGGAGACAGGGACGATATAAAAAAAGAGGAGGGCTCTCCGCGAACCCTCCCCTTGTTTCCCGGTCGAGACGGTTACTTCTTCCGCACCTGGATGCCGTGCGGGTCGGCCTTTTCAGCCTTCACCGGATTCCCGTCCTTGTCCTTTTCTTCCACCATCTTGCTGATCGGGGCGATCCCCACGAACGTGCCGCGTCTCCCGCCATCCTCGACCTTGATGACGCCCACGCCCGGTGTGCTGCCGACCGCGTTGCCGACGTCTTTGTTATTACCGGTGAGCGGGCTCGGGCCGCGGAAGGCGGCGAAGACGTAGGTGCCGTCCGGGGCCGAGTCCATCAGATCCGGGGCAGGGTCCTGGCTGAGATCCCCAGACAGAAAGATCGACCCGACTTTGAGATCGTCGTTCTTCGAATCGTAGACGTCGATCGTGTTGAGATGACGGTCCCCTGCCCAGAGGTAGCGGTTGTTGACGGCCACCATGCCGTGGGAATCCCCGCCTTCGCGCCCACCGATCCTGGTAGGCACGGACACCTGCGGCAGCGACATGGTCGAGAAGTTGTAGACGTCGTGGTTTAGGGGCGTTGCCGGCCATCCGCCTCCCGAGTTGAGGTACATGTTCGTGCCGATTTGAACACCGCCGCATCCGGCCGGTTTCACGGCAGCCTCCGACAGGGTGCCTATAAGAAACATCGGGGTGGCCGTAATGTCGAAGACCGCCAGCCCTCCTCCCCGTGGTGTCACGAACACGAATTGGCTCTTGTTTTCGGTGATTGGGCAGATGGGAGCCGCATCAGGCAGGATCGGCTCCATCGCGCTCAGGGCCACGATGTCGTTGGCGGGGGTGATCGTGAACTTCTTGTTGGCGTAATCCGTCCAAATGCGGACGAGCTTCTTCTCGGCGATGTTCGCCCCGATTGCCATCTTGCCGTTGGCCGTCGGGAACGCTGCGTGAGCGTTCTTGCCCAAGCTTACGCACCCGGTCGGCGCGCGGGTGGCCGCGTCCAGGATCACGACGTGGCCGCTCGCCACGAAAGAGAGGATCCCGTATTTCCCGTCCTTGGTGAAGAAGATCATGTGGGGCCGCTTCGGGTAGCCCCCGGCTTCCTTGCAGGCCTCAGCGAACTTGTCGCCCAGGTCAACCGTTTCCGCCTTGGCCGACTTCGCGTCTTTTGCGAGACCGTCACCGTCATAGATGTAGAGAGTCCCGCCTCCATCTTTCGAGCTGTCCGATTGATCAATTACCCAAACCTCGTAAGAAGCAGCCGCCGCGGCCGGCGCGGCGGGGGGAGCGGCTGCGGCAGGCGGCGCGGCGGGGGGAGGGGGTGCTTGCTGGGCGAGGACCGGGTCCTGGGTGATTCCGAGGAAGAAGACTAGGAGCGGAAAAATCCAAATCAGGGCAGCGCGTCCGATTCTCATGTGGTGACCTCCTTATGGTAACCGTTCGAATAACCCGCAAGAGTTAAGCTTTGTCCGATAGGTTCGGCTATGCAAGGGCGAGTACATAAACTGGCCCCCAGAAAGGCTGCTTATGGTAATCGGGCAGCTAGAGTCTGTCAACGACGAAAAAAGGCGCCTATTTCACGACAATTTGGGCCCGCATGTTATGGCCCGGCAGGTCGCAGATGTAAGGGAACACGCCGGTGGTCTTCGGCGTAAACCGCAACTCGGTCCTCCCGTGAGGAGGGATCAAGACGCGGACGAACCCGGTCTCGTTGAACTCGGGCGCGCCGTTCCCGCTCACCTGGACGTTCGTATGCTGCAGGAGCAACAGAGGGACAAAGGCGTGCAGGTCCTCATCATCGTTGCGGATGACGAGCGCGACCGGCTTTCCCTGCTGCAGAGTTAGCGTCTCCGGGGTGAATGCCCGTTTGCTGGCGACGATCTCGATCGCTGCGGACGGCGCGTCTGCCGCCTCGGTGAAGGGGCCCAGGAAGCCGCCCGCGAGCGCAAGACCAAGGACGGCGCCGGCCATCCTCATTTGGTTTTTGCGAAGATGCGGATCGGGGTGCCGGCGAAGTCGAACTGCTGCCGAAGATAGTTCTCAAGATAGCGCAGATATGGCGCGCCGATCTCCTCCGGATGCCTGCAGAAGAGGACAAAGGTGGGAGGTTTGGCGGCTACCTGGGTGATATACGCCGATTTGACGGGTTTCCCCTTGCGGATCGGCAGCGGATTTGCCGCGATTGCCTCCTGGAAGATCCGGTTGAGCTGCGCCGTCGGCACGCGGTGCGCGAAGGCCTTGAGGGCCCGGTTGATCACCGGGAAGACCCCCGCGACCGTCTTGAACTCGATGGCCGAGCCGTAGAGCACCGGAGCCCACGAGAGGAAGGCGAAGCGTCGGTGCAGCTCGGCCTCGTACTTCGCCTTGGCGTCCGGATCGTCGACCCGCAGGTCCCACTTGTTCACCAGGAGCACGCAGGCCCGGCCGCCGCGCAGGGCCAGGCCGGCAATCTTGGTATCCTGCTCCGTCACCCCTTCGACCCCATCCAGGATCAGGACGGCCAGGTCGGCCCGGCCCAGCGCCCGCATGGCGCGCGCGACGCTGTAACGTTCCACCCCTGGATCGATCCTGCCGCGCCGGCGGATACCGGCCGTGTCGATAAAGAGGTAGTCTGCTTTCTTGTAATGGACCAGCGTGTCGATGGCGTCGCGCGTCGTGCCCGGCTCCTCGTTGACCACTAGGCGTGGCTCGCCTAGCAGCGTGTTGATGAAGGTGGACTTGCCGACGTTGGGACGCCCCACGACGGCGACCTTGGGAGGGTCCGTGGTCGCCGCACCCTCGGTGGCGGCTGGGAGCAGAGGATACAGAGCGTCCAACAATTCCGCCACGCCGGCGCCGTGCTCGGCGGAGAGCGGGTAGAGCGGCTCCCATCCTAGTTCATAGAACTCGCTGATGAGCGGGTCGGATTTGGGGGTGTCGATCTTGTTGATCGCGACGAACACGGGCTTGTTCACGCCGCGCAGCAGGTCGGCGATCTCCCGGTCCATCGGAGTCAGGCCTTCGCGCCCGTCCATCAGGAAGATGAGCGCGTTCGCGTCCGCGATCGCGCGACGGGACTGCTCGCGGATCAGGCTGAACATCTGCTCGTCAGTGGAAGGGACCAGCCCGCCGGTGTCCACCAACTGGAACCGCCTCCCCCGGTACTCGCACTCGACGTAGTGGCGGTCGCGCGTCACGCCAGGGAAGTCCTTGACGATGGCCTGGCGGCGGCCCAGGACACGGTTGAACAGCGTGGATTTGCCCACGTTCGGGCGACCGATGATGGCGGCGGTAAACATGAGGCTCACGCTAGCACGCTGTCCACAGTTTGACAAGAACGCTGCTTGAGAGAGCGGGTGCCCCGGTGATGCGGCGACAGGACCCGCTTTCCCTGTGTATAATGCCCTCATGTGCACTACCCTCTATCCCGCCCCTGACTGGGCCGCGATCCGGACCGTCCTGCTGGACATGGACGGGACGCTGCTCGACAGGGCCTTTGACGATCATTTCTACTTGGAGGCGCTGCCGGCGCACTATGCGGCGGCGAACCGGATGCCGGTCGAGGCGGCGCGCGAACGTCTGGTGGCGCTCTACCGCGCTGTGGAGGGTGAGCTGGATTGGACCGACGTGGACTACTGGGCCCGCACGCTCAAGCTCGACGTGCCGGCCATCAAGGACTCGCTGCGCCACCGGATCGCGCCGCACCCAGACAGCGTGGTCTTTCTCACGTTCCTGCGCGAGCGGAAGATACCCGTCCACTTGGTTACAAACGCGCATCCCAAGACGTTGGCAATTAAGATGGCCCAGACCGGCCTTGAGGCGTACCTCGACCGCACCATCACTGCGTTCGATGTCGGCTGCCTCAAATCCAAGGTGGACTACTGGGTCAAGTCGGAGGTGATTCTGGGGTTCGATCCTGCCGCCACGCTCTATGTGGACGACGATGAGGCCGCGCTGCTCTCGGCCCAAACTCACGGGATCAGGCACCTCTATCATCGCGCAAGGTCCAGCTCCACCGCGCCGCCCCAGGTGTCATCGAAGTACCGCTCAATCGAAACCTTCCACGCGCTGATGCGGTAGGGGCACGGCGCGCCGTGCCCCTACATGGGGTCACGGCAAATCCATACCGCGCTCCTGCCCCTCCACGTGCACGCCGTAAGGCGGGAGCGTCGTGAGGCGGGGATCGTCCACCGGGCCGCCGACGGTGAAGTGGTAGAGCGACTGGAAGGCGAGGTCCTTGAAGCCAAAGACCTGGTGCACCGGGTCATCGAAGAAGCAGCCGATGCCCGTCGCCCGCACACTCGCCGCTTCGGCCTCCAGGTACAAGACCTGCCCGATCACGCCCGTTTCCCAGAACAGCCGCCGATAGAACCATGGCCCGTGGTTGAACAGGGCCTCCTGATACTCGGCGATCATCCCCAGGGAAAAGGCACCGTCTCCCGCGATGTCCTGAAAGCAGCTCACCTGGGAGGCCAGCCGCTTCGCGTCGCCCTGCTCCAGCAGGTACAGGGACAGGTCGGGAGGACACCCGGGCGGAGTGGTCCAGGCGAATTGCTTGTGCATGGCGTGCTTGAGCTTGTCCACCTTTCCTGGGTCCCGGGCCAGCACGTACAAGCCGGGGTCGAGGCCGTCCACCCGATGGACGAACAGGCCGAGGTGAATGGTTGGATCCCATGGCAGGGCGTCCCACGGCATGGGCCGCCGGAGCACCTCCAGCTCGGGATGTGGCATGACCCGCTCGAGCATCTTGTAGAACGTGTCAGCCGGGATCGAGGTCTTCCCGTCGCAGGCGAGGAGGCTTCGCCGCTGATGGATGATGCGGCCAGCGAGCGGTCCGGACTCCCCCTCACCCTTACCCTCTCCCTCCAGGGGAGAGGGATGGGAGGGGGTGAGGGGCGAATCAAGCCAATCGAGACCGTGCCATTCGCTACTGTGTTTCCGCGATGCGACTGCTACAGCATCGATGATCTCCCACGGCACGGGATCATCAGGGCTGAGCCGGTTCGCCTTCCCATACCACTGTTGCTTCGTCATCTCGCTCACGAGGGCCGGATCGAGAAACAGCGGCAGCACGCGCTCTTCGCCTCTCCGCCAATCCCGTGCTCGGTCGGTCGGCCAGACGACCATGAGCAAGTCGGGATGTTCGCGCTCAGCACCCGCGAAGTCGTCGGCGCGGTTCAGCCCCAGCAGGTCCTCGACGGTCTCATCCGCCAAGCAGTGCAGCACAACGGCGGACCAGCCCAGCGTCGCAGCCGCGATCCGGACCGTGGCGATCGCGTGGCCCACGTCATGCTGGCAGTAGCGAAAGGCGCGCTCCCCATACTTCCAGGCCTCCCGCCAGTGAACGGACGAGAGTCCCACCAGAAAGGCCTGCGGCGGAAACGCATGCAGCAACTCCGCGAGCAATTCGTCGGGACAGTCTGCGCGCCGCTCCAGACCGTGCTCCCTGGGCGCGTAGTGGTACAGCCCTGGCGTGGATGCGAGGCCTGACACCGCACCGATCAGAAGATAGCCCTCGGTGGGGTGCAGGTTCCCGCTGGAGGGGTTGCTGCGCAGCGCCCAGCGCGTGCCGCCGGCTTGCTTCCAGGCGGACAGGGCGAGCGCGTATTCGAAGAGGCGCGAGAGGCTGCGGATCGTGACCGGCGCGCTTGGCACGGCGCCGGGCCGATAGAGATGCTCATACGGCGGCGGAAGCGGCTCCTCGTCCAGGCTCAAGATCGGCAGGCGCACGAGCGTGGCGCCCTCATAGCGTCGGAACGGGTTCGGCTGATTTGCCCAATCCAGGTAGCCGAGCGCCCGCGCGTAGCGGTTGAAGTGATGCTTGGTCTCCTCGTGGTACCGCATCACTAATTCAAGCTGTTTTACGTCGTGCATGCTGGGCAAACATCTTACCCGAATTGGGTCTGATAACTCCTCAATTCATGTCACCCTGAGCGAAGCGAAGGGTCTAGATTCTTCGCTATGCTCAGAATGACGGCAATGAGCTTGACTCATGTCGTCCCTCGTGGTACGGACTCGAAGCGATGGGCAAGCTCGACCTCGCGAAGGCCATTCTCACGACCGGCTCGTTCCACTGGAAGTCAACGCCGGCGTTCACGCTGGCGTCCGGCCGAGTCAGCGAGTACTACGTTAACTGCAAGCAACTGCTTTCGCACCCGAAGTACCGGCGGCTCCTCGCGGAGTTGATCGCCGACCATCTGAAGGGCTGGGACGTCCAGGCTGTGGGCGGGATGGAAATCGGCGCGATCCCGATCGCCACCGCGGTGTCCGACCATGTGTACGACTGTACGGGGAGGGAGCTTCGGACCTTCGTGGTCCGCAAGAAGGTCAAGGACCACGGGATGAAGCACGCGGTGGAAGGCGCCTTCCAGCCGGGCGACCGCGTGGTGGTCATGGACGATGTGCTCACCACCGGCCAGGCGACGATCGATGCCATCGAGCAGGCGCGCGCGGCCGGCCTCAACGTGCGCCACGCGCTCGTGCTCGTGGACCGGCAGGAGGACAACGCCCGCCAGCGCGTCGAGGCACTCGGCGTCCCGCTCACCAGCCTCCTCACCCTTCAGGACCTGAAAGACCTCAAGGGCCACCCCGACCCGTAACTCCTATCCCCGTTTCTTGCCCGCTCCCTGACAGTGTGTTAGATTCGCCGCTGGGCCTTTGCACGATGGAGCGCACGTACAATCCCCAGCAGATCGAAGTAAAATGGCAGCGGAAATGGGCTGAGCAGCAGACCTTCCGTGTGACCGAAGACTCTTCTCGTCCCAAGTTCTACTGCTTGGAGATGTTCCCCTACCCCTCCGGCCGCATCCACATGGGCCATGTGCGTAACTATGCCATCGGGGACGTGCTGGCCAGGTTCAAGACGATGCGCGGCCACAATGTCCTGCACCCGATGGGCTGGGACGCGTTCGGCATGCCGGCGGAGAACGCGGCGATCGAAAAGGGCGTGCACCCCGCCGTCTGGACAACCGAGAACATCCGCTACATGCGGGACCAGTTGGAGCGCCTGGGCCTCTCCTACGACTGGAGCCGCGAGATCACGACGTGCGAGCCGGATTACTACATATGGAACCAGTGGCTCTTCCTCAAGTTCTTCGAGAAAGGTCTCGCGTACAAGAAGCGCTCCGCGGTGAACTGGTGCCCGAGCTGCGAGACCGTGCTCGCCAACGAGCAGGTGGAAGAAGGCCGCTGTTGGCGGTGCGAGAGCGTGGTGGTCCAGAAGGAACTGGAGCAGTGGTTTTTCCGGATCACGGCCTATGCCGAGGAACTGCTGACCGGCTGCGATCGGCTTCCTGCCTGGCCGGCGCGCGTGCTGACCATGCAGCGCAATTGGATCGGCAGGAGCATCGGTGTGGAAGTAGACTTCCCGCTGGCCGAGCCGCTGCCAGACCTGCCGGCGATTCGGATCTTCACTACCCGCCAGGACACGATCTTCGGCGCGACCTTTATGAGCCTCGCGCCCGAGTCGCCGCTGGTCGAGCGGCTGATCGAAGGTCGCCCGGAGGCCAAGGCCGTGCGGGAGTTCGTCGCGCGTGTCTCCCGGCAGGAGAAGGCGCTCCGGACCGCCGCCGACCGGGAGAAGGAAGGAGTCTTCACGGGCGCTTGCGCCGTGAACCCCTTCACGCTCGAGCCGATTCCGATCTGGGTGGCGAACTTCGTCCTGTACGAGTACGGGACCGGCGCGATCATGGCGGTGCCGGCACACGATCAACGCGACTTCGAGTTCGCCAGCAGGTACGGGATCCCTGTCCGGTTGGTCATTCAGAACCCGGACGGCACGCTCCGTGAGCCGCTGACAGCGGCCTACGAGGAGCAGGCAGGCACGCTGGTCAACAGCGGCCAGTTCTCCGGCCTCCCTGTGCCTGAGGGGAAGGAACGCATCGCCGACTTCATCGAGGCCTGTGGGATCGGCGCCCGCACGGTCAATTACCGGCTCCGCGACTGGGGGATCTCGCGCCAGCGCTACTGGGGTACGCCGATCCCGATCATCTATTGTCAGACG
>Ga0209055_1001790_pt1 | contig 13922 bp, 7 predicted proteins | sample GraSoiAngelo_110_FD_185875 | JGI IMG/M metagenome (GOLD analysis project Ga0209055, IMG submission 185875) | Grasslands soil microbial communities from the Angelo Coastal Reserve, California, USA - 14_0903_12_30cm (SPAdes) (version 2) | ecosystem: Environmental > Terrestrial > Soil > Grasslands ... | reverse complement strand
CGCTCTTGGCACGGCTGGCCGACTCGGCCCCCTCCTTGGCTTTTTGCAGCTCCTCCTCGGCTTGCTTGCGCTCGGCTATGCGCTGCTCCAACTCAGCGGCGTAGAGCTCGACCCGTTCGTAGACTTGCGCATTCTGAATGGCTATGACCGCGTGGGTGGCCAATGACTCCGCCAGCCGAGTATGCTCGTCGTTGAAGAATCCCGGCACCGCCTTGTCCATCGAATACAAACCAATGACTTTGCCGCCGGAGACCAACGGCACTCCAACCCAGTTGCGAACATGTTCAGAGCCAGCCCTACGTTCCCAATCGGGATCCACGTTGGTGTCGGGGATGAGGACGCTTTGACGGGTAGTGAGCAGCCTCCGCACGATGGCATTGGTCCGGACGTTGAGGCCAACCGCTTTTGCTAAGTTTAGATCGCCCCAGCGTTCATAGCCTCGGCCGGCGCGAACAGCGGCAACCAACTGGGAATCGCCTTGCAGCAGCATGACATTGGCGGTGTCGTAGGGCACGAGCTGCCCCAGGCAGTCCAGCAACGTTTGCAGCACGGCGTCCAGGCTGAGGGTTTGAGTCAGAGCCACGCTGGCCGAGCGCAGGAACTCGGTCTCGGCACGCGCGGCCCTTTCGAGGTCAAGAAGCCGGGAGATGGCCGCCTGGAAGTTGAACGACATCACCAAAGCCACCAGCAGAGAGCCCAGCACAACCATGAAGAGCATGGAAATGAATTGCTTCTGCAACCCGCCCAGCTCGGAGAGGTCCGATTCCACGTAGACAGTACCGATCTTTTCTCCGTGATCCGAGAACTTGCGGAACAACACCAATTGTCTGTTTTCGAACCAGCTGCCGCCGTCCCGAGGGGCCGGCGGAACGAAAGTTGTTTGCCGCCCACCGCGCAGATAGGTGGCGAGCACTTGGCCGTGCCGGTCGTAAATAGCGGCTGCCGTGACGTGCTCCCTGGCCTCGAGGGCCCGCAGAATCGCGTGGGCGATCTTCGGATTTTGGAAGGCGCCTGCGGCAGCGCTATTAGACCCGATCACGTCGGCAAGCGCCCTCAGGTCATTCACCCTCGCCCGCCGAAAGGCATAGAGGTTGTAGCTGATCATCGCGGCGCTCGCCAGCAGCAACGCGACGCTGCAGGTGAGCATGATGAACAGCGTCAACTTGCCCCGGAGGGAGAAATTCCGCACGGCGCGCATCTCAGTTATTCCCACTGCCTTGCTCGTCCGCGACGCAAGACGCTAGGGCCAAGAGCAGTGTCAATTTCAAGCCCCGCCTTGCAACATGTGGCGCGAGACAGGGTCGTCTTCAGCGATCAAGATCCTCATCCAGTAACCTCCTGGCAGAACTCAGCCAGCAAACTTTTCAGGCGGTCGAGCTCTGCCTCGAGTGCCGCGAGAGCTTCTTCGGCCTGCGTCAGGTTAGCCTGGCGGCCCATCAGCTCAAGCCGCAGAGCGGCTGCTGTGGCCGCAGGGGCGGCAAAGTTGCTCACCGCGCCTTTTAGCGTGTGGGCGGCACGTTCGAGCGATTTGGCGTCGCCGCGCGCCACCGCTTCGCGCATCGCGGCGAGCAGCCGCGGGTAGTCTTGGAGAAAAAGTCCCACCATCTCCGCCAGGAGTCCCGCGTCGCCCTCCAGGCGCTCCATGAGCGTGGCGCGATCCAGTGTCTCGGCGGACTCCCGCACGGGGGGTGTTGCCTCCGGAGAAGGCGGTTTAGCACTTGTTTCAGTCGCCGGCGCTTCGGCACTCGGCACGTGCTTCTTGATCTCGTCAAAGAGGTCCTTAGCGCGAACTGGCTTCGAAACGTATCCATCCATACCAGCCTCCAAACAGCGCTCTTTGTCGCCTTTCATTGCGTGGGCAGTCATGGCAATGATCGGCTGATGCCGGCCAGTGGTTTTTTCCCGCGCGCGAATCGCCGCCGTAGCCTCAAAACCATCCATCTCCGGCATTTGTACGTCCATCAGCACTACATCGAAACGCCCAGGGCCGGCTTTTCCCCAAGCTTCCAGACCTTCGCGGCCATTGTTCGCCACCTCCACCTCATGGCCACGCTTCCTGAGCAACCGCACAGCCAATGCCTGATTGATGGCACTGTCTTCGAACAGCAGGATGCGGAGTACGCGGCCGGGCGGGGGCAGCGTGTCGCGGTTGTCTCGCAGTTGCTGCGGGGCGGTGAGGATCCTTCTGCACAGGACCCGCAGGATTGCATCGAGCAGGTCTGATTGTGTAATCGGCTTTGTCAGGTAGGCTGCAATCCCCAACTCGCGGCAGCGCGCGGCATCGCCTGCCTGGCGATCGGAGGTCAACATCATGATAGTGGCGCCGGCAAGGTCAGGTCGGCTCCGAATCTGCTCGGCGACGGCAAACCCGTCCATACCCGGCATTTGTGCGTCCAACAAAACTAGGGGGAAGGGCTTGTTCTCCTTGAGGGCTCGCTCCATTGCTGCCAGTGCGGAGGGCCCTCCCTGCGCCCCACTCGGCTTCATCCGCCAATTGCCGAGCATGTCCTCCAAGATGCGGCGATTCGTTGCATTGTCGTCCACCACCAGCGCGGGCAAGTTCTCCAGTGCGTCGGCTTCCACCACTGGGGCCGCCACCTGAATGTTTGTGGCAGGGCCGAAATCGGCAATGAAGTGGAATGCGCTGCCCCGACCGGCTTCGCTCTCGACCCACAGACGGCCACCCATCATTTCCACCAGCCGGGTCGAGATCGTCAGCCCAAGCCCGGTGCCACCGTACTGGCGGCTCATTGAGCTATCGGCCTGCGCGAAGGGTTCAAAGATTTCCTTGAGTTTCTCCGGCGAAATTCCAATGCCGGTGTCGGAAACGAGGAAGTGCAGGCGGACCGCCTCTTTGGTTTGCGATTCGACTTCCACCCGGACTACCACTTCGCCGCGCTCGGTAAACTTAACGGCGTTCCCCACCAAGTTCACCAGGATCTGGCGCAGGCGCCCGGCATCGCCCACCAGGCATTCCGGCACGCTTCCTCTGATGTCCTGAGACAATTCCAGGTCTTTCTTGTGCGCGCGAATGGCAAGCGCCTTCAGCGCTTCGCCCAGCGTCTCGCGCAGGTTGAAATCTACGAAGTCAAGGTCGAGCTTCCCCGCCTCAATCTTGGAAAAGTCCAGGATGTCGTTAATCACACGCAGCAGGTTATCGGCCGAGGTTTTCACCATGGTTAGATATTCGCGTTGCTCGGGGTTGAGGTCAGTGTCCAGCGCCAATTCGGTCATGCCCAGGATTCCGTTCATTGGCGTACGAATCTCGTGGCTCATGTTGGCCAGAAACTCGCTCTTGGCACGGCTGGCCGCTTCGGCTGCCTCCTTGGCTTTTTGCAACTCCTCCTCAGCTTGCTTGCGCATGATGAACTGGCCGATCTGGCTCCCCAGAGCGCTGATCATCGAAAGCAGAGTGTTATCAGGTTGGCGAACTTCCCGGCTGTAAAACTCGATGACACCGCTGACTTCATTCTTGGCGAAGATGGGGAAGGCAAACCCCCCGTGTAAACCGTTGAGAGCGGCAGCGGCAATGCGGGGAGAGTTCTGCTCCTGCTGCACATCTTCCTTCCAAATGGGTTCTCCCTTGGCCCAGACCTGCCCGGGTATTCCGACGCCGGGAGCAAAGACGCTTCTGCGAGTGAGCTCCACAAACTCAGCCACGGGGGCGCCAGGCAGATGCCAGACCTCGATGCAACGCAGCAGTTTGGCGCCTGGATCTACACTCCAGATCGCACCCACTTCCCAACCCACGCCCCTGCCGATGGCTTGCAGGATTTGGGGGGTTGCGTCGTGCAGCGAAGTTGACTCCGCGAGTACGCGGGTCACCGCGTGCTGGGCAGTCTGGCGCTGGTCCGCCCGCTTGCGCTCGGTAATGTCGACAAAGGTCACTACGCATCCAACTATTTCCTCGCCGCGCCGGACCGGATAGGACCAGATTTCGGCCGGAAAACTGGTGCCGTCGGGGCGCCAGAGAACGTCGTCCTCCAAGTGGGTACCTTCTCTTTGTCGGAAGGCCTGGTAGATCTTGCACTCCGCATCGGGGTACGGCGTCCCATCCGGCCTGGTGTGGTGAGCTAAGGAATGCATATTCTTCCCGAGTAGGTCGCTGGCCCGTGGGTAACCTAACAACCGCAATGTAGCGGGATTGCAGAAGGTACAGTTGCCCTGCATGTCCACGCCGTAAATCGCCTCGGCCGTGGAATCCAGTAGGAGCCGGGTGCGCTCCTCGCTTTCGCGCAAAGCCTCGTCCGCCCGCTTGCGGTCGGTGATCTCCTGCTCCAGCTCCGCGGTGCGCTCCTCCACCCTTTTTTCCAGTTCATCCTTCGCCTTTTGCAGCTCGGTATCCCGAACCTGGATCTGCCCAAGCATCTCGTTGAACCCTTCGATCAGCAGGCCCAGCTCGTCCTCGCTTTCCTTCACCGCACGGATGGAATAGTTCTTCTCGATGGAAACCATTTTCGCGGTCCATGCCAATTTTCCGATTGGCTCGGAGATCGCGCGTTGGAGCCTCGACGAGAGCAGGAAAGCCACCAGAGAGGAAGCCAGCATGACGAGAACGAGCACGGCGGTATACCGCTTCAAACGTTCAGCGATCTCTGCTAGGTCGGATCGAAGGTAAACCGTGCCGATCTTCTCGCCATCGAGCGTGATCTTGCTAAACAGGGCCAATTCATTGCTTCCGAAACGGCTGCCGTCCTCTTGGGTCTCCGGAAGCGAGAAGCGTGCCATTGGATCGCCGCGAAGGTACTTGGCAAACACTTGGCCGTTCCGAGTGTAAATGCAGGCCGCGGCGATATGCTGGTTGGCGCTCAGCGCTCCGAGGATTTCTTTGGCGGAGTTCGAATCCCCAAACGTGAGCGCCGCCGTGCTATTGGACCCAATGATCTCGGCCAGGGTAGTGAGGTCGTGAACTTTGGCTTGCCGGAAGGTGTACAGGTCGTAGCTGACAAACGCGGCGCAGGCCAGCAGCAACGCGACGCTGCTGGTGAGCATGATAATCAAAGTCAATTTGCGGCGGATTGAAAGATTACGAAAGGCGCGCATGTCAGTTCTTTCCCCCGTTCGGCTGGTTTGCGACGATCCGCGCTAGCGCCAGCAGCTTCGAACTGATCTTCAGCCCGGCGCGTGCTGCGGTTTCCGAGTTAATTTCAAACCGCACCTTGTTCTCCTCGAAGATGAAATTGATCACTCCGCCGGACTGAGCAAAACGGTCCGTCTCCCCGACCGTCAACACACTCGATCCATGCAGGCTCTCCAGGATCGGTGCCAGATGCTTTTTTTCCGATGAGTTGAGGAAAAGAATGTGGCAGTTTCGGAGGTCCGGCCCCGGCTTCAATCGCTTGATCACCAATCCCCGCCCGTTGACGGTCTTACCCAGCACGATCTTGTCCAGCACGTTGCCGAATGGGTCTTCGCCCACAATCCCCAGCACGATGGGGGAGTGGGGATCGGCGAACGCGTCGGCGGGCCACTCCACGAACTTGGCAAAGTTGTAGAGGAATGCGGCCTTGATCTGATACTCGGTGGGCGGCTCGGATTGTGCGCCAGCCTGAGGCACGCTGCCGGCCACCGCGCACGCGGTGACCAGTACCAGCGCGAGAACTTTGCCGGCCGTCACGCGCAGCATGCGCGGCCAGACGCAACGTGTCGCGCCTCGCTCGGGGGCCATTGCTGCGCTCGCCCTCAGTCTGCTGGGATTCAGAAGCGCCACGTCAACTTCCCATAGACGCTGCGTTTGACCTGGGTCGCGTTTGCAAGCTGCTCGGTGGAACCGAACTCGGGGTGCCGCTTGTCCAGCAGATTTTGACCCGCGATGGTGATCTCCACTGATTCCGTCGGCCGCCAGCCTAGACGACAGTCGAGCCGCGTGTAAGCGGGAACCCCGAAATTGGAAAGGCGGCTGACGTAATACACCGCGGTATCGAACTCCAAGCCATGAGGCAAGTTGAGGTAGGACCGGAGGTGCAACTGATGGCGCGGGCTGCTGCCTGCGACTTCCTCTGAGACGGAGGAATCCCTGCTGGACGGGTCGAGGTGCGAGTGCGTCTGAAGCCGTGTATAGCCGGTGCTCAAAGTCCAGCGACCCGTGACGTTCCATTTCGGCGCGATCTCCATGCCGTAAGTTTCCCCATGCATGTTGTTGGCAAGAAAGATCGGCAGAACCCGGTGGCGGGGCGGCGGGCTGTCTTCGAAAAACGGCACGCCCGGCTCGTCCGTGTGTAGGTTAGCGTAGACATTGTAGAACGTGGCCAAGTCCAGCGAGAGCCGTCTACTCAGTTGCGCGCGATACCCGAATTCATTGGCCAAAACAGTCTCCGCTGGGAGCCGAGGGTTGCCGAACTTGGATATAAGATTCGTCGTGCCGTCCGCTCCTAGGAAGGCAGCCTCATTGATCCGGGCATTGGCCTCTTCGCGCGAGGGGGTTTCTACCGCCCGGGAAACTGCCGCCCACACCGCGTGATGCGGATGTGGAGTCCAAAGCAGGCGGATGTTGGGTTGAATTTCGAGCCCACTGTAATTGTTATGCTCGAGCTTCGTGCCCAGCGTCAGGCGCAGCCGGTCAGGGACGAGGTTGATCTCATCCTGTACGAATGCGTTGTAGAGGTTGTCGCGGCGGCTGCTCGGATTAAAGGAGAAGGTAAGGCTGCCGGTGGTTCGATCGGCGGTAACGCGGTACCCGATTCCCCACAAGATATCGTGCCGGTTGCGGACGGCGACGTGATGTTCGAAGTCGAGGTCGATCGTATGGCGGACTTCGCCGAGTAGTATGTCTCTGCGGTTGGCCCGGTCATAGTACATCTGCAGGGTTGTGTCAGACCGGTCCGAGAATGCGCGGTGCCACCGCCCCAGCAGGTTCCCTCCCACCAAGTGGGTGCGGTCGTCGAGGGAGCCGGTCTTCGGTGGAGACAGCGAAACCACCTCCGGCACTGTAACGCCTGCACTCCCGTTGTAGAAGTCGCCCTGCACGGTAAGCGAGTCTTGGTCCGTCACTTTCCAATCCGTCCGGAAGCCTTCTCGGAGAATGTTCCAACCATCCACGGCGTCGTCGCCGGAGGACTGGGCAAAGGCATCACGATTAAAATACTTGGCAAAGAAGCGGTAGTGGCCTCGGTCACCGAGTTTTCCGCCATAGCGGACGGCCCCGAAGCCGCGTTCCTGGTTGCCGCCTCCCGCGCTCAACAGGGCGCCCTGCGTATCTTTGGCCGGCTTGGTGATGATGTTGATGACGCCATTCACGGCGTTCGCGCCCCACAGCGTCGCCCCCGGGCCGCGGATCACTTCGATCCGCTCGATGTCTTCCAGCAGCGTGTCCTGCACATCCCAGTACACGCCGGAGAATAGCGGCGTGAAAACGGCCCGGCCATCGATCAGGACCGGCATCTTGTCCGCGAACTGCTCGTTGAATCCGCGGGAACTGATGGCCCATTTGTTCGCATCAATGTGCGCCACATCCAATCCCGGCACCATGCGCAGAAGTTCCGGAATGCTGGTGGCACCGGAACGCCGGATGTCCTCCTGGGTGATCAAGTAAATCGCCGCCGCGGTTTGTGAGAGTTTCTCTTGTTTTTTCGAGGCCGAGGTGACCTCCATGTTCATCAACGCCTCGAGACTAGTCTCGCCGAGATCAGACGTGGTCTTCTGGGTCTGGGCGGAGGCCGTCAGCGACAGCAGCAGCGAGGCACAGAGAAATACGCTGAGGATCGGGAAACTGCTCGCAGAACTCGTGTCCGGCCTGCAAGCGGCTCCCGGCTCCGCTTCAGCAAATTCCGCCGGAGAGCCCGGATCAAATTGGCGGGTCCAATCAAGACCCGCAGAATCCCCCAGGTCCCTCGTTTGCTCCCCAGACCGCTCTCTCATCTTCGTCGCTCCTACTTTGCAATTCCCCCGAATCGCAGCAGCGAGGCTGGGCCACCCCCCGCTTAACCCGGCATTGCGAGGGCACTTGAGGGGCCACACTCGGCTCGGAGCGCCCCTGCTAAGGAAGGAGAATCAAGGAGTTACAAAGTGGTGCGAATGCGCGAATAGCCTCACGTGCGGTCTCCTGTTTCAAAGGCGCCGCTCTGCGCCAGACTGAAACAGCACACCAGGATTCCTAAGGAAGAGTTATTGTCGGGCTTTATGTTTCCAAGTTATTTTTCCGCTGCCTCTGGCATGTTGGCCTTGCCAGTGTCGTGAGCAAGATGGCCGCAGTTTGTCGGGAGCCGCCTGCAAACAGCCCTGCCGGAGACTAAATCGGTCGTTGACTCGACAGCAGTGGCTGGCGTAAGGTGCCCCCCACTCAAGAACCGCCTCTTTCAACTAGACACGGGGTAACGTCGAGTTTCTCGGGACGAGAGGCGGAGTTCTCAAGATCAGGAGGTCAAGCCATGAGGAAGTATCTCTTGCTTACTGTTGCCTTGTTCCTTGCGGCTGGCATAGCTCACGCGCAACAGGCGACGACAAACAAGCTAAGACCCCTAACCAAGGCAAATGCCAAGCTGCCGGCTACCACTGCGAGCAGTGAGATCGAAGTCTTGCGCGAGGCGCTCGACGCGCAGCAGCAGCAAATTCAGCAACTCCGCGACGAAGCCCAGAGGCGCGATGCGACGTTGCAGCAGTTACAACAGCAGTTGAGTACGCTGCAATCGACGGCTACCCAAGCGCAGAGCGCAGCGCAAGCAGCTACTACCAGCAGCCAGAACACCGCGGCGACACTGACCCAGGTCCAGACCACGGTCGCCGATCTCAAGGTTGAGACCAGCGGGGGAGCGACAACACAGGATGTAGAAAAGCGCCTCAGGGAGTTTGAGCAGCCCTCTCAAATCCATTTCCGCGGCATAACCATTACTCCTGGCGGGTTCTTGGCGGCAAACACCGTCTTTCGCGTGCGCAACGAGAACGCCGATGTGCTTGACACCTACGGCAACGCCCCGTTCTCCGGCAGCTCCAATTCGCGCCTGAGTGAATTTCGTTTTACGGCGCGCCATAGTCGTATCTCGTTGGGGCTGGAGGGCAAGATTCACGATTGGAAGGCGGCCGGCTATTACGAAATGGATTTCGAGGGCGCCGCGCCTACCGCAACCGAAGTGCAGACGAACAGCTTCCAACCGCGCATACGCCAGCTTTGGGCTCAGGTGGAGATGAAGAACGGTATTTCTTTCCTGGGTGGTCAGGCCTGGACGCTGCTCACGACGAACCGCAAAGGCATTTCGCCGACCACGTTGTTTGTTCCGCTGACCGTTACCGCTTCATTTAACGTGGGGTACACCTATGCGCGCCAGGTAGCTTTCCGGGTCACCAAGGGCTTCAACGACAAAGCCTGGTTCGCCTTCGCGGTGGAGAATCCCGAGACCGTACTGAGCGTGATCAATCCACCCGCAAACGTTCTCGGTTTCGCCACCAGTCCCAACGCACAGTCACCGAACAGTGGTTTCACACTCAGCAACACCCCGGGCGCGACCGGCGTCTCGACGGATCTGGCCCCGGATCTCATCGCCAAGGTCGCCTTTGAGCCCGGCTGGGGCCACTACGAAATCAAAGCACTCGGCCGGTTCTTCCGTGACCGCCTGACTGGCAACAATAACGTGACGGGGGGTGGCGGCCTGGGCTTTGGTTTTATCTTGCCTATAGTAGCGAAGAAGTTCGACTTCACTGTACAGGCGATGGGTGGCAGGGGCATCGGGCGCTACGGAACGGCGAACGGCAGCGACGTAACCCTGCGTCCGAACGGCACGATTGTCCCCATACTCTCTTATCAGACGTTGGTCGGCCTCGAGCTGCACCCGGCCCCGAAGTTGGATTTGTGGCTCTACGGTGGTAACGAATACTTCGGCCGCTCGGCGTACACAACTATTTCTGGTACAACTACCATCGGGGTTGGCTACGGCTCTCCGCTTAACAACCTCTCTGGGTGCAGTCTCGAGACTCCAAGCGCGACGCAACCCTGCAATGCTCAGAATCGCGACGTGTGGCAGATTCAGCCCGGTTTCTGGTATCGCTTCTGGAGGGGTAAAGAGGGCACATTGCAGTACGGTATGTCGTATTCCTACGTCCACCGGAGGCCATGGGCGGGCACCGGTGGCAGACCCGTAGGAATTAACAACATTGTTATGACTTCGCTGCGCTACTACTTTCCGTAGTCCGGGCGAGCAATGCTTCACGCCGGAGCAACAACCAGCGGTCAGCCAGCCAGCGAGCAAGCTTAGAAGCTTGCTGAAAAAGTGCTTTTGATTGTCGTTCCGAGCCCCGCCAGGGGCGGGATAAAACTCCGCGAGGAATCTCCTTTTTCGCAAAAGTCGAAGAAACAACAGATTCCTCGTCGCCGGGGCTTGCCCCGAGCGAAGTCGAGGGAGCTCCTCGGAATGGCATCGCGAAGGTCGGGGATCATCGGCGCAGCGAGGCCGAGGTCTCGCGGAGCCATGATGTTGGCACGGGAATCGCCTTGCTTTCAGGGGCGGCTGCCACTATAATCCGCCGCCTCCCAGGAATTCTACGAAGGAGCCTCGCTGTGCGAAGCGCCCATGCATCCTCTGCCGCAGTGCTGGCTTGTGCTTTGGCATTGACCGGGTGTCAGGGAGGAGTAAGTCAGAAGGGCGAAGGCTCGCGCAACAAGATCAAGATCGGCACCATCACTTCCCTAACTGGCAGCAACGCAGCGTTCGGACAGGCCCACAAAAACGGCTATGCGATCGCCCTCGATGAGCTGAATAGCAGAGGGGGCTTGCTCGGAAAGACGGTGGAGCTGGATTACTACGACGACCAAAGTAGGCCCGACCAAGCCGTGCAAGGCGTTTCCAAGCTCGTGGATCTGGACAACGTTCCAATCATCCTCGGCGCCTACTCCAGCGAAAACACCCGCGCGATTGTTCCCGCCGTGACCCAAAAGCAGGTCCCTCTGCTCATGCCCACGGCCACGGCAGACAACGTGATGGAGACCGGTTCGCCGTGGACCTTCCGGATCTGCGCCGGATCGGGCGCGTATGCCACGGCGACAGTCGCTTTCTTGAAAGGCATGGGCGCGCCGAAGACAATGGCCATCATTTATGAGAACACGAACTTCGGCCAGTCAAACGCGCAGGCCATGCAGGCAGCCGCCAAACAAGCCGGCATCGAAGTGGTTGATACGGAGGCCTACCAGGCCAGCACCCCGGATTACAAGGCGCTCCTCCAGCGTGTGAAAGCGAGAAGTCCCGCGGTGATCTACTTTGCTTCTTACTTGCTGGACGCCTCGACGCTGATGCGCCAAGCGGAACAGGTCGGATTGAATCCAGCCTATTACACCTCGGCCGGCACGGGTTTTGCAGCGGCCGAGTTCCCCACACCCGACAAAGGCGCCGGGCGTAATGCGGAGTACACCTTCTCAGTTTCCCAGTGGTTGCCATCCGCCAAATGGAAGGGCTCGAAGGAATTCGACGATAAGTATGTTCAACGAACAGGGTCACATCCGGCCTACCATGCTATCGAGGCCTATATCACGTTGCTCGCAGCGGCCGAGGCAATCAAGAAGGCTAACTCGACCGACCCGAAGGCGATCCGGGATGCACTCAAACAGCTCGACATGCCAGAGACGACGTTCGGGCCGATAAGATTCGACCCAAAGGGACAGAACCAGCATCCCGTGCTGATCACCCAGGTGCAGGGTGGACAGTACAAGGTCGTTTGGCCCGCCGACGCTGCCGAAAGCAAACCCATTATTCCCACCCCACCCTGGACCAAGCGTTAGGGGATTAAGGCGCCGGTCAGCTCGGGGTGCACGGGAGCCGCTCCGATGCGCTCCCGCACTTGCTAGCGATTCGCAGATGAAGGGAGGCAAGTGTGGAGCGATTTTTCTCCGCTTTACAAGCAATTCTGAACGGTGTACTGACCGGATCGCTTTACGCGCTTATTGGCATGGGCATGGCGTTGATCTTCGGCGTGATGCGCATCGTCAATTTCGCCCACGGCGCGTTCATGATGGTGGGAATGTACGTCACCTATCTGCTGTTTCAAGGAGCCGGGCTCAATCCTTACTTCGGCTTTATCGGCTCGGCGATGTTCTTGTTCCTTCTAGGCTATCTGTTTTACCGGGGCCTATTGAAACCCATCCGAGGCCGGTCCGATTTCATGCAGATCCTTCTCACTTTGGGCTTTGGGCTGATTCTCACGGATGGAATTCAGTTGCTCTTTGGGGCTGACTATCACCAGATCAATCTTCCGCTGCTTGGCAAGAACTTGCGCCTCGGAAGCCAGATCTCTCTCAATGCGCCGTGGCTGATCTCGTTCGGCATCGCCCTCATGCTGGGAGCGCTTCTCTACTTTTTTGTGATGCACACGATGCTGGGGCGCGCTGCGCGAGCCATTGCGCAAAACCGCTACGCGGCGCCGCTGATGGGCATCAACGTTGACCGCGTTCAGGCACTCTCGTTCGGCATCGGCGTCGCCGCTGCGGGCGTTGCCGGCGGACTGTTGCTGCCCGTCTTTTACCTTTATCCGACCGTCGGCGACCAGTTCACACTCAAGGCCTTCGTCATGGTGGTGTTGGGAGGCATGGGTTCCATCCAAGGCGCTGCCATGGCCGGCCTGGTGTTAGGGGTCGTCGAAAACCTCACGAGTCTTTATTGGGGAAACGAATGGGCCCTGGCGGTGGACTTTGTAATTTTTCTGTCGGTGCTCTCGCTGCGCCCGAGCGGAATCTTCGGGAGCCAACGAGTATGAGACGCGCGCAACTCCTGATCGCAATCCTCTTCTTGATCCTCGGCCTGGCCGCTCCCCTGGTTGTGCGCAGCGACTACCTATTTCAAGTGCTTTTTCGAGTTTTCCTGTTTGCGGCCTTAGGGCTGGCATGGAATCTGGTGGGGGGATATGCGGGGCAGCTCTCCTTGGGGCATGCGGCCTACTTCGGCGCCGGCGCCTACGGTCTGGCCGTCTTTTCCAAGGCAGGGATACACCCTTGGCTGGCGCTTCTGCTTGGCGTGCTGTTAGCGGTTTTATTCGCCGCGCTGATCGGCGGTGTGTCATTCCGGCTGCGCGGGCCGTATTTCACGCTGGCCACAATCGCCTTCGCCGAAGTCTTGCGGGTGGCGGCGAAAAATCTCGCTGCCGTGACCGGCGGGGATGTCGGTTTGCAAGTGCCCGGCTTATTCGTGAAGTCTTCCGGCCGGTCGCTTTACCTGGCCGCGGTCCTGCTGACGGCGGTCGCTTTGTGCATCACGGCGTGGGTTTCACGCTCCAAGTTCGGCTATTACCTGATGGCGATTCGCGAGGACGAAGACACGGCGCTTTCGGTCGGCGTGAACGCGACGCGCTGCAAGCTTCGGGCGCTTCTAATCAGCGCCGCGCTGACCGCTCTTGGAGGCGGATTATACGGGAGCCTTTTTCTGTTCATCGTGCCCGACCAGGTGCTTTCGATCGACATCTCGAGCGAGATGGCCATTGTGGCCATGCTGGGAGGCGCGGGAACGTTTCTGGGGCCGTTGATCGGCTCGGTTATCCTGGAGAGCGCCGCTGAGCTTCTTAAAAACATATTCCATGAGGCGCACCTGCTTATCTATGGTCTGTTAATTGTGCTGGTTGTGCTGTTCTTGCCGGAGGGGATTGCTGGAACGCTGGCGCACCGACTGCGCCGCAAGAGCGCTATTGCCGCCCCGCCTTTCAAGGCGCCGGGCCCTGTTTCCAGCTAGTGCATCGAGTGATGCGCCTTCTCATTCATGGGGATAGTTCCAAGTAGTTGGAACGGCGGAATGGGCGCGGACTGTAGGCGAATCAAGTTGGAACGGCACTAGCCGTCGGAGCGATTGGCATGGCTTTGTTGGAGCTTAACCGCGTCAGCAAGAGATTCGGCGGCCTGCTCGCTGTCAATCAGGTCTCCTTTTCCATCAACGAGGGCGTCGTGGCCTTTATCGTGGGCCCGAACGGCGCGGGAAAGACGACGCTGTTCAACCTGGTCGCCGGTGTGTTTCACCCCG
>Ga0209055_1001787_pt1 | contig 13939 bp, 11 predicted proteins | sample GraSoiAngelo_110_FD_185875 | JGI IMG/M metagenome (GOLD analysis project Ga0209055, IMG submission 185875) | Grasslands soil microbial communities from the Angelo Coastal Reserve, California, USA - 14_0903_12_30cm (SPAdes) (version 2) | ecosystem: Environmental > Terrestrial > Soil > Grasslands ... | reverse complement strand
AGGTTCGCCGGGCCGTACGCGTTCTCCTGGGCCGGGCCGCCGTCCACCGAGTACGCGACGCGGACCTCGGCGTCCACGTCCACGCCCAGGTTGGCGCTCAGATCGACCAGCGCGGTGCGCCCGACCGGTCCGTTGTCGAACGTCACGGCGAGACCGGGGATCGGCTGGCCGGCGTTCGGCGCGCTGTACGAGATCGCGTTGCCGGCGCACGCGGAGGCCGCGACGATCGCCGGGCGGCTCGACGCCCCGCCGCCCGTGCCCGTGGTGCCCCCGCCGGTGGTGCCGCCGCCCGTCCCGCCCTTCGACGGCGTGGGCGACGGAGCCGTGGAGGGGGACGTCTGCGCGACCGGCGAGGCGCCGCCGGGCGGCAGTGGGCCCGCCCCCTGGGCCGTCCTGTTCCCGGACATCAGGTTCGTGGCGGCCGACTGGATCTCGGCGCCCCGGTAGTGCAGGATGCCCAGGGCGACCGCCGCCAGGGCGGTCAGCGCGATCGCGCGGCGCGTCCAGCGGCCGATCAGCGGCAGCTGCTCCATCGCGCCCTGCATCTGGACCGGCGTCCCGTCCGGCGGCTGCGCCGTCACCTGGAACGACCACTGCTTCGGCGCCGCGAACCACGAGACGTGGGTGGCGGCGGCGCGCACCCCGACGCTGGCGACGGCGCCGGGCGGCACCGACAGCGCCGGCGGCGAGAACCGCAGCGCGACCGCCTGCTCGGGGTCCGAGCCCGACAGGTGGACCGGGGTCGGCGCGTTGCCCGCGTTCGTCAGCCGGACCCGGTGGCGGCCCGTGAAGCGGGCGTGCGAGGTCCGCGGCAGCAGCTCACCCGTCACCTCGGTGAACGGGGCGACCTCCAGCGTGCCCTCCTCCACCACCGACGTCGCCATCCCGGCGTCGCGCGACTGCACGCGGGCCGCGAACGGCAGCGATCCGGCCGGCACCTCCGCGGTGCGGGGCGGGCGGAACGTCAGCGTGGCGACGCCGTTCGCGCCCGGGAAGAGGGAGACCGTGGCCGTCTCGACCGCCGTCCACGTGGCCGCCGCGCCGAGCACCTGGACCGCGTACGCATCGACCACGTCGCCGGTGTTCCAGATGCGGACCGTGCAGGTTGCCTCCTGACCGGGCTCCACGGTGAGCGCGGCAGGCTCCAGTCGGATTCTATGGGCGTTCATCGGGGGTCGCGGGAAGAATAGACGCGTTGTCCCCGCTCGCGATGGGAGAGGTGTCCCGGCCGCCGGCGGGCGTTATCGGACCTCGCATGGGAAGCACGGTCGTCGGTGCCACACGCGGCTTGTCTCAAGTGGTTTTGAAGCACGAAGCCACAAAGGCCACGAAGACGCACGAAGAACTCGAATAAAACTTGCTCCTTCGTGCGTCTTCGTGCACTTCGTGGCTTCGTGCTTCAACTCGCTCGGATAAGAGACCAGCACGGCAATGACGCCCGACGCAACCCCGCCTCGGGGCTCCCGGCCGGCCGGCGGCGGGCGTTATCGGACCAGCGTGTAGTACCGGCCGAATTCGGACTCCACCACCATGCGGCCGAGCTTGCGGTACTCGCGCATCGTCGCCCGCACCAGGTGCCCCATCGAGATCGGGGAGCCGTCCTCCGCCGCCGCGTACGCGGCCGCCACCACGATGTTGCGGATGTTCCCGCCCGACACCTTGAACGCGCGGGCCAGGAACTCCAGGTCCAGGTCTTCATCGCGAGGGGCCGCCGTGCCCAGGCAGCGCTGCCACAGGCGCAGGCGGTCCTCCTCCTCGGGCTCCGGGAAGTCGATCAGGAGGTCGAGGCGGCGGGCGAACGCCTCGTCCAGGTTGGAGCGCAGGTTCGTAGCCAGGATCGCGATGCCCTCGAACAGCTCCATCCGCTGCAGCAGGTACGCGACCTCCACGTTCGCGTACCGGTCGTGCGCGTCGCTGACGTCCGAGCGCTTCCCGAACAGGGCATCCGCCTCGTCGAACAGCAGCACGCCGTTCACGCTCTCCGCCTCCGCGAAGATGCGGTCCAGGTTCTTCTCGGTCTCGCCGACGTACTTGTCCACCACGCTGGCCAGGTCCACCACGTACAGGTCCAGGCCCATCTCCCCGGCCAGCACCTCGGCCGCCATCGTCTTGCCCGTGCCCGACGCACCGGCGAACAGGGAGGTCAGCCCGCGCCGGCGCGACGAGGCGCCGCCCATCGCCCACCGGCCCAGCACCAGCTCGCGGTGGCGGGCCCGGACGATCAGCTCGGTGAGGCTCTCCAGCACGTCCTCCGGCAGGATCAGGTCCGCGAACCCGACCGCGGGCTGGATGCGCACCGCCAGGCGCTCCAGGCCGGCCGCGTTCTGCGCCCGGGCCCCGGCCCGCAGGTCCTCGGCGCTCACCGCCCGGTCCGCCGCCGCGGCCTGCAGCCGCGCGGCCCGCGCGGCCCGGCGCACCTGGTCGCCGGTCAGCCGGAAGGGGCGGGTGACCGCGGCCGGATCGACGAGCGAGGCCACCTGGCCGTCCAGCTCGGCCGCCCACAGCCGCTCGCGCTCCTCCGGCGCGGGCGGCTCGGCGTCGCACCGGTACGGCACCTGCCGCGACCAGAGCGGGTCCCAGTTGGCGGAGCCGTACAGGACGACCGGCGTGGGGAGCTCGGCGATCGTCCGGATCGCCGACGCGTCCCGGGTGCCGAGGGCGTCCAGCGGGCCGGCCAGGACGCCGGCGCCGAGCAGGCGCGCCTCGCGGGCGCACAGCGCGGCCAGGGCCGTCAGGTCCTCGTCCTGGCGGACGCGGCGCAGGTCCAGCGGCAGCACCTCGAGCCCGGCCATCCGGAGGGCGGCGGCGGCCAGCGGGCCCGCCGCCGTGCCGGCGCGCTCGCGGACGTACGCGAGCCGGGCGCCGCCGTCGATGGCGCGGGCCAGGCGCTCCGCCAGGCCGGCGAGGTCGGGACCGCTCGGGCAGTCGTACACGAGCTCGCGGACGGCGCCGTCGGGCGCGTCCGCGCCGAGCAGGAACGCGCTCACCCGGTCGGGCACGCGCAGCGCCCGGGTCAGGAACGGGCGGTCCGGCTCCTCGACCACGACCAGCCGGCCCTCGACCAGCGGCGCGCCGGCGGCCAGGGCGCGCCAGGCGGCGGCGCTGGCCGGCTCGACGCCGCACAGCTCCAGCCAGAGCCCGGTGCTGGCCCGGCGCCGGGACACGTCGTCGTGGAGGTAGCCGTACAGGCGCTCGAACCGGCTGTCCAGGTCCGGCGCCAGCGCGATCAGCAGCAGCTCCACCTCGAGCTCGCCCAGGTCGAACGTCCGCGCCATGCGGCGCAGCCGGAGGTCGGCGCCGTCCGCCTCCGCGGCGTCGGCCTCGGCCTCGATCTGCTCCAGCAGCGCGGCCGCCTCGGGGCTGGGCGGCACCGGCGGCGGCGCGCCGGCCAGCAGCGCCTCGACCTGGGCGGGCGAGATGTGCAGTCCGCGGAACCGGTCGGCCGGGTCGGGGTCGGAGGACCGGCGCCACTCGACCGCCGCGCCCACTCGCCGGCCGACCACCTCCAGGCGGCCGAGCACGTGCGTCAGCGACGCAGCGCCCGGGACCTCGCTCATTACCCCTGCACCCGCTCTGGGGATGCCGAGGTGGACGTGAGCACGGGCTCCGCCCTGCGTGTGGGTCCGTGATCCCGGAATCGCCCGGACGCCGGCTTCAGACCCGGTGGGAAGCGCCGCAGGCGCCCCCGACGTCCCGGACGATCGGGGGGGTTCCGGAAGGGGGGGCCTGCCCCCCCCTGCTCGGGCGCAGTGCCCGGGACCGCGCTCATCGGTTCTGCTCGCCGTCTCGCTTGACGCGGAGCCGGATGGTGCGGCCGGGCTGGTTGGGCTGGCCGGACCGGATCGTCTCCTCCGGCCGCAGCCGCTCCGCGGCCGCCGCCAGCGCCCGCTCGCGGGCCTTGGCCCGCGCCCGCTGTCGCGCCACCTCCAGCGACTGCGGGGTCGCGTTCGGCCCGGCCATGGCGACCGCCTCGGCCTCGATCTCGGCCCGCAGCCGGGCCCGGATCCGCTCCCGCGCGCGAGCCAGCGCCTGGGCGCTCGCCCCCGGCCCGACCTCGGCCCGCGCCTCAGCCTCGACCAGCTCGTCCTCCCACGCCTCGCTCGCGGCGGCGGCCCGCCGCTGGAGCTGGGCCTGCTCGGACGTGACCAGGTCCGTGGTCCGGGCGGCGGTGAAGTCGAACCGCGGCAGCTCCATGACCGGCGGCGCGGGGATCTCGATGCGGCCCACGACGAGCGGCGCGATGACCACCAGGTCGAGCGACGGCTTGAGCTCGCCGCCCAGCGCCGACCAGACGTCGGACAGCGGCCGGTCCTGCGGCGGCGGCAGGGCGATCGTGGCGTAGACCGGCATCCCGCCGGCGAGCGAGCCGGGCAGGATGTCCTCGGGCAGCCGCTCGTGGCGGACGAAGCACGTGAGCACCGCCGAGAGCAACCGGTGCTCGTCCTCGGGCCGCTGCGTCCACGCGGTGACCAGGTACGACAGCTTGTAGTGCCGGGGCGGCGGCTGGCGGCTGGTCTGGAAGCCCTCCGTGTTCCGGAACGCCTGCCACATGACCTCGCGCCGCTGCAGGTCCTCGCGGATGTCGTAGAGATAGAGGTCGACGGTCGGCGCGTTCCGCCGGGTCGACCAGTCCTTGGTCGGGGCGTCGAACGCCACGTCGACGTCGGCGCCCGGCAGTGCCTCGCGGCGCACCAGCGTGCGCAGCGCCTCGTCGACGTCCTGGATCATCGCCGCGAGCGTCCCGTGCCCGCGGGCGTCGGAACAACCCGCGGGCGGGCAGTTCTTGGGGCGACGCCGGCTGCCCTTCCGGGCAGTCGAGGCAGGCCATCGGGGCATCGCGCCATTCGGGACGCCGTCCGGCCGCTTGCACCGGTTGCCCGGAAGTGCCGCCGCACCTGCCCGGAGGTCCGTCCGCCCGTCCCTTGTCGCACGAGCCGGACGCCTGCGAGCCTGCGCATCTGCGATCTGTCCCGCTGGAAACAAACCTGGAGGCTCACGAATGCCGCAGTACCTGTCACCCGGTGTGTACGTGGAGGAGGTCGAGGCCGGATCCCGCCCGATCGAGGGCGTGGGGACTGCGGTGGCCGCCTTCGTGGGCCTGGCGGCCAGAGGGCCCTTCAACGAGCCGACCCTGATCACGAACTGGAGCCAGTTCGTCCAGACGTTCGGCGAGTTCCAGGAAGGCTCGTACCTGGCGCACGCCGTGTACGGCTACTTCCTGAACGGCGGCGGCGTCTGCTACGTGGTCCGCATCGGCGGCAACGGGCCCGCGCCGAGCGCGCGCGGCGACCTCCCGCTCGGCCGCGGCGAGAAGGCGCTGCCGTACCGGGTCAGCGCGCTCGAGGCCGGCCCCACCGGCAACGAGATCACCGTCGAGGTGCAGGACGCCTCCGAGCCCGGCGACGACAACTTCAAGGTGGTCGTCAGCAAGGGCGGCAAGGTCGAGGAGGTCTTCGACAACGTCACCATCAAGCGCGGCCGCCAGAACGTCGCCACGGTGGTGAAGAACCAGTCCCGGCTGATCCAGCTGGAGGAGGTCAGCGGCAGCACGGCCCTGGAGCCGGTGGCCCAGGCCCGGGTGACGCTGGCGGGCGGCAGCGCGACCGTTCCGGTGCGCGTCGGCGCCGCCGACCGGACCGGCTTCGCGGGCCTGGAGGCGGTGGACACCGTGACCATGCTGGCGGTGCCCGACCTGATGGCCGCGTACCAGCAGGGCGCCATCGACCTCGAGACCGTCAAGGCGGTGCAGCTGGCGATGGTCGCGCACTGCGAGCTGATGGGCGACCGCGTCGCGATCCTGGACCCGCCGCCGGACTACAACGCGCAGCAGATCCGCGAGTGGCGCGTGGACAAGGCCGGGTACGACTCGAAGTACGCGACGCTGTACTGGCCGTGGGTCAAGGTGTTCGACCCGATGGTCGGGCAGGGCGTCTTCGTGCCGCCGTCGGGCCACATGGCCGGCATCTGGGCGCGCAGCGACGACACCCGTGGCGTCCACAAGGCGCCCGCGAACGAGACCGTCCGCGGCGCGATCGACCTCGGCCTGAACATCACCAAGGGTGAGCACGACCAGCTCAACCCGGTCGGCATCAACTGCATCCGCGCCTTCCCGGGCCGCGGCATCCGGGTCTGGGGCGCCCGCACCCTGTCGAGCGACCCGGCCTGGCGGTACCTGAACGTCCGCCGGCTGTTCAACTACATCGAGGAGTCGGTGCTCGAGGGCACGCAGTGGGTCGTGTTCGAGCCCAACGACATGGCGCTCTGGGAGCGGGTCAAGCGGACCATCAACGCCTTCCTCGTCCGGGTGTGGCGCGACGGCGCGCTGTTCGGGGCGACGCCGCAGGAGGCGTTCTACTGCAAGTGCGACTCGGAGACGAACCCCTCCGAGATCATCGACGCCGGCCAGCTCGTCGTCGAGATCGGCATCGCGCCGGTGAAGCCGGCCGAGTTCGTGATCTTCCGCATCGCCCAGTTCTCGGGCGGCGCCTCGCTCACCGAGTAGTTCAAGGAGATAACCGATGGGTGCTCAGCTGCCCGGCCTGCCGACCGACGCGCTGGCGTCTTATCACTATTCGATCGAGATCGACGGCGTCGAGGTCGCCCAGTTCCAGGAGGTCAGCGGCCTCACCTCCGAGATCGACGTCATCGAGCTCAAGGAGAACACGAAGGCCGGCAAGTACGTCATCCACAAGCTCCCGGGCAACCGGAAGCCTCCGACGATCACGCTGAAGCGCGCCAAGAGCTCCTCCATGGAGCTCTACAACTGGCACCAGTCGATCTACCAGGGCAACGTCTCCGGCGCCCGCAAGAACGGCTCGGTCGTGCTCTACAGCTACGACCACACCGAGGTCGGCCGCTACAACTTCCTCAACGCGTGGCCCTCCAAGCTCTCGATGAGCACGCTCAAGTCGAGCGGCAACGAGATCCTGATGGAGGAGTGCACGATCGTCTGCGAGGAGCTGCAGCGGGTCAAGTGATGGCGGCACCCACCCGCGAGGGCCTGCGCACGGAGTTCGACTTCGTGCTCCCGCGCGGATTCGTCGACGACGACGGGAACGTCCACCGCGAGGGGAGGATGCGGCTCGCCACGGCGCGGGACGAGATCCTTCCCCAGCGGGACCCCCGTGTGCGCGAGAACGAGGCGTACCTGACGGTGATCCTCCTCTCGCGCGTCGTCACCCGCCTGGGTTCGATCACCCAGGTGACGCCGGCGACCATCGAGGGCCTGTTCGCGTCCGACCTGGCCTTCCTGCAGGACATGTATCGCCGCGTGAACAGCGAGGGGACCACGCACGTGGCCGTCACGTGCCCCTCGTGCAAGCACGAGTTCGCGGTCGACGTGGCTGGCGGGGGATGAGGTCCCCCGCCGCCCTCGCCACGCGGGTCACGGCGCCGCCGCCGCTGTACGACGGCGACCGCCTCTTCGAGGAGATCGCGTACATCGCGTACCACTTCCACTGGCCGCTGGACGAGATCCTGGACCTCGAGCACCCCCTGCGCAGGCGGTTCGTCGAGGAGATCGCCCGGATCAACCAGCGGCGCGCGGAGGAGGAGTAGCCCGTGCGCTGGCCCTTCAACCTCTTCGGCCGCTCGCGGTCCGAGAGCGCGCCGGCGGAGACGCCCGCCGCCGTGCCGCGGGCGTCGGGCCACGACTGGGTGGGCCTGCCGCCCATCCAGCGCTCGGTCGGCGACGCCCCGCTGACCGCGGCGTCCGGCCCGTTCGCCGCCGGCCTGCCCGGGACGGTCGGCGTGCCCCTGGCCCTGCAGCCGCTGGGCCACGCGCGCACCGCGGAGGCGCCCTCCGGGCTGGTCCGGGGGCTGACCTCCACGTACCAGGGCCCCGAGCGGCTCGTGTACGTTCAGCGGCGCGCCGCCGGCGGCGGCGGCCAGCTGCAGCAGTTCTCGTGGCCGGAGTGGGGCGGGGAGTCGGCGGCGCCGGCCGCCGCGCCGCCGGCGCCCGAGGCCGCGGACGTGTCGCCGGTCGTCCAGACGCTGCCGGCAGGCGAGGCCCGGGCGGCGGCCGTCGAGACCGCGGCCTTCGAGGCGGCCCCGCTGCCGCCGCCGCCCGCGCCGCGTGCCGTGCGGGCCGTCGCGGCAGCGCCCCCGCCGGCCGTGCTCACCGTGAGCACGCTGCCCGAGGCCGCGCCGCCGTTCGCGCCCGCCGTCGGGAGCCGGCCGGCGCCGGTCGAGCCGGTGGCGGTGCCGCCACCGGCCGAGTCGCCCTCGCTCCAGCGGCTCCCGGACGAGGCCGGGCAGTCTCCGCGCCGGCTGAACGTCGGGCAGACGCGCCGCCTGGGCCTGGGCATGCCGTTCGTGCCGTCGCGCCTGCCGGTCGTTCAGCGGAGCGCCGAGGAGGAGCCGGAGCCGCCGGCCGCGAGCGCCGAGCAGGCGCCGGTGCCGGCCCCGCCCGCGCCTCCGGCCATGCCGTCCGGCGGGGCGGCCGAGGACGAGCCGCCGGTCCAGCGCCGCGTCGACGCCCAGCCGGTCGCGCCGTCACCGCTGCCGGGGCCCGTCGTGTCGCACGCGCCGCTGACGACCGCGCCGGCCCGGCCGCCCGACGCGTCGGCGGAGCTCAGCCGGCCGATCTTCCGGGTGCAGCGGCGGGCGCCGGGCGCGCCGCCGCCGCCGGCCGCGCGGCCGGACGCCCCGCCCACGCGCGGGCCCGAGCCGGCGCTGCCGATGCCGGTCGTGGCCGAGGGCCGTCCGGCCCCCGCCGGCGCCGATCCCGCGGCCCTGTCCGTCGGGCCGAACCCGGACCTCCCGCCGGTGCAGCGCACGATCGACGCGCCGCCCGCCGGGGCGGCGCCCGCCGAGTCGGTCGTGCCGTCCGCGCCCGTCGGGGACACCCCGCCGGGCCCCGCGCCGCTCCCGGTGGTGCCGGTCCAGCGCCTCGAGGCCGGCGAGGGGGAGGACGAGGAGCCGCCCACCGCGCAGACGATGCCGCTGACCGTCGTGCCCGCCCAGCGGATCGAGACGGGGTCCGAGCCGCCGGGGCTGGCGCCCGGCCCGCTGCCGGTCGTCCCGGTGCAGCGCGTCGAGGCCCCCGCGCCGGCCGGGCCCGGCGTGGCCGCGATGGACTTCGCGTCCACCGCCGAGGCCGAGGCCGAAGACGAATCCGCGGGCCCGCCGGTCGAGCCCGGCCCGGCGCCCGCGCCCGAGATCGAGTCCGGCGCCGGCACGATCGAGGACACGGAGACGCTCGCGGCCGCCCACGTGCAGCGCCTGGAGGCCGGGTCGGTGGCCCTCGACGTCGGCCGATCCCTGCCCCTGGTCCCCGGCGCCGTCGTCCGGCGCGAGGGACCGGGCGGCGATCAGCCCACGGTCCTCGCGAGCGACCGCAGCCCGGGTCCGGCTGGACCCGCCGCCCCGGTCGCCGGGGGACCGGGGCCGCTGGCCGTCAGCCGCCGGTCCGCCGGGACGCCCGTGCCGGCCATCATGCCGCTCGTCGGCAACCGTCCGCTGCCGGTGAGCGCGGGCGCGCCCGGCCCGGCCCCCGCGGCCGCCGGCCAGGCCGTCGAGGACGGCGCGGCGCCGTCGCTGACCGTCCTGCCCACGCTCGCCGGGGCCGCCCAGCGCTTCGACCAGACGCCGGCCGACCCCGCGCAGGCGTGGCCGGCGGCCGCGACGACGGAGGCGGCGACCGCCGCCCTCGCGCCGGTCGCCCGCGTCGCCCGGCCCGTGGCCCAGGCGATGGCCGCGGCGCCCACCCTGGCGCTCCCGGCGCCGGAGCTGTCCTACCTGCCGGTCGCCACGGCCCGGCCCTCGGAGGAGCTGATCGCGCAGCGGGCGGCCGAGGCCCAGCAGTACATCTCGATCGAGGTCCCCGTGCAGCGGGCGGAGGAGTCGTCCGACGCGTCCACGACCGGCACCGCCACCTCGGCGGGAGCGACGCCGGCCGCCGGTGCCGCCGGCGGCGCGCCGCAGCACTCCGACAAGGAGCTCGACGACCTGGCCCGCCAGCTCTACGAACGGCTCCGGTCCCGGCTCCGCCAGGAGCTGCTCGTGGACCGCGAGCGCGCCGGCCTGATCACGGACCTTCGAGGTTGAGGAGAGCGAGATGCCGGAGACCGCGCTGAGCCCCCGCTTCACCGTCAGCATCGACGGCGTGGACCTGGGCATGTGGACGAAGTGCGAGGGCCTGGCGGTCGAGTACGAGGTCTTCGAGTACCAGGAGGGCGGGTTCAACGACTACGTCCACCGCCTGCCCGGCCGCCGCAAGTACCCCAACATCAAGCTGACCCGGCCGCTGGACAAGGACTCGCAGACCGTCGTCCGGTGGGTCTCGAAGATGGTGACGAAGGTCGAGCGCAAGCACGCCGAGATCACCGTGCTCGACGCGAACGGCGAGGTGGTCTGCCGCTGGAACCTGACCGACGTCTGCCCGGTCAAGTGGACGGGCCCGACCCTCGACGCCGGCGGCAACCAGGTCGCCAACGAGACGCTCGAGCTGTCCCACAACGGCTTCCTGGACGCCGGGTAGGAGGACCCGTACATGCCGAAGGCCACCCTCGTCCCTGACGACGGCTCCGCGCCGCTCGTGTTCCGGTTCAACCCGAAGGAGCTGTCGATCAGCAAGTCGGCCACGTGGAACCGGCCGACCAACAAGGGCGCCAAGCACACCACGAAGCCCGAGTTCGGCGGCGTCCAGCCCCAGAGCGTCCAGATGGAGCTGTTCTTCGACGACTGGGAGGGCGAGGGCAACCTGGTCGCGGACATCGAGAAGCTGATCGAGTGGCTCAAGCCGACCGACTCCTCGATCCACCAGACGCAGAAGCCGCAGCCGCGGACGCTGCAGTTCCACTGGGGCGCCGGCCCGCTGGCCAGCTTCAAGGGCTTCCTGAAGTCGGTCAGCGCCAAGTACACGATGTTCAAGCCCGACGGCACGCCCGTCCGTGCGACCGCGCAGATCACGCTCGAGGAGATCCCGGACGAGCCCGCGGCGCAGAACCCGACGTCGGGCTCGATCGTCGGCCGCCGCACCCACGTGGTGTCCGCCGGCGACAGCCTGCACTCCGTCGCGTTCCGGGAGTACGACGACCCGTCGCTGTGGCGGGGGCTCGCCGTGCTCAACGGGATCGACGACCCGCTGCGCGTGACCCCGGGCAGGCGCCTGATGCTGCCGACCGCCGACGAGGCGGCGGCGATGAGCTGACGCTGATGGATAGAACAGGAGTGGTCGTGAGCATGGGCTTCGCCCTGCGTCTGAGTCCGTCTTCCCGAGATCGCCAAGCGTTGCGTCGAGACGCGGAGCGATGCGCCGGAGGCGCCCCCAACTTCCGGGCAAGAGGGGGGGTTCTGGAAGGGGGGGCCCGCCCCCCCTTGCATAGGCCGACCGCCGACGAGGCGGCGGCGATGAGCTGAGCGCATGCCGAACGATCCGCGCGCGGGCGTCAAGCCGAAGGTGGAGATCGACGGGTCGCCGCTGGCGGCCAACCTCGAGCCGCTGCTGGAGCTGGCGGTCGTCGACGAGCACGTGCACCGGCCGGACATGTTCATGCTGTCGTTCCGCGACATCGGCCGCGACATCGCCAGGCAGGTGAACGTCCAGATCGGCTCGAAGGTGAAGATCAGCGGGCCCTCGCCGAGCGGGGGCGGCTCCGAGGTGCTGATCGACGGCGAGGTCACCGCGCTCGAGGCCGAGTACGACGCCAGCGGCAGCCGGGCCATCGTGCGCGGCTACGACGGCTCCCACCGGCTCCACCGCGGCCGGGTCACGCAGACGTACCAGAACGTCAAGGACTCCGACATCGCGCAGACGATCGCGTCGCGGGCGGGCCTGCGGCCGGGGACGATCGACGACTCCCAGGTCACGCACGAGCACGTCTCGCAGGTGAACGAGTCGGACTGGGCGTTCCTGAACCAGCGGGCGGACGAGATCGGCTTCGAGGTCGCGGTCACCGAGGGCAAGCTGCACTTCCGCAAGCCGAAGCCGTCGGACCAGGGGCCCGGTTCGGGCAACAACGACTCGAGCAACCCGCTGCAGCTGGTCTGGAACCAGGACCTGCTGGAGTTCCGGCCCCGCGTCAGCTCGTCGGAGCAGGTCAACGACGTCAAGGTGCGGGGCTGGGACCCGAAGGCGAAGCAGGCCGTGATCGGGTCCGCGCCGGCCGGGACCGACAGCATCGACCTGCCCGCGACGCCCTCCGCGCTGGCCGGGAAGTTCGGCGGTCACACGTACTCGGAGGTCGACATCCCGCTGACGTCGCAGCGAGAGGTGGACGCCACGGCCAAGGCGGTCGCCGACCAGATCGGCAGCGCCGTGGCCGAGGCCGAGGGAGTGGCCCGTGGCAACCCCAAGCTCAAGGCCGGGACCCCGGTCAGCGTCGCCTCGGTGGCGGCGGACTTCATCGGCAAGTACACGCTGACGCACACGCGCCACGTGTTCGACGCCCACGCCGGCACCGGGTACGTGACCCGCTTCGAGGTCAGCGGCCGCCAGGACCGCTCGCTGCTCGGCCTGATGGTCAACGGGACGCACGCGGCCTCCACCGGGCCGATCGCCGGCGTGGTCGTGGCCCAGGTGACCAACAACGACGACCCGGACAAGCTGGGCCGCGTGAAGCTGAAGTTCCCCTGGCTCTCGGACACGTACGAGTCCGACTGGACCCGGATGACGCAGTTCGGCGCCGGCCCGGACAGCGGCGCGGTGTTCATGCCGGAGGTCAACGACGAGGTGCTGGTCGCGTTCGAGTTCGGCGACGTGCGCCGGCCGGTCGTTGTCGGGGCCCTCTACAACGGCAAGGACAAGCCGCGGCTGGGCGACGGCCTGTTCGACAACGGCAAGGTCAAGCGGCGCGGCGTCGTCTCCCGCAAGGGCCACCGCTTCGTCCTCTTCGACGACCCCGGCAAGTCGGGCATCGCGCTGATCACCAGCGACAGCGCGATCAAGGTCTCGCTCAACGAGACGAAGCAGGAGATCCACGTCGTCTGCAAGGGCAAGGTGCGGATCGAGGCCCAGGACGACGTGTCGATCAAGTCCGACAAGAAGGTGACCATCGAGGGCGACCAGCTCGAGATGACCGGGAAGTCAGGGGTGAAGCTGTCGAGCAACAGCAGCGTCCAGGTCAGCGGCAAGCCGATCAAGCACAACTGAGATGAGGCCATGAGCGAGGAGTTCATCGGAGCCGGCTGGTCCTTCCCGGTCCGGACGGAGGGCAAGGGGGGGCAGGCCCCCCCTTCCGAAACCCCCCCTCTTGTCGGGGACGTTCGGGGCGCCTGCGGCGCATCGCTCCGCGTCCGGAGACCGCGCGGTCGATCTCGGGAAGACGGACTCACACGCAGGGCGGAGCCCGTGCTTGCGGCGACCTCGGGCTCCCTGGAGGTGAGCGAGGAGTTCATCGGAGCCGGCTGGTCCTTCCCGGTCCGGACGGACGCCACCGGGCGCATCGCCCTGGTCACGCACGAGCGCGAGATCGAGGAGAGCATCCGCCTGATCCTGGGCACCGCGTTCGGCGAGCGGCCGATGCGCCCCGACTACGGCTGCGCCATCCACGACTACATCTTCGCGGGCGTCGATTCCGACATCGCCGGCCGCATCGCGATCGCCGTCCGCGCCTCGCTGGTCCGCTGGGAGCCGAGGATCGATGTCACGGACGTCCAGATCCATTTCGACGCTGCGGACACGTCGCTGATCTACATCGACATCCGCTACGCAGTGGGGGACACCAACGACCCCCGCAACCTCGTGTTCCCCTTCTACACCATCCCGGCGGAGGAGTGACGAATGGCGCTGCCGGTTCCCAACCTGGACGATCGACGGTTCCAGGAGCTGGTCAACGAGTCCAAGCGGCTGGTGCAGCAGCGCTGCCCGGAGTGGACGGACCACAACGTCCACGACCCGGGCGTGACGCTGATCGAGCTGTTCGCGTGGATGACCGACCAGGTGATCTACCGGCTCAACCGGGTCCCGGACAAGATGTACATCAAGTTCCTGGAGCTG
>Ga0209055_1001786_pt1 | contig 13946 bp, 13 predicted proteins | sample GraSoiAngelo_110_FD_185875 | JGI IMG/M metagenome (GOLD analysis project Ga0209055, IMG submission 185875) | Grasslands soil microbial communities from the Angelo Coastal Reserve, California, USA - 14_0903_12_30cm (SPAdes) (version 2) | ecosystem: Environmental > Terrestrial > Soil > Grasslands ... | reverse complement strand
GCGATTTCGCCATCAGGAGTCAGAACGAAGGGCGGCTCATGCCCGGCACTGCAATATTCCAGGCGACCGCTCAGAACGTTGAGCACGCCGGCAAAAACGGTTACGAACAAGAACTCGGGGTTCTCTCGCGCGATTTCCGCGTTGGCCTCGCGGAGCAATTCATCGACCCGACGCCCGCGCCGAAGGGCAGTACTTTTGCACAGAGCTTTGCTGACAGCCATGAAGATGCTGGCAGGCAAGCCCTTCCCGGATACATCGCCAACGAGAAAGAATAAATGCTCGGCATCGAGCATGAAGAAATCATATAGGTCCCCTCCTACCTCGCGCGCAGGCTCCATGGCGGCGGAAATCTCGAAGCGATGTTCTGAAGGGAATGCGGACTCGGGCCGTGGAAGACTACCGATCGCGCTGCGTCAAGCTCGCCGGCGAGCCGTGCGGCAGACTCGCGCTCGCGTTGCAGGCGCTCCTGCAGCAATTTTCTCTGGGCGTTGGCCTCCGCGAGCGTCTCGACGAGCATCGCAGCGAATAGGAAGGCGATCGCGGCGCCGGGAACCGAAGCGTCGAGGAGCAGCCCCGCCACCCGGTATGCTCCGAAGCCAGCTGCGCCTAGCACGACCAGTAACAAAAGCAGCAGCACCGTCGAACGTCGCGGTGAGAGCCGAGGTACGGAACACACGACTACCAAACCCATGACCAAAAGCGCCAAGCCTTCAACCCAGGTTGCCCATCGCGGGCGCATCAGTAGCGCGCCGTCAAAAACGTTCTCAAGGACCTGCGCATGAATCTCGATCCCGGGCATGCGTTCGCCAAGCGGCGTGGACTGGTAATCGATCAGGCCGAGCCCGGTGACGCCGACGAGCACGAGCTTGCCCTCGAGTTGAGCGGGGTCTGCCTTGGCGCCGAGCACGTCCGCTGCCGAGATGTATCGACTTGAATCGTGCGGGGTGTAGTGGACCCACAGGCGTCCGTCCGATTGAGTGGGGACGACTAGGTCGCCGATTCCCACGGCTTCGACCCCCGCCACACCGCCTTGCACGAAGAAGAGCGGTTCGCCGCTCGCCAAACGAAGGGTCTCTAGGCTCAAAGGTAGCACCGGGGTCGCGCCGACAAGCGCGACGATCGGCACGCGCCGCACAACACCCGCCTCCGTATCGGCGCTGAGTAGTCCGTGTCCTCTCGCGGCCGAGTCGATTTCCGGAAGACTCCGGAGCGTAGAACCATAGTGGCGCAGAGCGGCTCGCACGTCGGATCCTCTTTGCAAGGATGGAGTCAGCGGGGCCGCCTCGGAAGGCTTGCCGGCCTCGAGCCCTGCGATGCCCAGTACTACGGCAGCGGCCTTGATCGACGCGGCCAGTACCGCATCGTGGCGCGGCAGCTTTGCGAGACGTGCCGCCAGCTGCGGATCGGCCTCGGCTACCGATGGTGCAAGCCATTCGGGGGAAAGCCGATCGGGCTCCACAAACAGTATGTCCACCCCGATTGCCGCAGGGCGGGCTGCACCGAGCTTATCGATGAGCTGTGCAATCAATGTGCGCGGCCACGGCCATTGACCGAATCGGTCCAGACTTGCCTCGTCGATGGCGACGATGACCGCAGGCGCCGAGCGCCTTTCGCGCGGAGACAGTTCTTGATAGCCGTCGAGCCACGCCAAGCGCGCTGCACCGACGACGGGCATGTCCTGCCATAGAATCGGCACCAGGAGCAGCGCAAGCAGGGCCAGACCGTGACCGACCCCGCGTGAATTGAACATCGCCCCAAAGCGACTTCTTCCCGCGACCAACTCCGATCCGGAGTGCCCGCCGGCGTCCCTGGCATCCCGCGACGATCGGTCCCTCAGAGCTCGATCTCCAGGCCGTCGTAGGCGACCGAGATGCGTAGCGCTTCACCGGTTCGCGAGATTTCCTCGTAACGCAGGGTTTCTCGCCAAATCTGGGCGATGCGTTCGTCGTTGTTGGCAGGCTCGTGGTGGAAAAGCACGAGGTGCTTCACGTTGGCAAGCTGGCACAACTCGACCCCGACAACGTTGCTCGAGTGGCCCCAGTCCTCCTTCACCGACACAGCTTCGGCGAGCGAATACATGGCGTCGAAAATCACCAAGTCGGCGTCCGCAAAGAAAGTTGCGGCGCCTTCGACTGCGTCCGGGACCTCCAGCCTGTGCTCGGAGTCGGTCGAATAGACGATGATCCGGCCGTCACGGACGAATCGATAGCCGTAAGAATCACCGGAATGGCTCTGAAGCTTCGCTGTCACGCTCCATCCTGCGACCTCATAGCTTCGGCCAGGCTGGAGTGTGACGAATTCTATCGTGGCGCCGAGGCGATCAAACGGTACTGGGAAACTGGGCGGGTCCTGCTGGCGGCGAAGCGCTTCTTCGAGATTAGGGTGACAGCCGTAAATCCGAATTCTGTTTCCAGGGACGTAGGCGGGCGCGAAAAAGGGGAAGCCCATGATATGGTCCCAGTGAAGGTGGGACTGGAATACGTGGAAGACGTTGGTCTTGGCGGGACCGTCACGGGTAATTACGTGGTTTCCAAAGGCGCGTACGCCGCTGCCGAGATCGCACAACACATGCTCGTCGTCACCCGCATCGAGCTGCACGCAGGCGGAATTGCCTCCAAACGTATGCGAGACGGCAAAATCAAGGTCTGAATCGACCCAAGCCCGCGCCTTTTCTTGTGTGTCGAGACGCTTACCCGAAGCCGCGACTATCGCATGGGCAAGCTTGTCTCTGATCGACGCGGAGTCCAGAGAGACGGGAATGGAGCCGCGCGTTCCCCAGAACGTGACCCACAGCGCCATCGGTCAGGTGCCATGGGCGGAGTCGTAGGCCGCCAGGGCGGTCGGCGAAACCTTGGTCAGAGCTTCGCGAACCGACCCGAAACACTGGAAGACTAGATTGAAGCGGCTGATCTCGAAGATTTCGCGCACCACAGGCTGGAGCGCCGCTACCACGATCGAGCCTCCCTGCTCACGGATTTCCTTGCCCGCCAGCATCAGGACGCGCAACCCGACGCTGCTAATGTAGTCCACCTTCGAAAAATCCATTACCAGGCGGTTTCCCCCTGCGCGGGAGCTGGCTATATACGCGTCTAGCCCGGATTTCAACCGGTCGGTGGTGCTGTTGTCGACTCGCCCAACAGGTGTGAGCACCAGCGCGTCGCCGTAGCGTTCTTGGGATACATGCATGGGACGGATACAGAAGTCTAGCGCCGGAACGCGCCGCAATCAATGCTAGAATCGGCGCCTTTCGCGCGACTTCCCAGTCCCATGAGCGTCGAGCAAGCCCGCTTCAACATGGTCGAACAGCAGATCCGGACCTGGGAGGTGCTCGATCAGGATGTGCTCGACCTCCTGTACGTGGTGCGCCGCGAGGAGTTTGTCCCCGCCGAGTACCGCGCGTTTGCCTTCTCGGACATGGAAATTCCCCTGTACGAAGGCGCAGACGAGGGCGAGCGCATGATGCAGCCCAAGGTGGAGGCGCGCATTCTACAGGAACTGGCGGTGAGGAAAAACGAACGCGTGCTCGAAGTGGGCACCGGCAGCGGCTATCTCACCGCACTTCTCGCCGCCCGCGCGCACCATGTGCACTCCGTTGAAATCAATCCGAAGCTGAAGGCGTTCGGAGAGGAGAATCTTCGGCGTAACGGCGTGGAGAACACAACCGTCGAGCTCGGGGACGCGGCGCAGGGCTGGCGAGCACATGCGCCTTACGACGTCATCGTGCTCACGGGCTCAACACCGATTTTGCCGCAGACATTGGTCTTGCAGCTCAGGGTAGCGGGGCGGCTTTTCGCGATCGTGGGCGATCCGCCAGTCATGGAGGCGAAGCTCATTACCAGCGTTGGCGACGACTCATGCCATGCCACTGCCCTGTTCGAGACCTGTCTTGCTCCGCTGAAGAATGCGCTACAGCCGGCGCGCTTCGAATTTTAGCGGTGACCCTTAAGTTGCAGGGCCCATGGCACGGTTTTGTCTCCCACTGTCACTGACCGTTGCCTTGTCGGTGGCGCCCGCCCGCGCAGCGGATCTCCTGCAGATCTATCGCGACGCTCTCGCGAACGATGCCACCTACGCCTCGGCGCGCGCAGCACGCGACTCCGGCCTGGAAAACCTGCCGCAGGGCCTGGCCCAGATTCTTCCGACGATCAACGCCACGGGGTTCGCTCAAAGCAACAACGTCGACATCAAGTTCCGGGAAATCGGTGGCGTGCCGGCTGCGCCCGAATCCCGGCGGCAGGGCACCACCAGCGGCTTGACGGTGACCCTGACGCAACCGCTGTTCAATTGGCAGAGCTTTCAAGCATACAAGGAAGCCGGATTCAAGGCGGCGCAGGCCGAAGCCACTTTCGGGCAGGCGACTCAGGATCTGATCGTGCGGGTCGCGCAGGCCTATTTCGACGTGCTTGCCTCGCAGGACAGCCTCGCGTTCATTCAAGGGCAAAAGGTCGCGATCGCCGAGCAGCTTGCGCAGGCGAAGCGCAATTTCGAAGTCGGCACCGCGACCATCACCGATACGCACGAGGCACAAGCGCGGTTCGATCTCGCGACTTCCCAGGAAATCGCTGCGCAGAGCGACCTCGAAATCAAGAAGCGCACTCTTCAGCAGATCGTGGGCAGGTTCCCTGAGAGGCTGGAGCCGCTTAAGCCGAGCATCGAGCTCAGCCCGCCAAAGCCCAACTCGATGGAGGATTGGGCCTCTGCGGCCTCGAGCCAGAGTTATCCGGTCCGCGCGCAGGAAGCCGCCGTCGAGGTTGCGCTGCGTGAGATCGACCGCGTCCGCGCCGGGCACCTACCGACCCTCAATATCGTAGGTAACGCGGGCGTGAGCTCCTCGGGCCTGAGCACTACTGCGACCGTCAACTCCGCTTCGGACACCACCAACTACAACATCGGGCTGCAGCTTGCCATCCCTCTCTACGCGGGAGGCAATGTCAGTTCGCTAGTGCGGCAGGCGGTCGCCAATCGCGAAAAAGCGCAGCAGGATCTGGAAAGCACGCGGCGTACCGCCGCGTTGTCCGCGCGCCAAGCCTACGTCGGCGTCACCAACGGGATGGCCCAGGTAAAAGCCCTGGAGGCGGCTCTTGTTTCCAGCCGGAGCGCGCTTGATTCGAACAAGCTCGGCTACGAGGTCGGCGTGCGCATCAACATCGATGTCTTGAACGCCCAGCAACAAGTGTTCAGTACGTTGCGCGATCTCTCCAGGGCGCGCTATGACACGATCCTGAACGGCCTGCGGCTGAAGGCGGCTTCGGGCACTCTCGGTGAACCTGACGTCGAGGAAATAAACCGCTTGTTGGGGAGTGGCTAAGACCTGCCGAGCAGCCGCTCGCAGATCGCGAGCGTCCGCTCGGTGGCACCTCGATGCGCCGCACAGAAAGCGACTCCAGCCTTTCCCATTCGCTCGCGCAGCCCCGCGTCCTGAAGTATGGATCGTGCCAGCCGTATCACTTCTTCGGCACTGTTGACCCGCGCCGCCGCGCCGGCTGCGACTGCGCTTTCGGCCGCCTGCGCGAAATTGTAGGTGTAGGGCCCGAGCAGTACCGGCACGCCTGCCGCGCAAGCCTCAATCAGGTTCTGACCTCCGTAGGTAAGCAGGCTTCCTCCGACGAAGGCAAGATCGCAGGCCCGGTAGTAGGCCGCCATTTCACCCATGCTGTCGCCCAGCACGATGCCGCAGTCGGCATCGAGCGGCGCATTCGTGCTGCGCCTGATGAACTTCAGACCGCGGGATGCAAGGAGCTGAGCCACCGAGTCGAACCGTTGCGGGTGCCGCGGCACAATGACCAGAAGTGCGTCGCCGAGAGTGTTTTGCTCCAACGCGTCAAGCAGCAGCTCCTCCTCGCCTTCGCGAGTGCTTGCGGCCAGCAGCACCGCTCGACTGCCAAACCGGTGCCGGAATTGCGCTGCGAGCGATTCGCTCCGGGAGCCCGGATCCGCGTCAAACTTGAGGTTTCCGGTGATCTCCACTTCGCGCGCGCCGAGAGATCGAAGCCGCTCGGCGTCTTCGGTAGTTTGCGCAGCGACCGCGCTCAAGCTCCCTAGAGCGACCCGTACGAGTGGCGCGACCGCGGCGTAACCACGCGCCGACTTGGCCGACATTCGGGCATTGGCAAGCAGAAGCGGCACGCCGGAGCGTTGACACTCGCCCACGAGATGAAACCAGATTTCAGTTTCCATCAGAATCCCGAGCCGCGGCCGGAAGTTGCGCAGAAACCGCCGGACGGCCGAGGGATAGTCGTAAGGGAGCCAGGCAACGAGCACCGCGCCGCCGAATAGTTGCTGTGCCGCCTCCCGACCTGTTGCGGTCATCTGGGTAATCAACAGATCGCAGTCCGGATGACGGGCTCGCAGCGCGCGCAGCAGAGGCTCTGCGGCACGTGTCTCACCCACCGACACGGCGTGCAACCAGATCACCGGCCTCGCGGGCCTCGTGCGATAGAAACCGAATCGCTCGGCTATGCTCCGCCTGTATGCCGGTTCGTGGCGCCCACGCCACCACAGGCGCCCGAGCACGAAGGGGAAAGCGAACCAAAGGAGCAACCTATAGCCGGCCCGCCACATCAGAACGCCCCGACGGTCTCAAAGGCGGTTAGAATGCCGCGCATAAGCCGCTGATTATACGGGTTTGCCGTCTCCCCCTACGCGCTCATGCCCTTGTCCGTAGCCATCATCACACGCAACGCCGCGAGCCAGCTGGAACGATGCCTTGCGAGCGTTGCCTTCGCCGAGGAAGTCGTCGTGGTGGACTCCGGCTCTACCGATGGCACCGTCGAGCTCGCCGCTCGCCACGGCGCGCGCGTAGTGCGGAAGGATTGGCTCGGGTACGGCGCGCAAAAGCAGTTCGCCGTCGACGCTGCGAGCCACGAGTGGGTATTGTGCGTGGACGCGGACGAATGCCTGAGCCCCGAGCTGCGCGAGGCCATCGTGGAGGAGCTCAAGGCACCGCGCGCCTTTGTCTACGCAGTTCCGCGCCGCAACCGCTTTCTGGGACGCTGGCTCAAGCACGGCGAAGGTTATCCCGACTGGAACGTGCGCCTGTTTCACCGCGGGCATGCGCGCTGGGGAAGCGAGCCGGTGCATGAAAAGATCGCAACCCGGTCGCCTGTGCTCAGGCTCCGAGGCGACCTACTGCACGATTCGGCGGAAACGCTGGAGAAGTATCTCGACAAGCAGAACCGCTACACGAGCCTGCAGGCCGAATCGCTGCGTGCGGCGGGTCGCCGCGCGAATGCCTGCCAGCTGGTGCTCTCACCCTTGCTGCGCTTCGTCAAGTTCTACCTGTGGCGGCTTGGATTCCTCGACGGCGTGCCGGGCTTGGTGCACATCACGATCGGCTGCATGAACAGCTTCAACAAGTACGCGAAACTAAAGGCGCTGGAGCGCGCCTCGGAATGACGATCTTGGTCACCGGCGGTGCCGGGTTCATAGGCTCGAATTTTGTCCTGGACTGGTTCGCGCAAGGCGCAGGCCCCGTGATCAACCTGGACAAGCTCACCTACGCGGGCAACCCCGCGAATCTCCTCGCCCTCAAGGACAACCCGGAGCACGTGTTTGTCCACGGGGACATCTGCGACCGGGAACTGGTGCGGAGCCTCCTCGAACGGCACGCCCCACGCGCAATCGTTCACTTCGCGGCGGAGAGCCACGTCGATCGCTCCATTCACGGGCCCGGTGACTTCGTCCACACCAATATCCTCGGCACCTTCACCTTGCTCGAGGAAGCGCGCATCTGGCTGGAAAAGCAGGCGCCCTCCCAACGCGAGGATTTCCGATTTCTGCATGTCTCGACCGACGAGGTATTCGGCTCGCTCGGGCCCCACGATCCGCCGTTCAAGGAATCGACTCCTTTCGCGCCGAACAGCCCTTATGCAGCGTCGAAGGCGGCCGCGGACCACTTGGTGCGGGCGTACCATCACACCTACGGGCTGCCGACGCTGACGGTCAACTGCTCGAACAACTACGGCCCTTACCAGTTCCCCGAAAAGCTCATTCCCCTCATGATCCTGAACGCCATCACCCACAAACCCCTTCCGGTCTACGGCGAGGGCGGCAACGTGCGCGACTGGTTGTACGTGCAGGATCATTGCACGGCGATCCGACGGGTCCTGGAGCGCGGCCGCGTCGGCGAGAGCTACAACGTCGGCGGCTACAACCAGAAGACCAATCTCGAGGTGGTGAACGCAATCTGCGCGCTGCTCGACGAAGCGAGACCCCGCAAGAAGCCACATTCCATGTTGATCTCCTTCGTGAAGGACCGCCCGGGACACGATCGTCGTTACGCGATGGACGCGACGAAGATCACCATCCAGCTCGAGTGGACGCCCTCGGAGAGCTTCGATTCCGGATTGCGCAAGACCGTAGCCTGGTATCTGGACAACCCGGAATGGGTCGCGCATGTGACGAGCGGCGCCTACCGTCATTGGATCGAGAAGAACTATTCCAATCGAGGCGAAGCGTGAAGGGCATCATCCTTGCGGGGGGCAGCGGCACGCGCCTGTTCCCGGTGACGCAGGTCGTATCCAAGCAGCTGCTTCCGGTCTACGACAAGCCGATGATCTATTACCCCTTGAGCACCCTGATGCTCGCAGGAATCAAGAAAATCCTGGTGATCTCGACCCCGCAGGACACGCCGCGCTTCGAGCTACTGCTCGGTGACGGCAAAAGTTGGGGCATGGATTTCAGTTATGAGGTGCAGCCCGAGCCTAAGGGGATTGCGCACGCCTTCATCATCGGCGAGAAATTCATCGGCGGCGAACCCTGTGCACTGGTACTCGGCGACAACATCTTCTACGGTCATGACCTGCAACCAACGTTCGGCCAGGCGGCGAAGAAATCCTCCGGTGCGACGGTGTTCGCCTACCGCGTTAAGAACCCGCAGCGCTACGGCGTGGTCGAGTTCGACGGTGAGGGCCGCGCCGTCAGCATCGACGAAAAACCGGCGAAGCCCAAGTCGAACTATGCGGTCACGGGCTTGTACTTTTACGATGAGGATGTGGTGCGCATCGCGAAATCGCTCAAGCCTTCCGCGCGCGGCGAGCTCGAGATCACTGATATCAACCGACGCTACCTCAACGACGAAAAGCTCCGCGTTGAGAAGCTTGGCCGCGGACATGCCTGGCTGGATACCGGAACACATGAATCGCTGCTCGAAGCGAGCCAGTTCATCGAGATCGTCGAGCGACGCCAGGGCCTGAAGATCGGCTGTCCCGAGGAGATCGCCTGGCGCAAAGATTGGATCGACGACGCAGAGCTCGAGGCCCTGGCGGCGCCGCTCAGGAACAGCGGTTACGGAAACTATCTGCTGTCGCTGCTGCGAGACGGCCCGCGCGACAAATGAAGGTTACGCAGACCGGACTCCCCGAAGTGCTGCTGATCGAGCCCCGCGTGTTCGGTGATGCGCGCGGCTTTTTTTTCGAGAGCTGGAACGAGCGGGAGTTCGAGCACGTGGGAATCCGCGCCCGCTTCGTCCAGGACAATCACTCGCGCTCAGGGCGGGGCGTGCTGCGCGGACTGCATTATCAGGTCAGCCGCCCGCAAGGCAAGCTCATCCGGGTTGTCGCCGGCGAGATCTTCGATGTGGCTGCGGACATCCGCCGCAGCTCGCCCAATTTTGGCCGGTGGGAGGGCATTCGCCTCAATGCCGAATCGTGCAAGATGCTGTGGATTCCGGCCGGGTTTGCTCACGGCTTCTGCGTGCTGAGTGAATTTGCCGACGTGCTCTACAAAGCCACCGACTATTACGCCCCCGAGCACGAGCGCTGCATCCTCTGGAACGATCCGGAACTTCACATCGATTGGCCCCTCCCCGGCGGCACCCCCGCACTATCGGCCAAGGACGCCGCAGGGACGCGGCTGCGGGATGCCGAAGTTTTTCAGTGAAGATTCTGCTGACCGGAAAGCGCGGGCAGGTCGGCTGGGAGCTCGCGCATGCCCTCGCTCCGCTCGGCGAAGTCATCGCCCTTGACCGAGAAGGTCTCGACCTCGCAGTTCCAGACCGGATCGTCTCGGTCGTTCGCTCGGTTCGGCCCGAAGTGCTCATCAATGCGGCGGCTTATACGGCTGTCGACCGTGCGGAAAGCGAACCGGACGCCGCTCACGACATCAATGCCGCCGCGGTCGCCGTCCTGGCCGAAGAGGCGAAGCGGGTCCGAGCGCTGTTCCTCCACTATTCGACCGATTACGTCTTCGACGGAACGAAAGATGCGCCGTATGTCGAGGAGGACCGCCCCAATCCCCTCAACGCCTACGGCCGCAGCAAGCTCGCCGGAGAGCAGGCGATTCACGACATCGGCGGCCCTCATCTGATACTGCGCACGAGCTGGGTGTATTCGGCGCGCGGCAGGAATTTCCTTCTCACTATTCGGCGTTTGCTTCAGGAAAAAAAAGAACTGCGCGTTGTATCCGATCAGATCGGAGCGCCGACCTGCGCCCGGGGACTCGCGGACGCGACCGCGGAGCTTCTCCGGCGTCATGGTGCCGCCGCGCTCGGACACGCGAGCGGCGTCTACCACGCTACGACGTCGGGATCCACGTCCTGGCACGGATTTGCGAGAGAGATCGCCCGGCTCGAACGGACCGAATCTCCGGCCCGCATCGTGCCGATCGCGTCGAGCGAGCATCCGACGCCCGCGCGCCGCCCGGCAAATTCGCGCTTGTCGAACGAGAAACTGCTCAGGCGCTTCGGCGTTGCCCTGCCCCGATGGGAGGCCTGCCTGGAAGCCTGTCATGCGATGTTGGCGAAAGGCGTTGAGCTGAAAGCCGGCGATCACGATGCTCGCTGAAATTCAGGTGCAACGGGACTCTCCAAGCATCGATGTCCTGCTCGGTACATACAATGGTGCGCGCTACCTCCGGCCCCAGATCGAATCGATACTGGACCAGGAGGACGTGTCGTTCCGGATCCTCGTCCGGGACGATGGATCGGTAGACGAGACGCCATCGGTCATCGAGCATTACACGCGCATGAGGCCGGATCGCTTCATTCGCCTGAGCGACTCGGACCATCTTGGAGCGGTCGGAAACTTCGCCCGCCTTCTTCGTGAAGCAAGGGCCCCGTACGCCGCCCTGAGCGACCAGGACGATGTGTGGTCACCTCACAAGCTGCGTACCTTGCTCGGCGTGATGCGCGACCTGGAGAGCCGGCACGGCGCCGGCACTCCTCTTCTGGTCCACAGCGATCTCACCGTCGTCGACGAAACGCTTCGTGAGCGGCATTCTTCGTTCTGGCGCTATTCGGGCTTCGATCCCAGAGTTACGAGCCTTCCGCGATTGCTGATCAAGAATACCGTTACCGGATGTGCGTCGCTGGTCAACCGGGCGTTGATCCAGCTTGCGCTGCCCGTACCTCAGGCAGCCCTCGTGCACGACTACTGGCTTGCACTGGTAGCCGCAGCCGCCGGCCACTTGGGTATCGTCGAAGAGCCCCTCGTGGCTTATCGTCAACACGCACGCAACGCGATTGGAGCGCGGCCTTACCACCTGAAATCCCTCCTGGGGCGTTTTGCGGGCGGATTCGCGCAATGGGATATGGGCGCCCTGCGACGGCAGGCGGGGGCTCTCTCCGAGCGCTGCCATGCTTCAATCGCGCCCGGGTGCCGGACCTTGATCGAGGACTTCGTGAATTTGCCTACCAGAAGCTGGATCGGGCGAAGACGGATTCTCCTTCGCCACGGCATCCTCATGCCGGGCATGGCGCGCAACTTGGCGCTGCTGTTCTGGGTCAGGCTGGATCGCTAGGCGACCGGCGGGATCATCATGCTCGGCGACAATCTCGGTTCGTCTTTGAGCGGATGACGGCGTCGCGGAACGTCGGGGTAGGGGAGGTCCCGGACCTCGTCTCGGTCTCCATCGTGAGCCACGGCCACGCCGAGCTCGCCGCGCGACTCTTCGATGACCTGCGCGTTCACAAGCCGAAGGGAATCGAAGTCATCCTCACGCTCAACATCGACGAAGCGCTGCCGTTCGATCCCGACTCTTTTCCCTTTCCCGTAAGAACGATCCGAAATGCGACTCCACGAGGCTTTGCGGCCAATCACAACGCTGCGTTCGAGCTCTCCCGCGGAAATTTCTTCTGCGTGCTCAATCCGGACATTCGCGTGCCCGCGGATCCTTTTTGGGCGCTGGTCGGGGAGCTGAGGAACCCCGCCGTCGGCGCGGCCGCTCCCCTCATTCTGGACCCCGATGGCGCGATCGAAGACAGCGCTCGCCCGTTTCCGACCCTATCCAGCCTGGTTGCCAAAGCACTGGGGGCGGAGCCGCAGCGGTACTACGAGATCGGCGAGGAAAGCATCTCCCCGGACTGGGTGGGCGGCATGTTCATGTTGCTTCGAAGGGAAGCTTTTGCCGCGGTGGGTGGATTCGACGCGCGCTATTACCTGTACTACGAGGACGTGGACCTCTGCGCGCGCCTCAGGCTGGCAGGTTACGACATCCGCCTCGTCCCGAGGGTCTCCGCCGTGCATCTCGCACGACGCCAAAGCCGGCGGGACATCAAATATCTCGTTTGGCACCTGCGCAGCATGATTCGCTATATTCTTTCCCGCAGGCGCAAGCCCGGGAAGGACGTTGTTCGCTGAGTGCTGGGCCTGCTCCTCAGTTTCGGTGATACCGGTCTTCGAAACGCACAATGTCATCCTCGCCCAGGTAGCTCCCCGACTGGACTTCTATCAGGAAAAGCGGCTCCTTTCCCACGTTTTCGAGTCGATGCTTGGTCTCGATCGGGATGTAGGTGGATTCGTTTTCCGACAGAACCTTGACCTCTTCGCCTCGCGTTACCCTCGCGGTGCCCGACACCACCACCCAGTGCTCCGCCCGGTGGTGATGCATCTGCAGCGAGAGCGCTTCGCCCGGCTTGACCATGATGCGCTTGACCTGGAAGCGCTCGCCTGCATCGATGCTCTCGTAATAGCCCCAGGGCCGATAGACCCGGCTGTGTGAGACATGCTCGGTCCGTGCCTTCCGGGCGAGCGTCTCGACCACTTCCTTGACCTCCTGCGAGCGCGACCTGTCGGCCACGAGGACCGCGTCGTCGGTCTCGACGATCACGAGATCGCGCACTCCCAGCGCCGCGACCATGCGGTGCTCGGCGCGAACGTAGCAACCGCTCGCCTCGCGCAGGTCCACGTCGCCGTGCACGACGTTCTTGCTTGCATCCTGATCCCCCGTCTCCCAAAGCGCCGTCCACGAGCCGACGTCGCTCCAACCGATGTCGGCCTGGACCATCGCGCTCGCAGAGGTGCGCTCCATCACCGCATAGTCGATGGAATCCGACGGACAGGCGGTGAATGCAGCCGAATCCAGCCGCAAAAAATCGAGATCGCTCTTGCCCGCGTCCAAGGCGGCCTTGGCTGCGGTCAGAATCTCGGGGCGGAAGCGCTGCAGTTCCTCGAGAAAGCGCCTGGGCCTGAGCGCGAACATGCCGCTGTTCCAGAAAAACCGGTCGCTCGAAAAATAGCGCCGCGCCGTCTCGAGATCGGGTTTCTCGACGAAGCGCCGCACGCGAAAGCTGCCCTCGCTTCCCCGAACCGGGTCGCCGCGTTCGATGTACCCGTATCCCGTGACCGGCCCCCGCGGCGTGATCCCGAAAGTGACGAGCGAACCGCCCGCGGCGAGGGGAAGCGCCGTGGCGATCGCCGCGTGAAACGCCGGCACGTTCCGGATGAGGTGATCGGAGGGCAGCACGAGCATTGAGGCGTCGGGATAGCGGCTCTGAAGGTAGAGCGCCACGACCGCGATCGCGGGTGCGGTGTTGCGACCGACAGGCTCCAGTATCTGGATCTCGGGCTTCACCCCGATTTCGCGCATCTGCTCGGCGACGAGAAAGCGGTGCTCGTCGTTCGAAACGACGATCGGGGCGCGGGCACCGTCGAAACCCTGCACCCGCAGCACCGTGTCCTGAAGCAGGGTTCGACTGGAAACGAGGGGCAGGAATTGCTTGGGCAGAAGCA
>Ga0209055_1001779_pt1 | contig 13977 bp, 15 predicted proteins | sample GraSoiAngelo_110_FD_185875 | JGI IMG/M metagenome (GOLD analysis project Ga0209055, IMG submission 185875) | Grasslands soil microbial communities from the Angelo Coastal Reserve, California, USA - 14_0903_12_30cm (SPAdes) (version 2) | ecosystem: Environmental > Terrestrial > Soil > Grasslands ... | reverse complement strand
GGAGAGGCCGATGGACAGGGCGCCCGAGCCGCAGCCCACGTCTAGGACCCGCGAGGCCGGCCGTCCGCGGGCCGCGAGGACCCCGGAGGCTACCAGCCGCTGTCGGGAGAAGTATTCCCAGGTCACATAGCGCGCGGGCCGGACCAGCTCGTAGAGGACCCGCTGGACCTCGTCTCCATGGGCCATGGTCGGGTCCACGGCCGCTGCGAAGCCGGGCGCGCGACATATACGTGTCGGCCTCGAGGGCGGGGGCCTCGTCCGCGGCGCAAACCTATTGTCCTCTGGAGACCTTGTTTCCGTGCCACCGTGATGATTGAACCGACGCTGATCTGTGATGAATGATGGGCGATCTGAGTGGCCATCGGTTTGTCAAACCGACAGCGACGCGAAGACGGAGGTTTTTTAATGGCGAGAGCCCCATCGGAAAGGCGGGATGCGCTCATGGTGAGCGGCTTCGACCTGATCGGTCACAACCGCACGTTCCAGATCCACTGGGTCAAACGCGTCGTCGCGTATTTCATCGACCTGGCGGCCGTCTTCGCTCCGCTGTGGTCTTTCCTCTACATGCAAGGCATCCGAGCTCCCTGGGTGTACGGGATCTTCGGAGGGATCCTTCTCTTCGTGTACTCCACCTTTCTCGAGGCCATCTTCCGCACGACGATTGGAAAGTTCATCGTCGGCCTCGAGGTGCGATCCGTCCGCGGACCCATGACATTTTCGAAGGCCGTGGTGCGAAACATCCCGAAACTGTTCTGGTTCGCCTTCCCTCTCCTGGACACCCTGGCCGGCCTCGTGGTCGATGGCGATCCGCGGCAGCGTTGGTCCGACAACGTCCTCGGCACCACGGTCGCTCAGTCCCATCTCATTCACGTCCGGGAACATTCCTTCGACGCACCCTCCGTAGGCGGACGATAACCTCCGCGGCACGGTTATATCGTGGGCTCGTGATGCGCCTCCAGTGACTCCATGCTCTTCGTGATGCAACTGAGGGTCCTCCCCGGCCAGTGGGAGGAGGCGACCCGACTGTTCAAGCACCCCAAGCTCCCGAACAACGTGATGGTCCACGAGTTTCTCGGGCTCCTCGGCAAGCCGGATGCGGTCGTGATCTTCGAGGCCCCGGACGCTTCGACCGCGGCGGACTTCATGGTCCAGTTCAGCCGCGTGACGGATGCGACAACGTCGCTGGCCCTCCCGATTGAAGAGTTCAAGTGGACCTGGTGACGACCCCTTCGCGAATCAGGGTCCCAGCCACTGGTAGACGACGGCGGCGAGGATGATCAGCGCCGCGGCAACGCCAAGCCAGGTCAGATTGCGAAGCCTCCGCTCCGGCTATTGTCTCAGCAAGGCAAACTCATCGAACCACGAGGGCGGTCGCGGTGAATGTACTCGTTAGAGGAATTCCCAGGTACGGAAAAGCGCCGGCGTCGTGTTGGAGGGAGAGGGTCGACAACGCCGGCGCGTCATTCGCATGGAGGGCGCCTTCCTCCTCCCGACCGTTCGAAGGAGCCAGAGTATTAACGGGTTATTGTACGCTCGTGAAAGGATTCGGGAATTCGGGCTGAGAAAGCGGGCTCAAGCAATCCAAGGAAAACGGAGGAACGGGAAAAGAGGTTGGGGAGGGCCGGTGGGCCCTCTTCAGGGTTCGTTTATGGCGTCGACCACGTCGTGGACTGGATCGAGCCGCCATCGCTCCACAGCAAGTAGAACGTGTACGGGGTGGCCGCCGGCGTCAACGGGAGGTTGTTGCCCGTCACGCGGAAGTTGTCACCTTGGTTCACGGTCTTCTCGCCGCCGATGTCGGTCCAGTAGATCCGGTAGACCACCGAGTTGATGGTCATCGTCGCGAACAGTCCACCCGTCGTCGGCATGGCGACCGCACTGCCGGTGTTGCTACCGACCTGCAGGTTCACCTTGTAGTTCGACGGGGACACGGACTGGGACGCTCCGGCGACGGTAATCGTCGCGTTTCCGCTGGCCTGGGTTACGGCTGCGAACGTCACGAGGGGTTTGTTCCCGCCCACGGGCGTGATCAGACCCGACACCATGACGTACAACACCGCGGCCAGTACCACCGTAATGGCGACCATCAGGATGGTCGCGATCACGGGAGACACCGCAGCTTCGTCTTTTCTGATGTTCTTCATAGCTTGCGTTCTCCTTGTACCAGCCTCACGGAGTCGACCACGTCGTGGACTGGATCGAGCCGCCATCGCTCCAGAGCAAGTAGAACGTGTACGAGGTGGCTGCCGGCGTCAACGGGAGGTTGTTGCCCGTCACGCGGAAGCTGTCACCTTGGTTCACGGTCTTCTCGCCGCCGATGTCGGTCCAGTAGATCCGATAGACCACAGCGTTGATGGTCATCGTCGCGAACAGTCCACCCGTCGTCGGCATGGCGACCGCACTGCCGGTGTTGCTACCGACCTGCAGGTTCACCTTGTAGTTCGACGGGGACACGGACTGGGACGCTCCGGCGACACTGATTGTTGCATTCCCCGAACTCTGGTCCACGGCTGCGAACGTCACGAGGGGTTTGTTCCCGCCCACGGGCGTGATCAGACCCGACACCATGACGTACAACACCGCGGCCAGTACCACCGTAATGGCGACCATCAGGATGGTCGCGATCACGGGAGACACCGCAGCTTCATCCTTGCGGATGACGCTCTTCATGGTATAGTCCTTCCTGGCAGCTTTCGCCGCCATGTCTGGACGGGGGGTCTTTCGCTCTTAAACGTGTCGTGGTTAATGTTCAACTCTGAGAACGACTTCATAAAGGAACCACGTCGACGTTCGGGAAAGGCCGATCGATGATAGGCCTCGCACGAAGGGACTTTCCCATACAAAGGTCCGTCGGTTCATCCCCCGAGCTCGATCGTCTCGTCGGAGACGAGGACGAGCATGTTCCGGATCTCCTCCGTCTCGTACTCTTGCATCGAGAAGATCACCGTGTAGGCCCCCCTCGAGCGAAGGTTGTTCACCAGGATGTGGAGGAATTCGCTCAGGATCTTCGTGTTGTTGTGGATCGCGAGGCTGTTGATCGAATCGAGGACCACGAGGGCGTTCCGTTCCGGGACGCGGCGGAGGAGGAACTCGACCTTCAGCATGATGTTCTCCAACATCGTCGGGCTCTCGACGATGATCGCGTGCGGATGCCGCTTCTCCTGCGACATCATAATCTGGCTGATGCAGTCGACGAACCAGATGTGGTCCATCGGGATTTCCAGGACCTCCAGGGCGTTGATGATGCTCTGGCTCGGGATCGTCGAGGTCACGTAGACGACCTCGAGGTCCTTCTTCATCGCGAATCGGTCGATCATCCCCTGGATGGCGTCGAAGTACTGTTCCGACTTCAGGCGCATGGCGATCGCGGACGACTCGGGCAGGGCGCGGAGTTTCTCCGAGACCTCGGCCGTCACGCTGATCTCACCCACCGCCGGTCACACTCCCGCCCTTCAGCAGGGGCACCAGCAGCACGCCGGACGTCGTCAGGTCGAGGACGTACTTCGCGCGGCTGTGCGTCGTGCCGCGCATCTTCACGATCTGCAAGGTGCGGAGGAGGTCGCCGCGGCGTTCCAAATTGCCCGTCACGATCACGCCGTCCGCGAGGGCCTCTTCGACCCCCCATTGGGAATACCCTTCCTCGGACGAACGGATCTCGGACACGAGCAAGGTCGTGCACCCTTTCGCGCTCAACACGGTCCCCAGGCGGAGCAGGAAGTCCCGGATCCTCTCTTGTTCTCGAATCCGATAGCAGACGGAGGTCACGGAGTCGAGGACGAGGCGTTTGATCTTCTGCTCCTCCACGAGGCCCGCGATCGTGTCCGCAAGGAGCCGCGTCTGGTCGAGGTCCAGGTCCTCCCTGTCGATGCCTAGTTTCTCGTACATCTTCGGCAGGTCCAGGAACTGCAACTTCCCCTGCCGTGCCAGGCGGTCGTCGAAGAAGTCGAACGGGATCACATTCTGGAGGAGCTTGTCCGTCGGTTCCGTGACGCTCAGGTAGAGGCTGTTCTCCCCGTTGATGGCGCCCCGAATCAGGAATTCGATGCAGATCGAGGTCTTGCCGGTCCCGACGGACCCGGAGATGAGGACCGTGTTCCCTCGAGGGATGCCTCCGTTCAGGATGTGGTCGATCGCGTCGATCCCGGTGACGCATCGCTCCCGCTCGCCGTCCGCATGCTCCTTCGTGGGCATCGATTCGGGCGTGCCAACCCGGTGCGCGCTATATGAGATGAACGCGCTGAATATCAGATCGGAAAACAGAGGCCGGCCGGGAGGCGAGCTCCGCCGGCGTGTCTCGGCCCGCGGGCCCTCTCAACCGTGGACGACCCGGAAGGCGTGGTCCCAGCGGCCGAGCCGCTGGCCGACGAGGACCCAGAGGGGAACCGTCGCCTCGAGCCATCGTGCGCCCTCGATCCCTCCGACGTCAATGGCCCCGGGCCATCCGAACTCCTTCAGGATGCCGACGACCTTCTTCTTCGCGGCCTCGTCGTCCCCGCAGATGAGCATCTCGGGATTGCCTCCCGCGAACTTCGGGTCGACCATCTGCGTGTTCGGGACCGTGTTGAAGCACTTCACGACCTTCGCCTCCGGGACCCGCCGCTGGACGCGTTCGCCGAGGGAATCGTTCGGGCCGATGAAGAGGCCCAGGTTCGATCCTTGGGAGCCGTCCAAGGCGTTCGTCGTGTCGATGATGACCTTGCCCGCCATGTTCTGCGGGCCCGCGAGCCGGAGGACTTCCTCGACCGCGGTGCCGAGGGCCGCGAGGACGAGGATCTCCCCGTGCTTCGCCGCCTCCTCGAACGTCCCCGTGGAAGCCTTCCCTTTCGCTGCCTTTTGCCACGTCACCAGCGCCTCGCTCTTCGGATTCCGCGAGGCGATTTTCACGTCATGACCGCGGCTGGCGAAGCCGCGTCCGAGTGCCTGCCCGACTTCGCCGCTACCTAGGATACCGACCTTCATGGCGCCCGCCTAGGCGGCGGTCTCATATCCCTCTTTGGAAACACGGGCGGCGACGTGCGCGCGGGTCGTCACGTATTTATCATGCGCACGAGGTAGGCACGGTCCATGGAGCCCGTCCTGCAGGTCGCCCTGGACCACATGCATCGGAAGCGGGCCCTCCTCGCGGCGAAGGAGGCCGTCGAGGGAGGGGCGGACTGGCTCGAGGCCGGGACGCCGCTGATCAAGTCCGAAGGGATGGAGGTCGTGCGCGAGTTGAAGAAATCCTTCCCTGGGAAGACGATCGTCGCCGACCTGAAGACGATGGATACAGGCGCCTTCGAGACGGAAATCGCGGCGAAGGCCGGGGCCGACGTGATCACCGTGATGGGCGTCACGGACGATGCGACGATCCTCGAAGCCGTCAAGGCGGCGCGTCGGTACGGCGCGAAGATCATGGTCGACCTCATGCGGGTCCCGGACAAGCCCGCCCGGGCGAAGGAGCTCGAGAAGCTCGGCGTCGACTATCTGAACATGCACGTGTCCATCGACGAGCAGATGATCGCCCGTACGCCCCTCCAAGAACTGAAGGCCGTCGCATCGGCCACCTCACTTCCCGTCGCGGTCGCGGGAGGCCTGACCTCGGAAACGGTCGCGCAGGCGGTCGCCGCGGGTGCGTCGATCGTGATCGTCGGCGGAGCGATCATCAAGGCGGAGAAAGTCGCGGACGCGACCCGGACGATCAAGAAGGCGATGCAAGGGCTCAAGGCGATATCGAGCGGTTCGTTCAAGAAATACACCGAGGCGGACGTTCGAGACGCCCTACGGAAAGTGTCCACCCCGAATCTCGCGGACGCGATGCAGAAACGAGGCGTGATGACGGGCCTCGTCCCGCGCATCAAGCACGGCGCGAAGCTGGTGGGTCGCGCGATCACCGTGAAGACGGTGGACGGGGATTGGGCGAAGCCGGTCGAGGCGATCGACCGAGCGAAACCAGGCGATGTGATCGTGATCGACGTCGGCGGCGGACCGACCGCCGTCTGGGGAGAACTTGCGAGCCACTCGTGCCTCGTGAAGGGCGTGGCCGGCGTCGTGATCGACGGCGCCGTGCGGGACCTCGACACGATCCTGGAGCTCAACTTCCCCTGCTTCAGCCGCCACGTGGCGCCACACGCCGGGGAACCGAAAGGCCTCGGGGAAATCGGGAGCGAAATCGACTGCGGTGGCCAGAAGGTCCACGCGGGCGACTGGATCGTCGGGGACGAATCCGGACTCATCGTCGTGCCGCAGGAACAGGCGGTCGAGATGGCGAACCGCGCCATCGACGTCCTGGAGCGCGAGAACCGGATCCGGGAAGAGATTAAACGCGGCGGCACCCTGAGCTCCGTCCTGGAGCTCGAGAAGTGGGAACAGATCCGGTGAGGCCGTGGACCGGCAACGCGTCGAGGCGCTCCTTCGCGACTTGAAAGCGGGAAAGGTGACCGTAGGTCAGGCGATGGAGGCTCTGCGCGATCTGCCCTACGAAGACCTCGGCTTCGCAAAGCTCGATTCGCATCGGGATCTGCGCCGCGGCTTCCCCGAAGTCATCTTGTGCCTCGGCAAACCTCCGGAGCGCATTATCGAGATCGCCCGCCGGATGTCCGAGTCGCACGGACTCGTCCTGGCGACGCGCGCCTCCCCGGAAGTGAACGATCGCCTCCAGAGGGCCCTGGCGGGGAAACGAGTCACCTACCATGACAAGGCGGCGATCGTCTCGATCGGCGATCCGCCGAAGGCCTCGCGGGGCTCCGTCCTCGTCGTGACCGCGGGGACCTCCGATATTCCCGTCGCGGAGGAGGCTGGCGTCACGGCGGAACTGATGGGTTGTCGAGTGACCCGCCTCTTCGATGTCGGCGTTGCGGGAGTCCATCGAGTCCTCGACCGGCAGGACCTCCTGAAGGAGGCCAAGGTGATCGTCGTCGTCGCCGGGATGGAAGGCGCCCTGCCCAGCGTCGTCGCGGGCCTCGTGAAGGTCCCGGTGATCGCCGTGCCGACGTCGGTCGGTTACGGGGCGAGCTTCGATGGGATGGCGGCCCTCCTCGGCATGATGAACTCGTGCGCGCCCGGGGTTGCGGTCGTGAACATCGACAACGGCTTCGGGGCAGGCTACCTGGCCAGCATGATGAACCGTTGAACTCAATACGGCCGGAACACGCTCACGTAGATCAGGCCGAGTGCGATCGCGACGATGCCCAGATAGACGGCCTTGTTCCAGGCCCACACCTTGGCGCCGTCGAGCGGCATGACCGGGATCATGTTGAATCCGGCGAGGAATGCGTTCACGGAGGCGGCTTGGCTGAGATACAGGACGACCAGGGCGCCTCCGAAGCTGGAGGCCCTGGGCATCATGGCAAGGAACCCGGCAAAAAGCGCCGCGGCGATGACGAGGTTCGATACGGGACCCGCGGCACTGATCCGGCCATTTTGCTCCTTCGTGACGGCCCCGGAGATCCAGGTGGCGCCCGGGGCTCCGTAAAGGAATCCGATCGCCGCGGCGAAGATGAAGGCGAACACGAGGCCTCGGAGGTTGTACCGGAACTCGGCCCAGAGACCGTAGCGTTGCGCGACCACCTTGTGCATGATCTCGTGGAGGCCCACACCCGTGCCGACGGCGAGGAGCGAGGCCGGGAAGAAAATGGCGAGGAAGAATGCAGGGTCTTCAGCAAATCGTACCGGATTCGATCGGACGTACAAAATCGTGAACGCCGCGCTGAGGGCCAGGATGGCCACGGCGAGCTGACCCAGTTCCGTGCGGCTGAAATGCACCCCCGGCTTCGGTCGATCCGGATAGACGTAGATCGGCGGTGCGGCGTACTCGGAGTAGGGTCCCCGCATCAATGTCCGGTCACGATACGTCCGTATTTAGGATTGCGCTCGGTTTGGTCAGGCGAAACGCGCGCCGCAGTATCCGCATTCCTCGGCCGTGCGGTCGACCGCGACCTCGCACAACGGGCAGCGGTACTTCCCGGATTCCGCGTTCTTCATCACCTGCGCCCGGATCAGCCGCGCGGTCCGCTCACGAAAGTGCGGAAAATCTTCGGTCAGGATTCGCTCCACCGAAGTGACGTCGAACCCCTTGCCGCGCCAGGCCTCGACTTGATGCTCGTACTCCTCGCGGAGCAAATCCTCCGGCCTCAAACCGCCGAAGGCCTGCATGAGCTCGTCTCGGACCGACTCGGGCATCCCGCGGAAGTCTTCGTCCATGGCCAGGTCGACGATCTCTCCCGTGATCTCTTGGAGCTTCTGCTCCATAACCACGGGATCGAGCGCGAGATCGAAGGTGGAACCGCACGCCGCGCATCGGGTCGCGTGGGCGAGCCAGGCGGCTCCGCACATCGGGCACCGGGCACCGGTCGCGTGCGGTTCTTTCCGTGTGACGAGGTCGAGGAGGAGAGCCTTTCTCGCGATGGCGTGGTGCACCCCCAAACGGACCGCGCTCTCCGGGAGTGCGAGGCGGACGACATCGGAGAAATCGAGGAAGCCCTTCGCGACGAGTTCCTTCGCCCTCGACTCGGAGATCCCTGGGACCGACGACAGCGTCCTCACGGCTTCCCGGTCGCTCGGTCTTTCGGGCTCCCCGACGGTGAATCCACCGCACGCATCGCAGGTCGCCACCCGTCCGTCGAAGGCCTTTCCGCATGTCCGGCAGACGGCCTGATCCACCCGCAGGATCGTGTTGCACTGTGGGCAGACCGCGGCTCGGGATTCGAACCCGCAGACGAAACACCGGCGGGCCATGAGGAAAGACCGTCTCACGTCCGCTTAAGCGCTCCTTTTCAATTATCCCGGACCGCCAGCACCCGGAGTAGTTTCGGCCCTCTCCGGAGAAGCGCTTCATATCCCCGTCGGCGTGAGGAGACCGGACCCTCGAGGCCCTCATGGAAGGCGTGCAACTCCGGCCCGACGTCCGTCCGCCTTCCGGCTCGGTGCCGTGGCCCTTCGATCGGGTTCGTGATGGTCAGTCTGATTTCCTCCAGGACGCACGGAGGACCTTGGCCGACGGGAAGCATCTGCTCGCCCACGCGCCGACGGGGATCGGGAAGACCGCGGTGGCGCTCGTCGCGGCCCTCGACTACGCCCTGACCACGGACAAGCTCGTCCTCTTCCTGACGTCGCGGCAGAGCCACCATCGAATCGCGATCGAGACCGTCCGCAGGATCGAAGCCAAGGGTCCTCGGATCCCAACGATCGACCTGATCGCGAAGCATTCCATGTGCCTCCAGGAAGGGGCACCATCCCACGGCCGCGCCTTCCAGGAATTCTGCGACTTCAAGGTGAAGTCGAGGACGTGCGGGTTCTTCACGCGGGACAATTCCGCCGTCGTCGCCGCGGTCCTCCAGCGGACCCTGCACGTGCAGGAGCTCGTCCGGGCGAGCAGCGCGTGCGGCGTGTGCCCGCATCGGGTCGCCATGGACGCGGCGGCGAAATCGAGGTTGGTCGTCTGCGACTACAACTACGTGTTCAGCGAGATCCGCGAGCGATTCCTTCCTCGGCTCGGACGTTCCCTCGAGGATCTCATCCTCATCGTCGACGAGGCGCACAACCTCCCGGACCGGATCCGCGCCCATCTCGTCGGCGACCTCGCGGTCATGGACCTGTTGAAGGCCGCGAAGGAGGCACGGTCAATCGACGGGGAGGTGGCCCACGAGCTCGTCGGGGTCGCCAAGTCCATGGAGCGATTCCTCACCGCGTTGCGCTCGGAGCGGATCGCCCGCAAGGATGAATTCCTGGAGGTCGTCGAGGCGGGCCTCCGCCGGAAGGGGGGCGAGACCCGCGGCTACACGGCGTTCGTTGAGGGCTTGGCCTTCGCGGGGGAGGACGCGGTCCGGCGCGGGGTCGAATCGCACCTTCCCGAGGTCGCGGAATTCTTCGTGCGATGGCGGGACCAGGATGAGGGCATCCTGCGGCTGGTCGTTCCCGGCCCGGACGGGAAGTTCGCCTTCCGGCTGCTGGACCCGAGCGTCCTCAGCCGGTCCGTGTTCGACCGCGTCCACGCGACCATCCTGATGTCCGGGACCCTCTTCCCGGCGGAGATGTACGCAGACCTCCTCGGAATCGCGGCCCGCCGCCGAGTGCTCCGGACGTACGCGTCGCCATTCCCGCCGGAGAACCGATTGCTCCTCGTGTCTCCCAACGTCACGACCCTTTTCGTGAAACGGGGCAAGGAGATGCACGACGCGATCGCGCGGGAGATCGGCGGCATCGCCGCCGTGGTACCTGGCAACGTTGCGGCGTTCTTTCCCTCGTACGAGCTGCTCGGTGAGGCGCATCGTCGCCTCCGGGCCGCCCGCGTCCCGAAGCAGATCCTCGTGGAGCGCCCGGACTGGAGCAAGACCCAGAGGGACGGGGCCCTCGAGGCCCTGCGGCTCGCGCGGACGGAGGGCGGCGCCCTCCTCCTCGGGGTCCAGGGCGGGTCCCTCAGCGAAGGCGTCGATTACCATGACAACCTCCTCGCGGCCGTCATCGTGGTCGGTCTTCCACTGAGCCCGCCGAGCGTGGAAGGGGAGGCCCTTCGAGATTACTACGCGCGGAAGTTCGGGTTCGCGAAGGGCCACGATTATGCGGTCGTCTATCCCGCCGTGAACCGGTTGCTTCAGGCCGCTGGCCGGGCCATCCGGAGCGAGCGAGACCGGGCCGCCATCGTGCTGCTCGAGGGGCGCATCCTGGAACCGCGATACGCGCGATGCCTCCCTCCGGATTTCGCACCCGCTCGGAGCGAAGGGGCTGCCTCCGAGGCCTCGCGATTCCTCCAGCCGCCCGGTTGACCCATCGCCTCCTCCGCTCGGAGGGCGTCGATGGAAGGTTTTTGTCGCCGGTCCGCATCGCGCGGGTGTGCTGATCAAACGGGGGGCCGAGGCGGAACTGCGGCGGACCGAGTTCCTCGGTCGCCCCGCCGTGGACAAGGTTCGCGTGCCGAAATCGTATCGACTGACGGAACTCGATGACGGGCTCCGTCGATCTCGGATCCGGACCGAAGCGCGTCTCATGTCCGAGGCCCGCGCCGCCGGAGTCCCAGTCCCGATCATCTACGACATCGACCTCGGAGGGGCCAAGATCGTGATGGAATACGTCCCGGGACCGACCCTCAAAGACGTCCTGGACCGTGGCGGTCCTGTCGGGCTCGAGGTGGCGCGCGAGATGGGCCGCGTGATCGGTCGATTGCATCGGGCCGGGATCGTCCATGGGGACCTCACGACGTCGAACATGCTCTGGCGAGACGGACGGATCGTCATGATCGACTTCAGCCTCGGTGGGAAAGACCGAGGTCGCGAGGCTCGGGGCGTGGACCTCCATCTGTTGCGGGAGGGATTGGTGAGCGCCCATGCCCGAGCGACGGTGTACTACCGCGAAGTCGTCCGCGGATACCGCGAAGTCATGGGGGCGGAGGCGGACGGCGTGGTCGCGACCGTGAAAGAGATCGAGTCCCGAGGGCGCTACACGTGATCGCGTTCGTCACGACGAACGAAGGCAAGTACCGCGAGGTCTCCGCGATGCTCGCCGAAGCCGGCGTGAAGATCGTCCGCGAAGATCGAAGCTACCCAGAGATCCAGGCGGACCGCCTCGAGAAGGTCGTGCGTTTCGCCGCGACGGTCCTCGACGACCAGATCCGAGGAGACTACCTGATTGACGACTCGGGCCTGTTCCTGGACGCGTTCGGCGGATTCCCCGGCGTGTACTCCTCGTACGTCCAGAAGCGACTCGGGAATGCCGGCCTTCTGAAGCTCCTGCAGGACGCAAAGACCCGTGCCGCGACGTTCGAGACCGTGTTCCTCCTTCGGCAGGGCGAAGCCCACGACGTCTTCCACGGGGAGTGCCGCGGGACGATCGCGGCCGGCGAGCGGGGAACCGGCGGCTTCGGATTCGATCCGATTTTCGTCCCGGAGGGAGGGGCGAAGGCCTTCGCGGAGATGACGGTGACGGAGAAGAACCGCGTTTCCCATCGGGCGCGGGCGGTGGCCGCCCTCCTCGCCCATTTCCGTGGTCCGAAGGAACCTTGATTACGCTCCGCGAGTTCCTTCGAACCGCATGGCCCGACCGAAGGTCGTGATCACGGGCGGCGCTGGTTTCATCGGGAGCCACGTGGCGGACGCCCTCGTCCGCGAGGCGGATGTCGTCGCGGTGGATCATCTGAAGGCAGGGAAACGGGCGAACCTGGAGGGTGCCCTGAAGTCGGGCGCGACGCTCCGGAAGCAGGACCTGCTCCGGGGGGACCTCGGTCCCATCTTCCGCGGTGCGGACCTGGTGTACCATTTCGCCGCGAATCCCGACGTGCGCCTGGGGCGCGACGGGACCAAGCCCCTGATCGACGAGAACATCCTCGCCACCTATCGCGTCCTCGAGGCCTGCCGTACGGCGAAGGTGCCGAAGGTGGTGTTCACGTCGACATCGACGATCTACGGCGAGGCATCCGTCGTCCCCACGCCGGAGGACTATGCGCCGTTAGCGCCGATTTCCATCTACGGCGCGACCAAGCTCGCCGACGAGGCCCTCCTATCCGCATATGCGCACACGTTCGGGGTGCAAGCGGTCATCTTCCGCATGGCGAACGTGGTCGGCGGCCGGAGCGGCCATGGGGTCGTCGTGGACCTCGTTCGGAAATTGGCCCGCGATCCGAAGCACCTCGAGATCCTCGGATCGGACCCGGGAACGGCGAAGTCGTACGTTTACATCGACGACGTGGTCGCAGGAATTTCCACCGGGGTCCGAGCGGCAGACCAGCCCGTGTCCGTCTACAATCTCGGGAGCGACGACACGATCGCGGTGCGCTCCTTGGCCGATGCCATCTGCGACGAACTCGGCCTCACGGACGTCGAATACCGGTGGACCGGAGGAGCGGGCGGAGGCCGAGGCTGGGCAGGAGATGTCCGCGTGATGCAGCTCGCGATCGATCGCATCAAGTCGAAAGGATGGAGGCCGCGGAAGACGAGCGAAGCCGCGATTCGCGCCGCCGCGAAGGATGCATGGGCCTCCGTCGGTACGCCGAAGCCGCGCGCTTGAGACAACGTATTTATCGCGCGATCCGGTACCTCGCGGCGCCGGGGCTGTGGGGTAGCTTGGTCTATCCTTCGGGGTTTGGGACCCTGCGACGGCAGTTCAAATCTGCCCAGCCCCACTGCGCCCGCGACGTGAGAAGGCCTGCATGGCAGTGAAGACGGATTCCGAATGGCATCGGAAGATGGCGGCCCATCTGTTCAATTCGACCTGGGTCCTGCTCGAAAAGAAGGGCCGTTCGAAGAAGGATAGCAACACGATGATCCACATGGCCCACGCATCCCGCTACCACTGGGGTGTCGTGGGAGGTCCGAAGGAGCTCGCGATCGGAGAGTGGCAGATCTCCCGCGTGTACGCCGTGCTCCGTCGACCAGAGCCCGCCCTCTACCATGCCCAGCGTGCCCTCGAGATCTGTGAGGCGAGCGAGATCGGTGACTTCCCCCTCGCGTACGCATACGAGGCCCTCGCGCGGGCGTTCGCAACCGCGGGGAAATCGCGACTCCGCACGGCCTGCCTGAAACTGGCGAAGGTCGCGGGGGCCAAGATCGCGGAGGCCGATGAGCGGTCCCAGTTCTTCAAGGACCTCCGGACGGTCCCGCAGGCCCGGCGGCGGTAGTCGATCCCGATTTCGGGACGAGGTGCGCGTCGAGGACCCGCCACACGCCCGCGGTTCCCGACCATTCCGGTTCGGCTCGAAGGATTTCGACCCGCTGATGGAAGAGCGGGCCATCGAGCACTAAGGTCTCGAACTCTCCGCCCTCGCCGCATGGATGCACGCCGCGGGTTCGCTCCAGGCGGAGGAGGTCCTCGATCGTCGATGCATCCCAACGGCGACCGAGCAAACTCGCGTCAAGGCCTTCGGCCGAGACGCTGGAGAAGACGATGTCGAGACCGGAAGCCAGGTAATCGCGGATAAGTCGCCGCGGATCGTGTCGCCAGAGGGGGGCGAAAACTCGGAGGCCCGTCTCCGCCGCGACTCGATTCACCCGCTCGTGCTGGTAGTCCGACGCG
>Ga0209055_1001778_pt1 | contig 13988 bp, 11 predicted proteins | sample GraSoiAngelo_110_FD_185875 | JGI IMG/M metagenome (GOLD analysis project Ga0209055, IMG submission 185875) | Grasslands soil microbial communities from the Angelo Coastal Reserve, California, USA - 14_0903_12_30cm (SPAdes) (version 2) | ecosystem: Environmental > Terrestrial > Soil > Grasslands ... | reverse complement strand
AGCTCCCCGTGTCCTGCTCGGCGGACGTGGTCGCCGAATATCGCGAGTTCGAGCGGTTCTCGACGACGGTGCTCAACGCGTACCTGCAGCCGATCATGGACAGCTATCTGGCCGGGCTCGAGGAGCGCCTGCGCGCCACCGGCTACGCGCACGGGGTCCTCACCGTCGCCTCGAGTGGCGGCATGATGACGACGGAGACGGCGCGGCGCCTGCCGATCAAGACCATCTTCTCGGGGCCGGCCGGCGGCGTGAGCCAGGCGTGCTTCGTCGGCGAGGTCGCCGGCGTGCGCGACTTCATCACGTACGACATGGGCGGCACCTCGACCGACGTCTGCCTGGTGCGCGATCTGGCGCCACTGACGACGTCCGACGGCATGCTCGGCGCCTTTCCCGTCAAGGTTCCGCAGCTCGACATGCACAGCGTCGGCGCTGGCGGCGGCTCCATCGCGTGGCTCGATGTCGACGGAAGCCTCCAGGTCGGCCCAGGCAGCGCGGGCGCAGCGCCGGGTCCTGTCGCGTACGGCCTCGGCGGCACGGAACCCACGGTGACCGACGCCAACGTCGTGCTCGGCCGCATCGGGACGACGAAGCGTCTGGGTGGCAGCATCACCATCGACGCGGCCGGCGCGCGTCGGGCCCTCGCCGAGCTCGGCGCGCGCCTCGGTCGCTCGATGAGCGTCGAGGCGCTCGCCGAGGGCGTCATCACGATCGCGGTCGCGCGGATGACCTCGGCGATCCGCGAGATCTCGATCCAGCGCGGGCACGACCCGCGCGACTTCACCTTGATCGCGTTCGGCGGCGCCGGGCCCATGCACGCGCTCGCTCTCGCCCAGGAAATCGGGATCCCGCGCGTGCTGGTGCCTCGCCATCCCGGGAACTTCTCGGCGCTCGGCCTCCTCGCCTCCCAGATCAAGCACGACGACGTCAGGACGCGCGTCGGCCCGCTGCGCGAGCGACTCGGCATCAGCTGGGGCTCGAAGGCTTTACGCCCCAGGAGCAACGGCTGGTCCGCTCGCTGGATTTGCGCTACCAGGGCCAGGCGTTCGAGTTGAACGTGGCGCTCGGCGAGCCGAGCGCGAACGGGCTGGCGCTCGACACCCTCGAGGCCGAGTTCCACCGCCAGCATCTCGCGGCCTACGGCCATTCGAGCCCGGGCGCGCAGATCGAGCTCGTCAACGCGCGGCTGACCACCTATGGTGTCGTCCCCCGGCCCGCCGGCGAGCGCTACCGGAGCGCGAGCGAGTCGATGGACATGGCGCTGGCCGAGCGGCGAGCCGTGTGGTTCCAGGGCGCGCCGCACGACTGCCCGGTGTGGGAGCGCGAGCGCCTTCCCGAGGGAGCCACGCTCCGCGGCCCCGCCATCGTCGAGGAGTTCGGCGCGACGACGATCGTGCCGCCGGGCTGGCGCGGCGAGGTCGACGTGCACGGCAACCTGCGCTGCACGCGGGAGACGCCGGCATGATCGATCCGATCACGCTCGAGGTCCTGCGCGAGGCCCTTGTGTCGATCGTGCGCGAGATGCGCGTGACGCTCGTGCGCACCGCGTACTCGTCGATCCTCTATGAAGGCGAGGACTTCTCGTGTGTCCTGATGGACGGGCACGCCCAGATCGTCGCCATGTCCAAGGGCCAGGATCATCCGCTTCACATCGTGCCGATCGGCTGGTCGATGAAGGCCGTGCGCGAGAAGTTCGGTGACGATATCCATCCCGGTGACATCTTCCTGCACAACGAGCCCTACACCGGCGGCACGCACCTCAACGATGTGGCGATGATCTACCCGCTCTTTACCGCCGACGGAGAGCTCTTCGTCTTCCCGGTCGTGCGAGCCCACTGGGGCGACGTCGGCGGGATGAGTCCCGGCAGCCTCTCCGGCCGCGCGACCGAGATCTTCCAGGAAGGCGTCCGCATCCCGCCGATCAAGGTCGTGGACCGCGGCCGGCCGAACGACGCGGCGCTCGACCTGATCTTCAGCAACATGCGCGGCCCCCGCGAGCGCCGAGGCGACTACCAGGCGATGCTCGGCACGTGCCGGAAAGCCATCGAGCGAATCGAAGAGCTGGTCGCCCGCTACGGCGTCACGACGATCCGCGAGGCCGTCGCCGAGCTGATGGACCGCGCCGAGGGCCGCATGCGTCGGGCCATCCGCGGGCTCCGCACGGGCGAGTATTTCTACGAGGCGCATCTCGAGGCCGGCACCGAGCGGCTCGAGCCGCTCACGGTGCGCGCGAAGGTCGTCGTCGAAGGCGACACCATCACCGTGGATCTCGCCGGCACCTCGCCGCAGACACTCGGGCCGACCAACGTCGGTCCCGCGATGGCGCCCACCGGTGCCTTCACGATCATCAAGTCGTTCCTCGATCCCGGCTCCGACGTGAACTCGGGCGCTTTCCGGCCGCTGACCGTGCTGACACCGCCGGGCACGATCGTGAACGCCGACCCGCCCGCGCCGTGCGGCGGCATGGTCGAGGTGAAGTACTGCGTCGAGTCGGCCGTGATGGGCGCTCTGGCCCAGGCCCTCGACGGCAAGATCGCCGGCGACCTCAAGGGCGGCGGCAACCACTGCTACGTCGGCGGCCCGCATCCGCGCACGGGCGAGACGTTCATCTTCTACGAGTACCCGGCCGGCGGCACCGGCGGCTTCGACGGCGGCGACGGCAGCAACACCGTCCGCGCGTGGACCGAGAGCGACATGACGACGCTCCAGCCCATCGAAGCGGTCGAGCAGCTCTATCCGGTGCGCATCGAGCGCACCGCGCTACGGGAGGATTCGGGCGGACCCGGGCAGTGGCGCGGCGGCCTCGGTCTCACGCGCGAAGTGCGCATCCAGACTGTGGGAGCTCAGCTGTCCGTACTCGCGGAAAAGGCGGTGCTGCCCCCCTTCGGCGTCTGCGGTGGTGGGGCCGGCGCGACCAATCGCTTCTGGGTGCGGCGAGACGGCCGGCGCGTCGAGACGTCGCCGCTGCCCGGCAAGGTGAGCGGATTCCCTCTCGAGCCCGGCGACGTATTACTCATGGAGTCGAGCGGCGGCGGAGGCTTCGGCGATCCGCTCGAGCGTGACCCCGCGCGTGTCGCGGCCGACGTGGGCGAAGGTTATGTCACGGCGGCGGCCGCGGAGGCGATCTACGGCGTCGTGCTGCGCGTGGGCGCGCCCGACGCCACCGCGACCGAGGCGCGGCGCTCGAAGCTGCACGCCACCCGGCTGCGGGTGCGCGTGGTAGCGGCGCCAGGACTCGACAGCGGTCGCGGACGCGAGGTTCGCCTGAGCGCTGACGTCGCGCGGCGGATCAGCGTGGAGCCGGGCTCGGTCGTCGAGCTCGTGAACCCACGCGGGGCGCCGCTACGGGCCTGGGTCGCGAGCCTTACCGCTCGGTCTGCGGGTGTCGATGCTCTCGTGGCCGAGCTCGCGCCGATCGCGCTGCGCATGCTCGCCGTCGCGGACGACGACGAGGTAATCGTGCGCGCTGTTCACACGGGCGTGCTCACAGCGCCCGATTCCAGGAGGACCTGATCGTCAAGGGCCGTTTCCGCCGGGCAACTGCTTGACTCCCCGGCCCGGGTCGGCCTACCCTCTTGAGGCCATGGCGCTGACATTCCGGAAGGTCCATCCGGTCTTCGCAGGCGAATCCAGTCCGATCGAGCTTCGCGCGGTTCACGACGCGGAAACACTGGCCAAGATCCGCGCCGGGATGGACGAATTCGCCGTGCTCATCTTCCGCGACCAGCCGTTTGCCGACGCCGAGCAGCTCGCATTCGCTCAGCGCCTGGACGGGCGCCTGCACGAGGGCACCGGCAGCCGCGTGATCGCGAAGAACCGCTTCGGGAACGAGGCGCTGTCGGACATCTCGAACCTCGATGCCGACGGCGAGATCATGAAGGCCGACGATCGGCGACGCCAGTACACCCTGGGCAATCGCCTCTGGCACACTGACGCGTCGTTCAAGGATCCGGCAGGCCGGTACTCGATGCTGCACGCGCGCGTGGTGCCCCCGGTCGCGGCCGATACCGAGTTCGCCGACATGCGCGCCGCCTACGACACGCTGCCGGTCGAGACGAAGGCGCTGATCGAGGGGCTCCGGGCCCACCATTCGATCGCCCACTCGCGTCAGATCCTCGGGTTCGAGTTCTCACAGAGCGAGCAGGACCAGCTGAAGGGCGCGATCCATCCGCTCGTCCGCACGATCCCACGCTCTCTGCGCCGTTCGCTCTATCTCGCGTCGCACCAGACGCGGATCATCGACTGGCCGCTGCCGGAGGGGCGTCTTCTGCTGCGGGACCTGACGGAGCACGCGACCCAGCGGGAGTTCGTCTACCGTCACGAATGGCGCGTCGGCGACCTGGTGATCTGGGACAATCGCGCGACGATGCACCGCGCCCGGTCGTTCGACGACGGGAAGTATCGCCGCGAGCTGCGCCGCGTGACGACCCTCGACATCGAGCAGCCCGCGCTGGCCGCGGTCGGCTCCTAGCTCGCGAGCTCCCGCCCTGGAAGCCGACGGCCGCTCGCCGCTCGACGCCGCACGGAAGCTCGTCCCCCAGATCCGCTCCGCCGCGGACGAGATCCACGCCAACCGCGAGCTGCCACGCCCGCTTTTCGAGGCGATGGCCGACGCCGGGCTGTTCCACATGGCGATCCCACGCGCGATCGGCGGCGGCGAGATCGACCTGCCGACGTACGTCCAGGTGATCGAGGAGATCGGCAAAGCCGACGCGAGCACGGGCTGGTGCCTGAACCAGGGCGCGATCTTCGGCACCTACGCCGCGCGGATGCGGCGCGAGGTCGCGCGCACGATCTGGGCCGACGTGCCGCGGGCCGTCGTGGCGAACACGCCGGCTCCCACCGCGAAGGCGATCGTCGTCCCCGGCGGCTATCGCGTCACCGGGCGTCAGGGCTTCAGCACCGGCTGCCGGCACGCCGCGTGGGTCGCCGCACACGCGCAGATCATCGAGAACGGCCAGGTACGCCTCGAGGGCGAGGCGCCAGAGGCGCGCTACATGTTCGTGCCGGTGGCCGAGGCCGAGCTGCTGGACACCTGGCACACGCGCGGCATGCGGGGCACCGGCACGCATCACTTCGCGGTGGACGACGTCTTCGTGCCGACAGATCGCACGGTGCTCTCGCAGACGGCGCCGCTGCTCGAGGACGCGCCGCTCTACCGAATCCCGCGCACGCTCCTGTTCGCCTCGGGCGACGCCGCGGTCGCCTTCGGAATGTCGCGCACGTGCCTGGAGACATTCGCCGAGCTGGCCGGCGCCAAGACGCCGCGCGCCATGCCCACCCTGCTCCGCGAGCAGCCGATGGTCCAGATGACGGTGGGCCAGGCGGAGGCGGCGCTACGATCCGGGCGAGCGTTTCTCTACGAGGCGGTGCGCGAGGCGTGGGCGGCCAGCGTGAACAACGCGCTTACGCTCGAGCATCGCGCGAATCTGCGGCTAGCTACGACGCACGGGATTCGGCTGGCGGCCCAGATCATCGACAGCATCTACAACGCCTCGGGTGCAACTGCCGCATACGAAGACCACCTGATCCAGCGGCACTTCCAGGACATCCACGTGATCACGCAGCACCTGCAGGGACGCCTCGCTCACTATGAGCTGATCGGCCGGTACTGGCTCGGCCTCAAGATCGACGAAGCCAGGCTCTAGCTCTTTTCGATCACCGAGCGCCCGGTGGCGCGAAGAAGGCGCCGATCGGCCTCCGCACTCACTGCTCGCGGAATACGAAGCACGATGTCCTGCGTGAAGGTCCGGATCGGCTTGCCCTCGGGCCGGCGCGTCCGGTCCGGATCGCCGCCGCGCGCGACCGCGCGGATGCCGTCGCGCACGATGCGCCGGAGCATGATCACGCCGCGGTCCGTCGAGGCCAGATGCTCGAGCGCGTGGACCGCGATCGTCCGCTGACTGGACTGCGCGTCGAAGTCGGCCGGAAAGCGCTGCCGCTCGGCGTAGGGACGGTCGCCGGACTGGCCGAAGCCCGCCTGCGCCACCTGCTCGGCGGTGAGGCGCCAGGCCGGATCCACCTGCGCGAGCTCGAAGTTCGTCGTGTGCGTGTCGTCGTTGGGCACGGCCCAGCGAATGACGACGGGCCGGCTCGCCGCTTTCGGCGCGTTGGCTTCTTCGATCTCCCGCGTGAACTGATGGACGTTCGGCGGCATGAAGTCGCAGACGCGCACCCACACGAGGTCGCCCACGCGCCGCGTCGCGAGATAGACCATGCCGGCGTCGGTCAGCTTCCAGTCGAGCTCGGGGACGGCGCCGAACGCCTCGGTGAACTGGTAGCCGCTGCTGAGCGCGTGCAGAAACGCGGTGTGCACCGGGTCCATGCTGTTGTCCTTCACCTGGAGCCAGTTGCACGGCAGCACGAACTTCGCGGCCGGCATCAGCCGATGGCCGGGCACGTCGTAGCTATCGTAGATCGGGAACGCGGGGCGCCGGTCGGGCGGACCGAGATACGCGAACACGAGGCCCGCAAACTCGTGGGTCGCATACGCACCCTGCCGGATGCGCTCCTTGAGCCGGCTGCCCGCGGGCTCTCCCGGTGTTTCCAGGCAGCGGCCGTCGACGTCGTAGACCCAGCCGTGATAGCAGCAGCGGATGCCGCGCTCGAGCGGGATGCCGAACTCGAGCGAGGTTCCGCGATGCGCACAGTGCAGGTGCAGCACGCCGACGCGCCCGCCGCGATCGCGGAAGACGACCAGGTCCTCGCCCAGGATCCGTGTCCTCAGCGGCGTCGCCGTGAGATCGCGCGCGAACGCCACTGGCTGCCAGAACCGGCGCAGGTACTCGCCGCACGGCGTTCCAGGTCCGACTTCGGTCAGCTCGGGATCTGGGGGCGGGACCTCGCGGCGATGGTAGCCGTCGAACGGACCGGGTTTGGGCTTGGCGCGGCGCGATCGAGCTTGCTTCACGGCTCTCTCCTTAGCGCCGACGAGCTAACCGAGTCAAGTCGCGTGGCACATCCGAACGCACGCGCAGCCTCCCGGGACAAACTGGGAGGCTGCGCGTGACGAAGCGCGTGGACAATAGCTATGAGCGACTACCAGCGACCGCGATCGCGATGATGATGTCCGCCTCCCCAACCCACGGGGAACGGCACCAGGAGACATCCCGCGGTGCTGATCGAAACGACGCACGCGAGCAGGAATATCACGCCCAGACGACGAAGCATATACGCCTCCTTGCAGTCTGTATTGTCCTTGCCGTCAGCATTGACTGATGTCGCACGACCTACCCCGCTGCCGGTGGCGGCGGCGGTGGCGAGCCGACCGGCGCCACGTCCGGAGCGGCCGGCACTGCGGGCGGGGGAGGCGCGGCGATGTACGCCTGGGCCGGTACCCAAGCCCAGTAGTAGGGAACGGTAATCCCATCGCCCCGGAGCTCGTAGCGCCCGCTCGGGTAGTTGACGACGGTGGCTGTGGGCGCCGCGAGCATCACCACGCGACCCCCGGTCCACCACCACACGTAGTACGGGGACCAGAAGCCGGGGCGATGCTCGAATCGCCAGCCCCGCTCCCGGTCGAAGTGCCAATCTTCGCGACGCACGACCGCGCGATGGTCGATGTGGGCACGCTCGTCACGCCACACCGGCCCGTGTCGATCGTCTCGCCACTGGGCCTGGGCGCCGGTCGTGAGGGTTAACCCTGACAGCAAGCCCAGCACCGATACCCGAAAGAGCTTACTTTTGCCGAGCCTCATTGACGTACCCTCCTGGCCCGTTAGACGCAGCGGCCGCCGGCCGCATTTCGTAACGCTTGCAAAGTAAGAGCCGCATAAGGATAGTGATTTCCATCATGTCCACCGGGAACCTCTCCCGTCTCGATCCCGAAGAGGTCGCCAAAGCGGTGACGGACTTCATCAACACCACGATCATGGCGCGGAGTCGTCCGGTGCGGCCCGACGACGATCTCGAGCTGGCGGGCCTCGACTCGATGGCGCTGCTGAAGGTCCTCCTCTTCATCGAGGCTCGCTACGGGTTCTGGATGCCCGACGAGGATCTCGTCGCGGAGAACATCAGAACCGCGCGCGCCTTCGCGGCTTACATCTGTCGACGGAGCGCGTGAGCACGACACCGGTCCGGCGACTCCCGCTTCGCGGCGCCGATCTCGTCCTGGTGGCGATGCAGGCGCTCTGGAAGCGCGAGGGCGTCAGCAACAACACGCTCATGATCGTCCAGTGCGATGGGCCGCTCGATCCCGCGCGCATCGCACGGGCTCTCGAACGATTCCTCGGCGTCTGCCCGTGGCCCGCGGCGCGCCTGCGCCGACCGTTCCCGTGGGGGCCGCTTCACTGGGCCGCGCGGGCCCGCGGCCCGCTCGCCGCGCCGCTCGTGCGTCACCGGCATCTTTCCGCGCCGGAGGCGCTTCACGTCGAGCTCGAGGCCGAGCTCAACACGGCGATCGATCCCCGCCGCGAGCCGCCGCTACACTTCTCGATCCTCGACAGCGTGTCGGAGGCGACGGGGCCGCAAAGCGCCCTCGTCGTCACGTGGTTTCACCCCCTCATGGATCCCCGCGGCGGACAGAACTTGCTCGCGCATCTGGCTCACCTGGACGAGACCGACGGGCGCGCGCCATGGGGCGGTGCGACGCCGGCGTTCGCGACCGATCCGGATCCGCGTCCGCTGAAGACACGTGGACGGCTCGGACGCCAGAGCCAGCGCTACATGCGCGCCCTCGTGCCGGTGTCGCCGGTCTCGCCGGGAACCGGTTTGATGAACCCGGGACGGGTCCGCTTCATGCAGGCGAGCTTCGTCGGCGACGATCACGGAATCGGGGGCGTTCGCACCACGCGCGAGGTCTGCTGGCGCCTGGCCCTGGTCGGGCGGACCATGGCCGACCTCTGGCGCCGGCGCGGGCTTCCCGACCTGCCCTTTCTCGTGCCGGTGTCGGTCGATCTGCGACCCAAGGGCGAGCCCGGAGCGACGTTCGGCAACGTGCTCGCCTTCCACTTCGCTCGGTTCAAGCCCTCGGAGACGACCGACATGGCGACGCTGACACGGATCTTGCGTGATCAGATGACGGACGCGCTTCGCGACGGGCAGATCGACGCCAGCGCCGTGGCGATGGAGTTTCTGAAGTATCGTCCGCTCTCGCTGATGCTGCGCGATCTACCCGGCACCGCGACGCGGGAGACGTTCTCGTTCAACTTTGCCGATCTCGGGGACGTTCCGCCGGCGCTGGACAAGCTTTTCGGGCGGCGGGTCGTCAACGCGTACCACGCGCCATCCGTGCTGCCCCGGCCCGGGGTCGGCGTATTCTTCAACCGTTGCGGGATCAAGAACAACCTGGTCGTATCCTGGGTCGAAGGCGCGATGAACGAAGAGGAGGTCACGCGCATCGTGGAGGGGGTCCGCGAGGGCATGAGATGGCGGCCGGCTCGCTGAGCTACGACGTGGTCGTGGTCGGAGGCGGCGCGGCCGGATTGGCCGCCGCCGTGGCGGCCGCGCGCTCGGGCGCTCGCACCGCGCTCGTCGAGCGCTACGGTTTCCTCGGGGGCATGGCCACCGCGGGCATGGTGAGCACGGTCTGCGGCCTCTATCTGACCTCGTCAGCCGGGCCGCCGGAGCCGCTCAACGAGGGCTTCGCCGACGACGTCGCACGCAAGCTCGCGGCCATGCCCGGCTGCGGCGAGCCGGTCCGCCGAGGCCGGACGTACGTCCTGCCCTACACGCCGTTCGCCTTCGCCTGTCTGGCCGACGAGCTCACCGCGTCGGCGTCGCCGCTCGACGTCTATCTCCACACGTTCGTCACCGGGCTCGAGACTGGCCAGGGTCGCGTCGAAGCGGTGCGTATCGCCACCTGGGAGCGCGCCCTCGAGCTGGCCACGCGCGTCGTCGTCGACGCGAGCGGCGATGCCGTCGTCTCACATCTTGCCGGCGTGGCCACCGTGACCGTGCCTCTGTCCGAGCGCCAGCTGCCGTCCCTGGTCTTCGTCCTCCAGCACGTCGACACCGAGGCGCTGGGATCGGGGCCGCGCGTGGCGCTCTTGCGATCCCTGGTCACCGCCGAACAGGAGGGACGCCTGCCCAAAGGGGCCGCGAACCTGGCGCTGGGCTCGTCACCTCAGCCCGGCGAAATCGTCTGCAAGCTCACCTTGAGTGGAATCGCCGAGGAGCTTCCGGCCAGCCGCGATTTTCTGACGGTCGCCGAGCAGGAAGGCCGAAAACGCGCGCTCGCCGTCACGGAATTCTTGAAGACGCTGCCGGCGTTCTCCCGCGCGTTCGTCTCGCACGCGGCGCCGCAGGTCGGCGTCCGCGAGAGCCGGCGCGTGATCGGGCGCTACCAGCTCACTCGCGACGACGTGCTGAGCGCGCGCAAGTTCGCCGACGGCGTCGCCCGGGCGAGCTGGCCGATCGAGCTCTGGGAAGAAGGACGGCTCGGGGCCACGTACGAGTGGCTCGACGATCGGGCTCACTACGACATCCCGCTTCGCAGCCTGCAGGCGCGCGACGTCGACAACCTGTTCGTCGCCGGCCGCTGCATGAGCGCCACGCACGAGGCGCTCGGCTCGGCCCGCGTGATCGGTACCTGCCTGGCGGCGGGCGAGGCCGTCGGCCGGGCGGCGGCGCGCCGCGCGGAGGCGCGATGAATCTCGCCGACCTTCTCTTCGCGACCGCCGAGCGGCACTCGCCGCGCCGCGCCGTCACCGACGTGCGTTCGGGCCGATCCGTGAGCTACGGCCAGCTCGCCCGGGAGGCCGAGCGGGTGGCTGCGTTCCTCAAGGCCGAGGGCGTCGAGCCCGGCCAGCGGATCGGGCTCCTGGCCCCGAACGACCTCTCCTACATGCCGGCTGCGTTCGGCCTGCTCGCCGCGGGCGCCTGCTTCGTTCCCCTCGCCAGCAACCTCACGCCGACGGAGATCGCGGAGATCGTGCGCGAGGTGCAGCTGAACGGGTGCGTTGCCTGGCCGAAGGCCGCGCCGCTTCCGAGCGCGCCGGGCCACGCCGACGAGTCCGCGCGCCGTGCGGTCGTCAAGGGCGGCGATTGCGACGGCTACACGTTCCAGTGGATCGATCGGGGCGCCGAGCCCCCGGCCGAGTTCCACGAGCTGAACGCCGCGTTCATCCGGTTCACGTCCGGGACCACCGCGCGGAGCAAGGGCGTGGTGCTGTCTCACGAAGCCACGCTTGCGCGCGTCGAGGCCTCCGATCGCGTGCTCAAGTTCAGCGAAGAAGACCGGATCCTCTGGGTCCTGCCGCTCGCCTATCATTTCGCCGTCACGATTACCGCGTACGTCCGCGCCGGCTCCCACATCCTGCTCTGCTCCGATACCTTGCCCAGGGCGATCGTCGACGGCGCGCGGCGGCTCCGGGCGAGCGTGCTCTACGCGGCGCCACTGCACTTCGAGCGCATGGCCAACCTCGGACCGAGCGAGCCGCTCTCGAGCATTCGCGTGACGCTTTCCACCGCGGCGCCGATCTCGCCGACGGTGATGGAACGCTTCGAGTCGGTCTATCGCGTCCCTGTCGGACAGGCCTACGGCATCATCGAGGCCGGTCTGCCATGCATCAACCTGGGTAACGAGGGGCTTCCGGCGGCCTCGGTGGGGCGGCCCGTTCCCGGCTACGGGGTCGCGGTGCTCTCCGACGAAGGCACGCGGCTACCCGCCGAGGCGCTGGGCGAGATCGCGGTGCGGGGTGACGGACTCTTCTCCGCCTACTACTCGCCGTGGCGACTTCGCGGGCAGATCGCCGTGGACGACTGGTTCCTCACCGGCGACCTCGGCTTTCTGGATCGGACGGGCGCGCTCCACCTCAAGGGCAGGAAGAAAGCCCTCATCATGGTCGCCGGGCTGAAGTTCTTTCCCGAGGAAGTCGAGGACTGCATCAACCAGTTCCCGGGCATCAAGGAATCTCGCGTCTTCAGCCGGTCTCACGCGCACATGGGCGAGGTGCCCTGCGCCGAGGTCGCCGCGCAGCCCGGGTGCGATCTCGATGCCCTGAGAGCGCATTGCGCTCGGGTCCTCTCCTCATATAAGGTGCCGATCGAGTTCACGGTCGTGGACGCCGTCCCCAGGACTCCGAGCGGTAAAATCCGTCGATGAGAGTCGCGATCGTCGGTGCCGGTCCCTCGGGCTCCGCGCTGGCGATCCTGCTGGCGCGCCAGGGCGCTCGCGTCACGCTCTTCGACGATGGGCGGCGTCCCGAGCTGCTGGTCGGCGAATCCCTCGTCCCCGCCGTCATCCCGATCCTCCAGCGGCTCGGCCTCGAGGAAGAAACCGCGAGCTTCAGCCGCGTGAAGCCGGGCGTGTCGTTCATCTGGTCGCCGACCGACCGCTTCAGCTTCTCGTTCGCGCGCTTCGCGCCGGGCGTGTTCCCCTACGCCTACAACATCCCGCGCCCCCGATTCGACGACGCGGTGCTCGCGCGCGCCGTGGCCTGCGGAGTCGAGCGCGTGGTGGCTCACGCGCGCCTGGAGCCGGTGAGCGAAGGCGGTCGCGAGCTCGGCCTCTCGCCCGAGACCCTGGCCGCGGCGCCGACGCTCGAAGGCCGTCAGCCCGATCTCGTCGTCGACGCGACCGGGCGCGCCCGGCTCGGCGCGCGCGCCCTGAACATCGGCGCCGCTCTCGGCCCGCGCAAGGACGTGGCGCACTTCGCCCACTTCGAGAACTTCGCCTGGGACGACGCGCCCGGCCAGGTGCTCATCCGCCGCCTCGACGCCGGCTGGAGCTGGTGCATTCCGCTGCAGGAGCGGCTCTCGATCGGCATCGTGCTGGGCCGCGACGACGCCGCGCGCCTCGGCGCGAGCCCGGCCGAGCGGCTCGAGCGGGCCATCGCGACCGACGCGTGGCTGTCGACGATCGCCGCCGGGAGCAAGCGCGTCACGTCCGTGGCGACGTACGCGAACTACCAGCTGATCTCGCAACGCGGCCTCGGTCCGGGCTGGGTGATGCTCGGCGACGCGTTCGGATTCGTCGATCCGATGCTCTCCCCCGGCGTCTACCTGGCTCTTCGCTCGGCCGAGCTCGTGGCCGACGCGCTGGCGCCGTTCTCGAAGGCGGGCCAGGCGCCGTCGCCGGCGGACCTCGAAGCGGCGCTCCGGCCGTACGCGGCCCGGCAGACCGCGATGCTCACCGCGTGGCTCGATCTGGTGGCGACGTTCTACGACGGACGGATGGCGGCGCTGTTCAGGGCCGGACGCGACTGGATGGCGGTCGGAACCAACGCCTTGAAGAACGCGGCCCAGAACCACATCGAGCGGCACATCGCGCTGCAGGCCTCCGGGATGGGCACGTTGCGGCGTTACAGCCGGGGCCTCCTGCGCTTCATGGGCCGCTACGGGCTGCGCGGGGTCGAGCCCACCGAGATGGCGATCCGGTAGCGCGAGCCGCGGCTACGCCGGCCGCGACTATGCGGGCTTCAGGGCGATGTACTCGCTGAGGAGCCCGCCGCGTACGCGGTGCTCGATCCGGGCGAAGCCGCTCGACTTCAACACACTCAGGATCTTTTCCGGCGCCACGCAATTGGCGATCGTGTCCCAGTAGTACTTCATCAGGAGCTCAGCCTTGGCGCTGCCCGTGCTGATGCGGGTGACGCGGGGCAGGATGCTCTCGAAGTAGACGCGGAAGAAGCGCTGGCCGAGCGGCGAGCGCGGCAAGGTGATCTCGAGGACCAGGACGCGCCCGCCCGGCTTCAGGACCCGCAGGCATTCACGAAACGCCACGCCGAGGTCGGCCACGTGGCGTAGCGCGTAGCCCATGCAGAGGAAGTCGAAGTGGCCGCTCGCGAAGGGCAACTCCTCGACGGTGCCCTGGACGAGGGGGACCGTGAGCGTCCGCTTCGCCTGCTGCAACATCCCGCCGCTCGGATCGAGCCCGACCACGGACCCGGGCTCGCGCAGGATGCGCGTGGCGCCCTGGGCGATCATGCCGGTGCCCGTGGCGACGTCGAGGAACTTCATGCCGACGCGCAGCCCCGACTGCAGCAGCACCCAGCGCCGGTAGTAACGGCCCGAGCCGAGCGAGCCGAGACCGCAGACGAAGTCGTAGTGCT
>Ga0209055_1001776_pt1 | contig 14001 bp, 14 predicted proteins | sample GraSoiAngelo_110_FD_185875 | JGI IMG/M metagenome (GOLD analysis project Ga0209055, IMG submission 185875) | Grasslands soil microbial communities from the Angelo Coastal Reserve, California, USA - 14_0903_12_30cm (SPAdes) (version 2) | ecosystem: Environmental > Terrestrial > Soil > Grasslands ... | reverse complement strand
CTGGTTTTCCAGGTAGCAGACCCCCAGGCTGCGCATGGTCTTGACGACCAGATAGTTGAACTCGTTGGTGTCGGTGCAGCCGCCAGTGAAGGCGAGGCCTTCGCAGCGGTTGACAGTATGACCGGCGGGGTCCTTCTCGAGGAAGGTATCGTCGCGGGTCTTTTTTACCTTCTGCGCGATCTCGTTGTATGCGTCTTCCCAGGAGATGTCTTCCCAGTGATCGGAGCCGGGGCGCCGCACCTGCGGCTTCAATAACCGGCGATCATTCAGGATGTCCTGCTCGAGGGAAGAGCCCTTCGGGCAGAGAGTGCCGCGATTAATGGGGTGATCGGGATCACCTTCGACGTGCACCACCTGCGGGATGGCGTTCTTGGCCTTGTCTCCGAGGGTGTAGATGATGACGCCGCAGCTGACCGAACAGTACGGGCAGGTGCTGCGCGTTTCGGTGGCGCGCGAGATTTTCAGACCCTGGGTTTGAGCGTAGACAGGAGTGAGGTCGAATCCCAGGGCGGACAGACCCACTCCTCCCACGAGTGTGCTTTTGAGGAAAGTCCTTCGCGAAAACTCCATGATGTGCCCTCCGTGAGCCGCTCGGACTGGGGAGAAACGGAGGTTAATGGTTGCGACCGTCGAAGACTCTTGCTGGGACGGTCGGTTTCTTGCACTGCCCCAAAAGAGGAGTCAAACTATAACTCTGCCCGCGGTCGACAGTCAACGCAGGTGTAGCAGGTGTTAGCAGGTGTAGCGGGGGGTGGAGCGGGGGTAGTGGGCTACTCACTTCGCACGTCGCCAGCAATGGCCTCTGGTGTTACAGATAAACTGTGGGACGTCAATGACCTGGTGGCCCTCTGGCCCTCTGGGAATGTTACGAACAGCAGAGGGCGGAAAGAGCGGCGTGAGCCCGATTGATAAGGTTATCTACTCGGTGGCCGTTGCTGGCTTATGCGCACCCATCTTGCCGGGCGCATTTATGCTCTACTCCGCTTCCGTCCGCCGATCATGGGGGAAGGGGAAGCGTTACCCTGTCACGTTGTACATGCGCTTGTTCGCGGGCGGGATGGGACTCTTGTTGCTGTTTCTTGGCATCCGCGAGCTAGTGTTTTTTTCAAAGTAGCCCACTACCGGAGCGGGCAGAACGGCAGGTGGAGCGGGCAGGAGCGCCGGCACCAGGCCTCAGTGTCGGGTCTCACGGCCCAAGACCTGGGACCTTGGACCGGAGACCTTGAGGGTAGAGTGAACCGGGATTTTAGGATTCTGAGAGGGCCCGGGCACAGCCTTTTCGGCTCTGGCGCATTGCGCCACGACACTCCTAAGCCGATAATTCGAGCATGGCGGAAAATCCCTGGCAGCAGCGCGTACAGCGGGCGCAAGAGCTAGCACTTCGCCACGCATTCGCGGCGGAGATCCTAGGGTTCTACGTCCAGATTGCGCACTTCCAGGAAGAGCTGTACCAGCGATTGGACGTGTCGTCCCATCGCAAAATCCCTGCCTCCGAACTCGGGACCCCGGCTCTGCCGGAATGGGAGGAACTCAAGGGCAGCTTTGAGTCTTTTCTCAAACTCGTGGAAGCGAAAGGGCCCGTGCGGCTGGCTGAATCGGCTCGTGAGGTGCGCAGGGAGAGCCCGGGCAACTGGTCGAAGCTGTTCGATCGTTGCTGGTCAGCAGCAGAATCGGGCGACCCTGAGCCGCAGGCGTTTCTTGGACGCGCGTTCCTCCAGCCGTACGCAGAATTTGTACGCACTCGTTCGGCCATCGAGTGGAATGGGCATAGCCGCCCCGTGTGCCCTTTCTGCAACCGCAAACCTGGACTGGGCGTGCTGCGGCAGCAGGGAGACGGATCGCGGCGCTGGTTGATGTGCTCCTTCTGCCTCGCCGAATGGGAGTTTCGACGGATTGTTTGTCCAGGATGCGGGGAGGAGAACAATGCCAAGCTCCCCGTGTATACCGCTGAGGGATTCGACTACATACGCGTCGAGTGCTGCGATACGTGCGGGAGATATCTGAAGGGAGTCGACCTCACTAAGAACGGGCTGGCGGAACCTGTGGTGGACGAGATCGCGTCGGTTCCGCTCGACCTGTGGGCAGAGGAGCACGGTTACGCCAAGCTCGAACGGAATCTATTCCGGATGTAGTTTGCAAGCAAGAGTCTGCTGGCCTCGACGAACTCTGGTTCTTACCCCTATGATGGATGGAAATAACGCCATCCTATGAGGTGACCGTATGCCGGAACCGACCTATGAAGAACTGAAAGCCCGCCTGGCGGAACTGGAGAAACAGGGGGCGACGCGCCGCACAGGCAGTTTGGAATTTCGAGTCAGCGAGAAGGGCGGAGTGAGTGTTTACGGACTGGGACGTTTTCCGGTCACCCTCTACTACGAGCAGTGGACACGCCTGCTGGATGCCTCCGATAGACTTCGCGAATTTCTTGAAGAAAACAAGAGTAAGCTCAAGCTTAAAGAAAAGTAGCCTTGACCGCGAGCCGTACCTGTACCTGACTACCCGCGGTCGGCGGAGTGGTCTGCCTCGTGAGATTGAAATTTGGTTCGTCTTCCTCGCGGATCATTACTACGTCATAGCCGAGTACCCAACCTCCAACTGGGTGCAAAACATTGGCGCAAACCCTGAGGTGCGGGTGCGGGTGGCGAACGAGGAACTCTCGGGGCAGGCCCGCATGATCACCGATTCAGAAGCAGCCTTGCAGCAGCAAGTTCAGGCTCTCTCGCGCAAAAAGTACGGTTGGGGCGAGGGTTTGGTCATAGAAATCGTTCCGGATGGCGCAAAGTAGACGCGGCAAGCCGCGTCTCTAAAGAATCTATAATTCCTGCCGCATGCTTTCGGATGACATTCTGACGCTGCCGCCGCCGCCGGCGGACGCCCGCATTGCTTACGGAAACGATCCACATCAGTTTGGCGATTTGCGTCTGCCCAAGAGCAAAGGGTCGCATCCGGTGGTGATGAATGTTCACGGTGGGTATTGGCGTAACAAGTACGACCTGGCCCATGCGGGGCATCTTTGTGCTGCCCTGACCGCGAAAGGCATGGCCACGTGGAATATTGAGTACCGGCGTGTGGGCGACGAAGGCGGCGGTTGGCCCGGAACGTTTGCCGATATCCGCAATGGCTACCGATTTATCTTGCAGCTTCCGAAGCACTATGGGCTTGATCCGGAAAGGGTGGTTGTCATGGGCCACTCTGCGGGCGGTCAGCTGGCCCTGTGCCTGGCGGGGCATGACCCGTCGGTTCGAGCTGTGGTTTCGCTGGCCGGGGTCATCGACCTCGAGCGCGCCTTCGAGCTACACCTGAGCAATAACGCTGTTGTCGAGTTTCTGGGCGGATCGCCCGACGAGGTGCCGGAGCACTACGCGGAAGCCGATCCTGTGCGGCTGACTATTTCGCAGGCCAAACAGTGGATTATTCACGGGGAAGCTGACGACCTCGTCCCGGTCGGTTTCAGCCGGACGTACTACGAGAAAAAAAAGAAGCAGGGAGAAAATGTACATCTGCTGGAAGTAGAAAAGGCGGGACACTTCGAGATGATTGATCCGCGGTCGGCGGCCCGGTCCAAAGTCGAAGAGGTTTTACTAAAACTCTTTTAAAGCGGCCACCGATTGCGCGGGGATGCACACCGATTCCCGCCGCCGCGCGTTTAAGCTAAGCTACTTTCCTGAGCACCAGCGCGGAATTTTTCGAGCCGAAGGCAATGCAATTGCAGATGGCATGTTCGACAACCGCCTTGCGGCCCGGCTGCGGAACGTAGTCGAGATCACATTCCGGGTCGGGCGCGTCCAGGTTAATGGTCGGGGGGATCTGGCTATGCTGCATGGCCACGAGAGTGGCGGCTACGCCAGCGGCTCCGCAGGCACCTTGCGGATGTCCGATTTGCGATTTGAGCGCCGACATCGGGACGTTGGCCGCGTGCTCACCCAGAGCGAGCTTCAGGGCGCGAGTCTCGATACGGTCGTTTAGCTGAGTGGAGGTGCCGTGCAGGTTCACGTAGTGAACCTCCTCGGGTCCGATCAATGCTTCCTTCATCGCCAAGGCAATCGCGCGCGCCGGCTCCTCACCGCACTCCTGCAGGCGCACCCGGTGGAAAGCTTCGCAAGTAGAGCCGTAGCCCGAAACCTCGGCCAGGATCTTTGCTCCGCGAGCACGCGCACGTTCGTATTCTTCTAACACGAACATCCAGGCACCCTCCGCCAGGACAAAGCCGTCACGGTCAACCGAGAAGGGGCGCGAGCCGCGTTGGGGAGCGTGATTCCAGGAGTCGGTCAGAATCTTCATCAGGATGAAGCCCTTCACAATGCCGAGCGCGATGGGGGCGTCGGCGCCGCCGGTCAGGGCCATGTCGATGCGGCCAGATTGAATCTGGCGCAGGGAATAGCCGATGGCGTCGGTGGAAGATGTGCAGCCGGTCGTGATCACGTGGCTGGGACCGCGCAGGCCAAAGCGCGTGCTTAGTTCGCTGGAGAGTGTTCCCATGACACCGGTCGGCACGCAGAACAAGCTCATCTGCTTGTATCTCCGCTGGAAGAACAGACGGTATTGTTCTTCGGTGAATTCCTGAGCGCCGCCTCCAGAGCCGATAATCACGCCCATCCGACGCTTGGTCTCGAGCGGGAGGGAAGCGGGATCCAGACCGGCTGTGGTTAGTGCTTCTGAAGCCGCCGCCAGGGCCAGGGGCAGGACTCGCGAGACGTGCTTTCGGTCGCGCCTTTCCACCCAAGCGAGCTCGTCAAGATCGCGCACTTCGCCGGCGATCTGGACTTGGATCTCACTGGGATCGAACCGGGAGATGCGACCGACGCCGCTGTGGCCAGCCAGAGCCGCTTCGGAGAACGCCTGATTGCCTACCCCGTTGGGGCTCACTGTTCCCATGGCGGTGACGACCACACGCCGCTTCATCCTCACCTCGGTCCACAATATAGATCATTGGATGCAGCGGTTCGTTGGGAAGAAAGAAGAATTCACCGGCGGCCGAGAAGACCAAGGAAAGTTGGTTTCGGTGTCAGCGGCGTGGTCTCGGGTGATCATGCTTTGGCTGCCGTATAATCGAGCGTTTCAGAACGGGAGGAGCGTTGGCCTACGACGATCTGCGGGAATGGATGGCCGCCCTCGAGCGCGCTGGCGAGCTGAAGAAAATCCGGACCGAAGTCGATCCGATTCTCGAAATCACCGAGATCACCGACCGGGTCAGCAAGAGCCGCTCGAACAAAGCCGGAGAGCTCGGCGGGGCTGCTCTCCTGTTTCAGAACATTAAGGGCTATCCCGGCGCGCAGGTCGTGATCAACCAGTTTGGGTCGGCGCGGCGGATGAATCTTGCACTAGGAGTGAATGCTCTGGATGAAGTCGCGGAGCGTATTCGCGGGCTCATGGACCTCAAGTCGCCCCAGGGTTTTCTCGACAAGGTGAAGATGCTGCCCAGGTTGGCGGAGATGGGCAAGTTCTTTCCGAAAACGGTGGCGACGGGGCCGTGCAAAGAAGTGATTCGCCGGGATAAATTCTCGTTGCTCTACTTCCCGGTTTTGCAATGCTGGCCGAAGGACGCCGGGCGATTTATCACCTTGCCATGCGTGGTCACCCGCGATCGGAAAAGCGGCAAGCGCAATGTCGGCATGTACCGCATGCAGGTCTATGACGAGAAGACTGCGGGCATGCACTGGCAGCGGCAGAAGATTGGGGCAGAGCATTATCGCGAGGCTCTGCGGTCAGCGGCCGCTTCTGGCAATGCTGCGGGACCGTCCGCGGCCGTCGACTTGATGGCGCGAACCTCCGGAGGGTCGCGCGGGTCTGATGGAGACATGCCTGGGGGGAAGATGGAAGTCGCGGTGGCAATTGGAACTGATCCGGCAATTACGTTTTCAGCGATCGTGCCTGCGCCACCCGATATCGAGGAATACTTGATTGCGGGGTTCCTGCGGCAGAAGCCGGTCGAGTTGGTGAAATGCGAAACCTTGGACCTGGAAGTTCCGGCCTCCGCCGAAATCGTCCTCGAAGGACACGTTCATCTGGACGAGTTGCGCACGGAGGGTCCCTTTGGAGATCACACCGGGTTTTACTCCCTGGAGGACCAGTACCCGGTCTTCCACGTGTCCTGCATCACGCATCGCAAGGATCCCATCTATGCCACGACGATTGTCGGCAAGCCTCCCATGGAAGATGGTTGGATGGGCAAGGCAGTCGAAAGAATCTTCCTGCCTTTGATGAAGCTTGCGATTCCCGAACTCGCGGACATCAACCTGCCGCTGGAAGGCATATTTCACAACTTGATGATCGTTTCCATCAAGAAGTCTTACCCAGGCCAGGCGCGCAAGGTGATGAATGCGATTTGGTCGCTGGGACAGGCGATGTTTACCAAGTGCATTGTCGTGGTGGATGAAGACGTGAACGTGCAGGATCTGGGCGAAGTGACTCTCAAGGCTCTTAACCACATCGATCCGGAACGCGACATCCAGTTTACCCTCGGCCCTGTGGATTCACTCGATCACGCCTCGCGCCTGCCCGATTACGGTTCGAAGATGGGCATTGATGCAACGCGTAAGTGGTCGAGCGAAGGGTTTAGCCGGCCCTGGCCGGACCAGATCGTGATGGACGCTAAGACCAAGGCGCTGGTGGATAAGAAGTGGAGAGAATTGGGGCTCGAATAGCAGGCTGTCTGCGTTTGTTCCAGTGAATCCGGATCGGGCATTTCACTCGGCTGCTCAGCCCCCGCAGCCCCCGTTGTGCAGCAGGTGAGGTGGTCTGCCTTTTCGGTATACTGATAGTTTAGCCTATGTGCATCCTGAGAGACATAGCAGCGATCGCGAAGGGGATGTCGGTGACGTTCCGGGAGATGTTCCGGCCCACGATTGTTGAGAACTACCCCAAAGGGCCGGGACCTTTGCGAGGCGCCAGGTTCGAGGAACGGTACCGTGGGGTACACGTTTTGCAGCGCGACGAGAATGGGCTAGAAAAGTGTGTGGCGTGCTTTTTGTGTGCCGCGGCTTGCCCATCCAACTGCATCTACATCGAGGCGGCGGAAAACACCGCCGAGCACCGGGTGAGCGGCGCGGAGCGCTACGCCCAGGTTTACAACATCGACTACAATCGGTGTATTTTCTGCGGCTACTGCGTGGAGGCTTGTCCGACCGATGCCATCACGCATGGTCACGGCTTTGAGCTGGCAACTTTCAACGTCAGCAATCTGATCTATCGCAAAGAGCAGTTGCTGGCCCCCCGACCGGCTCATTTGGGCGCCAACGCCGTATTCAATCGGGCGGAAGTAGAAGGCGGAGCACCACCGGTAGTTGCGCCAGGAGAATAAGACTTCAGCAGAGCAAGCCAGAACACTAGCGCCGGTCCCGCAGCGGGCCGGCGTTTGTGCCGTGAGGACAGTCTTTGGTCATCGCTGGTTGGTCATTAGCTTAGACGATCAGACCCAATGACCTATGACCAACGACCAACGATCAACGATCAACGATCAACGACCGAGGATGCACCACCAGTAAATGGCCGACTTTCTCCAAACCGTCGAGGATCGCGTCGTCATCTACGACGGCGCGATGGGGACCAACATACAGTTCCGCAGCCCTCAGGTTGACGATTTCTGGGGAAAAGAGGGCTGCAATGAACTGCTGGTGCTGAGCCGTCCTGACATCATCAAGGACATTCACGCGTCTTTTCTCTCGGTCGGCTGCGACGTGGTCGAAACCGACACGTTTGGCGCTACCCGCGTGGTGTTGGCCGAGTATGAGCTCGAGGACAAGGTTGCCGAACTGAATATTCGGGCGGTGCGGCTGGCACGAGAGGTTGCCCAGCAATTTTCGACGAAAGAAAAGCCACGCTTTGTCGCCGGGTCGATCGGACCCACCACCAAGCTACCTTCTCTTGGCCATATCAAATTCGATGATATGGCTGCGGCCTACGAGGAGCAGGCGCTCGCCCTGATCGAGGGTGGAGTGGACGTGCTGCTGATCGAGACTTGCCAGGATCTGCTGCAAGCCAAGGCCGCCGTGGTCGGAATTTCCGACGCCATGCAGAAAGCAGGGAAGCGCCTTCCGGTCACCGTCCAGGTGACACTCGAAGCCACGGGCAGCATGCTGCTGGGGACAGAGATCGGAGCTGCCCTGACCGCGCTCGAGCCATTTGACATTGACATTCTCGGCATGAACTGCGCGACCGGGCCACGCGAGATGAACGATGCCGTGCGCTACCTGAGCGTCAATTCCACCAAGCATATTTCTGTGTTACCCAACGCGGGTCTGCCGGAAAACGTCGGCGGCCGTGCCCTGTACCAGCTCAAGCCACAGGAGTTGGCCGAGTTCCACAAACACTTCATCACGGACTATGGTGTGCGCATCGTGGGCGGCTGCTGTGGGACGACGCCCGAACATCTGAAGGCCGTGGTGGATAAGGTTGCCGGTCTGGATCCGGCAAAACGGGAAGTGAAGCCGATCGCGGCGGCATCGAGCGCGTACACTTCGGTGCCGCTCGATCTCGATCCGAAGCCGCTCATCGTGGCGGAGGAAATGAACACCACCACGCGGGTGGAGCATTTTCGCAACCTGGTGCGGGGGAAGAAATACGACGACATCCTGGCCCTCGCAAAAAAACTGGTGAACGAGGGTTCGCACATGCTGGATCTGTGCTGCGCCATTGTCGGCGAAGACGAGAAGGGCTACATCACCTCGATTTTGGAAAAAATCGCTACACGCGTGCCCGCACCCGTTCTGGTGGACTCGACCGAAGCGGATGTCGTCGAAGAGGCCCTCAAGCGCATTCCCGGCAAGGCCATTATCAACTCGATTAATCTGGAAGACGGCGAGAAACGCACCTCCAAAGTCCTGCCCATGGCCAAGAAGTTCGGTGCGGCGGTGATCGCCTTGACGATTGATGAACAGGGCATGGCGCTGACGGCGGAGAAGAAAGTTGCTATTGCCAAGCGCATTTTCGACCTGGCCACGAAGAAATACGGAATCCGTCCCGTGGATCTGATTTTTGATGCTCTTACTCTGCCGATTTCAACCGGTCAGGATGAGTACCGGACGGCAGGCATGGAAACGCTCAAGGCACTGAAAGGCATTAAGGAACAGCTGCCCGAAGTGAAGACGATTCTGGGAGTCAGCAACATATCCTTCGGACTGGATGCGTACCCGCGGCGTGTGCTGAACAGCGTGTTCATGCATGAGGCGGTTAACAACGGCCTCGATATGGCAATTGTCAACTACACTAAAATCTATCCCTTATACAAGATTCCTCAGGAAGAGGTTGAGCTCGCGCGCAAGCTGATTTACCGTGACGAGTCGGAGGGCGATGCGTTGCAGCGGTACCTGCAACACTTTGCCGGGGTGAGGGGCCAGCCCCGGGCGTCGATCACGGCGCACGTGGAAACGCTGTCGGTGGATGACAAGCTGAAGTATGCCATCATCCATGGAGAAAAGTCGGTCGGCGAAGGCGAGCAGAGGAAAACTCTGGAACAGTTGCTGGAAGATGCTTTGCAGCAGTACACGCCGCTGGATCTGATCAATACCGTCCTGCTGGACGGGATGCGCACCGTGGGTGAGTTGTTCGGGGCACGCAAGATGCAGCTGCCCTCCGTGCTCGATTCCGCCGGCGTGATGAAGCAGGCCGTGGCTTACCTTGAGCCGAAGATGGAGAAGAAGACCGGTTCCAAGAAGGGCACGATTGTGCTCGCGACTGTCAAAGGCGACGTGCACGACATCGGTAAGAACCTGGTGGACATCATCCTGAGCAACAACGGGTACCGGGTGGTGAACCTCGGGATCAAGCAGCCGGCGGACACGATCATCAAGGCGGCGCAGGAACAGAAGGCGGATGCCATCGGGCTGAGCGGGCTGCTGGTCAAGTCCACGCTCGAAATGAAGTATGTGCTGCAGGACCTCGACCGCCTGGAGCTCGAATTCCCCGTGATCTGTGGAGGGGCGGCGCTCACGCGCAAGTATGTCGAAGATGATTTGAGACGAGAGTACAGCTCGGGCGTGTTCTACGCAGACGATGCCTTCGCGGGGCTGCACATCATGGAGGATTTGACCTCGTCGGACGGCAACCGGCAGGCGCGGTTGCAGGAGGGCAAGAGGATCAAGGAATACGCCAAGGCGGCAGCGGTCGACGAGGAAACCGGTCCAATCTTCGTGGAACGTAGCCCTTTGGTTGGTGATGCTCCAAATATTCCGACCCCGCCGTTCTGGGGTGTCGAGGTGGCTAACGATTACGATCTGCGAGAAATTTTCGAGTACATCAACGAGACTGCGCTGTTCAAGAACCAGTGGCAGCTGAGGACGGCTTCGCAGGAAGATTATGTTCGGCTGGTGGAGCAGAAGTTCAGACCGATCAAGAAGCAAACCGAACAAGACGTGGTGGCCAGAGGTTTATTTGAGCCCCAGGTAGTGTACGGGTATTTTCCCTGCCAGAGCGAAGGGAACGACCTAATTGTGTACGAACCAAGCGGCGCCCGGCCTGGCCCGGGGGCGCCCGTGCCCACACCCGCAAAGGCGCGGGAGGTACTGCGCTTTAACTTCCCCCGACAGAAAGAAGGGCGGCGGCTATGCATCTCGGACTTCTTCGCTCCCAAGAAGTCGGGAAAGATGGATGTGCTGGGATTGTCGCTGGTGACAATAGGCGCGAAGGCGTCGGTGGAAACGCAGAAGCTTTTTGAGGGTGGCGAATACACGAAATATCTCTATCTGCATGGCTTGAGCGTCGAGACTGCTGAGGCTCTTGCCGAGTACCACCACAAGAAGATGCGCGAGGAACTTGGCATCGCGGGCGATGACGCGCCGCATATTCGCGATCTCTTCCATCAGAAATATCGCGGGTCGCGCTACTCGTTTGGGTACCCTGCCTGTCCCAACCTGGAAGACCAGACTAAGCTCTTCGCCTTGTTACATCCGGAAGAGAATGTTGGAGTACGACTCACCAGCGGTTTCTTGCTCGATCCAGAGCAGTCCACATCCGCGATCGTAGCCCATCACCCGGCGGCGAAGTATTTTGTAGTATAGAGCCGTTTCGGCAATCGTGAACCATCACCGCGGGCTTGCAGGCAATCCCGCAATCTGGGCCGATTTTCCCAAATAGCGTCAGGAAACCGACGTCCCTGGCGAAGATCGCTCACGATGTCATCGGTCCCACGCTGGAGAAAGCCAACCTGACGTGGCACAGTGAACACATTGTTCGTGTAGCATCCCCACGTCACCCCGGCGGAATGTATCGTGAATAGCGCGTGGCGTGGGCGGCTGCGGCGCAAGAAAATCAAGCGCAAGAACCGCTATGGACGCACCAATTACCGCCTGGTCGCGATCCCCCAAGCCGTGTGCAAGGCGATTGACCTGTGGACGGCGAGGTGCCCGAACCCGGACGCAAGCGCCCTCATGTTCCCTGGGATGCAAGCAGGTGCGCGAAAGCCACTGGCGACGCCGATTTACCCGGACAATTGGCTGCGCCTGCGCCTGTAACCGGTCGCTAACAGACTGGGAATTCCATTTCATCCTACGTTTCAGTGCTGCGGAGCAGCTTCTCCACTCATGGCAAGAAGGACGCTCACCCAACCGAGATGCAGGCCCAACTCGGACACAGCGACATTCCTACCACCCTGGACATCTATACCCAGATTTCAGACCCAGAGGTGGCCAGGATGGTCAACCAAGTCACAGACCGCATCCTGGGCTTGGGCGAGGAGGTTGAGCCGGGCTCAGTTCAGTGAGATGGGGCCCAGAAATTCGAAGCCAACCGCTTCCCTGATAAAATGAAAAGGGAATTAGTGGGTGCGGAGAGATGGCCGAGTGGCTGAAGGCGCGCGCCTCGAAAGCGTGTATACCTTTACGGGTATCGGGGGTTCGAATCCCTCTCTCTCCGCCAGATTTTCAATGGCTTAGAAGGGCTGCACAACATCAGGGGGAGTCCCGCCGAGCCCCCGCCAGCATGGCCCTGAGGCGCCTGCTCAGCGACCCTGCAGATCTGCACCCCTTTATCCCGTCTCTGCGCAGGTGAGCCGAAAAGAAATCATTTTGCAGCTTCCTTTACGCCTCCAGTTGATGCCCTTGCACGCGCAAATGGCTTTTCCGCTCCTAAAGAGAAGCGCTCCCGGACGGTGCTGCCGATTCGTTCCGCCCTTCTGACAAGCTCCCGACGCGTCTCTGCACCACTTGCCGGAGCAAGTAGGAGGCTGACGCCTAGGCCGAGCCCAGTTCCCACAGCAAAGCTGCCTATGTTGCGACCTGGATGGCTTCGCTGGCTTCGGAAAAACTTCCTTTTGACAAGCTCCCGACGCGTCTCTGCACCACTTGCCGGAGCAAGCAGGAGGCCGGCTCCTAAGCCGAGCCCCGTCCCCACAGCAAGGCTGCCAACGTTGCGAAATGGATGGCTTCGCTGGCTTCGGAAAACCTTCCTCGCGCGGTCAACAAGATCTCCAACTCGGTCGCGAGCAGCCGTAGAAGCACCGTCATACAGGTCGAGCACGTCAAGAGCCCTGCGAAGCACTCTCGTCAACTTGTTCATACCATCCTCCGATTATTATTTGGACGTTAGTTGCCTGAGCCAGCTTTCAGGATGTCGCGGAACTCCGATACAGTGAAATGTTTTTAAATTATAGGCCGGATTCGCAGACATCAGACACGCCGCCTGTGCTCCGCAGAAACTCACCCTGAACTCAAGGCGGCCACTTTTTCCAGCCAATATTCATGATGGAGTCCGCAACGAATGTTTCTTGTTCTGATTCGGCAATCCTCTGGCGATTGGCGCTTCCCGTACACAGCGCTCCGCGGTGGCTTCTTGGTTCGCTCTTGTATCCCTGGACCTAGGCTGGCGTGAGGTCGCCCCCGATTGTAATGTGTCATCCACTCTCGAAGACTTCTCCGCAGATGCTTTCCGTTCAGCGAAATCACGCAATTCAAACACTCCCGTCGCATCGTCCCCACTAAGGCACCGTAAATAAATAAATGTATCAAGCTCGCTTTGGCACACGGTGAGGCTTGATGACGTAGTTCCATTCGCCGTGAAATCTATCCCGACAAAGATTGACCTGTTTCATCTCCTCTGCCGTGACCTTGCGACCTGTGTTGCTCCCTCCACCATCGGCCGTAATCAGGAGCGTCTTGGCCCTGGGATAGAGATGTTTCCCTTCTTCCCGCCACCAGCCCCGAATCGAGGCCACGGCAAAGGCACCGGCATCATGATCGGTCCCAATATTGACGAACCCGGTATTACGCCCGACATCGTAAATACTAAAGGATAAGCTCGGGGCACGTCGGGCCCGGGAAAGTCATGGCCTTGTGCATTTCGCGGCTGTTTCGTCGTGCGCCATTGCTGGCCGGCATTGTAGTAATTGCCAATCAGTTCTTTCCGTTTGGTATCGACTGAGATCACCGGCCAGCCACCAGTCAAATAGCGCTTCACGGCGGTGTTGATGTGACGGAACTGCGCGTCGCGATCCGGATGGTCCCCTCCCTCCTCGGTTTTGCGGTTGCCCTGCAGGCTGTAGTCCAGATCGTGAAGGATCTGGGCCACTTTGGTGTGACTGACGGGATGCTTGCCCCGGGTCAGAGCCTGCGCGATGACCCGTGTGCTCTTGCAAGTCCAGCGCAGCGGCCCGTCTGATAGGCCGGCCTTGCGAAAGAGCAGGAACGGTAACCCTCCACCTACAGCGGGCGCGCCCTGGTTCTATCCCAGCAATGATGAAAGCACCCAGTAGTTTGCAGGACCTGAGGAAGAACCTATACATCAAGGCGAAGGCTGAACCAACCTGGCGTTTCTGGGGATTGTATGTTCATGTTTGCAAAATGGAGACCCTGCAGGAAGCCTACGCGATGGCCAAGCAAAACGACGGGGCCCCGGGAAGTGACGGCGTCACGTTCGAGGCCATCGAGGAGAGCGGAGTGGAGAGTTTTCTTGAGCAAATTCGGAACGAACTAATCACCAACACGGTGACCAAGATCTGGGTCCGTGACTAGCCGTGAATAGTCGACTGATCTGGGTGTTCTTCGTCTTCTTCGCGAGCTGCTTGCCGCCGTC
>Ga0209055_1001774_pt1 | contig 14009 bp, 9 predicted proteins | sample GraSoiAngelo_110_FD_185875 | JGI IMG/M metagenome (GOLD analysis project Ga0209055, IMG submission 185875) | Grasslands soil microbial communities from the Angelo Coastal Reserve, California, USA - 14_0903_12_30cm (SPAdes) (version 2) | ecosystem: Environmental > Terrestrial > Soil > Grasslands ... | reverse complement strand
CGTCTTGTTCTTCGTGTGCAGCACCTTCGTGATCGCCGCCGTCAACGTCGTCTTGCCGTGGTCGATGTGCCCAATCGTCCCCACGTTCACGTGCGGCTTCGTCCGCTCGTACTTCGCCTTCGCCATTGTGTGGCCTCCGACTGGTCGTTCTCAGCGGGACCCGGCCCGCCCCGGCGGCTTGCCGGCGACTTTGGCCATGATCTCTTCGGCGATCGCGGGCGGGACTTCCTCGTAGCGCGAGAACTGCATCGTGTAGGTGGCGCGTCCCTGCGTCATCGACCGCATTTCCGTTGCGTATCCAAACATCTGCCCCAGCGGTACGGTCGCGCGGATGACCTGCGAGCTGCCGCGCGCCTCCATCGAGACGATCCGACCACGACGGCTGTTCAGGTCTCCGACGATGGCGCCCATGTATTCCTCGGGCGTCACGACCTCGACGTCCATCACCGGCTCGAGCAGCACCGGCTTGGCCCGGCGGCAGGCTTCCTTGAACCCCATCGAGGCGGCGATCTTGAACGCCATCTCGGACGAGTCCACGTCGTGATACGAGCCGTCGGTCAGCCGCACCTTGATGTCGACGATCGGGTAGCCGGCCAGCACGCCGGTATCGAGCGCCTCGCGGATCCCCTTCTCGACCGCCGGAATGTATTCGCGCGGGATCGAGCCGCCGATGATCTTGTTCTCGAACTCGAAGCCCTTGCCCGGCTCGTTCGGCTCGACCTCGAGGTAGACGTCGCCGTACTGGCCGCGGCCACCGGTCTGCCGCACGTAGCGGCCCTGCGCCTCGGCGGCCTTGCGGATCGTCTCGCGATACGCAACCTGGGGCTTGCCGACGTTGGCCTCCACCTTGAACTCGCGCAGGAGGCGGTCGACGATGATCTCCAGGTGGAGCTCGCCCATCCCGTGGATCAGGGTCTGCGCGGTCTCCTCGTCGCTGGTCACGCGGAACGTCGGATCCTCGAGGGCGAGCCGTGACAGCGACACGCCGAGCTTCTCCTCGTCGGCGCGCGTCTTCGGCTCGATCGCGACCGCGATCACCGGCTCGGGGAAGGTTATCGACTCGAGCACGATCGGCCGGTCGGGATCGCACAACGTGTCGCCGGTCGTCGTCAGCTTGAGCCCGATGGCGGCCGCGATGTCTCCCGCCGCGACGGCCTCGACCTCTTCCTTCTTGTTCGCGTGCATCCGAAGCAGCCGCCCGACGCGCTCCTTCTTGTCCTTGGTCGAGTTGTAGACGCCCGAGCCCGCCTCCAGCGTGCCGGAGTAGACGCGGAGGAAGACGAGCTGACCGACGTGCTGGTCGTTCATGATCTTGAACGCCAGCGCCGCGAACGGCGCATCGTCGGCCGCCTTTCGCTCCTCGATCTCTTTGGTCTCGGGATTGACACCCTGCATGGGCGGAATGTCGAGCGGCGACGGCAGGTAGTCGATCACCGCGTCCAGCAGCGGCTGCACGCCCTTGTTCTTGAAGGACGCGCCGCAGAGGATCGGAAAGAGCTTCATGCTGATCGTGCCCTTGCGCACGGCCGCCTTCAGCTCCGCGGGCGTGATCGGCTCGCCGTGCACGTACTTCTCCATCAGATGCTCGTCGACCTCGGCGAGCCCTTCGATCATCTTCTCCCGATACTCCTTGACCTGATCGCGCAGGTCCTCGGGAATCTCGATCTTCGTGAACTCCTTACCCAGCGAGTCATCGTCGTCCGTCCACACCAGGCCGACCTCGTCGATCAGATCGACGAGCCCCCGGTACTGGTCCTCACGGCCGATCGGGATCTGCAGGGCAACCGGATGGGCGCCCAGACGCTCACGCACGAGGTCGATGCACTGGAAGAAGTCCGCCCCGACGCGGTCCATCTTGTTGACGTAGACCATCCGCGGCACCCGATACTTGTCGGCCTGCCGCCACACGGTCTCCGTCTGGGGCTCGACACCCGACACCGCGTCGAGGATCGCCACGGCGCCGTCGAGGACCCGGAGCGAGCGCTCCACCTCGACCGTGAAGTCGACGTGGCCCGGCGTGTCGATGATGTTGACGCGGCAATCGCGCCAGAAGCAGGTCGTCGCGGCCGACGTGATCGTGATGCCGCGCTCCTGCTCCTGCACCATCCAGTCCATCGTCGCGGTGCCTTCGTGGACCTCGCCGATCTTGTACGACCGCCCGGTGTAGTAGAGGATGCGCTCGGTCGTGGTCGTCTTGCCCGCGTCGATGTGGGCCATGATGCCGATGTTGCGCGTCTTCTCCAGCGAGTACTGCCGTTCCACCGCCTGGTCCTCTGCTTTCTCTGCGATCTATGACATGCGAAGAGGGGGGTCAGCCTGCGCCCCCCTCTTCGTTCCGTTTGCCTGGCTACCAGCGATAATGCGCGAACGCCTTGTTGGCCTCCGCCATCTTGTGCGTGTCTTCTCGCTTCTTCACCGCGGTTCCCCGGTTGCTGGCGGCGTCGAGCAGCTCGGCGGCCAGCTTCTCCGCCATGCTCCGCTCGGCGCGCCGCCGGGCGGCCCCGATGACCCACCGCATCGCCAGCGACGTCCGCCGGTCCGGGCGCACCTCGACCGGTACCTGATACGTCGAGCCGCCGACCCGCCGCGACTTCACCTCGACGGCCGGCTTCACGTTGTCGATGGCCGACTTGAACATCTTGAGGGCGTCCTGCTTGCTCCGGTCCTCGATCGACACCAGGGCGTCGTACATGATCCGCTCGGCCGTCGACTTCTTGCCACGGATCATCATGATGTTGACGAACTTCGCCACCAACCGGCTCCCGTACTTCGGATCCGGCAATACCTCGCGCTTCGCTGCGCCTGCCCGTCTCATCGCCCTAGGCCGCCCCGCCCTTGGTGGCCTTGGCGCCGTACTTCGAGCGGCTCTGCTTGCGGCCGGCGACACCCGCGGTGTCGAGGGTGCCACGGATGATGTGATAGCGGATACCCGGCAGATCCTTCACGCGTCCGCCTCGGATCATGACGATCGAGTGCTCCTGCAGATTGTGGCCGACCCCCGGGATGTACGAGGTGACCTCGAGCCCGTTCGTCAGCCGTACGCGCGCGACTTTCCGGAGAGCGGAGTTCGGCTTCTTCGGCGTCGTCGTGTACACGCGGATGCAGACGCCCCGCTTCTGGGGACACCCCTGCATCGCGGGCGTCTTCGACTTCCGCCGCACCGCCTCGCGACCTTGATGGACTAGCTGATTGATAGTCGGCATGGCTCACCGCCGCCCTTTAGGCGGCAAAACTCCCACGTTATAACCGAGACGCCCTGTCTTGTCAACTATTTAGCCGCTACCCGGCCACCGCCACCGACTCGTCCCCGTCGCCCGTATCGGCGACCGGCGGTGTCAGCGAGAGCACGCTGTCCAGCGACTTCACGGCCTCACCACCCGGCGTCAGCACCTCGACCCGCGTGTAGTTCGAGAGTCCGGTGCCCGCCGGAATCAGGCGGCCGACGATCACGTTCTCCTTCAGGCCCCGGAGGTCATCCGTTTTTCCGGAGATTGCGGCCTCCGTCAGCACGCGGGTGGTCTCCTGGAACGAGGCCGCCGAGATGAAGCTGTCGGTCGAGAGCGACGCCTTCGTGATACCCAGGAGCACCGGCTTGGCCGTCGCGGCGCGCTTGCCCTGCGCCAGGACCCGGTCGTTCTCCTCCTGGAAGACGAACTTGTCGACCAGCTCGCCGACCACGAACTCTGTGTCGCCCACCTCTTCGATGCGCACCCGCCGGAGCATCTGGCGGACGATGATCTCGATGTGCTTGTCGTTGATGGTCACGCCCTGCAGGCGATAGACCTCCTGCACCTCGTTGACCAGGTAACGCTGCAGCTCGCGATCGCCGAGCACCGCCAGATAGTCGTGCGGGTTGGGCGACCCGTCCATGAGGGGCTCGCCTGCTCGCACCCGATCGCCCTCGTGAACACTGATGTGCTTGCCGCGCGGGATCAAGTACTCCTTGGCCTCGGCGTTATCGGCCCGGATCACGATCTTGCGCATGCCCTTCACGAACCCGCCCATCTCGACCCGGCCGTCGATCTCGGTGATGACCGCCTGCTCCTTGGGCTTGCGGGCCTCGAACAGCTCCGCGACGCGCGGCAGACCACCGGTGATGTCCTTGGTCTTGGTCGTCTCGCGCGGAATCTTCGCGATGATGTCGGCGGCGAACACCTCGGCGCCATCCGGCACGCTCAGGTTCGCGCCCACCGGCAACGCGTACCGGTGACGCTCGGTCGCCTCGACCGTCGCCTGCCCCTCACCCGCCGATCGGATGATGACACCCGGCTGGAGCTTGCCCTCCGGATCCTCGATGACCACCTTGCGCGCGAGGCCGGTGACCTCGTCGAACTCTTCCCGAACCGTCACGCCCTCGATGATGTCCTGATACTCGACCCGACCCGTGAACTCCGTGAGGATCGGGTTCGTGAACGGATCCCACTCGACCAGCACGGTGCGCGACTTGATCCGCTGGTCGGCCTTCACCTTGATCTTCGCGCCGTAGACGACCGGATAGCGCTCGCGCTCGCGGCCGCGGTCGTCGGCCACGCCGATCTCGCCGTTGCGGTTCGTCGCGACCAGATCGCCGTCGCGGTTCACGACGGTTCTCAGGTTGTGGTACTTGACGAGGCCGGCGCTCTTGGCCTCGTGCTTGGAGGCTTCGACCACGCGGCTCGCGGTGCCGCCGATGTGGAAGGTCCGCATCGTGAGCTGTGTCCCGGGCTCGCCGATGGACTGCGCGGCGATGATGCCGACCGCCTCGCCGAGCTCGGCCAGCCGCCCGGTGCCGAGGTTACGGCCGTAGCACATGACGCAGATTCCGCGCTTGGTGTCGCACGTCAGGGTCGACCGGATGCGCACCCGCTCCAGACCCGAGTCCTCGATCTTCTGCGCGAGCTCCTCGGTGATCTCGGTGTTGGCCTGGACGATGATCTCGCTCGACAACGGATCGCGGATGTCCTCGGCGGCGACGCGGCCGAGAATACGATCGCGCAGCGACTGGATGATATCTCCGCCTTCGACCAGCGGTGTGGCGTCGATGTACTTCACGGTGCCACAGTCGTATTCGCTGACGATGACGTCCTGGGAGACGTCGACCAGCCGCCGCGTCAGGTAACCCGAGTCGGCGGTCTTCAGCGCGGTGTCGGCAAGACCCTTGCGCGCGCCGTGCGTGGAGGTGAAGTACTCGAGGACGGTGAGGCCCTCGCGGAAGTTCGATGTGATCGGCGTCTCGATGATCTCGCCGCTCGGCTTGGCCATCAGCCCGCGCATACCGGCCAGCTGGCGGATCTGCTGCTTGCTGCCTCGGGCCCCGGAGTCGGCCATCATGTAGATCGGGTTGAACTCGCCACCCTGCTCGCCGCCTTCCAGCTCACGGAACATCTCTTCGGCGATGAGCTCGGTCACGTGCGCCCAGATGTCGACCACCTTGTTGTAGCGCTCGCCGTTGGTGATCACGCCGTCCTGGTACTGCTGCTCCACCTCGTTGACCTGCTCGCGGGCCGAGGCGATCTGCCGCTCCTTCGACGACGGGATGTGCATGTCGTCGATGCCGATCGACAGGCCGGACAGGGTCGCGTAGCGGAACCCGAGGTCCTTAAGCTCGTCCAGGAAGTGGACGGTCGCCTCGTTGCCGAGCGTGTTGTAGCAGCGGCCGACGAGCGCGGTGACCTCCTTCTTCTTGAGCTCCTGGTTCACGAACCCCAGTTGATCGGGGACGATCTCGTTCAGCAGGGTCCGCCCAACCGTCGTGTCGATGATCTCGCCGTTCCAGCGCAGGCGGATCCGCGCCTGGAGATCGACGTCCTCGTTGTCATAGGCGATCCGCACCTCTTCCGCGTCCGCGAAGAGGCGCCCCTCGCCCCGGACCGGACGCTCCGGCGTGCTGAGGCGCTCCTTGGTCAGGTAGTAGATCCCGAGCACCATGTCCTGCGTCGGCACCGCCAGCGGCGCGCCGTTGGCCGGCGACAGGATGTTGTTCGCCGACAGCATCAGCACCTGGGCCTCGAGCTGCGCCTCCATCGAGAGCGGGATGTGCACCGCCATCTGGTCGCCGTCGAAGTCGGCGTTGAAGGCCGTGCAGACCAGCGGATGGATCTCGATGGCCTTGCCCTCGACCAGGATCGGCTCGAACGCCTGGATACCCAGGCGATGGAGCGTCGGCGCCCGATTGAGAAGAATCGGATGCTCCTTGATGACGTCCTCGAGGATGTCCCAGACCTCGGGACGCTCTTTTTCAACGAACTTCTTGGCCGCCTTGATGGACGACGCGATGCCGCGCTCTTCGAGCTTCCTCAAGATGAACGGCTTGAAGAGCTCGAGGGCCATCTTCTTCGGCAGGCCGCACTGGTGCAGCTTGAGGTACGGGCCGACGACGATGACCGAGCGGCCCGAGTAGTCCACGCGCTTGCCGAGCAGGTTCTGGCGGAAGCGGCCCTGCTTGCCCTTCAGCGTGTCGGACAGCGATTTCAGCGGCCGGTTGTTCGGGCCGGTGATGACGCGGCCGCGGCGGCCGTTGTCGAAGAGCGCGTCGACCGCCTCCTGCAGCATCCGCTTTTCATTTCGGATGATGATCTCGGGCGCCTTGAGATCCATCAGTCGCTTCAACCGGTTGTTCCGGTTGATGACGCGGCGGTAGAGGTCGTTCAGGTCCGAGGTCGCGAAGCGGCCCCCGTCGAGCGGCACCAGCGGGCGGAGCTCCGGCGGAATGACCGGCACGACTTCCAAGATCATCCAATCGGGCTGGTTGCCGGACTTCAGGAACGCCTCGATGACCTTGAGGCGCTTCACGATCTTCTTCCGCTTCTGGACGGACGACTCGCCGAGCATCTGGGCGCGGAGATCACGGGCCATCGAATCGAGGTCCATGTCACGCAGGAGCTCGCGGATCGCCTCGGCACCCATGCCCACCTTGAGGGCCTCGGGTCCGTGCTCCTCGATGAGCTTGCGCGCCTTGTCGACCGCCATCAGGTCCTTCTTCTTGATGCCCTGCAGACGGCTCTCGAGGACCACGTGCTCCTCGAAGTAGAGGATCTTCTCCAGCTCGCGCAGCGACATGTCGAGGAGCTGGCCGATCCGGCTCGGCAGCCCCTTGAAGAACCACACGTGGGAGACCGGTGAGGCCAGCTCGATGTGGCCCATCCGCTCGCGGCGCACGCGGGCGCGGGTCACCTCGACGCCGCACTTGTCGCAGACCACGCCGGCGAACTTCATCCGCTTGTACTTGCCGCAGGCGCACTCGTAGTCCTTAGTGGGACCGAAGATGCGCGCGCAGAACAGACCGTCGCGCTCCGGCTTGAATGTCCGGTAGTTGATGGTCTCCGGCTTCTTCACCTCGCCGTGCGACCAGTCGCGGATCTTCTGGGGCGCGGCCAGCTTGATCCGGATCGCGTCAAACGTGATGGGCTTCGCATGCCGATCGAGGATGCCCCAAAGGTCCTTGGTTGGCTTGTCCTCTCTGATCAGGCTGCCGAAAGGCCGATCCGTCAGCATTCGCTATTCTCCTTTGGGAAGCCTTCTCCCATTGTTAGGAAGCCTTCTTCCCGTCCTTCGTCACCAGCTCGACGTCGAGCGCCAGACTCTGGAGTTCCTTCACGAGCACGTTGAACGACTCCGGTGTACCGGGCTCGAGGAAGTTTTCGCCCTTCACGATCGCCTCGTAGATGCGGTTGCGTCCCTCCACGTCGTCGGACTTCACGGTCAGCATCTCCTGGAGGGTGTGCGCGGCCCCGTAGGCCTCGAGCGCCCACACCTCCATCTCGCCGAACCGCTGGCCGCCAAACTGGGCCTTGCCGCCCAGCGGCTGCTGCGTCACCAGCGAGTACGGGCCGATCGAACGCGCGTGCATCTTGTCGTCCACGAGGTGGGCCAGCTTCAGGATGTAGATCTGGCCGACGGTGACCTCCTGGTGGAACCGCCGCCCGGTGCGGCCATCGTAGAGGATGGTCTTGCCGGAGGTCGGCAGGCTCGCCTGCTTCAGGTGCTCCTTGATCTCTTCTTCCGTCGCGCCGTCGAACACGGGGCTCGCGACCCACAGGCCGAGCGCGCGCGCGGCCCACCCGAGATGGGTCTCGAGAATCTGACCGACGTTCATACGGGACGGCACGCCGAGCGGGTTCAGCACGATCTCGACGGGCGTTCCGTCCGGCAGGTACGGCATATCCTCCTCGGGGAGGACCTTGGAGACGACACCCTTGTTGCCGTGGCGGCCGGCCATCTTGTCGCCGACCGACAGCTTACGCTTCACGGCCACGTACACCTTGACCATCTTGATGACGCCGGGCGGCAGGTCGTCGCCGCGGCGCAGCCGGGACTTGCGCTCTTCGAACATCGCGTCGTAGACGCCGATCTGCTCGTCGGCCATGTCCTCGATGCGCTTGATGGTCTGGGCGAGGTTCTCGTCCTCCTTCACCTTGACCTTCTTGAGCTCGTTCCACGAGAAGTTGTCGAGCTCCTCGCGCTCGATCTGGTCGCCCTTCTTGGTGAGCCGTTTCATCTTGTTGGTCGGATCGAAGAGGTCCTGGAACGCCGTCTTGCCGACCAGGAGATTCTTCAGCTTCTGGTCGCGCTCCATCTCGACCATCGCGATCTCGTCCTGATAGTCCTTCTCGAGCCGGGCGATCTCTTCTTCCTCGATCGACTTCGCCCGCTCGTCCTTGTCGATACCGCGCCGCGAGAACACCTTGACGTCGACCACGGTGCCCTCGATGCCGGGCGGCACGGTCAGCGACGTGTCGCGCACGTCGCCCGCCTTCTCGCCGAAGATCGCGCGGAGCAGCTTCTCTTCCGGCGTCAGCTGCGTCTCACCCTTCGGCGTGATCTTGCCGACCAGGATGTCGCTGGGCTTGACCTTCGCGCCGATGCGGACGATTCCGGACTCGTCCAGGTCTTTCAAGGCTTCCTCAGAGACATTCGGAATATCTCTGGTCACTTCTTCCTTCCCGAGCTTGGTGTCCCGCGCCTGGATCTCGAACTCCTCGATGTGGATCGACGTGAAGCGGTCGTCCTTGACGAGCCGCTCCGAGACCAGGATGGCGTCCTCGAAGTTGTAACCGCCCCAGGGCATGAAGGCGACGAGCACGTTGCGCCCGAGCGCCAGCTCGCCCTGGTCAGTGCCCGGGCCGTCGGCGATGATGTCGCCCTGCTGGACGCGCTGCCCCTTCTTGACGATCGGCTTCTGGTTCAGGCACGTGTTCTGGTTCGACCGCCGGTACTTCGTCAGGTTGAAAATGTCCAGCGGCAGGTCCTGCACCGGGTCCGGCTTCTTCGACCGGCCCTCGGCGCGCACCACCACGCGGTCGGCCGCGACGTACTCGACGACTCCGGGCCGCTTGGCGACGATGACGGCGCCCGAGTCGCGCGCCACCACGTGCTCCATGCCGGTGCCGACCAGCGGCGCCTCCGGCTGCAGCAGCGGCACCGCCTGACGCTGCATGTTCGAGCCCATGAGAGCTCGGTTCGCGTCGTCGTTCTCGAGGAACGGGATCAGCGAGGCGGCCACCGACACGAGCTGTTTGGGCGACACGTCCATGTAGTTCAGCTCTTCCGGCGACACCATGCGGAACTCACCGCCTTTGCGCGCCGAGACCCGCTCCTGGACGAAACGGCCGTTGCGGTCGATTTCGGCGTTGGCCTGAGCGATGACGAACTTCTCTTCCTTCAACGCGGTCAGGAACTCGATGTCGTCGGTGACCCGTCCGCTGACGACCTTGCGGTACGGCGTCTCGATGAAGCCGAACTCGTTCGTGCGCGCGTAGGTGGACAGGGACGAGATCAGGCCGATGTTCGGACCTTCCGGCGTCTCGATCGGGCAGATCCGGCCATAGTGCGTCGGATGGACGTCGCGCACCTCGAAGCCGGCCCGCTCGCGGCTGAGACCGCGGGGGCCGAGGGCCGAGAGCCGCCGCTTGTGGGTCAGCTCGGCCAGCGGGTTGGTCTGGTCCATGAACTGCGAGAGCTGGGACGAGCCGAAGAACTCCTTGACCACCGCCGAGACTGGCTTGGCGTTGATCAGGTCGTGCGGCATCAGGTTGGTGATGTCGGAGATCGACATCCGCTCCTTGACCGCCCGCTCCATCCGCGTCAGGCCGACCCGGAACTGGTTCTCGAGCAACTCGCCCACCGACCGCACGCGGCGGTTGCCGAGGTGGTCGATGTCGTCGGTCGCCTTGGTCCCCAGCCGCACCAGCATCAGGTGCCGGATGACCGAGATGATGTCTTCGCTGCGGATCGTCTTGGCGTTGGCCGGCGCCTCGATGCCGAGCTTCTCGTTGATCATGAAGCGGCCGACCCGGGCCAGATCGTAGCGCCGCGGATCCATGAACATGCCCCGGAACAAGGCGCGCGCCGACTCCACGGTCGGCGGGTCGCCGGGCCGGAGTCGACGATAGATCTCCACGAGCGCCTCGTCGGGGTTCTTGAAGTGGTCGCGCGCCAGGGTCTCGTAGATCGACTGATCGACCTTGCCCGCGCTCAGCACCAGGAGCTTGAACGGCGCCACCCGCCGGCTCATCACCTGCGCCAGCACCTGCGAGGTGATCTCGGCGTTGGTCTGCACCAGCACCTCGCCGCTCTCCGTGTCGACGATGCGCGACGCGGTCCGGCGGCCGACGAGCGACTCGGCGCGCACCGGAATCTTCTCGACGTTCGCCTCGAGCAGCTTCTCGAGCACCTTCGCGGTCAGCGGCTTGCCGGCCGTCGCCAGCGGCTCCTTGTGGCGGGGCGCCTTGACGTCGTCCGCCGGCCGCGTGCCGGTATGGGCCTCGGCGGAGAGCTTCACCCAGGCGTTGCCGTCCTCGAACGATAGCACCTCTTCAGGCTCGTAGAAGTGGGCCAGGATCTCCTCGTCGGAGAGGATGATGTTCCGCTCCAGGAACCAGAACGCGCGCAAGAACGCGGTCGCGAGCATCTTCCGACGGCGATCGACGCGGACGTGGAGGATATCGTTGGCGTCGAAATCGAACTCGACCCAGGATCCACGATAAGGGATGACGCGCGCGGAGAAGAGAGGCTTCCCCGAGGCCAGCGTCTTGCCCTTGTCGTCGTCGAAGAACACGCCGGCGGAGCGCTGCAGCTGGCTGACGACGACGCGCTCGGTGCCGTTGATGATGAAGGTTCCCTTGTCGGTCATCAGGGGCAGCTCGCCGAGGTAGACCTCCTGGCCGCGCTGCTCCCGGATCGTCTTGGTCTTGGCCTCCTTGTCGTGATCGAAGACGACGAGCCGGAGCGTGACCTTCAGCGGAATCGCGAACGTCATTCCGCGGTCGTGGCACTCCTCCACGGTGTACTTGGGCTCGCCGAAGTGGTACGAGTCGAACTCGAGCAGTGCGTTGTCGTTGTAGTCGGCGATCGGAAACACCGACTTGAAGACCGCCTGCAGTCCGAGCTCCTCACGCCGGTCGGCCGGTCCGTCCTTCTGCAAGAAGGTTTCGTACGATCGCTTCTGAACCTCGATCAGGTTCGGGATCTCGACGATCGACGGGATCTTGCCGAAGTCTTTGCGGCTGCGGCGCCCACATTGAATCGTGCCTGCCATACCCTCTCCTTAATTGGAGGGGGCTACCGCCCCCTCCAAGGCCTCCCCCAGGATTGCGGCGGCAAAGCCGCCGCTCGAACACGCCCGCTTCTCCCGGCGAGACCTTGGGAACTACTTGATCGACACCGTCGCGCCCTGCTCCTCGAGCTTCTTCCTCATGTCGTCGGCCTCGGCCTTGGTGACCCGCTCCTTCACCGGCTTCGGCGCGCCGTCGACCAGGTCCTTGGCTTCCTTCAGGCCGAGCCCGGTGAGCTCGCGGACGACCTTGATGACCTGGATCTTCTTCTCGCCCGCCGCGCCCAGGATGACGTCAAACTCGGTCTTCTCCTCGGCCGCCGCGGCACCCGCCGCCGCGCTGCCACCCGCACCCGGCACGGCCGCCACCGCCATCGGCGCCGCCGCGGACACTCCCCACTTTTCTTGCAAGAGCTTCGAGAGCTGCGCCGCCTCCAGCAGGGTCAGGTTGTTGAGTTCCTCCGCGATCTGCTCAACCGTTGCCATCGAGATTCTCCTTTGCTCGGGCGCCGGGCTCGGCCCGCGAGCCCCCCACTGTCTCCGCTACGCTCTGTTCACTCGCCGCGCGCGAGCCGCGCCCGGCGATAAGCACCCGCCGTGGTGCGCGCGGCCGGCCGTCGGGGTTCCCCCGCCGGCCGCGGCGCGCATGGTTACTCTGTCTTGGCCGCCGCCTCCGTCTTGGGCTCCGCCTCCGCGGCCGCCGCCGCCCCGCGCTGCTCGAGGATGTAGACGAGCTCGCGCTGCGGCGCGTTGATGAGCCCGACCAGTGTGGCCAGCACGCCCTGGATCGAACCGACCAGCTGCGCCCGGAGCGCCTCGCGCGACGGCAGGTCGGCGAGCGCCTTGAGCTCGGGAGGCGGCAGCATCTGCCCCTCGACGTAGCCCGCCTTGATCGCCAGCGCCTGATGAGCACGCGCGAACGCGTGCAGCGCCTTGGCGACCGCGACCGGGTCCTCTTTGGAGAAGATGACCGCCGTCGGCCCCTTGAGATGCGTGCCGAGCCCTTCGAGCGCCGACGACGCGATCGCCAGCCGCGCCAGCCGGTTCTTGACCACCTTGTACTGCGCCGACACCGCGCGGAGCTGCTTGCGAAGCTCGCTGAGCTCCTGGACGGTGAGGCCGCGGTACTCCGTGAGCACCACGGTCTTCACGCCATCGAACCGCGTTTTCAGATCCTCGACCGCCGTGACCTTTTCCTGCGTCGGCATCCCTACACGGCCTTCTTGAAGAGATTGGCCACCGCGGCCGCGTCGACCGGGACGCCCGGCCCCATCGTGGTCGAGACGGTCAGCGACCGCAGATACGTGCCCTTCGCGGCGGCCGGCTTTGCCCGGACGATCGCCTCGATGAGCGCCATGCCGTTCGCGGCGAGTTGCTCGGCGCTGAACGAGTGCTTACCGATGGGCGTGTGCACGTTGCCGGCCTTGTCCACGCGGAACTCGACCTTGCCGGCCTTGGCCTCCCGCACGGCGCGACCGACGTCGAACGTCACGGTGCCGAGCTTCGGGTTCGGCATGAGCCCGCGCGGGCCCAGCACCTTACCGAGCCGCCCGACCTGGCCCATCAGATCCGGCGTCGCGACCGCCGTGTCGAACTCCATCCAGCCGCCCTGCACGCGCTCGACCAGATCCTCGGCGCCGACCACGTCCGCGCCGGCGTCGCGCGCCTCGCGATCCTTCTCACCCTTGGCGAACACCGCCACGCGCACGGTCTTGCCGATGCCGTGCGGCAGCACCACCGCGCCGCGGACCATCTGGTCCGCGTGCTTGGGATCGACGCCCAGGCGGAACGAGAGGTCGACCGACTGGTCGAACTTCGCCGCCGGCATGTCTTTCAGGATCGCGACCGCCTCATCGAGGGCGTACTGCTTGTCCGGGGCGATCTTCGCCGCGGCCGCCTCGTAACGCTTGCCCCCTCGCTTGCTCACGATCGTCGCCATGATCCGTCTCCTCGCTAAGCCGCCGGGCTAAACCACATCGATGCCCATGCTGCGGGCAGTGCCTTCGATGATCCGCATCGCGGAGTCGATCGAGTCGGTATTGAGGTCCACGAGCTTGGTCTGCGCGATGTCCCGCACCTGCTGCCGCGTGACCTTGCCGATCTTGTCCTTGTGCGGCACCGCGGAGGCCTTCGCGATCCCCGCCGCGCGCTTGAGCAACACGGCGGCCGGCGGCGTCTTCACGATGAACGTGAACGAGCGATCCTGGAAGATCGTCACGACCACCGGAAGAATCAGCCCGTCCTGCCCACCCGTCTGGGCGTTGAAGCCCTTGCAGAACTCCATGATGTTGACGCCGTGCTGACCCAACGCGGGACCCACCGGCGGCGACGGATTCGCCTTGCCGGCCGGGATCTGCAGCTTCACGATCGCCTGCACTTTCTTCATCGCGAGACCCCACGCATCAGATCCGCTCCACCTGGTAGTACTCGAGCTCGACGGACGTGGGCCGGCCGAAGACCGGCACGACCACCTTCATCC
>Ga0209055_1001772_pt1 | contig 14017 bp, 10 predicted proteins | sample GraSoiAngelo_110_FD_185875 | JGI IMG/M metagenome (GOLD analysis project Ga0209055, IMG submission 185875) | Grasslands soil microbial communities from the Angelo Coastal Reserve, California, USA - 14_0903_12_30cm (SPAdes) (version 2) | ecosystem: Environmental > Terrestrial > Soil > Grasslands ... | reverse complement strand
TCTTCACGCCGAGCAGGCGCTGCTGGAGCTCATGGTCGGCGGCGAGCTCGGCCGCGGTCATCGAGCGCGCGATGCGGCCGTTCACCATCACGTCGACGGTGTCGGCGACGGCGATGGCCACGCCGAGATTCTGCTCGATCAGCAAGACCGAGATCTCGCCCTCGGCGGCGAGCGCCTTCAGCATCGCCACGACCTGCTGGACGATGATCGGGGCGAGGCCCTCGGTCGGCTCGTCCATGACCAGGAGCTTCGGGTTGAAGAGCAGCGCGCGCGCGATCGCCAACATCTGCTGCTCGCCACCCGACAGCTCGGCGCCGCCGTTGGCCTTGCGCTCCGCGAGCCGCGGGAACGTCTGGTAGATGCGCTCGACCGTCCACGGGCCCCGGCGCCTCGCCAGCCGGAGGTGCTCGTCCACCGACAGCGAGGGCCACACCCGCCGGCCTTGGGGCACGTAGCCGACGCCCTTGCCGTTGACGACGTTCGGCGCGAGCCCCAGGATCTCCTGGCCGGCGAGCTTCACGCTGCCGGAGGCTCGCACGAGCCCGGTCACGGCGTTGCACAAGGTCGTCTTGCCCATGCCGTTGCGGCCGACGACGGCCAGGACGCCGTGATCGAGCGCCAGCGACACGCCCTGCAGCGCATGGGCGCGGCCGTAGTAGACGTCCAGGTTCCGGATCTCGAGGATCAGTGGACTCGGTCTCCCATGTAGATCGATTGCACCTCCGCGTCGTTCTCGATCTCGGCCGGGCTACCGTGCTTGAGGACGCTCGCGTTGTGCATCACGGTGACGCGGTCGACCACGCGCAGCGCGATATCGAGGTCGTGCTCGATCAGGATGAAGCCCATGTGCGCCGGCAGACCGCGGAGGAGCGCCACCAGCTCGCCGCGCTCGCCGGGTGACAGGCCCGCGGCGGGCTCGTCGAAGAGGATCAAACGCGGCGCGCCCGCGAGCGCCATGCCGATCTCGAGCTGGCGTTGCTGGCCGTGGGACAGCGCGGCCACCGGGTGGGCGGCGACCTGGGTGAGCCGCACCCGCTCCAGGAGCTCGTCGGCCGGCCCGGATCGCGACGATCGGATGAAGCTGAAGCGGTTTCGCGAGACGCCGCGCACCGCGAGGAACAGGTTGTCGCGCACCGTGAGCTCGCGGAACAGGAGCGAGGACTGGTACGTGCGCCGCATTCCCATGCGGATCCGCTCGTGGGGCGGCATCGCGGTCACGTCCTCGCCGAAGAAGAGCACCCGGCCGCTGGTCGCCGGGAAATCGCCGGTGACGACGTTGAACAGCGTGGTCTTGCCGGCGCCGTTGGCGCCGATCACGGCACGGCGCTCGCCCGCGGCGACCGAGAACGAGATGTTCTCGATCGCCGTGAGCGCGCCGAAGACGCGGGTGACGCTCTCCAGCCGGAGCGCGTCACCCGGCGCCGTGCCGTTGGTGGCCATCAGGCGAAGCAACCGTTCCAGAGGCGCGCCACGGCTCCGCCGGGGCGTGCCGAACGTTGGGGGGCGTGGGGGGTCATTTCTGGACCCCCCACTATGGACAGTTCGGCTCGTCGCGCGAACCGACCTTGAACTCGGCCGGCGGCAGGCCGAGCGTCTGGTTCACGTTGTCGATCTTCCGGAGCACTTTGTTGTAGAGATTCCCTTGCGCGTCCTTCACCACTTCCGTGATGAACGTCGTGCCGATCGCCTGCCGGTTCGCGTCGAGCTTCACGTCGCCAACCGGGGTCTTGAGCGTCATCTTCGAGAGCGTGTCGCGGTACTTCTTCTGGCCGTCCGAGAGGTCGCCCTTCACGATGTCCAGACCGTCGAGCGTCGCCTTCATGTTGATGTAGTAGACGAGCGCGAACAGCGAGGGGCTCGGGTAGCCGTCCGGGAAGTTCTTCTTGTAGTCGGCGACGAACGCCTTGAACTCGGGAGCGTCGTACGCGTCCGCGATCGGCGCGCCGGCGATCGTGCCGACCAGCGAGTCGCGGCGCTTGCCCTTGTAGTTCAGGATGTCCTGGCTGACGGTGATCGAGCCGCCGATGATCGGCTTGTCGCCGCCCGCCTGCTCGTACTGGTTCAGGAAGTTCACCGCGTCCGCGCCGCCGAGCACCACCGCCAGCGCGTCCACGTCCTTCGGGATGCGCGCGATCACGGAGGCGTAGTCCTTGCCGCCGAGCGGCACCCACGCCTTGACCGGCACCTTGCCGCCCAGCTTGCAGTACTCGGTCATGAAGCCCTGCACCTGCGAATAGGGGAAGGCGTAGTCCTCGGCGATCACCATCACCTTCTTGTAGCCCTTGTCGAGCGCGGCCTTGCCGAGGCCGACCATCCACTGGCCGCCATCGGTGTTGAAGCGGAAGAAGTTCGGCGACGGATTGACGAGCGTCGTCGCCTGCGCGCCCGAGGAGCCGTTGATGAAGGTGATGTTGGGCTGGGTCTTCGAGTACTCCTTGACCGCGATGCCCTCGGAGCCCGAAAGCGGGCCGACCATGATGTCGACCTTGTCCTGCTCGACCAGCTTGCGCGTCGCGTTCACCGCGACGTCGGGCTTGGCGTCGGACGACGCCTTGACGATCTCGATCTTGCGGCCGGCCACCACGCCGTTGCGCTGGCGCACGGCGAGCTCGGCGCCGCGTATGCCGTCCTGGCCGCCGGCGGCGAACGGGCCCTCGAGCGTGGCCAGCAGGCCGATCTTGACCGGCGGCGCCTGCGCGAACGCGCCGGCGCCGAACGCGGCGACTATCAGGGCCACGGCTAGCGTGCGTACAACCGTCTTCTTGCTGAGCTCCATCTGGTCTCTCCTCTTTGAGTTGACAGCCGAACGCTCAAGGCGGACCACCATCCGAGCAAACCGTCGTTCGAGAACAGGACGATCACGAGGAATACCGCGCCGATCACCAGGTTGAAGCGCTCGCGATCGATGACGTCGATGGCAAAGTTCTGCAGCAGCACAAAGACGATCGCGCCGAGAAATGCGCCGACCGGGTGGCGCATACCACCGAGCACCGCGATGATCAAAATGTTGATGAGCCAGCTCGTCCCCACCGAGCCGGGCGTGACCAGCCCGTTGTACCAGGTGAACAGCACCCCGCCCACCGCGGCGATCGCGCCGGCGACCGCATAGGCCGTCACGCGGTGGGCGGTCACGTTGAAGCCGAGCGCGTGCATGCGGCGCGGGTTGTCGCGGATTCCCTGCAGCGCGATGCCGAACGGCGAGCGCAACAGGTAGACCACGAAGAGGTATCCGGCCAGCGCCCAGAACAGCGCGAGATAGTAGAACGGCGTCGCGTTGCGCCAGTAGACGCCGGCGAGCGTCGGCGGGAACACCTTCTGCGTGCCTTGGAAGCCGTTGAAGACGGCGTAGTTCTGGAGCACCAGGTAGTAGAACGCGACGCCGATCGCGAGCGTGATCATGATCGTGTAAATGCCCTCGGTGCGGACCGAGAGCCAGCCGATGAACGCGGCGGCGCCCGTCGCCACTACGATTCCGATCAGCACCGCGAGCCACCACGGCCAGCCCAGGCTCACGCCGTCGGTGGCCGAAGTGCCGAAGATCGCCACCATGTAGCCGGCGATGCCGGCCACCGTCATCTGCGCGAGCGAGATCATGCCGCCGTAGCCACCGAGGAACGTCAGCGACAGCGCGATCAACCCCAGCGCCAGCGACTGCGCGCCGATCTGGTACGTGAAGAACGGCGTCGCGAACCAGGGGTAGGCGATCAGAAACGCGAGAACCAGGAGATGCCGCACGCGAAGGGGATTCTGGAGCCGCAGCCGCGCGGGCCGTGGGACACGGGCGGCGTGTGCGGAAGCGACGGGCGCGTTCGCGCCCTGAGCCCGGTGCTGGGCGTTCATCGCCCCGCGCCAGTTGGCCGCGCTCACGCCGGTCTCCCGAGGATGCCGCGCGGGCGGAAGGCGAGCACCAGCACCAGGATCACGAAGGTGAACACGACGCTGTAGGTAGGCGAGGCCGTACGTCTCGGCGAGGCCGAAGATGGCCGCGCCGATGGCCGCTCCGATCACGCTTCCCATCCCGCCGACGATCACGACCACGAGCGAGGCGAGCAGCAACCGCGTGTCCTCGCCGGGCACCATCGACAGCTCGACCGCCCCGATGACGCCGCCGAAGCCGGCGAGGCCGGCGCCGATCGCGAAGGTGGTCGCGAATACCAGATTGACGTTGACGCCTGCGGCCGCGAGCATCCCGCGGTCGTCGACCCCGGCGCGAATCATCATGCCGACCCGCGTCCGGTTGAGGAACAACCACAGCGCCACGCCGATCACGATGCCGATCGGTAGCAGCGAAAGCCGATACGTCGAGTAGGCGCGGATCACCGGGAGATTGCGGATCGGCCCGTCCAGCCACGCCGGAGGGGACATCTGGTGCACCTGGGCGCCGATCGCCCACATCAGGCAGTCGGCGATCACGATCGACAGGCCGATCGTGACCATGGTCTGTCTCAAATCTTGACCGAGCATGAAACGGAAGATGGATACCTGCATGACGAGGCCGACCACCGCCGCGGCCGCGAAGCCCACCGCGAGCGCGACCAGCCAGGAGCCGGTGAGCTGCGCCGCGAAGAATCCGAGATAGCCGCCCAGCAGGTACAGCGAGCCGTGTGCGAGGTTGACGTTGCGCATGAGGCCGAACACCAACGTGAATCCGCTGGCGACGATGAAGTAGAGCGACGCCAGGGTCAGCCCGTTGAGCAGCGTGATGACGAAGAGGCGCGCATTGTCCTGCAGCCCCCAGGCCGAGAGCGCCATGATCGGCACGCCGATCAGGAGCGCCCAGAACCACCTCCAGAATCGCGTCATGCGACGAACTGTCGCGTCATGCCACGAACCGGCTCCGGGCCGAGCGGATCTCCGGGGCCTTCGCGAACTCACCGTCCTTCATGATCGCGAGCAGCTTGGATTTGTCTTGGAGGATCGAGATGTTCGCGAGCGGGTCACCGTCGACGAGCAGCAGGTCGGCAAGCCAGCCCTCGCGGAGCTCGCCGAGGTCCTTCTTCATCATGATCTGCCCGCCCCAGCGCGTGGCCGAGATGAGGGTCTCCATCGGGGTCATGCCGAGGTATTTGACGAAGTACTCGAGGTCCTTCGCGTTCTCGCCGTGCGGCGCCCAGGCGAAGCCGTAATCGCCGCCGGGCAGCACGCGGATGCCGCGCTTGAGCATCGCCTTCATGCTCTTCACCGCCGCCTCGAGCTCGAGCTCGTAGCCCATGTCCTTCGCGATCGCGTTCGAGACGCCGACCACCTCGCCCTCGTAGAGCAGGCGAATGATCACGGAGAGGCCGGGCGCGACGAAGATCTTGTCCTTGTGCGCCTCCATCATGTCGAGCGCTTCCTCGTCGGCAAAGCTCGCGTGGTAGATCACCTCGACGCCGTGGCGCAGGCTCTGCTTCACCGATTCGCTCGAGCGCGCGTGTGAAGCGAGGCGCTTGCCACGCACCTTCACCTCGCGAGCCGCCACCGCCACTTCCTCGTCGCTCATCCAGCTGGTACGCGCATCGGCACCCGGCACCAGGTTGTCGCCCGAGAGATTGAGCTTCACCTGGTCGACGCCGTACTTGAGGAACATGCGCACGGCCTTCCGCATCCCCTCGGGGCCATCGACCACGCAGCCGAAGGACATCTCCGGGAACGGCAGATGCGGCAGCATGTCGTCGCCGAGCGAGCCGGTGACGGTGATCTCCTGGCTCGCCGCGGTGTAGCGCGGGCCCGGGATCTGCCCGGAGTTGATGGCGTCGCGAATCACGCAGTCGAGTCGCGGCTTGGGCGTCGCCGCGCCGACGCAGGACGTCCAGCCGTGGTCGAGGTAGAGCTTGGCCACCTGCGCCGCCCACAAGGTGTGCTCCTCGTGCGGCATCTTCTGGATGGCGTCCAGCGTCTTGGAGTTGGTCCAGCCGAAGTGCGTGTGCGCCTCGCACATGCCGGGCATCAGGGTCGCGCCGGCCCCGTCGATCACCGTGATCCCGGTGCTGGGGAGGCTGCGCGTGCCGCGCCCGATGCGCGCGATACGGTTGCCCTGCACCAGCAGCTCGCCCTGATAGGGCGCAGCACCGGTCGCGTCGATTATGCGTACGTTCGTGAAGAGGACGTTCGCCATTTCGAGCTCCTTTCGAGAAGGAATCTCTTCAGCAACCCCGTGCATTCCTCGGGTTTCTCGACCGGCGTCCAGTGGCCGCAGCCGCGCAGCACCTCGACCCGGCTCCCGGATATCCGCTCACCCATCATCCGTACCGCCTGGGGCGGGGCGACCACATCCTCATCGCCGGTGACGAGCAGCGCGGGACACTCGATCCTGGATGTGTCCGCCGACTGCATCTCGGCGAGGGCCTCGCAGCTGCGGGCGTAGCCCTCGGGGTCCTGGCGCATCAGCGACTCGCGGACGAAGGCGGCGGCCGTGGGTCTCCTGGCCCTCGTTTCGGCCGAGACGCTCGATTGAAGCAGCGCGTCCGCGATCGGCTGCATGTCGCCCTTGCGCGCCTCGGCGGCGCGGGCCCGGATCGCGGCGCGCGCCGGTTCGGGCGGCGCGAGCAGCGGGCCGAAGAGCGCGAGGCCCAGCACTTTCCGGGGCACCATCGCGGCGAGATGCGCCGCCACGATGGTGCCCATCGAATGGGCGATGACGTGGGCGCGCTCGACCTCGGCCCTCTGCATGACGAGCAGCACGCGCTCGACGAACACCTGGAGGGAGAGCGGACCTTCGACCCGAGGCGAGCGTCCCGACCCGGGCAGATCGAATCGAATCGTCCGGTGGCGCGTGAACGCCGAGAGCAGGGGCGTGAAGACATTGGAGGTTCCGCCGAGGCCGTGGATCATGACCACCGGCTCGCCCTCGCCCTCGATCTCGACGGCCATGCGCTCGACGAACATCGCCCCTCCAGGAGGCCGCGTTGCCGTGCTGGGCTAATTGAGACGCCCGTCTCAATTAGGTGTGCCAGACTACCGTCAAATGGCGAAAGGCGCCAGACCCTTCTACGCCCTCCCGGATCTCGGCACGGGCCACCGCGGCCGGGAGTTCCGCCGCCTGCTCGATGAAGCGGTCCGGCTGGTGCGACGCGGGCACATCCCGTCGGTCGCGGAAGTGGCTCAAAGCGCAGGGGTTTCCCGGGCGACGGCGTACCGCTACTTTCGCTCGCGCTCGAAGCTGGTGAGCGCGGTGATCGCCGAAGCGCTGGGGCCGGTCCGGCGCGCGGTGCCGCAGCAGGGCGATGCCAAGCAGCGACTCCACGAGCTGCTCGACCGCACCTATTCGCGCTTTGCCGAGTACGAGCCACACATGCGCGCCGCGCTCCAGCTGGCGCTCGAGCACCAGGCCCTGGAAGCGGCGGGGCTGCTCGAGGAGGAGCCGTTCCGTCGCGGGCAGCGGACCGAGATCCTGGCCACCACGCTTCAGCCCCTCAAAAAGCGAATGAAGCCCCGCACGTATCAGCGCCTGCTGAAGGCGCTGGCGGTCGTCTACGGCATCGAGCCGATGATCATCCTCAAGGACATCTGCGGTGCGACCGATCGCGAGACCGAGTCGGTGGTGCGCTGGATGATGGACGCGCTGGTCGACGCGGCGTTGCGGGAGGGCCGATCGCGCGCGGTCGATCCATCGGGCCCGACGCTTCGCGACCGGGCCCACCGGTTGCCCGAGCGCTCCCGCGTATAATTGCGGACGCGCGCGGGTTCGGGCGCGCCGGAGGTTGACGATGGCGCTCGAAACGACGCGGGAACCTGACCTCCACGCGGTCATCGTCGGCGCGGGGTTCGCCGGGCTCTACATGCTCCATCGTCTGCGCCAGCTCGGGCTGTCGGCGCGCGTCTTCGAGGCGGGCGCCGGCATCGGCGGCACCTGGTACTGGAATCGCTACCCGGGCGCGCGCTGCGACGTCGAGAGCATGGACTATTCGTACTCGTTCTCGGACGAGCTGCAGCAGGAGTGGAAGTGGAGCGAGCGGTACGCCTCGCAGCCGGAGATCCTGACCTACATCAATCACGTCGCCGACCGCTTCGACCTGCGGCGCGACATCCAGGTCGGAACGCGGGTGACGGCGGCGATCTTCGACGAGGCCGGCCGGCGATGGACGGTCACGACCGACCGCGGCGATCGCGTGTCGGCGCGCTTCTGCATCATGGCGACCGGTTGTCTGTCCACGGCCCAGGTGCCGAAGTTCCGCGGGCGCGAGAGCTTCCGCGGCGCCACGTATCACACGGGACGCTGGCCGCACGAGGGCGTCGACTTCAGCGGCCAGCGGGTTGGCGTGATCGGCACCGGGTCGTCGGCCATCCAGTCGATCCCGATCATCGCCGCTGAGGCCGCGCACCTGTTCGTCTTCCAGCGCACGCCGAACTTCAGCGTCCCCGCCCGCAACGCACCCCTCGACCCGGACTTCGAGCGACAGGTGAAGGCGAGCTACGCCGACTTCCGGCGCCAGGCGCGCGAGTCGCGTGTCGGCTTCGTGGTGGATCGCAGCGAGGCCTCCGCGCTGGCGGTGACACACGAGGAGCGGCGGCGCGAATACGAGAAGCGGTGGGGCCGCGGTGGACTCGGCTTCACGGCGACCTACGTGGACTTGCTACTCGACAAGGACGCGAATGACACGGCCGCCGAGTTCTGCCGCGAGAAGATCCGTGCCGCGGTTCACGACCCCGAGATAGCCGAGATCCTCCTGCCCAAGGACTATCCGGTCGGCACCAAGCGCATGTGCGTCGATACGGGCTACTACGAGACGTTCAATCGCGACAACGTCACCCTGGTCGATATCCGCCGGGCGCCGATCGAGGCGATCACACCGGACGGCCTGCGGACGCGGGAGGCCGCGTACGCGCTCGACAGTCTCGTGTTCGCCACCGGCTTCGACGCCATGACCGGCGCGCTGCTAGGCACCGACATTCGCGGGCGCGGCGGCCGTACGCTGAGCGACGCGTGGGCGGAAGGACCGCGGACGTACCTGGGGCTCACCGTGGCGGGCTTTCCCAACCTGTTCGCCATCACTGGCCCCGGCAGCCCCTCCGTGCTCAGCAACATGATCGTGTCCATCGAGCAGCACGTCGACTGGATCGCCGACTGTATCGACCGCATGCGTGCCCAGCACCACGCGACGATCGAGGCCACGGCCGCCGCGCAAGAGGCGTGGGTCGCCCACGTCAACGAAATCGGCCACGCCACGCTCTATCCGCGCGCCAATTCCTGGTACATGGGCGCCAACATTCCGGGCAAGCCGCGCGTCTTCATGCCCTACATCGGCGGAGTCGGCGCCTATCGGCAGATCTGCGACGGCGTCGCCGCCAAGGGATACGAGGGGTTCACGCTGACTCGCGGGTAGTAGGAGAGCTCCGAATGGAGTTTCACGTCACGCCGGCGCAGAGGGACCTGCAGCACCGGGCGCGGTGCCTGGCCGCCGACTTCGCCACCCGCGCAGCCCAGCACGATCGGGAGGCCAGCGACCCCGTCGAGAACTATGCTACCCTGCGTGACGCCGGCTTCTACGGGCTCAACGTCCCGGTCGAGCTCGGTGGCGCCGACGTGGGTCTGCTGGGCTGGTCGCTCGCCGCCGAAGAGCTAGCGCAGGGCTGCGCCTCGACGGCGCTGTCCTTCAACATGCACCTCTCCGTCGTCGGGCCGATGATGGAGAGCCCGCTCGTGCCGCCTGCCACCAGGGAACGACTCGCGAAGATGGTGGTCCACGAGGGCAAGCTCATCGGCGGCAATTTCTCCGAGCCTACGACTTCGGGGCTGGTCGGTACGCCGGTGCCGCTCACGCGAGCCCGGCGCGTCGACGGCGGATACCGCCTCACGGGGCGCAAGGCGTTCGCCTCGATGATTGCCGTCGCCGACCACGTGATGGTGCTGGCCCGACCCGACGACGCCACCTCGAACGCGGCGGCGATGTTCCTGCTGGTACCGCCCGACGCGCCGGGACGCAAGGTCGATCTGGTGTGGGACACGCTGGGCATGCGCGCCACCCGCAGCGACTTCATGACGCTCGAGGAGTGCTTCGTGCCAGACGAGGCGCTGCTGCTCCGGACGGAGGACGTCCTGCCGTTCCGGCGCGATGGCGCCAACTGGTTCTGGGGGTCCTACACGCCCGTGTACCTCGGCATCGGCGTCGCGGCGTATCGCGCCATCAGCGAGACCGTGAAGGGCCGAACGCCACCCGGCTTCACGCAGTCGCTCGCCTATCACCCCGACGTCCGGCGGCCACAGGGAGAGATGAGCGTCGATCTGGAGGCCGCGCGCCTCTTGACGCACTATGCCGCCTGGCTCAGCGACACCCAGGGTCCGACGCCGGCGACCTTGTCGGCGCTCTACCGGGCCAAGTACTTCGTGGGCGAGGCAGTCACCCGGGTCACGCGGACGGCCATGACCCTGGGCGGCGCCCACGCGCTGTTCAAGACCTCGCCCCTCGAGCGATTCTTTCGCGACGGAGCCGTCGCCCCCGTACAGTTCCCACCCCGCGATTTCTGCCTTTCGACGCTCGGCATGTTCGAGCTGGGCCTCGACCCCGGCGACGTGCTGCCGCCGTTGAAGAGCGACCGCCCAGACACCGGGCCCGTCGTGCGCTAGGAGGTCGCATGACGCTCGACGTACGCTTCGTTCGGGCCGTGGCGGGCGTCCGCTTCATCCTGCCGACGATTCACTTCGCTGGCTGCCGCCCGGGGTAGCGCTGACGGATCGGCACCTTCGTCGCGAACCCTTCCTCCAGCTTCGTGTCGACTGCGACACCGTTCGCGACCGCGGTCTGGTCGACGTTCCAGACCCCGCCGGTCCGGGCGACGAATGCCGCAAGCGTCTCGCCCGCGCGTAGCGGCCGGGAACGCAGGCGCGTCTCCATGATGCGCTCACGTTCGTCAGCGCGAAGCGCGCGGAAGCTCGATGCCGTTCGCGCGAAGGTCTCGCGATGGCTCTCGAAGTCCCGGATGCCGGCGACGCCGGTCACCCTGAACACGTGATGCTGGTGAGCGATCCACGTGAGGTGCATTCGCGTGTCGCCGTCCTGCGCGATCAGCTGGGCGGCCGGCAGCCCGGAGATCGTTCTTCGCGTGAGCTGGCCCACCAGCTTCGCGTCGAGACCATCCTCGCCCGCCCCCTTCACGGGGTCGTCGCCCTCGGCGGCGTGCTGGAGCGCGACGGCCGCACCGCCGTTCGGCCGCACGGCGATCGCGGCCGCGGGGCTGTTCTTCGTCTTCCATCCCGCGGGCATCTCGAGAGACAGGCCGAAGTCGGGATGCTGGAACGCGTTGCCGACGAAGAGGCCACTGGCTGGATCCGGGCCCACCACGAGGCCGTCGAGACGCGCGAGAAACGCCGGCCGGGTCGCAACGATAGGGCGGGCGATCCCGCGCGTCAGGGTCCGCGCCGCCGCCGTCGTGTCTTTGACGCGCTCCGGCGTCGCCGGGTGATTGGCGAAGAAGCTGATCCGCGACGGGTCACTGCCGGCCAGCGCCTGCTCGCGCTCCAGCGTTCTCAGCATGGACGGCAGCCCCGCGGGATCCCATCCGGCGCGCGCGGCCAGATCGATGCCGATCCGGTCAGCTTCGCGCTCCTGTTCGCGGCTGTAGGGCGCCAGGGCGACCCCCCTCGCGAGCTGACCGACGCCGCCGAGGATCCCACCAAGCGCGGGGCTCACGACGCCCACGATCGCGCTCGGCACGCCGAAGAGCAGAGCGAATGGAGTCGAAGCCTCGAGCTGCCGTACCGAATGGCGGGCCACGACGTGGCCCATCTCGTGCCCTATGACGCCGGCCAGCTCGTCCTCGCTGTTGACGAGGGCCAGGATACCCCGCGTGACGTAGACGAATCCGCCGGGAAGGGCGAACGCGTTGGGCTCGGAGTCATCGGCGACGTGGAACTCATATGACGCCTCCGGCGGCGCGGCCTGGAGGGCGAGCCGCCGCCCGATCTCGCGCACGTACCCGAGGAGCACGGGATCCTGCACGAGCCCCACGGTCTGCTCGACCTCGTTCGCCGCCTCCTGCCCGAGCTCTCGCTCCTTCTTCGCCGAGACCAGCGAGGGCCGCGACGATCCGGTTCCACAACCCACGAGAGCCGGCGCCATCAGCGCGGCCAGGAGCCCGAGGCAACACTGCCGGCGCGTCGTCACCATGCGACCGTCCCTCATTCGGCCCTGTCTCCTGGGTCAGTCGCCGAACGCTCGGTCGAGGGCTTGCGCGAGGTCGGCCATGAGATCGTCGGTATCCTCGATGCCGACGGCGTAACGAATGAGGTTGTCCTTGATGCCGATCTCGAGGCGCTCCTCGGTCGTCAGCTCGTAGAAGCTCATGATCGCCGGCTGCTCGATGAGGCTTTCCACGCCGCCGAGGGACGCGGCGATATACGGGATCGTGCACGCGTCGACCACCCGCGAGGCCGTGTCCAGATCGCCGCGCACTTCGAACGACACCACGCCACCGAACCCGCGCATCTGCTTCTTCGCGACGTCGTGGCCAGGGTGGCTCGGCAGTCCCGCGTAGTGGACCGCCGACACTCGAGGGTGCGCGGCGAGGAATTCCGCCAGCGCCTGCGCGTTGGTGTTCTGGCGTTCCATGCGGAGCGCGAACGTCTTGAGGCCGCGCACGAGCAGATAGGCGGCGAACGGATCCACGGTCGCGCCCGTCGTCGCCTGCAAGGCGCGGATGCCTCCCACGAGATCGCGCGAGCCGAGCACGGCACCCGCGAGCAGGTCGTTGTGGCCGCCGAGATACTTCGTCGCGGAATGCATGACGAGGTCCACACCCCACTCGAGCGGCCGCGCGTTGTACGGGGTGGCAAACGTGGCATCGATGATGGTCTTCACGCGATGCTTGCGCCCGATCGCCGCGAAGCGCTCGAGGTCGAGGATCCGATTGTAGGGATTGGTCGGCGACTCGCTCACGAGCACGCGGGTCGTCGGCTTGATCGCGTCTTCCAGCGCTTCGTAGTCGCCCGCGGGGACGGTGGACACCTCGACGCCGTAGCGCGGCAGCATGCCGTTGAGGAACTGACGCGTGTGCCGGTAGCTGTCGTCGGTCACGACGACGTGCGTACCGCGTGAGAGCAGCGCGAGGAGCGCGGTCGTCATGGCGCCCATGCCGCTCGAGAACAGGAGGCAGTCGCCGGCGCCCTCGAGCGCAGTGAGCTTCGACTCCGCGATGCGCTGTGTCGGGTTGCCGTACCGGCCGTAGCCGATGCGCTCCTCGATCTTGCCGTCGAAGTGGTCCTTCACTTCCTGGCTCGACGCCCACGTGTACGTCGCCGTCTGGACGATCGGCGTCGTCAGCGAGTGCGCCGGCTTCCGGCGCGGCTCGCCACCGTGCACCGACATCGTGCTCGGTCCGAGCGGTTTCTTCGGTGGCTCGAGCGGGTCGCTCATCAGGACGCCAGCAGCTTCGCTTTGTCGACGTGACGCGCGATGGCGCGGGCGACGCGCTTGGGATCCGCCGGCAGCTCGACGGGCTTGTTGCGATGCGTCGGCTTGATTCCCTCGAGCGCACCCATGTGATACGCCGCCTTCTGGTCGGCGAACTTCAGGCCGTTGGCCGTGGAGATGACGACCACGCGATCGTTCGCGCGGACGAGCTTGCGATCGACGAGCTTGCGCAGCGCGGCGAGGCCCACGCCGGTGTGGGGGCAGTTGAACATGCCGGTGCGGTCCGCGCGCGCCGCTTCGTCGGCCAGTTCCTGCTCCGTCGCCTGCTCCACCACGCCGTTGAACCTCTGCAGCGTGCGGATCGCGCGTTTCACGCTGACCGGATTGCCGATCTGGATCGCCATGGCGAGCGTCGGCTTCGCGGTCACCGGCTCGAACGTCCTGAAGTCGTCCTGGAACGAGCGGTAGAGGGGATTGGCCCGCTCGGCCTGCCCGAGGCATATCCGAGGGAGCTTGTTGATCAACCCGAGCTCGTGCATCATCACGAAGCCCTGTCCGAGCGCGTGCACGTTGCCGAGGTTGCCGCCGGGGATCACGATCCAGTCCGGCACTTCCCAGTCGAATTGCTGCACGATCTCGATGGCGACGGTTTTCTGGCCCTCGATCCGAAGACTGTTCATCGAGTTGGC
>Ga0209055_1001770_pt1 | contig 14033 bp, 8 predicted proteins | sample GraSoiAngelo_110_FD_185875 | JGI IMG/M metagenome (GOLD analysis project Ga0209055, IMG submission 185875) | Grasslands soil microbial communities from the Angelo Coastal Reserve, California, USA - 14_0903_12_30cm (SPAdes) (version 2) | ecosystem: Environmental > Terrestrial > Soil > Grasslands ... | reverse complement strand
CCACGAGCAGCGTGTCCCCGCTCGCGAGCGCTTCACCGATCACCTCCCCCGTCGCGGCGTCGCGCACCTCGGTGCCGGGCGGGACCGGGAGGTAGAGATCGGCCCCAGACTTGCCGGTCATGTTCTTGCCCTTGCCGTGCTGCCCGCGCTCTGCCTTCCACTGGGTGCGGTAGCGGTAGTCGAGGAGCGTCGCGAGGTTCGAGTCGGCGCGCACGAAGACGCTGCCGCCCGCTCCCCCATCCCCACCGTCGGGGCCGCCTTTGGGGACGAACTTTTCGCGACGAAACGAAGAAGCGCCGGCACCACCGGCGCCGCCGACAACCTGAACCACCGCCCGATCTATAAACATCAGGACGAACGCGGAACGCGGAACGCGGAACGCGGAACAGACCCGCGGTCTCCACGCGCCGTATGAATTGAAGCAATCGTGATGGCCACGAGTTGCCCCGCTTCGCGTTGCAGCTCGACGACCCGCTCGGACGTCACGAGCCCCGCCTCCTCGAGCAGTTCGAGCCAAAACGAACTCTCGTCGGCCTCTTCCTCCACGATGCCCATCTTCGCGAGGAACTCCCTGCGAGACCGAGCGCGACGGGCTGACCTGTAGTTCGCAGCAACCGAAGTGCCGGCACGAAGCAACTGATGCCCGATGACATCCACAAAGCGACCCCGTGGGAGGTCCTGCACAAGACGAAGAACACCAAGGGCGAACGCCTTGGTGCGCTCCTTGAGGTCTCGTGAGGGCAGGAGCCTGCCCTGTTGTTCCGCCTTCCGCGTTCCGCCTTCCGCGTTCATAGTTTCCTCTTCTTCACGTCCTCCCACTGCGTCCGCGCCGTCCCGCGCTGCTCGTCGTCGAGATCACCCTCGATCAGCGACAGCACCGCCTCGATTTCCTTCGGCTCCGCCCCCGTGTTCAGCGCTCCTCGCAAGTGCGAATGCAGCTGCTCGGCGGTGCCGAGCACCGCGGTCGTCGCCACCGTGCAGAGCTCGCGCCGTTTGAGATCGAGGCCCGGCCGCCCGATGACCTTGCCGTAAGCGTCCACCAGGACGAGGTCCTCGAGCGCCGGGTGCAGCGCGCGCAGGTTCACGAGCAACTTGTGATAGGCGCGCCCGTACACCTCGCGGCACACCGCCGCGCCGCGCGCCGCCCACGACTCCCAGTCGGTGTGCGCCAGGTCTTCCGCGCCATCGCCCTCGATCGGCGCCGGCCCGCCAACGCCACGCCACGCGGCGAACGCCACCAGCGCCAATGGGTAGCCCACGACGAGCATACTCTGCAGCAGCAGCTCCTCGATCCACAGCCCCGGGACGCGCGCGTCGCGCGCGGCGGCGAAGCGGGCCTTGAGCTCGGGCCCGTTGCCCCGGGCGACGGCCGCCGCCACGCGCACCAACGCCGCGGTTGGGGCGTCGAGCACCGGGCCCGTCCCAGCGGTCATAGTACCTCTCCCCGCTCCCCGCTCCCTCATCGTTTCATTGCTCCAGTCCGCCTTTTACACGCAGCTCCCCTACCGTCTCACCCCGCGTGTTCACGTTGGGTCGAGCGGTGAGCCCGGCCGGACGCGGCCGGAGACCTAGCTCCTCCAGCACGGCCGCCATGGCGAGTGCCGAAGCGACCGCGTGTCCGTCAGCGACCTTGAGCGCGATTCCGAGTCGTTCCTGCGTGAGGAGGGCACAGTACACACCCTCGGCGCCGACCTTGGCGATCACGCGCCCGGGGTGCGCCCGCATGATCTCGGTACAGGGCCGACCCTCACCGGCGATGAGATCCGGGTGGCGGAGGATGGATTCGACAACGCGGAACGCGGAAGTGGGAACGCGGAACTGCCCGGCGAGATCGTTCGCACCTCGAAGGCCTCGCTGCTGCTCCGCGTTCCGCGTTCCGCCTTCCGCGTTTGCCAGCCTCGCGTACGCCAGCGCCATGTTTCTCAGCGGAAGCCCGTAGCAGACAACTCCGCATCCATCCACAGCGGTTCGGATGTCGCCGACCCCGACCTCCGTCCAGCGGCTGACCTGCGCGAGGCAGCGCTGCTGCACGGGGTGCTCGAGCCGCGTATAGAACTCCGTGGGCCAGCCGTGGTGGCGCGCCAGCGCGAGCATACCGGCGTGTTTCCCCGAGCAGTTCGAGTAGACCGCCGTAAGCCGTAAGCCGCGCGTCTGGTAGTCTTGGGCCACCCGATCGGACAACGGTGGGTGCGGGCCGCACAGGAGATCGCGCTCCGAGCACCCGATCTTGCCGAGCAGTTCGCGCACCCGAGCCACCTGATCCGGCTCGCTCGAGTGCGACGCGCACGCCAGTGCCAGCTCCTCGCTCGTGAGGCCGAACCGCGCCGCTGCCCCGTCCTCCACGAGGGGCAGCGCCTGGAACGGCTTCGCCGCTGAACGCCAGAACGTCACGAGCTCCGGGTCGCCCGTCCGCGCCACGAGACCGCCCGTCGAATCCACGACGGCGACGTGGACCTCGTGAACCGCCTCGACCCAACTTCCGCGGAGCTGCTCAACGCGCATCTATCCCCTCCCATCCCCTACCCTTCGTAACGCGGAACGCGAAATGCGGAACGCGGAACTGAAATGGAAGGTCGCCTACGAACTGAGGCTCGCCCCGCTGTTCCGCGTTCCGACCTCCGCGTTCCGCGTTCACTTTCCCGCTCTCACGGACAGGCCGACTCCCAGCAGCACGAGAGTCCCCCCGAGCACCGCTGCCGGCGGAGGCACTTCGTGGATGGAAGGGACCAGCCACGCAATCACGCTCGCCCCCACCGGTTCCCCGAGGGCCGCAACGTTCACCGTCGTGGCGCGGAAGTGGCGCAGCGCGTAGTTCATTCCAGTGTGGCCGATCAGCATCGGTCCCGCAGCCATCGCACCGAACACCGTCCAGTCGCGTCCCGCGAACCCCACCAGCGGCATGCTGCGGGCCAGCGCGAGCAGGGCGAGCGCCGCGGCGGCCACTGCATACACGGCGGTCGCGTAGCGCCAGATCCCGACGGTTTGACGAACGCGCCGCCCAATCACGTAGTAGCCCGCGCCAGTGAGTGCGCCGAGCAGCGCGAGGACGTCTCCCCCCAGGGCGCCGGACGAGAGGCGCGCGTCGCCCAGACCGATGAGGCTCGCCCCGATCACGGCGAGTGCGATACCCCAGGCCTCGGCGCGCGTCGGATGCTCGCGCAGCCAGGCCGCCGCGATGCCCCAGGCGAAGACGGGCTTGAGCGACACGAGGACGACCGAGCTGGCAACGGTGGTGAACCGGAGCGACGCGATCCAGGACCAGAAATGCAGCGCCAGGAGTAGACCTGACAACGTCATCAGAGGGAGCATGGAGCGAGGAGCAGGGAGCAGGTGTTGCCGCGTGACACTGCTCCCCGCTCCCTGCTCCCTGCTCCCCTCGAACACCGCAAGCCCGCCGGTTACGGGGAGGACCAGCGTCAGTCTCCAAAACGCAATCGCGAGGGCCGGTGCCGCAGCGAACCGGACGATGGGTCCGGCGTAGCTGGTAGCGAGCACCGCCACGATCAGCACGAGGAGCGGAGACATGGGCGCGAAACCTCACCCCCCTCTCCCCGCTCCGCAACCGGTTGCCGTCCTCGCTCGCCGCCCCCAAATTGCGCGCTCCATGCGCCTCCGGCTCGCGTTGCGCGTCGCGACATTGCTTCCCGCCCTTACGGGCGGGGCTAAGCTCGCAGCCCAAGAACCATCGCCTTACCTCCCGCTTACACATTGGGCAACGCCCTACTTCGAGCATCTCATCGCGCGCGGCGCGATCGCCGATCCCAGCCCCTTGAGCCGCCCATTCGTGCAGGCAGACGTCGTGGCCGCACTGTCCACCGCCGATACCACACGACTCAGCGGCGCCGAGCGACGGGTGGTCCGTGCCATTCTCGCCGCACTGGGGCAGCCGCCCGCCGACGGCAAGCCGTGGGCGCGGGTAGACGGCGACGTGGCTGCGACGGGTGCGAGTCACGCGCGGCGTGATCCGCTCCGGGCGGCCGGTCCGGGACACGGGACGGCGGCCGCCGGGGTCGCGATCCAGGCCCTGCTTGGCCCCATCGCGGTGGTCACCCACCCGTACTTCGACACGCGCCTCAAGTACGATCCGGACTACGACGGCAAGAAGGACCGCGTCATCGCGGGCCGGACCGCCGAGGCGTATGTCGACGCCCGCTGGCGGTTCGGAGAGCTGTTTTTCGGATCGCTCGACCGCAACTGGGGACCGCCCGCGCTCGAGGGGCTGATCGTCAGCCCGAGCCCCTACAGCTACGATCACCTCGCGCTATCGCTCGGCACGCGACGCATCCAGCTCCAGGGAATCGTGACCGAGCTGGACGACCTGCCCGATACCTCTGGCGCGTTGAACCACCGGTTCTTCATCGCACACCGTCTGCTCTGGCGCCCGAGCAGGGCCACGACCCTCGGGTTCTGGGAAGGTGAGATCGCCGCGGGTCCCGCCCGCACGCTCGAGCCGTGGTTCGCGAACCTCCTCAACCTGGGCCTGCTGGTCGAGTACGACCGCAACGTCAAGGTCAACAGCCTGCTGGGCGTGGACTTCGAATCGCGGCTCTCCGGCGTGAAGCTGTTCGCCCAGGCGCTGCTGGACGACATCCAAGTCGATCGCCAGTCGCCGAGCGATAGCGAGCCCCCGTCCTACGGCTTCACGCTCGGTGCGGAGACGGTGGTGCACGGCGTGGTGATCACCGGCTTCTACACGCAGGTGGCGAACCTCACCTATCGCACCGGGAATCCTGCAGAGGCAGTGGAGAGCCGGCTCGTCGGTTTAGGGCGGAACTTCTCGGACTACGATCAGCTCACGCTGCGCGCCGGCCTGCTCGCGGGTCCCGGTGTGCTGCTCCAGCCCGAAGCGACGCTGCTGCGCCAGGGTGAGGGAGACTTCCGGCTTCCCTATCCGCCGGTGGCGGCGTACGGCACCACGCCCACGCTGTTCGCCGGCGTGGTCGAGCGCACCGTGCGCCTCGCAATGGGGGCAACGTGGCAGCACGGCGCCTGGGGGGTCTCCGGAAACGGCGGCGTGCACCTCATTCACAATGCGGGGCACGTGACGGGCGCGACTCGAACCAAATGGATCGGGGCCTTGACGCTGGCCTATCGCTTTCATTTGGAAGGCGTGCTGCCGTGAGCTACCGCCGGGAGCCGGGAGCCGGGAGCCGGGAGCAGGACCCACGGTGGAGGGTCCCGCTGCCTGCTCCCTGCTCCCTGCTCCCTGCTCCCAGGACGCATCACCCATGAGCATCCCCACCCCCGACCCCCGGCTCACCCGCGACCATCTCGAGCAGCTGTTCACGAAGATGGCGGCGCGGCGCGTCGTCGTCGTGGGCGATGCGATGCTCGACATCTATCTCGCGGGCGACGCGGAGCGGATCTCGCCCGAAGCCCCGGTGCCGGTGGTGACGGTGCACACGCGGCGCGCCGCGCTGGGCGGGGCGGCCAACGTAGCCGCGAACGTGTCGGCGATCGGCGCCGAGTGCCGGCTGGTCGCGGTGATCGGGGACGACGCGCGAGGCGACTCGCTGCGCACCGAGCTGGCACAGAACCGGCTCGCCGACCGCCACATCGTCGTCGCCGCCGCGCGCCCCACCACGTCGAAGACGCGCGTCACCGCCCGCGGCCAGCAGGTGGTGCGTATCGATGAAGAAGTGGAGGACCCGATCGCGCCGCGCGCCGAGAATCAGCTGCTCGGCCAGTTGGACGCGGCCATGGCGGACGCCGATGCGGTGCTCATCGAGGACTACAACAAGGGCACGCTGACGCAGGGGGTGATCGAGCGCGCGATGACCCTCGCCAAGAAGCGCGGCATCCCCGTCGTCGTGGACCCCAAGTTCAAGCATTTCTTCGCCTACCGGGGCGCCACGCTATTCAAGCCGAACCGCCGCGAGCTCGAGCAGGCGATGGGCGCGACGCTCGATCTCGCGCGGCACGACGCCCTCCCCACGTCGCTCGACAAGCTCGGCGTGGACAATCTCCTCCTCACGCTCGGCGCCGAAGGCATGGTGCTCGTCACCAAGGACCGGCAGCTCACGCGCATCCCCACGATGGCGCGCGAGGTGTTCGATGTCTCGGGCGCGGGCGATACCGTGACGGCGTGGGTGGGGACGGCGCTCGCGGCGGGGGCATCGGTGCGCGAGGCGGCACAAGTGGCGAACTACGCGGCCGGCGTGGAAGTGGGAAAGTCGGGCGTCGCCACCGTGTCACGCACGGAAGTGCTGGCAATGCACGAGGCGCACTACGATCAACTCGGGAAACTCAGAAGGGGAGGGCTGCTCTAGCGCCAGCTGAGTCCCACCCCGATCACGACTCCATCCGCCGTCTCCAGTCTCGAGCCACCGCCCAGGACCGCATGGTCGATCCGGTACGCGACCCTGCATTCGAAGGGCGCCCGCGCCAGCCGCACGATCATGCCGGCCTCGCCCCCCTGCGCGTGATCGAACGGCTCCGGCACGTTGGCGTCCGCCGCCACGGCTCGCCACAGCTCCGCATAGCCGCGCACGGCCGTGCCGATGAACGGCTTGGCGGCGCGCAGCCGGAGCTCCCAGTAGACCCACCGCTGCGTCTGCCCGTTCGTGGCGTAGGCCCGCGCGTGCGGCCCGGCTGACAGCGTCAGCCACTCCACCGGCCGGACGCCGAGCAGCACCGAGCCCTCGACGAGATCGCGCGCGGGCGCGCTGCCGGTGTCTGGATCGAGCCGGCCCTGGAGGTAGCTCAGGCCCAGCTGGACCCGCCCGAGGGACACCGTCCCCTCGGCGCCGAATGCCGCGCCGCTGAACTGGAAGGCCTCGCCGAGCTGCTCGACCCGCACGCGAGCGGTCACGACCGACGCGGCGACCGCGGGGTGGATCGTCTGGCCCGGGAGCCGGCTCGCGCCGACGGCCGCAGCCAGCAGTAGCAGCCACCCGACCCTCATGGTCCGGCCGCTTCGATCACGGCCGGATCGCCCGCGTGGACCCGGAGCCGGACATCGGCCAGACGCCGGGCGTTCTCCGCCTGCACCGCCGCCACACGGGCCCGCCACTCCTCCCGCACCGCATCGTTGGCGCGAATGTTCGCCGGCAGCGGCCGGCCAGATCGATGCAGCAGGTATCCCAGCGCGGTCGCAACTCCCACGGCGCTCGCGACCGCGACGCGGGGCCCCGACGGCGTGTCGTGGCTGCCCACCGCCACGGGCAGGGAGACGACGGCCGCCGACAGGAGCAGCCCACCGAGGAGCGCCCGCGTCGCGGGACCGCTCGCCGCACGCTCGGGGCGCAGCACGGAATCCGCGGGAGCATGCGGCCACGGGAGCGTGTCGGGACGGTTGATCTTGAGGTCGAGTGGGAGCTGCACCATGCTCGCCAGCTCACCGGTCGGCGCCCGAGACGCGACGCGCAGCAGCAGGCGGTCGACCGGCACGGGCTGCCCGGCCGCATCGCGGCCGTCCCACTGTACCTCGAGGCTGTCGCCGATCGGGCCGAAGTAGAGCGGCCGGAACGAGGTGCCGTTCTCGTACAGCAGCGTCACGTTCACCGTCTGGAACGAGCTCGCCACGAGCCGTGCCCGGAACGCTCCGTCCTGGACGGGGATCACCGTATCGCGCGGCACCACGATGGCCACTGTCTTCGTTCGCAGCCGCACGGCCTCGAACACATTGGTCACCTCGGGCGGAAACACGAGCTGGTCGGGGCGATACCGCGGATCGAGCACTACCAGGCGCCGGAACACCGCGACGGCGGAGTCCCGCCGCCCGCGAAACAGCTCGGCGGCCCCCAGATACACGAGCCCCTTAGCGCGCCGCGCGACTGGTGCGTTGGCGGCGGTCAGCTGCACGACGCCCCGGCGCAGCAGCAACGTGGCCGCATCGAATTCGAGGTTCTTGTATGCGCGCATCCCCGTCACGATGAGACTGTCCGCTGACTGGGCCGCCGCGTTGCCCGGCGTGGCGCCGAGCACGCATCCCAGGACACCCAACCACGCCAAGGGGCGCCTCACGGCTTGACCTCCTGCAGCACGATGTCGGTGAGACGCAGATCCTGGCCGGACGCCACGCGGATCGCGAGGTCAACCGGCTGGAACCCGTCTCGCACGATGCGCAGCCGATGCGCACCGGGGGAGATCGACACGCCGGCCTGGGGCGTGTTGCCGATCAGGACACCGTCCACGTAGACCTGACCCCATGGGGTCGCGTTGACGAACAGGCGGCCCGGCGCCGCGGCAGGGCGGCTGGGCGCGCGCGCTGCAGGCGCGGGCACGCGCGGCCGGGGTACGGGCCGAACGACCGGGTCGCGGCGCTCGGGCAGGACCGGTGGAGGAAGTGGGGGGAGCTGGGGCGACACCGCGCGCACCGCGCTGTCCCGGACGACGGGGGGCGCGACCGGTGTGGTCGCCGCGTCGTTTGTTGTCGCACCGGAGCTCAGCACCCAGGCGGTGGCCACCGCGCCGCCCACCACCACCAGGCCGAGCACACCCATGGGCACCCAGCGCCGGCGTGGCACGGGGAGCGATGGCTCATCAGGAAGCTCGTCCAGGTCGTCGTCCAGCCCCGCGAGCGGCGAGCCGACGATGTCGTACTCCGCGGGCGCCCCCCCCTCCAACGCGGCGACGAATTCTCCGACACTCGCGAACCGGTCGCCCGGCACCGGGCTCATCGCCCGCTCGAGCGCCCGCGTTACGCGGGGTGGCACGCCGTTGCCAGTCTCGCGAGCCAGCTTGCCCGAGAGACACGCCTGCATCAGCGCCGCGAGCGCGTATTGGTCGGCTTCCGGCCCCGCCAGCCCCTCGGCGATCTGCTCCGGCGCGCGGTAGGCAAGCTTGCGCGTCATGTCGGTGTCGGCGGCGAAAGCGCCGAGCTGCTCCAGGACCCACGGTACCCAGAAGTCGGTCACCCGAGCGTCGCCCGCGGCGTCGATCAGCACGTTGGCGGGCGTCAAGCCCGCATGGACGACGCCGAGGCGGTGCGCGGCATCGAGGGCGTTCGCGACCTGCCCGACGATCCGCAGGCACATGGAAGGAGCCATGGGCTGGCTGGAGCGCAGCAACTCCGCGAGGGACCGCCCCTCGACGTACTCCATGGAGCACCAGAAGAAGCGGTCGGTGGCGCCGGCGCTGTACCACGGTACGACGTGAGGGTGGTCGAGCGCCGCCACGAGGGCCGCGGCCCGATGGAACGCCTCCTCGACCTCCGCCCCGGCTCCCGGAGTGCGCGGCATCAGTTTCAGCGCGACCGGCTGATCGAACTCCAGGTCCCGGGCAAGCCACACGAGGGACGTGGGCCCGCGCCGGTTTAGGGTCTCGAGCTCGAACAGCCCGCGCAGGTCATCCCGCGCCGCGTCCACCGCATCTCGCCCCGAGGAGGGCTTCTCGACGGAGGTCATGGCAGCAGGGTGATGTTGAAGGCGCGGCTCGTCGCGCCGCCCGGACCGGTCGCGCTCACGACGAGCTTGTAGCCTCCACCAACCTGGTCGATGCTCAAGTCGCTGAATGTAGCCACCCCGTTCACGGCGGCAACGACGAGGGTACCGTGCAGGTTGGCGTTCTGGAACAGGCTACCATCAGTGCCAATGGCGATTGTGACGTCCCCCGCAAAGTCAGTCGCAATGTTGCCGAAGGCATCCGTCGCAGTCACCTGGACCGGCGGCGTGATGATCGCACCGACCTGTGTGTTGCTCGGCTGCACCGTGAAGACCAACTGCGAGGCGGCACCCGACACCACCGTGTGGGCTTCACCGGCCGACGTACTGCCGCTGAAGTTGCCGTCGCCTGCGTAGCTGGCGGTGAGCGTCTCGGCCCCCGCCGTAGTCGAGGTGAGGGTACAGCTTCCCTGCGCTACGCTCGCGAAGCAGCTGGCCGTGCCATCGCTCACGGTGACGTTGCCGGTCGGCGTGCCACCGCTCGAGGTCACCGTAAAGCTCACCGTGAATCCGACGCCCGCTACTGAGGGATCCGGTGCATCGCCGGTGATGGTCGTCGTGGTGGCGGCCGCGTTCACGGTGTGCGGCGTTCCGGCGGACGTGCTGCTCGCGAAGCTCGGATCGCCAGGGTAGCTGGCGACGAGCGTCTTGGTGCCCGCAGTCGCCGGTGTCAGCGTGCAGGTGCCCGCCGCCACGGTTCCGCTGCAGGTGTCGGTTCCATCACTCACGGTAACCGTCCCGGTCGGCGTGCCCCCGGCCGACGTCACCGTGAAGTTGACGGTCACGCTCTGTCCCACCACCGAGGGATCGGGCGTATGACCGGTGATCGTGGTCGTGGTGCCGGCCGCGCCTACCGTTTGACTCACAGGGGCCGACGTGCTACCCGCGAAGTTCCCGTCCCCGGCATAGCTCGCCGTCATCGTCCGTCCGCCGATCGAGCTGAACGCGATGCTGCAGTTGCCGAGCGCCACGCTCGCGCTGCAGTTCTGGGTCCCGTCACTCACCGTCACCGTCCCCGTAGGCGTCCCGCTCCCCGGCGCGGTGGCCGCCACGGTGAACGTGAAGCTCACCGCTTGGCCCACGGCAGACGGATTCGGCGTGTGGTCGGTGATCGTGGTCGTCGTGCTGGCGGCCGTCACCGTCTGCGTCACGCCGGCCGAGGTGCTGCCGCCGAAGTTGGCATCGCCAGCGTAGGTCGCCGTGAGGGTCTTTGTCCCCGCGGTGCTCGGCGTCAGGTTGCAGCCCCCTGCGGCGACGGTCCCGGTACACGTGTCGGTGCCGTCACTCACCGTGACGTTCCCGGTTGGCGTACCGCCCGTGGACGTCACCGTAAACGTCACCGCCACAGCTTGCCCGACGACGGACGGATCCGGCGTGTGGCCGGTGATGGTCGACGTGGTGGCGGCTGCCGTCACCGTATGCGTCACGCCCGCTGAGCTGCTCCCGGCGAAGTTGGCGTCACCGGCGTACGTGGCGGTGAGGGTCGTCGTGCCTGCCGACGTCGGCGTCAAGCTGCACGTCCCCGCGGCGACGGTCCCGGTGCACGTGTCGCTGCCGTCGCTCACGGTGACGTTCCCGGTCGGCGTGCCGCCGGTGGAGGTCACCGTAAACGTCACCGCGATCGGCTGAGCCACGACCGACGGGTTCGGTGTGTGGCCCGTGATCGTCGTCGTGGTGGCAGCCGCTGTCACCGTGTGGGTCACGCCGGGCGAGGTGCTCGCGGCAAAGTTGACGTCGCCGGCATAGGTGGCCGTGAGGGTCTTCGTGCCTGCCGAGGTCGGCGTCAAGGTACAACTCCCCGCCGCTACGCTCCCGCTGCAACTCTCCGTTCCGTCGCTCACCGTGACGTTACCGGTCGGCGTGCCGCCGCCCGACGTCACCGTGAACGCCACCGCGATCCCCTGACCCGTCACCGACGGATTGGGCGTGTGAGTCGTGATCGCCGTCGTCGTGCTCGCCGCGCCCACGGTGTGGCTCACCGCGGTCGACGTGCTCGTCGCGAAGTTCCCGTCTCCCGGATAGGTGGCCGTCACGTTGCGCGCGCCGGCCGAGCTGAACGCGATGCTGCAGCTCCCCGCCGCGACGCTCGCGCTGCAGCTCTGCGTCCCGTCACTCACCGTGACCGTCCCCGTCGGCGTGCCGCTGCCCGGGGCGCTAGCCGATACGGTGAAGCTGAAGCTCACCGCCTGGCCCACGGCGGACGCGTTGGGCGTCTGACCGGTGATCGCAGTCGTCGTGGCCGCGGCGTTCACCGTGTGGGATACGCCGACGGACGTGCTGCCGGCGAAGTTCGCGTCACCGCTGTAGGTCGCTGTGAGCGTCTTGTTCCCGGCCGTGGTCGACGTCAGGGTGCAGGTCCCGGCCGCCACGGTCCCGGTGCAGGTCGCCGCCCCGTCGGTCACCGTGACGCTGCCGGTCGGGGTGCCACCGCCCGACGTCACCGTGAACGCCACCGCGATCCCTTGACCGACCACCGACGGATTGGGCGTGTGAGTCGTGATCGCTGTCGTCGTGCTGGCCGCGCCCACGGTGTGGCTCACGGCCGTCGACGTGCTGGTCGCAAAGTTCCCGTCTCCCGGATAGGTGGCCGTCACGTTGCGCGCACCGGCCGAGCCGAACGCGATACTGCAGCTCCCCGTCGCCACGCTCGCGCCGCAGCTCTGCGTCCCGTCACTCACCGTGACCGTCCCCGTCGGCGTGCCGCTGCCCGGGGCGTTCGCCACGACGGTGAACGTGAAGCTCACGGCTTGACCGACGGCGGAGGGATCCGGGGTGTGGCCCGTAATCGTGCTCGTGGTGCCGGCCGGGTTTACCGTGTGGGGCGTGCCCGGCGACGAGGTGCTCCCGGCGAAGTTTGTGCTGCCCGCGTAGCTGGCCGTGAGGGTCTTGGCACCCGCCGTCGTCGGCATCAGAGTGCACGTCCCCGCTGCCACCGTGCCCGTGCAAGTCGCCGCTCCGTCACTCACGGTGACGTCGCCGGTCGGCGTCCCGCCGCTCGAGGTCACCGTGAACGCCACCGCGATCCCCTGGCCCGTGACCGACGGATTCGGCGTGTGAGTCGTGACCGCCGTCGTCGTGCTGGCCGCGCCCACGGTCTGGCTGACCGTCGTCGACGTGCTGGTAGCGAAGTTCCCGTCTCCCGGATAGGTGGCTGTCACGTTGCGCGCGCCGGCCGAGCTGAACGCGATGCTGCAGCTCCCCGTCGCCACGCTCGCGCTGCAGCTCTGGGTGCCGTCGCCCACCGTCACCGTCCCCGTGGGTGTCCCGCTCCCCGGGGCGCTAGCCGATACGGTGAAGCTGAAGCTCACCGCCTGGCCCACGGCGGACGGGTTGGGCGTCTGGCCGGTGATCGCAGTCGTCGTGCCGGCGGCGTTCACCGTGTGCCCTACGCCGGCTGAAGCGCTGCCCGCGAAGTTCGCGTCGCCGCCGTACGTCGCCGTGAGCGTCTTGCTCCCGGCCGTGGTCGGCGTCAGGGTGCAAGTCCCGGCCGCCACGGTCCCGGTGCAGGTCGCCGCCCCGTCGGTCACCGTGACGCTGCCGGTCGGGGTTCCGCCGCTCGAGGTCACGGTGAATGCCACCGCGATCCCCTGGCCCGTCACCGACGGATTCGGCGTGTGGGTCGTGATCGCCGTCGTCGTGCTCGCCGCACCCACGGTCTGGCTGACCGTCGTCGACGTGCTGGTGGCGAAGTTCCCGTCTCCCGGGTAGCTCGCCGTCGCGCTATGCCCACCGGCCGAGCTGAACGCGATACTGCAGCTCCCCGTCGCCACGCTCGCGCTGCAGCTTTGGGTGCCGTTACTCACCGTGACGTTGCCGGTCGGCGTGCCGCTCCCGGGGGCGTTCGGGACCACTGTGAACGTGAAGCTCACCGCCTGCCCGACGGCAGACGGATCCGGGGTGTGGCCCGTGATCGTGGTCGTGGTGCCGGCCGCGTTCACCGTGTGGGATGCCCCGGCGGACGTGCTGCCCGCGAAGTTCGCGTCGCCGCCGTACGTGGCCGTGAGCGTCTTACTCCCTGAGGAGGTCGGCGTCAGGGTGCAGGTCCCCGCCGCCACCGAGCCACTGCAGTTCTCCGTCCCATCACTCACCGTGACGGTGCCGGTCGGCGTGCCACCGCCCGAGGTCACGGTGAACGCCACCGCGATCCCTTGACCGACCACCGACGGATTGGGCGTGTGAGTCGTGACCGCCGTCGTCGTGCTGGCCGCGCCCACCGTCTGGCTTACCGCGGTCGACGTGCTAGTAGCGAAGTTGCCGTCTCCCGGATAGCTCGCCGTCACGCCGTGCCCACCGGCCGAGCTGAACGCGATGCTGCAGGTTCCCGCTGCCACGCTCGCGCTGCAGCTCTGGGTTCCGTCGCTCACCGAGACGTTGCCGGTCGGCGTGCCGCTGCCCGGGGTGTTCGCCACAACGGTGAACGTGAAGCTCACCGCTTGCCCGACGGCCGAGGGATTCGGGGTGTGAGCGGTGATCGTGGTCGTGGTGCCGGCCGCGTTCACCGTGTGGGACGCCCCGGCGGACGTGCTGCCCGCGAAGTTCGCGTCGCCGCCGTACGTCGCCGTGAGCGTCTTGCTCCCGGCCGTGGTCGGCGTCAGGGTGCAAGTCCCGGCCGCCACGGTCCCGGTGCAGGTCGCCGCCCCGTCGGTCACC
>Ga0209055_1001768_pt1 | contig 14038 bp, 14 predicted proteins | sample GraSoiAngelo_110_FD_185875 | JGI IMG/M metagenome (GOLD analysis project Ga0209055, IMG submission 185875) | Grasslands soil microbial communities from the Angelo Coastal Reserve, California, USA - 14_0903_12_30cm (SPAdes) (version 2) | ecosystem: Environmental > Terrestrial > Soil > Grasslands ... | reverse complement strand
TGATCATCACTAGGTCAGCTTGCGGGGTAGGTCGCCCCACTCGACTCCTGTTAATAGGCGACTCCGAGTATTAATACGCTCGGATGACGTTCGAGTCAACTCTCCGAGGGCTGAATGGACCATGCTATCGGGAGACCCTGCATGAGCTGTTGAGCGTGTTGAGATGCTCTGATTCGAAGCTCGTCTGCGACAGTCTGAAAGACCGGTGCAATGTAGTCCTCAATCTGGCCATGGTCAGATAATCGCGCAATAATCGGGTCTACAGGAACCGAGCCTAGGAACGGTACGTTGAGCTGCTTTGCTAGTTTCTCGCCTTGCGGTTCTCCAAAGACGTTGATAGCCTTACCACAGTGGGGGCAGGTTAGAAAGCTCATGTTCTCTATCAAGCCTAGCAGTTCGGCGTTCATCTTCTTCGCCATGTTGACGGCCTTGGTAACGATGAGGGAGGCTAGTTCTTGGGGGGAGGATACAACGATGACTCCGTCTAGTGGCAAGGACTGGAGGACTGTTAGCGGGGCGTCGCTAGTCCCGGGAGGAAGGTCAACGAGAAGATAGTGTAGGGATCCCCATTCAACGTCCCAGTAGAGTTGTCGAATGACACTGTTTACGATTGGGCCTCTCCAAATGACAGGCATCTCCGGATCATCAAGAACGAGGTTGATTGACATCACTTTGATTCCGGTCCTGGTTACTACAGGGGTTATGCGGCCAGAGGGAGTTTTGGAAGGCCGGTCTTTGAGCCCGAACACTTTGGCTATGCTAGGCCCTGTCAAATCAGCGTCTAGGATGCCCACTTCGTATCCTAGCCTTCGGAGCTGGACGGCCAGCATGCTGGTGACGAAGGATTTTCCGACTCCACCCTTGCCCGATGCGATCGCGATTATGTTTCTCAATTCGCGTTTTCCCAGCCTATCGATGCCCGGGCCGGGACTATTTCCCTGCGCTGGCTGGGTCTGAGTTGTCCTGTTCTGGAGGCGAGTTCTGAGTTCGTTCAGCTCTGTCTTGGACATTGCCGTCGTCTCTACGGTAACGGATTTTACCTCGTTCGATTTCTTCAGGGCTTTCTCGACATCCGTCTGGAGAGTCTTTGCGAGAGGACAGTGTGCGACTGTGAGTGCAATTGTGACTTTGACATGGCTACCGTCTATCGACACGTCTCGGACCATGTTGAGATCGACTATGCTGATCCCGATCTCCGGGTCAAGAACTCCGCGGAGACTATTAACAACTGAATTCTTGTCGATCAAGTGTTACATGATCCGGGGAGACTTTCTCTGGACTAGAACGGGGCGAGAAGGTATTTACACTCTCTTTCCATAGACCTACACGATCCTTGAGACAGTTTGGTCTACGATATGATCTCATGCAAGATTGGGATTCTTCTCCTTGAGGGTTTCTGAGGCTTCAACTTGAACGAGTGTATGAGTCGATTCGGTCTTGGGTCGTAATCGGGAAAAATGTCTGTTAGCGAGAAGACGAGAAAGGCCCTGAAAGAGTTTGGCCTGACAGAGTACGAGGTCAAGGTATACGTTTCGCTAGTCGAATTGGGCACTCAGACTGCTAGCGAGCTGAGCCGTACCGCTTCGATCCCTTACTCTAAGATCTATGAAATTCTGGGGAATCTTGAGAGGAAGGGATGGGTCGAGACAGAGCAGGGTAGGCCGAGCAAGTACTATCCGAAGGCTCCCTCGACCGCTCTCGAATCGTCAAGAGCTCGGTTGGAGACGACGCTGAAATCGAGCCAGGCGGACGCGATGGAAGAGCTTCAACCGCTCTACGAGAAGAAGGGTGTCCGGGAGAAACCGGACATCTGGATAGTTAGAGGCCAGAACAATATCTTGGACAAGATTAGAGAGACTCTTGGACGAACGAGGAGGGAGCTTTTCGTGGCGATGCCGGTCGTGCCCGACCCGATCGTGTCGATCGCACTACCTATACTCGGGTTGATGAAGGACAAGGGGATCAAGGTGTCGGTGATGGTCCCCCAGTCCACGAGCCGGGAGACTCTCCGAAAATTGAAGACGCTCGTTCAGGTCCGTACCAGAGAGCAGATGTTTGGTGGGGGAATAATCTCGGATGATGATCAGATAATAATTCTTCTAGGGGAGGATCCGCTGAAGGGGCTGACGCTGGCCATCTCCTCGGATCATATCGGACTGGTCAGGTTTGGGAAGAGCTACTTCGAGTATCTCTGGGAGAGCTCAAAACCACTCACCTAACAGAAGTTCTGTCCAAGGATTTTCACTTTATCACAATCTCAAGCAACAGTTAGAATCATTCGCGGAAAAACCAGTCTCGTGCCGCGAGAAAAAAATTTTGCGGCCCCCTTTTTCCGAGAGGGGTCTCGCCAGTTGAAGCTGTTCTGGGTGATTCTTGCATCCTGGCGCGCAGAATGGAAAGGTCGACTGTTTTTCCAGAGTGGAAATCAAGCGTACGGCTCTTCATGAAAATCTCGGGATCTAGAATCGCTTATCCCGATTTCGGATCCAGGCTTGTTCTGCCCCTGCCGGGTTTGATGAAGAACATTCTGCGGCTTTTTCGGTTTCGAAGAGCGTGTGAGGGCTGGATTACCTCTTTGTTAATTCCCTCGCAGAGTCGAGTCTTGTGTCGCGGGGAGCAACTACTTTTGACATTTTTTTGGCGAGGGGTCTCGCCAGTTGAAACTGAACTGGGCGAGTCTTGCGAATTAGGGCGCAGAATCAGCCGGTCGGCTGTTTTTGATGACGTGTAGCTCAGCGTGCAGGTCAACGTGCAAACTGCGTGATCTCAAATCGCCTGCCCAGATTATTGATCAGGGCTTGTTCTGCGCTTGTCAGGACTGAGAAAGAACAGTTCTTGGGATTCATTATCTTCTGCCCCACGCTGTTCCAATTCTACACGCAGGGGACCTTCCTTTATCGTCGCTGGGTCCTGGGAAAGAGAAAGTGGCGATGTGGGCCGCAAGGTAGTCTTTATTCGCCCACGGTCTTGTTGTAGTCCGGGCCTCACTGATCTGCGGGGGTACCAGAGCCAGGTCTAATGGGCAGAAGGCGGATAACAGGACCGCCTGCCTTGGGCTTAGGACCCTGTGGCGAAGGCCTTCGTGGGTTCGAATCCCACCCCCCGCACCACACTATAACTATTAGTTGCACGCAGCCATCAAACGCGTTTTAATGCAAATTATTGCTAACGACATCCACCCATTACGAGCGAAGATTGGAGCTCGCCCTGACCGGCTTGAACCAAGACCAACTAGTCCCAATGAGAAACAAAGAAACCATTCTATCCTATGTCAAGTTCAGGATGCTGAAGGATTGAGTATCACAAGACAAGTGCGTTATCTCTTTACGCTCAGAAAACTGTCGAAGCTTCTCAGCGGTCAGAATTTTTCGGACTGCGACCAAGACAGATCTAGTTAATGCCGTATCAAGAAAAAGAAGACACTGCGTATGAGACGAAGAAGACCGAGAAAGGGTGCATCAAACAGTTTTACAGATGGCTGAAGGCTGATGGCGAGGAATACTCGCCCGAAGTCAAATGGATAAGGTGCAAGAGATCGAGAAAGCACTCAGGGCTGCCTGGTACTCTACTTTTCTGATTTCCGACATGCCTGTAACGGCTTAGAAGCACGAATTGGGCAGGGTTTGGAGAGGATTCAGCATACGATTCTTGGCGCTAGCAGTCGTACCCGCCGTTCGGATACGTTGTCGCGCAGCCAACGACGCTCGCCGGCGATAGCGTAGAGGTGCTCATGCCTAGAACTGCACTGCCCACTTCGTAGAGCGTTGATGCGTACCCTCCTATGCCGGGCAAAACTGCTGTCGTCCATCCCGCATTCGAAGCGGTGCAGGGCGTGATTGTTGTCCCCGGAAGAGTATATCCCGCCGCACAGCTAAGAATTAGCTGAGTACCGGCAGACTGCGGAGTCGCGAAGCCTATCCAGCTTATACCCCTGTACAAGTTGACTTTCAACCTCTGGCTCAGACCCACGGGATTAGTTCCACTGCCTCCTGGGTTGCCGATACCCTGTGCCCAGTGAGGACAGTTGGCAGATGGAGTCGGAGAGTGACAACTGTTAACAGTTAACACCTTCGAAAAGTCAGCACTGCCTGAACCGATGTCACCAGACCAGACGTAGTTTGCTAGTGCGCCGCTGCTTCGGAAGTAGTCGGTGCTCGAACCTGCAATTCCACAAGTGGTGCCGGTTCCTGTTAGAGTACAGCCAGTCCTGGTCAAGGTGAAATCACCTAGACCGAAGGCCGGAGCCTGAGTATTGTCGATGCTGCAGCCTCCGCCAAGAGTGCCCACAGCAGGATGACCAGTACCGCCAATACTCTCACAAGTGTATGGACCCGACCCTATCAGGAAATTGTTCGCGACAGGGTCGAAGGTAGGGCTGTCAGCACGCACACCGTTGACAGTGGCAATGTTAGGCGAACCGAAAATCCCGACACAGACATCCTCCGGAGCTCCAACGATGCTTGTGCCTGCAATGTCCTTGCCAGTCACTCCACTGTTCCAAGTGCTCGCACCACACGCTGACCATATGTGGCCCGGCATGATAGTGATTGACCCTAGATAGTAGTCTGTGAACGGGCCTCTGGACCTGAGATTAATGTCGAGAGTGTACTCGTCGAGCACGTTGATATGAGCAATGTTAAGGAGTGGGATCTGAGCGCTGTTGAAGAGAAACGGGAAACGGGTCGTTTGGAGGGAGCCTGTAGCGTTAAGGTCGATCAGGCTGTACTTGACATCCCATGCAGTAACTGGGCCGCCGTCGTGCCAGTGGTTGGCCCGGTTCAACGTGAGACGAAGATCAGCTGTCGTATTCGCAAAGTATGTCGAGTTTCCATAGCCCAGAGTGGTGGCGGTGCAGGCGAGACCGCCAGGGTAGCAGAGATAGCTGTGGCTGGTGGTCATCCAGTCAACGAGTTGCAACGCCTGAGAGCATGTCATTACTCCGGGTGTCGCGGCGATGGAACAGAGTGGATTAGGTTTGAAGAGACCGTCGTATATGCTACTCAAGGTGTAGAAGTCCCAGAGTGTGGTTGCTTGGAATGGGTTGAGGCTGTCAACAGTCGTCAAGAAACTCTGGCGTAGCGTCCCGGCCAAGGCCGGACTGGCACTGTATGCGTTGAGCCAGTTGAAATAGTTCGGGAGACCTGAAAATCCAAACCCGACGGCCGTGCTGAATCCTGGCGTTGTTCCTCCCTGAGACCAGTTGCTCAGACGAGCGTAGCGGTCGTTCCCGTCCCAGACAGGGATGGTGAAGGCGTTTCTTCCGAAGAGGTCCACTGCTTGGTAGCCGGCGCTGATCGACGACAGCTGACTGGTTCCAGGACAGTCGGCGAACGGTGGAGTAGACTGGCCTAGAACAGGATCTCCGGCAGCCGCCAGACAAGGAGCGTTCTCCATCTGGCTACTTAGCGAATCATATTCAGGAGAACAGATGTACATGTAGTCGCTTGCGGCAGTCGTGTACGTTGGGCTCGTACAAGGAGAGCCAGGGACCTTGCTTGAACAATCCGGACTCACACACGTATAATCCGTCTTAGTAGCGAAGAGACTGTTGTATTCGAAATAGGTCGTGCTGTCGAATGGGAAGACTTGGCCGAATCCGAATGTTCCGAGTCCCCAGCAGTTGTCAGGAGTGCCGTTAGCGCTGGTATTGAATGCACACCATTGCGAGGTCACTCCTTCGACTTCTTGGACGAACGAGCAGGGCCCGCCACCACAGGAAGCGTTACCCGTCCCGGTGTTTGAATTGTCGCACGAGACTGGTTGTCCTGCCAATGTGGTCCAGCCGGCTCCACCAGTCCATGCTGGTGAAAACAAGGCACAGATCTCTTGTGATAGGCCTTCACCCAGGCTCTTGCGAGGCTCGGTTGTGCGGACGGGGAAACAGAGGTTCGCCGTTGCGATAGGAGCTTGGCCATTACAGCCGAGCTGGTTGATAGCGTAGACGGCTGCTGGCCAGCCACCGATTGGAGGAATAAGTTCGCAACTGCCATTCAGGGTAACATTGATTCCAAGCTGCGTCTTGAAAGCTGCTACGAAATGTTGGGCAGCGGCGCAGAAGTCAGGGCTTCCGATCGCGACTTGCCCTGCGTACTGAGTAGTTCCCGTGACTGTTCCTGTAGGACATGTGGTTGAATACGCGCAGCTGTATGCTGTGCCGCCAGGAGCTCCAACGATGCAGTTTGTGGAACTTGTTTCTGGGAACAGCGCGTCCCAACTGCAAGGGTTTGGATTGACCAGCCCCCCGTTGGAGCATGAAGAGACTGAGCAGAGAGGCACGGGATCATCGTTCGGAACACAAGAGATGCCCAGGCATGCAGGGTTGCCCGCAACAAATGCTACTTTGTTAATCAGATGTGCGATTCCCTGACGTAGCTGGACCCCTGCCGGGTTGTTGCCGTACTGCATCGGTATTCCTAACAACACATTGGCGAGGTTGAATTGGATCTCAAAGTATCCCTGATCGGCGACCGGAGCAGTGCACAAAACAGCACTATTGCCTGGACAGTTTACTGTGCTTGCTCCTTGCTGGGTTGCGGTTAGTGGCCAGTCTTCGCTGTCGACCTGGTTTGTCAACAGCCAATTGACCTGGGTAATGCTAGCGCCGTCACCCTGGCTGATAGACAGGGTCTGCTCTTGCGCACCAGCAGGATACCAAGAGCTGTAGCTAGCTTCTTGTTGAGCCCTCACAACAGGAATACTCGGTAGATGAAGGTTGGTCGACAGGACGCTTGGAAGACTGACTAGTGAGAACGCGATTGCAAAGGTGAGCAGAAGCCTGACAGTAGACATACTGCTCGAACCTACCAGCTCGCCTGACATGTTAACCTTATCGGTTCGCCGTACACGATAGCACAACTCAACAATGGAACACTTCCGGTATACTTCAGCTATCTGCGGCACGCTCGCCCTATAGCTGTTCTTTGCTCCATAGAATGCGCGAAGCAAGTCTGCGGAGCTACTTTCGGTACACTGACTGTCTCCAAAGAGGAGAAAGAGCCAGTGTTCGACACGTGAGAAGGCTGAGTTCCAACTGCCAGCAAATGTCTCTGGGCCAGATCATCGCATCCACATATGGCTATCGAATGCATCATTTTCTGAAGTGAAACTTCGTGCACATCTGACTCGCTGGGAGGAGATAAGCTATTATGAATCTAGGGGTCGAGTATGACTCTTGATGAGAGCGGGGAATCGGCCGATTCTCATCCTTTCAGTTCTCGTCTCAGCTGCCTTCTTGTCCTCAACCATCTACGCACCATCCGTCCACGGGGACACCCCCGACTTTACCGTTTCTCCGTATGATTCCTCGGTGACTTTCCAGCAAGGATGGATCGTGCTTCTCACCATCTTCTTGACCAGCGTCAACGGTTTTTCGGGGACCGTCGCGATGACCGACATAGCTCCACCAGGGTTTACTGTCTCCTTCAATCCGTCCCCAAGCGTGACCGTAACACCGGGAGGATATGACTCTGTTACGATGCAGATAACTTCAACTGTTTCTGGATCTTACAATATCACCGTGATCGGAACTAGCGGCTCTCTAACACATTCTGCCCAGATCGCCATCACGGTCACGCCACCCCCTCCAAACTTTTCAGTATCCGTTCGTCCCTCTTCCATCACCATTCTAGCAGGTCAATCTAGCAACGCAACTCTCACAATCACTAGTCTCTACGGATATTCCGGGAACGTCTCGCTGTCCATAACCGCGCATCCCCTCGTATTCCCGTGGCCTGCCTACAACGTAACGGCTTCACTAGACTCCACCAACCTCTCCATTTCTCCGGGGCACGAGGCAACAACCACGGTAAGAATCGTGACGGGTTCGATTACGCCGATGGGCCGATACAGCGTCTGGATCACAGGCATGGCCACTGGAGTAGTTCAAGTGCACCAGGCACTCGTGGAATTATCAGTCGGACCCTACTATGCCCTAACTCCTAGCCTCACCTCCATTGCCATTCCTGCGGGCTCTGACGCATCTTCTCAAATCCTATTGACGAGCCGCGCTAACTTCTCAATAACAGCAAACTTCCAAGTCAGTTACGTGCACATCCTACCCTATCCCTACTGCAACCCGCCATGCACCGATCTTCCTGTCATCTCGCTCACACCCAATACGGTCGAACTGCCCGTCTTCGGTACCAACACTACCACACTCACGGTCTCCACAACATCTACCACTTCTCGGGGAAGCTACACTATACAAGTCGTTGGCGAAGGGTGTGTATGTTTTCCACGCGACTTTATGATCACTTTCAATGTCACGGACTTTTCAATCGGAAAGACCCCAACTTCAATCCAACTGTCAAGAGGATCCTTGACAAGCGTGAACATCACGGCTTCAGGCGTCTTCGGATTCACAGGGACCATCAGCCTCACAGCAACCATCATCCCAGTCCTGAAACGTGCACCGGCACTTTCCAGCTTGGAAACTATCGAATTATCGGCCGCTGAACCAACTGGAGTAGTAAGCCTAACTGTCTCAACGCAACACTCGACAAGAGTCGGAACCTACATGATATTGATCATCGCGTCTTCCGCGAACATCTCACGCACACTTTTCATATCTCTCTCGGTCACAAAGTAGTAACATTAGACTCCGTTCGGAAGCAGACGTCGTTTTCACTGCTAAGGAATGAAAAGAGAGAAGATGGGGGTAGTACGGAGGATGCGACGGGTGCAGTGACGTCTCTCTGCCCATTTCCGCCGATCACCGTGCTGTGTAGAAGTATTCTGCAGAGTACTGGACGAGAGCTAATTGGCCCATCGATGTACCAAGGGTGCTGGGTGCCAAACCTCCCACGGCGTTGACGTGCTGTATGTACCTCGTCTGCTGGAAGATTCCTGGTCCGTGTGTTATCTTGGCCTGAAGTAGCACCCCACGGAATTGTAGCTTGGTCGACAGTCGCAGACGCGAGACGTTGCCCCTCGACCTTGCTACCACTGTTACTCTCCTAGGTTGGTCTCGCCGCGGTCACTTCGAGCGGTGGCGATTTGTATGTACAGTATAGTGCTCACCCCCCGCACCATACGGTTCTAGCCTGTAAAGTGTGAAGGAGTTTTTTTTGATTTTGATATGCCCTGAGGGGTCGAGAAAAAGATAACAGAAAAAATAGTTAAGAAGAAAGCGAAAGATAACATCTAGGGTTGAGATATCAAGGGTTCTTCGCAGGGCAGCTCTCGCACAAGGAAGAGGAGGAGGCGAAGGAGCACGATGCCTAGCTTTGGCTGTTAACGTCTTTTCTGGTCGTGTCCTAGCTAGTTGGGGCTACTGGTAACGTTGATCGTCAGCCTTGAACGGCTGAGGTCCGAAGTGCTAGAGCCCCGGACTGTGAACGTTGCCGTGAACGTTCCCGGCTGGTCATAATCGTGGCTCGCTGAACATACGCCAGCGCTGCCCGCAAGCGTCATGGACTCGCCGTCGCCAAACCTGAACAGGCACGTGAACGGCGCTGTTCCACCAGTGTACGTGGCCATAAAGGTCAGGACCTGGTCCGAAGCTGCTGTCGACGAGCTTGTGAAGCTGTTGATTGAGAGTGGTGGACTGGAGAATGTGTAGCTGAACGAGAAGCCTGGGTAGACGCCCCTCGCGCGGGGAGCCTCGAGCAGTATGCTGCTGCCCTGAACAATCCGCACGTTTCTTACGGTACCGAAGTGGTCGAACGAGGTGGGGTCCCTGAACAGGATAGTGTTCTGGCCGCTAACCAGCAGGCTGGTGATGTCGAACGGTCCAAAGTTGACCGCTCTATTCTGGTAGGGTTGGTAGTCACCAGTTCCGATGAGATGGTTTAAGCCCGCAGGGATGTCTGCGACCAGATGGCCATTGACTAGGACATGTAGCTGGCCGACGCCGCTGTCAAAGTCGTCCAGATCGGAGCCATTGAATGTCAGCATAGCAGATCCGCTGTGTGGAGACCTCACATTTAGGGTGAAGCCACCGGAGCTCTTAGCATGGCTTGAATCACCAACGTACGATCCAGTTATCACATGTTTACCAGCAACAGTCGGGGTGTAGGCCACGGAGCAGGTCGCCTGGTTCGGAGCATTCCCCGCGACGAGCGTACATGTCGCGGATGACGGATTGAACGTTCCAGTAGAGTTCGTGGTGAAAGTTACCGTACCAGACGGAACAGTAGGACTCGTCGAATTGTCGATCACTCTCGCAGTGCAGTTCGTGGACGTGTTGACCGGGGCTGAGCCAGGGTTGCAAGTTACAACGATCTTCGTAGAGTGGAGCGGGGGAGGAGCCGCGGAGGAAACAGCCACGTTGAAGCTACCCGTGCTGGCTAGGTGAGTTGAGTCGCCACTGTAAGAGTCGGTGATCAGATGGTGACCAGTGACGGTGGGAGTGTATGATATGCTGCAGCTTGCGGTCCCGGTTGTAGTCCCAGCCAGAGTGCACGTGGGGGCGGGTGTGAAGGTTCCCGTCGAGTTGGTCGTGAACATGACTGTACCCGTGGGCGTTGTCGCACCGGTCGTGGAAGTGTCCGTGACCGTAGCGACGCAGCTCGTTGCTGCATTGACCTGGACGGATGACGGGCTGCACGAGACTGTAGTGGTTGTTGTGTGAGGAGGCGGAGGCGGTGCGGACGTCACTAGAAGATTGAATGTTCCTGAACTCGCAGCGTGGGTCGAGTCACCAGCATAGTTTCCAGTTATGAGATGATGACCAGCCGCTGAAGCGCCTGGCGTATAGGCCACAGAGCATGTGGCGCTACCCGCAGCAGCGCCCGCTACTAGAGCGCAGCTCGCAGTGGTCGGATTGAATGTACCAGTAGAGTTGGTTGTGAAGCTAACGGAACCAGTGGGAGTCGATGGACTTGTGGTGGATGTGTCAGCCACCGTGGCCGTGCAGCTTGTTGGATTGCTGACCTGGACGGATGAGGGGAAACAGAGAACAGTCGTGCTTGTCGGGTGAGGAGGTGGCGGAGGAATCGGGGTTGTGGCCAGGTTGAACATGCCTGAACTCATCGAGTGAGTAGAGTCACCCGAGTAGGATCCAGTGATCAGGTGATGACCCTCGACAGTTGGAGTGTAGGATATGGAACAGGTCGCGGTTCCTGCAGTCGTACTTGCCGATAGAGTGCAGCTCGCAGAGATCGGACTAAACGTACCAGTCGAGTTGGTCGTGAAGCTCACAGAACCCGAAGGAGTTGTGACGCCGGTCGCCGAGGTATCTGTGACGGTGGCAGTGCAACTGGTCGGACTGCCAACTTGGACCAGGGATGGGGAGCACTGGATCGCGGTCGAAGTTGGATGCGGGGGTGGAGGCGGGGCAGCGGTCACCAAAAGGTTGAACGCGCCTGAGCTGGAGGCATGAGTCGAATCACTGCCATACGCGCCGGTAATCAAGTGGTGACCCGCAGCCGATGCGCCAGGCGAATAGCTCACAGAACATGTAGCGGTAGCCGCAATAGTGCCCGCTGCTAGAGTGCAACTCGCAGAAGTTGGGTTGAAAGTTCCGGTAGAGTTAGTTGTGAAACTGACGGACCCAGAAGGAGTCGTTGCGCCTGTCGCAGACGTATCAGTCACAGTTGCAGTGCAACTCGTAGCTATGCTGACCTGCACGGGCGCAGGTGAGCACTGAATAGTCGTGGTTGTTGGATGAGGAGGCGGAGGCGGTGCAGCGGTCGCTGCCAGGTTGAAGGGGCCCGAGCTAGCTAGGTGAGTCGAATCTCCGGCGTAGTTTCCAGTAATTAGATGATGTCCAACGGCGGTCGCGCCCGGTGTGTAGCTGACCTGGCACGTTGCAGCGCCAGCAGTTGTGGCTGCTGCCAGTGTGCAACTCGCAGAGGTTGGATTGAACGTGCCCGTGGAATTCGTGGTAAAGCTGACTGTGCCTGTGGGAGTCGTTGGAGTCCCTGATGTGTCCGTGACCGTTACTGTACATGTAGAAGACGTACTCACTTGCACGGATCCGGGAGAGCACTGGAGACTGGTGCCCGTCGAATGAGGTGCAGGAGTTGCTGCAAGCAGGAATGTTACCTGACTAACAGCGTGAGTCGAGTCACCCTGGTAGGTGCCGGTAATTAGATGATGACCCGCCACGGTAGGCGTGTAGGTCACGCTGCAGCTGGCCGTACCTGCAGTTGCCCCTGCCGTTAGAGTACAGCTCGCAGAGATCGGACTAAACGTACCAGTCGAGTTGGTCGTGAAGCTCACAGAACCCGATGGGGTCGTTGGTCCTGTTACGGCAGTGTCGGTGACTGTTGCGGTGCAACTGGTCGAAACCCCGGCTTGGACCGGTGACGGTGTGCACTGAACGCTAGTTGTTGTCGTATGGAGAGGGACGGCGGTTACCCCGAGTTTGAACGAGCCCGAGCTAGCTACGTGGGTCGAGTCACCGGCATAGTTTCCTGTTATGAGATGGTGCCCGACAGAAGTGGCGCCCGGCGTGTAGGTGATCTGGCATGTGGCTGTACCGACAGCGGTGCCAGCGGACAAAGCGCAACTCGCAGAGACCGGGTTGAAGGTGCCGGTCGAATTGGTGGTGAAGCTGACAGAGCCCACTGGAGTCGTCGCGCCTGATGCGGATGTATCAGTAACTGTCGCTGTGCAAGTGGAAGGCGTACTCACCATTACTGATGGTGGGGCACATTGGATGGTTGTACTCGTGGGATGAGGTGGAGGAGCTGTTGCGACAAGGTTGAACGCGCCATTACTGGTAGAGTGACCTGAATCACCGCTATACGTGCCGGTTATCAGGTGATGACCGACCGCCGTCGAACCAGGTGTATAACTGACAGAGCATGAGGCGGTGCCCGCGGTTGTACCCGCGGACAGATTACAACTGGCGGATGTTGGGCTGAACGTGCCTGTACTGTTCGTGGTGAAACTAACAGTACCGGAAGGAGTGGTGGGACTTGACGATGTGTCAGTCACCGTGGCCGCACAGCTGGAAGTAGAGCCTGTAGTGACGGAGGTGGGCAGGCAAGTGACACTCGTTGTCGTAGTGTGGGGTGGAGCTGGTGTTGAGGCGAGGAGGAAGGTTCCCTGGATTACTGCTGGCGTGTAGGACACTGAACAAGATGCGGTTCCGGCAGACGTTCCCGCGGCTAGGGTACAGCTCGCAGAAAACGGAGTGAAGGTTCCGGTAGAATTGGTCGCAAGGACCACGCTTCCGCTCGGAGTGGTGGGCGTTGTGAAGTGGTCGGTGACTGTCGCCGTACATGAGCTGACCGTGTTGACGGTCACTGATCCAGGCGAACAGGAGAGCAATGTGGTTGTCGTGTGAGGCGGTGGAGGCGTTACTGGAATAGTGAACGTGCCCTGGCTAGCCGAGTGCGTCGAGTCTCCACCATATGAGCCGGTTATGAGATGATGACCCGTAACCGTTGGAGTATAGCTTAGCGAGCAAGTGGCAGTCCCAGCGGCTGTACCTGCTGCCAGCGTGCAACTCGCAGAGATCGGATTGAACGTGCCTGTAGAGTTGGTCGTAAAGCCGACAGAGCCGGTGGGATTGGTCGGGCCCACGGCAGTGTCAGTGACGGTAGCAGTACAACTCGTAGCCTGGTTAATGACCACAGATGAAGGAGAACAGCTGACACCTGTGCTCGTTGGATGTGTGACCGCTGCTTGGGTTACGGTGGCACCTTGAATACTCTCGGAGAGGGTAGTTCCAGTGTTGTCATCCACCAGAACGCACACGTCCGCTGGTGAAGACACACTGCTAGTAGAACAGCCCGCGGCTATTGGATATGAAATTGGGGTGCTTGGAGTAGAGCCGATCACGCTATAGGTTATGGTGAACGCCATACCGGAACAGGGGGAGATACCGCCACACTCATTACCCCCCGTACTCTCAATCGTAGTAACCTCGACAACACCGGGACCATTAGCCTCTCCAACTGTACATGAACCAGTCGTGGGTGTACCGTTGATACAGATAGAGGTCAAAGATGGATTAACGATCAGGGTCCCAAGAGCAGCGCTGGTAGGATTCACAAACGCATTGGAGGAGTTGACAAAGATGTCGAAGCCGCCCATAGCGTCTGAGCCTTGAATGAAGACACCGACTGTAAAGGTCGAACCGACTGTG
>Ga0209055_1001767_pt1 | contig 14049 bp, 11 predicted proteins | sample GraSoiAngelo_110_FD_185875 | JGI IMG/M metagenome (GOLD analysis project Ga0209055, IMG submission 185875) | Grasslands soil microbial communities from the Angelo Coastal Reserve, California, USA - 14_0903_12_30cm (SPAdes) (version 2) | ecosystem: Environmental > Terrestrial > Soil > Grasslands ... | reverse complement strand
GATCGACATCATGTTCTTTCTGCTTGCCAGCTTTATGATGGTCAGCTTGAGCCAGGCGCACATGAAAGGTATTCGCGTCAATTTGCCGGCCGCAGTGGGGCCTCCGCCAAGCCAAGTGAAGGATTTTGTCTCAATAAAGGTGCTGGAAGCAAACGCTGTCTTCTTCGATAACGAGTACGTAGCAGATGACCAAGTCCTGCCGCGCCTTTATCAACTCCATCAGGCGAATCCGGACATCAAAATCTCGATCAGCGCAGCCCCGATGGCCATGTACGGCGATGTCATTGCGGTCCTCGACAAAGTTCGGTCGGTCGGAATCACAAAAGTTGGGTATCAGATCAGAGCAGCTTCTGGCCCCGGCGCGCCAGCGCCTCCCGGCGCTCCACCACCGCCCCCGCCGAAGCCTTAATCGCTCGGCTTAAGAGCTGCAAGTTTAGCGGCAAGGGCACGAATTGCTTCCGCCCGGTGACTGATCCTGTTCTTCACTTCCGCAGGCAACTCAGCAAAAGTCTGTTCGAATCCATTCGGAACGAAGATCGGATCGTAACCGAATCCACGGGAGCCGCGCGGAAGATCGACAATCGATCCTTTGACAATTCCTTCGAATTTGCCGAGTAAATTGCCTTCGTGCGCGAGTGCAATTACGCAACGAAAGCGCGCCGATCGCTGATCGAGCGGCGCATTTCTCCGCGCAAGCTCGCTAAGTAGCTTATCGATGTTCTCTTTGTCGCTGGCGTGTTCGCCGGCGTAACGCGCGGAAAAAATTCCCGGCGCACCGCCCAGCGCATCGACCTCGAGACCGGAATCGTCTGCGACGATCAGCAGATGTCGATCTTGTACTCGTCGATCTTGCGAGGCGGCCACTGCTTTAAGGATCGCGTTCTCTTCAAATGTTCGACCGCTTTCTTTCGGAATTGCCATTTCGTCAAAAAAGCTGAGATCGTACACATCGAAATCTTTGCCGAGCAACTCGCGAAACTCGCGCGTCTTATTTGCATTGCCGGCGGCCAGGAGGAGCGGTTGCATTGGAACAAACTCTAAACGTGCGAATTTCTTTTTCCTGATTTCCTGCTTTCCTGATTCGTTATTTTATGAGTTCAGAGCGCCGCAAACCTTACCCATTCGACCAGATCGAACCCAAATGGCAGGCGATCTGGGATGAACGCTGCGCATTTCATGCGCCCAATCCGGGCGAGACAAATTTCGATCCAGCCAAACCGAAATTTTACATCCTCGACATGTTTCCCTATCCGAGCGGCGCGGGTTTGCATGTCGGACATCCGGAAGGTTACACCGCCACCGATATCATCGCGCGTTACAAGCGGATGCGCGGCTTCAGCGTTCTCCATCCGATGGGCTGGGACGCGTTCGGTCTTCCCGCCGAGCAATATGCGATCAAGAGCGGCCAACATCCTGCAATCACCACGCGTGAGAATGTGGCCAAATTCAAAGCGCAACTGAAGCGGATCGGTTTCTCCTACGATTGGCAGCGCGAGATCAACACCACCGATCCCGCCTATTACAAATGGACGCAGTGGATTTTTCTCCAGCTCTACAACTCGTGGTTCAATCCGAAGACGAACGAAGCGGAACCGATCTCGGCGTATCGTGGCAAAAATCCAGACGGGGTTCGTCTCGCTTACGTGGCCGATGTCCCAGTCAACTGGTGTCCGGAGCTTGGCACTGTTTTGGCCAACGAAGAAGTTGTCGATGGAAAAAGCGAGATCGGCGGTTTTCCGGTCGTGCGGCGCCCGATGCGGCAATGGATGCTGCGCATCACCGCCTACGCGGAGCGATTGCTGAACGAGCTCGAGGGACTCGATTGGCCTGAGGGGATCAAATTGCTCCAGCGCAATTGGATCGGTCGCAGTGAAGGCGCCGAGATCGATTTTACAGTGGCGCAAGTTTCCAACTTGCAAACCGAAGAGGATGGCAACTTGGAAAGTTGCCCCACGATCCGCGTGTTCACCACGCGGCCGGACACGCTTTACGGCGCTACTTACATGGTGCTCGCGCCTGAGCATTCACTTGTCGATCTTATCGTCACAGAGGAACAGTGGCCGGCGGTGCGCGAGTATCGCGAGCGGACTGCGCGCAAGAGCGAGCTGGAGCGCACAGATCTTGCGAAAGAAAAAACCGGCATTTTTACCGGCGCTTGCGCGATTAATCCGGTCAATCAAGAGCGCATTCCGATTTGGATCGCGGATTATGTTCTGCTCGGTTACGGCACCGGCGCGATCATGGCCGTGCCCGGGCACGATGAGCGCGATCTGGAATTCGCGAGAAAATTTGATCTTCCGATTCGCGAAGTTGTCCAACCACCCGGTGGGGAAGATCCAATTGGATTCATCGGCGACGGCATCGCAATTAATTCGCCAATCATCGAAGGTCTCCCGAGCGCGGAGGCGAAGAGGAAAATCACTTCGTGGCTGGATGAGCGCGGTCTGGGTAGATCGACAATCAACTACAAACTACGCGACTGGCTCTTTTCGCGCCAGCGTTATTGGGGCGAGCCGTTCCCGGTTGTCTGGGAAGACGGAAAACATCGCGCGCTCGACGAAAGCGAACTACCAGTCGTTCCGCCACCGCTGGATGATTACAAACCGACCGGCACGGGCGAGCCGCCGCTGGCCAAAGCGAAAGATTGGATCCGCTATTCTGAGAAGGCGACGCGCGAAGCGAACGTGATGCCGCAATGGGCCGGCTCATGTTGGTACTACTTGAGATTTTGCGATCCGCAGAACGATGAGCGGTTCGTTAGCGAAGAAGCCGAGAAATATTGGATGGGCGGCGCAAATGACGAAGCTCGAATGACGAAGGACGAAGGAATGACGAAGCACGAGCCGCCGGGAAATTCGTCATTCGTCATTCGTCATTCGTCATTCAAATCGGCTCCGGGAGGAGTCGATTTGTACGTCGGCGGAACGGAGCACGCGGTCTTGCATCTTTTGTATGCGCGCTTCTGGCACAAGGCGCTGTTTGATCTTGGTCACTTGTCGAAGCCGGAGCCGTTTCAGCGATTGGTCAATCAGGGAATCATTCTCGGCGAAGACAATCAGAAGATGTCGAAGTCGCGCGGCAACATCGTCAATCCCGATGACGTGATCGAGCAGTACGGCGCGGATGCCTTTCGTTGTTACGAAATGTTCATGGGTCCACTCGAACAGATGAAGCCGTGGAGCATGCGCGGCGTGGAGGGGGTGGCGCGGTTTCTTGCGCGCGTTTGGCGCTTGTTCATGAACGAAAATCAGGCGGGCGAGTGGCAGTTGTCCGCCGCGATAAGAGATGTCGATCCAGACAAGGCGCAGCAGAAAATTGTGCACGCGACGATAAAAAAAGTCACTGAAGACATCGAGTCCCTTTCATTCAACACCGCGATTTCGCAAATGATGATTTTTGTAAATGCGTTCACCAACGCCGAAATCATTCCATTGTCTGCGATGCGTACATTTCTTGTTCTGCTCAACCCGTTCGCGCCTCATCTCGCCTCGGAGTTATGGGAGAAGCTTGGCGCAAAGTTCAGCGACGCCCGCCGCGATATTACTGAGCAATCATGGCCAAGTTACGACGAACGATTGCTCGTCGAAAACGAAGTCGAGATCGTTGTGCAGGTGAACGGCAAAGTGCGCGACCGGATGCGATTGTCGATCCACGCCACGGAAGCTGAGTTGAAAGCTGCGGCCCTGGCTAGTCCCAAGATCAAAGCGTTGATCGCTGGCAAAACCGTCCGCAATGTGATCGTGATTCCCAAAAAGCTAGTCAATGTTGTCGTATGAAACGTCTGGAGAACGTGTGGAAGGAATTCAAAGAATTTACGATCAAAGGTAACGCGGTTGATCTCGCCGTGGGCGTGATTATCGGCGCGGCCTTTGGCGCGATTGTCAGCTCGCTCGTCAAAGACATCATCATGCCGCCGGTCAGCCTGCTGACCGGTGGGCTCGATTTCTCGAACAAGTTCGTCGTGCTGCGCGCACCGCCGAGCGGAGGAACTTTTGCCACAGCCGCAGACGCGGTGAAAGCGGGCGCGATCACCTGGAACTACGGCAACTTTATCACGCTGATAATTAATTTCGTGATCGTCGCGTTCGCGGTGTTTCTGCTGGTGCGCGGGATCAACAAGATGAAGGAGCCGACGCAGAAGGCGCCGGTTTCAAAGGAGTGTTCGGCCTGCGCGATGACGATTCCAGTGAAAGCGACGCGTTGCCCACATTGCACGACGGATTTGTCCGGTAGCCCAGCTCGGTGACAGCCCGCGCGACCGGGGGAGATCGACCGGGGGAAATTATTGCCTTGCCCCACCACCCGCAGCAATGCTATGACGGGTATTGCAAATGCCGGAGCGCCTTAACCTTATAACCGCAGGAATTGTCGCTTGCTTGGTCGTTGGCTGTGCGACCCAGTCGAGACCGACCGTCGCCGCGGGGCATCACATGCGAAAAGTTCGCACGACGGCCTATACGCATACCGAAAGAGGTGGTCGTCATAATGCGATCGGGACTTATTTGTCCGGTCGCCAGGTGATGAGCGCCGCGTCCGATTGGTCGCGCTTTCCGCTGGGGACGCGGTTCCGACTTGTCGATACAAAGGAAGAATACATAATCGACGATTACGGGGCGGCCCTGGTTGGGACGGAAACGATCGATCTCTACAAGCTAAGCCGCCTGGAGATGCAACGGTGGGGCGTGCGTCACGTGGATATCGATATCTTGCAGTGGGGCTCGGCGGAGGAGAGTTTGAAGGTACTAGGGCCGCGCGCGAAAAATCGTACCGTGCGGCAGATGATTGCCGAACTTCAGAAGAAAGCTCCTGTCCAATCTTCAATAGGCGCCGAAGCTTCCAAGTCCGGGCAGGCGTCAGCTCGCAAAGCTGCACTCCGCACTTTGGATTGATTAACGCAGCGACCTGCCGATTTTCCGGGAATGAAGATTCTCGTCGTGGGCGGCGCCGGTTATATCGGAAGCATTTGCGCAGAGTTGCTTCTCGATGAAGCCCACGAGGTGGCCGTCTTCGATAATCTCACCGAAGGACATCGCCGCGCTGTCGATGACCGCGCCACCTTCATCGAAGGCGATCTTTCCGATCAGAAAAAAATCGAGGCTGCGCTTTCCAGCATGCGCCCAGATGCCGTGATGCATTTTGCCGCGAATGCGCTCGTTGGCGAATCGATGCGCGATCCGTCAAAATATTTTCGCAATAACGTCGCCAACGGCGTGAATCTGCTCGATGCCATGGTTGCCACGGGCGTCCAGCGGCTCATTTTTTCATCAACCTGTGCAATCTTTGGGCTCCCGGAGCGTGCGCCAATCGACGAAACTTCACCGCCGCGCCCGATCAATCCTTACGGTGAATCAAAGCTCGCCTTCGAGAAAATTCTGCGCTGGTACGATCAAATCCACGGTTTGAGATTCGTCTCGTTGCGCTATTTCAACGCCGCCGGCGCCTCAGCAAATTTCGGCGAGGACCATCGGGTCGAAACGCATTTGATTCCGAATGTGCTCAAAGTCGCGCTCGACCAAAAGCCGCACGTGGAAATTTACGGCGCCGATTATGAGACGCCGGACCGCACCTGCATTCGCGATTACATCCACATTATCGATCTTGCGCGGGCGCACATTCTGGCGCTGGGCGCGCCCCGAAGTGAATTCTATAATCTCGGCACGGGTGGTGGCTCCAGCGTTCGCGAAGTGATTGCGGCCTGCCGTAAAATCACCGGACGCAAGATCGACATCGTCGAAAAGCCGCGACGCCCCGGCGACCCGGCCCGGCTCATTGCCTCTTCCGAAAAAATTAAACGCGAGCTCGGCTGGCAACCGACCTTTCAATCGTTGAAGCCGATCATCGAGAGCGCCTGGAGATGGCATCAGAAATTTCCAAGCGGCTACGGCGATTGAAAGATCGACATCGCGCGCTTGGCGCAGGCTGTAGTCGTCGCCCTCTGGGCGATGCGATGCACGCGAGCCATCCCATCGTCGCGTTTACCGCGGCGAGCGGCTCCGCTCAAAAAGCGCTCGCGGATTTAACTCCGCGAGCACCTTGAATTCCTGCGATCTAACTGATGCCGCGCCTTACGGCGGGGTCGTAGTCGTAGTTGTGCTTTCTTTTTTCTCGTAAGTCGCGGCCGGTTTGGTCAACACGATCTTGCGCACGATCATGCGATCGCCTTCCTTGACGTAATAGAACGTCGCCGGCAGGTCCGGCCGAATGGCCGACCAGGTCACCGTGCGACCTTCCGGATCAAGGATGGTCGTGTTCTTGTTGTAGTAATACCGCACGGGGGCGGTATCGGTCGTGCTCCGGAACGTGATGTAATCCGAGCTCGGCGTGTAAGTCGTGATCGTTCCAGTGCTCGTGGTCGTCGATTCCGTCGTCGCGCCGGTCGCTGGGTTCGTTGTGGTCGTGGTCGTGGTCTCCTGCGCGAAGGCCATGCCCAGCGCCACCGCGAAAGCTGCTCCCGCGGCTAACATTTTCACTAATCTCGTTTGTTTCATATTTGTCCTCTGCTTTGGTTAAACGGATGCTTTCCGTCGTATATCTTTCCGACTGCTCTGAGCCGGAGTTTATTCAACCTCATATTGATTTCGTAAATTCCTTCCTCCTCGGTTGCATAAAAATCAACGATAGAAGGTTGCTCCGAGACATAGTCTGATTTTTCATGCAACCATTACCCGGATTTCGCGATTTTCTGCCGGACGATTGCGCAGCGCGTAATTACATTTTTGCGCGCTGGCGCGATGTTGCCCGGCGCTACGGCTTCGTGGAATGGGACGGCCCGCTGCTTGAACCAACCGATCTCTACCGGAAGAAAAGCGGCGCGGAAATCGTGGATCAGCTGTTCAATTTCATCGACAAAGGCGAACGGGAAGTGGCGCTGCGCCCGGAGCTGACGCCAACGCTAGCGCGCGTGATCGCCGCGCATGAGCGCGAGTTCAAAAAACCGCTCAAGTGGTTTTCCATCGGGCAGTTTTTCCGTTACGAAAAACAGCAGCGTGGCCGGTTGCGCGAACATTTCCAGCTCAATTGCGACATCGTGGGCGAAGCCGCGCTCGCCACGGACATCGAGTTGATCGCGCTTGGCATCGACATCTTGCGCGCGTTCGGTTTCACGGAAAAAGATTTTGTCGTGCGCATCAGCGACCGTGAATTCTGGACCGAATTGCTCCGTTCAAAAAATGTGTCGACTGATCGTTGGGACGAATTACTCCAAGTCATCGACAAATCGGAGCGCGAGCCGCGCGCAAAGACGATCGAGAAACTGGGCAACCTGGCTGATCCTGTATTTGCAATCCTGGGCGAAGGGGGAAAAAGCGAAAAGCTCGAACAGATTGTCGATGGTTTGCACACTCGCGGCCTTTCCGATTACGTCGATGTCGATGTCCGGATCGTGCGTGGGCTTGCTTATTACACTGGTGTCGTCTTCGAAGTGTTTGATCGCGCCGGGAAACTGCGCGCCATAGCCGGCGGCGGCCGTTACGACAATCTGATTGAGCAACTCAGCGACGGCGCCATTTCAATGCCGGCGCTCGGTTTTGCCATGGGCGATGTTGTGCTCGGCGAATTGATCAATGAGACGCCGAGGGCGCGAGATGCAATGAAAGAAACGATCGCGGCCGAGCACAAGATCGACGTCTATATCGTCATCGCGAAGGAACAACGGCGGGCCGACGCGCTCGCCCAAATCCAACAGCTGCGGGATCGTGGGTACCGCGTCAATTATCCGCTCACGGCCGAAAAGGTCGGCAAACAATTTCAGACGGCCGAAGATCTTGGTGCCTCACTTGCGCTTCTTTACGGTGACGAATGGCCACAGGTTAAGGTAAAGAACCTGGCCACGCGCAAAGAGTCGCTTATCGCCCATCAAGGGTTGCCGGACAGCGTCGCGAAATTCTTCAACGTCACCGCTTCCGCCTGATTATGTATCGCGACACGGATTGCAATTCGCTTCGTAAGATCGACATCGGCAAGCAAGTCACACTCGCCGGTTGGGTGCATGTGTCGCGCGATCACGGCGGCGTCATTTTTATTGATCTGCGCGATCGCGAAGGCATCACCCAAGTTGTGTTTCGCCCGGAGGAAAATGCGGAGGTCGCGAAGGAAGCGCACAGCTTGCGTAGCGAGGACGTCATCGAAGTTTCCGGCAAGGTGGCGGCGCGTGTGCCGGGCACAGAAAATCCGAAACTAGCGACCGGCGACATCGAAGTGATTCCGAGCCGATTGCGAATTCTCAATCGCGCCGACGCGCTGCCGTTCCCGATCGACGCCGAGATTCACAACGAAGATTTGCGATTGACTTATCGCTATTACGACCTGCGCCGTCCGCAGCTCGCGCGCAATCTGCGTCTGCGGCACAAAGTTGCCAAAGCCACGCACGATTATCTCGACAGCCAAGGCTATATCGAAGTTGAAACCCCGATTCTATCGAAGAGCACGCCGGAGGGCGCGCGTGATTTTCTGGTCCCGAGCCGATTGATGCCGGGGAAGTTTTACGCGCTGCCCCAGGCCCCGCAGCAATACAAGCAATTGCTCATGGTCGGCGGTGTCGAGAAATATTTCCAGATCGCAAAATGTTTTCGCGACGAAGATTTGCGCGCCGATCGGCAACCGGAATTTACCCAGATCGATATCGAAAGTTCGTTCGTTACGCCGGATGACATTTTCACTCTCACCGAAGGAATGCTCGCCGCCATTTTCAAGGTCGCGCGCAACATCGATATCAAGACGCCGTTCGACCGGCTGACTTATCACGAGGCTATCAGTCGGTTCGGCAGCGATAAACCTGATCGCCGCTTTGAAATGCAACTTGTCGATCTTGGAGAAAATTTTCAATCGAGCAGTTTCAAAGTCTTTCGCGGCGCGCTCGATGCCGGCGGCGTGGTGAAGGCAATCAACGCGAAAGGGTTTGCCGGAATTACGACCGGTCAAATAGAGGAAGTCACGGAGATAGCCAAAGTTTTCGGCGCCAAAGGACTCGCCTTCGTCAAGGTCGAGAACGGCGAATGGAAATCGCCAATCGTTAAATTTTTCAGCGAATCGGAAAAGGCTGCGCTGCAATCGAAATTACAAGTGGAAGAAGGCGATTTGATTTTGTTCGCCGCTGACAAATGGGAAATCGCCTGCGAAGTGCTTGGGCGAATCAGATTGCGCGTGGCCGAGATTCAAAAACTGGTGCGCGATCCAGAGCAGCTCGACTTTCTTTGGGTCAAAGATTTCCCGCTCATGCAGTGGAGCGCGGAGGAGAACAAATGGAACGCGGTACATCATCCTTTCACGCGACCAAAGTCGGAGGACATGCCGCTGCTGGAGGCAAAGAAATTCGGTGAAATTCGAGCCGAAGCCTACGACGTGGTTTTAAACGGCGTCGAAATCGGCGGCGGCAGCATGCGGATTCACGAGCCGGAGCTGCAAGAGAGAATGTTCGAAGCGCTCGGCATCAGTCCCGAAGATCGACAATCGCTTTTCGGCCATTTGCTACGCGCATTCAAACTCGGCGCGCCGCCGCACGGCGGCATAGCGCTCGGGCTGGATCGCCTTGTCATGTTAGTTTGCGGCGAGGAAAACATTCGCGACGTCATGGCGTTCCCGAAGAATAACCGCGGTCAGGAACTCATGACCCAATCACCAGGGCCCGTCGATCCTCGCCAATTGCGCGATTTGTCGATCAAGCTGGCGGGCGATGCTCGCGGCCAGTCCGGAACAGAATCGCCACCGAAAAAGTGACGATTCGCAGTTAGGCTCTTGGATTAGCCGCGACGTGAGCTTCAGCGGCGGCGATCTGCCGCGGTGGTGTGCGGAAGAGCACAGTGATCGCGAGAGTGACGACGCAACCGACGAAAACGAACCAAGGCCAGGAAATTCTCGGCCACCAATCCGGCATGAACCATCCGAAGTTCCACTGCGAGGCCAGCAGTTTTCCTCGAAGCAGCGCGGGAATATCGAACGACGGCATCGTGACCTTACAGAGTATAAGCACGGACATAATACCCACGGCCATCCCGACGACATTGGCGCCGTCGGACCCGCGGCGTCGCGTTAGCATGCCGAGAAGAAAAACTCCGACCAGCGCCCCGTAAGTGTAACCGAGGATTCCGATAGCGATGGGAATGATCGTCAGCTTTGCATCCTGGAGAACGGCGTTGGCCGCCATCGTGGCGACAAGGATCATGAGAACGCCGAAAACGGCGGTCGCGACGCGCGCGGCGCGAATGGCCTGACGATCCGTTGCACCGGGCCGGATATAAGGCAGGTAGAAATCTTTCGTGAAACTGGTGGCGAGCGCGTTGAGTGCGGCGGAAGTGGACCCCATCATTGTCGCGAAAACACCGGCAATGATGAGTCCGCGAAATACGACCGGCATCTGGTGAATGATGTAATCGCCGAAAATTTCGTTGTCGGCCGCCGGCAGTGTCGCGCCTGGAACCACCGAGTAGTAAACTGAAAGAAGGATGCCGACGGTGAGGAAAGCACCGGCGATTGGTAAATCCATCACGCCGCTCAGGATCAGCGAGAGCTGAGATTTTCTATGATCCGGAGCGGTCAACATGCGCTGCACCATATCTTGATCAGTGCCGTGCGTTGCCATTGTCAACAAGGTAGATCCGATGAACGCGGCAAAGATTGTGTATGGCTCCTCCAGCATCGCTTTCAGCGCCGGTCCGAACGGCAGCTGTGCATTCCAGCCGGTTTGAAAAAGTTTAACGTTCGACAATCCGCCGAGATTCGATTTCACCGTCTCGAATCCGCCGGGGATGTTTCGCAGGAGCAGAAAAATTGCGAAGATGACGGAGCTGAACATTAGCACAGCCTGAATCAAGTCGGTCCAGACGACGGCTTTGATTCCGCCAACGGCAGTGTAGATCGTCGTGATGACGGTGACGAAAATGATTCCCCAGATGTAGGTATTGAGATTCACCGGCAGGGAGGGGAAGAGATAACGCCATATCACCACCATGATCGCTCCGCCGAGATAAAGCCGAACGCCGATCCCGAGCACGCGAGTGAAGAGGAAAATGCCGCTCGCCATGTTCTTGGTTTTTGTGCCGAAGCGCACCGTCAGAAATTCGTAGACGCTTTGAACACGGTAGTCGTAGTACGGTTTGATGAAGGTAAACGCGATGACGATGCGCGCGAGAACCGTGCCGATCGCCAACTGGCCGTAAAAGTAGCCTCTCGTTTTAAAACCTTCGGCGGGCGTGCCGAGAAAAGTGGCGGCGCTCGTCTCCGCGGCGATGATCGACGCGAGAACAGCCCACCACGGAATGGAGCGCGAGCCGAGCGAGAAATCTTCCAAGTTTCGATTTCGTCGTCCCGCCCAAAGCCCCAGCGCGACGATGCCGATGAAGTAGGCGAGCAAAACCACCGTGTCGATCGCGAGCCGGCCGTCCATGTCGATCTTAGGTGACAGAGAACAGCCCGAGAGCAAAGAGGATTTTCATAGCCAAAGATGGGCAATGACGAAGCACGAATGACGAATGCCGAAGGAATGGCGAAAGGCTGTCGTCATTCGAGCATTCGAGCTTGTTTCGTCATTCGTCATTCGTCATTCGGATTTCGTCATTTTCCCGTGTTAAACTGGGTTGACAATCCCTTGATGAAGCTGACTGAAGTTGCCGCGCCGGATTTTGATCTCGCGATGACACTCGATTCCGGCCAAGTTTTTCATTGGGAAAGAATCGGCAATGGATTTTGCGGCGCGATTGGCGATCGACCAGTTTATGTGGCGCAACATGGGAATCTTTTGAAAGTCCGCGACGGCGGGCCGCCGTCGCCCGCACGCGGGCCGCGTGCGCTCCCCAGAATTATCGCGCATTATTTCGCGCTGGATCATCGGCTCGCGGAAATTTGCGCGTCGTTTCCGGAGGATGCGTTGATGCAGGTGGCGCGCGAGTTCTGTCGTGGCCTGCGAATTATTCGGCAGCCGCGCTGGGAATGTCTCGCCACTTTCATCTGCTCGTCGATGAAACAGGTCGCGCATATTCGGCAAATCTCGCACGCCTTGCGGCGGCGCTTTGGGGAACAACGCAAGATCGACAAGTACGAGTTGTACTCATTTCCTTCCGCGGAACGAATTGCCGGCAGGTCGGAGAAGGACTTGCGCGAATGCGCGCTTGGTTATCGCGCGAAGAATTTGCTGGCGACAGCGGGGCTTGTTAGCTCGGGTGAAGCGAATCTTGAAGCATGGGCCGAGCTTTCCGATGTCGACCTTCGCGCAAAGCTGTGCGCGCTGCCGGGCGTGGGCGCGAAGGTTGCTAATTGTGTGATGCTTTTTGCCTACGAACGCCTGCGCGCCTTCCCAATCGATGTCTGGATCGAGCGCGTGTTGAGGGAAAAATATTTTCCGCGGGCGCGAAAATTAACCGAGCGACGCTTGCGCGCGTTTTCCGAAACCTATTTCGGAGAACATGGCGGCTACGCGCAGCAGTACTTGTTTCATCATGCGCGCTCGGCATCACGTCACTCTGGGATCGATAGAGATTTCTCGACTCCGCTGCGCTCCGCTCGAAATGACAAGCGAGGAGCATGCAAGACTTCGGTTTGGCGCAATTTGTCAGCGCCGCGCCGGTGAGATAATGTTCGCTCGCTCGGAATCTGAAAAAACTCCGCCCTGACTTCCTTGTTCATCATTTATAGAGCGCTCTCATGACGACGGCCGAGACCATGTTTGCCCAGCCGGGCGACGGAATAATGGATCGAAAACAGGAAGCTCGAAAGGTTTTGTGGGCGTTCCTGGCGGCGCTCTTTGTTCATCTGGTCGTCGCCTATTCCCTCGCGACTTGGGGCGGCATTTTTTCACCGGCGCTTCCGGTCTCGGAAAAGCCGGTCGAACTGACGATTGTCGATCTTTCCACACCGCCGCCGATCGTTCCGAAGAATTCCGCGTTTATGGAAACGGACGAGTCGAAACAATCGGCCGAGCAACCGAAAGAAAAAACATTTGAATCGAACGCCAATTCGATCGCGGCGAGCCAGCTTCCCGCCGCGGGCGGTATCCCGTTGCCATCGCAGCAAGGCAAAGATCGTCCCTCTGTTGATTTGGAAACACATCAGTACTCGCTGGCAAATGAAGGCGCACAGCCGCGACCAAGCGCGGCGCCGCAGGAAAGCACCCGGCCGTCGGAAGCGCCGCAGCCCACACCGATTTCCGAAGCGGAGCAATTTGCGATGTTAAGGTCAACACCGACTCCCGCAGTTCGGCCGTCTGCTGTTCCCACGCCAGAACAACCGAGGTCCTCCTACCGCGCGCAAAAACAACAGACGCGCTTGTCCGGATCAATCACGAATCGTGGAGCGTCCTCGGTGAACGCGCTCGGCACACCGTTGGGTCGATATCAAAAAATTCTCTACGATTCTGTTGGCTCGCGTTGGTACTACTATGTCGCTAAGCAAGGGGATTTGGTCAGCATCGGCACGCTGCGTCTGGTCTTTTCGGTTGACCGAAGCGGTCGCGTGACGAATCTCAAGATCGTCGAAAATACTTCCAACGAATCTTTCGCAAACGTATGCCTGCAATCTGTCCTCGAAATGCAGTTGCCACCGATTCCAGAAGACGTGGCGAGCTCGCTCCCGCCTGAGGGTTTGGACGAAGAAATGTCGTTTACGATGTACGCCAACTGATGAGCGCTATTACCATAATCGCCGAGGCGCCGGGAACGGTGCAGACAATTATGAGCTTTTTCATCAAGGGCGGGCTCTTTATGTGGCCGCTGCTCGCCTGCTCGATCGTGGCCGTAACGACAATCATTTTGCGCGGCATCGCCTTGCGCGAAAAAAATGTGATGCCGCTCGTGATCCAAAGCGAGATCGAACGCCTCGCGCCCGGCGCGAGCCCGGAGCGATTGACGCGGACCGTGAGCCACGACCAATCCTCGCTCGCCCGGATCACGCGCGTTGCGCTCCAGCACTTGCGCGGGCCGCGCTCGGAGAACGTGGAAGTGGTGGAAACACGCGCGCGTCACGAAATGGTGCGGCTGGAGAAAGGTCTCATCGTTCTCGAAGTGATCGTGGGCATCGCGCCGCTGCTCGGTTTGATCGGCGCGGTCTCCGGCCTGGTGCATG
>Ga0209055_1001766_pt1 | contig 14052 bp, 15 predicted proteins | sample GraSoiAngelo_110_FD_185875 | JGI IMG/M metagenome (GOLD analysis project Ga0209055, IMG submission 185875) | Grasslands soil microbial communities from the Angelo Coastal Reserve, California, USA - 14_0903_12_30cm (SPAdes) (version 2) | ecosystem: Environmental > Terrestrial > Soil > Grasslands ... | reverse complement strand
CACGCTTGGGCAAGGTTGACCATGGTGTCCGAGCCGGTGTTTTGGATGACGGTCTTCTCCGGTTGCTTCGAACGCGAGCAACCGAGTGGCAGCCACGCGAGGGTTGCGACCAGCAGAGCGCTGGCAAAGAGTTTCATAAAGCGAGAATCAGATCGAAGGATTGGCAGGTTCATTGGTTTGATTCTTGTCCTCTCCGAGGATCGCCTGAACAAGATCCCGGATATGGTTGGTCATCGATTCGAATGCCCGTTCATAGGCCGCTCGGACTTCTTCGGGCGTTCCGCGCGCCTGAGAGGGATCGGGCACGTTCCAGTGCAGGCACAAAGTCTTAGTCGGCTTCTTCGGGAAGGCTTTTTCCGGGTCTTTACCGAGCGCCACGATCACCTGAACGTAGTCCAGCTGAGGAACCTGGTCTATTGATCTGGAAGCCTGATGCGAGATATCAATGCCTTTCTCCGCAAGAAACCAGACGGTCTGTGGATCCACCGCACTGGCCACCATCCCCGCGCTGCTGAACCAGAAGCGTTTCCCTCCCAACCCGCTGGCGATCGCATCCGCCATCCGGCTGAGACACCCGTGGGTCTCGTCCACGAAGAGCACGTGGAAGCCCTCGCGGGGCAGGTGCCGCAGATATTCGCCCGTGGCGAAGTACAGCGCCTGCTCGCAGATGTTTGTGGCCTGGTCCGAGACACGTTCAAAACGCCGCGCCACGGTGATCAGCGGTGGGAGGGCTTCCAGCGGCAGTCGGCCTTGTTGACGCAATCCCACCAAGTCGGCGCTAATACTGTCGCGGATCTCATTGACTCGCGGCTCGCTGGCCATGGTCGTGCGGGCAAGGTCGGGATTCTTGTCCACGAACGCCTGCACGGCGTTGTGCAGCATTGGGATCGCCAGGTTCGCAATCTCGCTGAACTTGTCCGTGGGCAATTCAAAAGGCAACGAATTGATCAGCAAAACCTGCCGCGCGATGCTTTCCGCGTAATCGCCGACACGCTCCAGTTCGTTAATAATCTTGCTTGCGGAATACACAAAGCGCAGGTGGGCGGCCGCCGGTTGGTGGCGCACGATGAACTCCATGCAAAGCTGATCCAACTCGGTCTCTGAGGCGTCCACATCCTGATCGTGCAGAATCACCGAGTACGCCAACTGCCGGTCCCGCTTCAGAAACGCTTGAAAGGCCCGCGTCAACGCCTGCTCGTCTAGGGCCGCCATTTCCAACAGTTTGGTGCGGATCTGGTCGATGTCGCGCTGCAACAACGCTTCCAAATGGGGTGTGAGTGGTGTCGTCAATGCTCAAGTCCTTTTTGTTGATTCCTTACCCCAATACAATCCGCACATACAAGCGTTTTTTTTCGAGCAACCCATTTTGCGAACGCGCCTCGACCACGTTCAGCAAAGACACCGCCTGTTCCCGTTCCAATGGCATTTGCGGTGTCGATGGTCCGACCCAGGTAGGGTTCACTCCTCATATGTTATAAGCAACTCAATGAAAAGTGAACCTCATGCGACCAATTCTTCCGGCGTGGACAATCCAGATCCCCCAGGCGGCCAAGCCTTCGCATATATAATAGCTTCGGTACGACCAAAAAGAACAGAGGAAGAAGAATGCCCCACAGCGGATCGCATTCTCGCGGTCTCAGGTTAATCGCAGCGTTCAAGCTTTTCAAGGGGTTGGCGCTGCTCGCGGTCGGTATCGGCGCGCTTAAGCTATTGCACAAGGACGTGGCCGCCGAGATGGCGCGCTGGGTAGATCTTTTCCGGGTCGATCCCGACAATCGCTACATTCACCGGCTGCTGGAGAAATTTTCGACCCTTGACGCTCAAAAGCTGAAAGAACTCAGCGCGGGCACTTTCTTTTACTCAGCGCTCCTGCTCACCGAGGGCATTGGTCTGTGGCTGGGCAAGCGCTGGGCTGAATACCTTACGATTATCGCCACGTCTTCTTTCATTCCGCTGGAAGTCTATGAACTCGCCAAACGAGTGAGCCCCGCGAGAGTCACCATACTGCTGATCAACATCGTTGTGGTCGCTTATTTGGTGATTGAAGTTCGCCAGAACCGAGAGAACCGCTGAATGAAAGGGAAAGCCTGACGGGGTCGTCCCACTCCGTCTGCCGTTGATTTCGTAGAGCGATGTCTCCTCACCATGCCTTTTGCCCTCTGCCCTCGCTGCTGCTCTTGTCCCCTGCCCGCCTCTCCCCAGTCGAGTTTTTGCTTTGCTTGATGCCCGTTTTGGGGTATCTTGCTCGCGCTCACCACAGGTAGTCCCTGCTTCCCAGGGGCACTCGGGAGGTAACAGCAAACTGGAGAAAGCTTCCGCGCGCATGCGTCGCGGCTTGCGCCGGAGACAGGTGCATTACTCAGCCCGTCCCGCTCTGGGATGGGCTTGCTGGGTGGTAGTGTGGCAACAAGTAGCCGTAAGTCTCGTCGGGAAGCAGGCTCGTAGGGACAGCAGCGGCATCTGCGCAGGCTGCGCTCTCCGTGTGCGAATTTTCGAGCGCCACTGATGCAGGGAAGGTTCCAGCCTGATTCCACTGGGAGGAGGAATGAAGGTTGGCCAGACGCCGGCGGTTTGCCTTGTTCTTGTACTGTGCGCCTGTACACCCGGGCAGGCGCAGGAGGGACCGCGAATCGAGGCCAGCGCTGCGAAGGCTGCCCAGGAGAGCCCAGAGAAAACTGAGATCAGAGGCACTCCCTACCTGGGAGGGTACGCGCTCTTCACAACCACTTATACGCCCGATCGGTTTACTCAGATCGGCACCGTTCTCACCCCCGTCTTACTAATACCGTTTGGCAACAAATGGCTCATTGAGACGAAGTTTGTCTTGGATGGAGAGTACAAGCGCGATGCGAATTCCATGCAGTGGGATCAAACGCTTGGCAAGAATTTTGAGCTCATCCAACTGGATTACATCGCGTCGCGCTACCTCACCGTGGTTGCTGGGCGATTCTTGACCCCCTTCGGTATCTTCAACGAACGCCAGCACGCGCCGTGGATCAAGAAGCTGCAGATCCAGCCATTCATTGCCACCGGCGCGCCCTCCGGTAACGGAGGGATGTTAAAAGGGGCGTTTGAGATCGGTTCAGCCGTGCAATTGAACTATGCGGCGTATTTCTCAGCTCTGACCTCCGTAGAAACGATAAAAACCCGGCGTACGGCTGGCTCTCGGATCGGGCTCGCGTTCTCCAACCATCGGCTGGAGTTCGGAACTTCGTTTCAGCGGGTGTTGCAAGACGGGCAGTCCAGCAGCTTCGGCTTCGACGCCACGTGGCTGCCCTTGCGCCTGCCACTTGAGTTCCGCGCTGAATACTCAAACAGCGTGGAGGGCGATGGCTACTGGGTCGAAGCAGGCTACCGTTTTTCGCGCAGGAACGAGGGTGTACTGCGAATGGAGCAGTTCTTCGTTCCATCCGGTTTTAGTAAACCGGTCAATCCCGGACCGGGTGGGGACTTGGCGATCGTGAACACGCGCCGTCCGATGTTGGGCTGGAATTACTACCTTCGTGACGGAATAAAGTTCGGCATCAGCTACGGGCGCCAGTTCACGGCCAGAGGAGACACCCATGTTGGGAATGTCGTGGTTGTGTACCGATTCCAGTAGAATGCGAAATGTGGCTTTGGCGAGGCGCATTATATTACTCGCGTGCCTGATTCTCGCGCCGGCGGTTATGATGACCGGGCAGGGGAAAGGGAGCGCGGCAAGAAGAAAAGTCAGTCCTGCAAGCGATGGTCAGCGGGCATATCAGAACAAGTGCATGAGCTGCCATCGGGAAACGCACAAGTATTCGGAAGGGAAGCAAGCCACGATCCTGCGGCACATGAGGGTGCGCGGGGATCTGACAGAAAAGGAGGCGCAGGCCATACTGCGTTACATGACCCAATAGAATTGCGAGGCTGCAAAACGCACGCGCCAGCCTCCCTAGGCTGCAGTGATGACAAAGACTTCACGTTCTGCTCGTTCCTAGCGTGCTTCGAACTCCTCCTCGGTCAACAGCCATCCCCTTTCAATTTTCAAGGTGCCTCCTGCCTCTTAGCCGGAAGCGAAGGAGCATCCTGAGTTTCATGTCCCGCATGATTGCCGAGATTCACATAGCTACGGGTCACCGCAGTGGGGGCTAAGCTGCTTGATCTGCTTCACAACTCCCCCCATCGCTGTAAGTGAAGGTGTAGCCGATACTTAGGCAGTGTCGTCAGCCTCGATACTGCCTTTTGGTGAGAGCGTTTATGAGCGTGCTGCTCCCCACTGTGTCAGGCGTCCGGAGGGTGAAAGATATATCGTCAAAATTGATTAGTTGATGTGGGTAGGCAATTCGCACGATTGACTCTAGCTGCCCTTGATTATAGACAGGGCGCTCCCTTGCCCCGGGCACCCTTCTCCCCGGTGCCCGCCCCGTGCTGGCTGGAAAGACGATCAGAGCGTACCTACTCTGTTTGTCTTTCTGAGGGGTGCACAACATGGTGTCGTCTTGGTCTCGAAAGCTGCCTAGCGAGGAACCATCGAAAGCCATCGGTGGACGTATTGCAGTTCTGGTCGCTGATGACACACCGATGGGTTGCCAACTCCTGAAGAATGCGCTCAGGCGATCGCGGCACGCCTTTGACGTGGTCGCTTGCGCAGTGACGCGCGCAGACGTTCTCAACAGCGACCTGCGTAGCATCGACGTTGCCCTGATAGGCGAGGATTTGGAAGATGGGCGTTTAATGGGCTTCCAGGTTCTGCGTGAGCTACATGTCTCTCACCCCGAAACCAAAGTCATCATCCTATGTAACTCCCCGCAGAATGATCTGGTCGTGGATGCCTTTCGGGCAGGCGCCAGAGGGGTTTTCTGTCGCGCGGAACCCTTTGAATCGCTTTGTAAGTGCATCAAAGCCGTCCACACAGGACAAGTCTGGGCCAATAGCACCCAGCTCCAGCTCATACTCGGCGCCCTGGTTAAAGCTGCGCCGCTAAAGGTAGTTGGCGCTAATGGAATGAGCTTACTAGCCAAACGAGAAACTGAGGTGGTTGGTCTGGTGGCGGAGGGCCTTACAAACCGGGAGATCGCAGTCAAACTCGGTTTGAGTGAGCACACCATCAGCAACTACCTTTTTCGGATTTACAATAAGCTGGGGATATCGAGCCGCGTCGAGTTGGTCCTCTATGTCATGAGGCAGCGAGAACAAGTGGGTCACTTGGGTTGAGGGAGTTCTCTCGACCTCGCCAACGTCTTACAATTTGCTCCTAGACAGGGAACCACATAGGTTCCCCCGGCGCATGTCGGTCGGTGCGCAAGATCTCGTCAATGAAGGAGACCCCTGGTCCTAGCTGGGAACTCTTTGGCTGTGGCGGAAGCGCGCTTGCCAGCGCCTGCCGCACCACACTTTCACACACCCTTACCTGGAGGGGCTCGAACCCCCCGAAGTTCTGGCTGCTTCGTTAGCGGCCGGCGGCAGCAGCGCGCTTCCGCATTTCTTCGGGCGACACTTCCTCTTTGTGTGTTGCGATATACCAAACGTGTCCAAAGGGGTCCGTCACGCCGCCGATCCGGTCGCCGTAAAACTGATCCTGCACCGGCCTTTGCACCTTGGCCCCAGCAGAAACAGCCTGGTTGAACAGTGCGTCCACGTCCTCGACGTAGAGGAGGATGCTCACCGGCGAGCCGCCGAGCGACTGCGGGCTGCGGTGACCCATTTCCGGGAACTCGTCCGCAAGCATGATGGGCGAATCGCCAATCCTGATCTCGGCATGGCCGATCCTCCCATCGGGTTGCGCCATGCGCATCAACTCCGTTGCTCCAAACGCCTTCTTGTAAAACTCTATGGCGCGCGCCGCGTCCTTGATGATCAAGTACGGAGTCGCGGTGTGGTAGCCCTCGGGGATGGGTTTCACTCTGCTTGTCATAAATTCTCTCCTTTGCCTTGGGTCTGTGCGATGTTGTTCTGATGCTTGCGCAGTTGAGAGCCCTGCTTTTTTATCGCTTTTCGCACACCTTTGTGCGCGTCCGGATGCTGAAGCACAATAGCTTAAGTTGCAAAAGGAGGGAAGGGCCCGGAACAGCACTAGTCTGCTGGGAGCCTCACGATTCCAAGCGGATTGATTCTTGCCTCGTTCGCACGTACGCTCCAATGCAGGTGCGCCCCTGTCGCGCGTCCGGTGGCGCCTACTCGCCCCAAGGTTGTGCCGACTTCCACAACTTCACCCACCGTGACGGCAATTGATTCCAGGTGACCGTAGAAGGTGTACAAGCCCAGGCCGTGGTCGAGCACGACAGTATTTCCGGAGAAGAACAGCTCATCTGCTAGCACCACACGACCCCGCTGTGCGGCGTGCACAGGGGCGCCCGCCACTGCAGGGAAGTCTTCTCCGTTGTGCGGCATCCCCGGCCGGCCGTTGAGAACCCGGCGACGCCCGAAGTTTCCTGCGGCCTGGGCGCCGTCAACCGGTACTCGGAAGGCGCCCTGCCACAAACGCTCCGGGGTCACACGGGCGAACAATTCCCCAAGGCGCTGGCGCTCCCGTGCAGTCCGCTCAAGGTTTTTCGGACTCAGGTCGACGAACTGCCGCCGCACGCGCAGCCTTTCGATTGCGAACCGGCCAGCCTTGACCGAAACAACCGCGCTGCACGTCACTCGCTCACGGTTCTCCAGTTGCGCAGCCACAGTAAGAGGGTATTGCCCGGCGGGCCGTTCGAGGTCAACACCTAGCAGGGCGCGTTGCACGTTCTCCTGGCTGTTCTCCCGCCAAAATAGAAGAGTGTGGCCATCCCACTGGGCTTTGAGCTCGGCAAGCGGCGACGTACTGTGCACCTCCACCAACAGCAAACTACCTTGAGAAGACTCAGAGGAACTGAGGCGCAGTTCCACATCTTTCCCACAAACGCGTGAATCCCGGGTCTCCCCCGGTATCGAAAACAAAGCCAGGTATACGAAGGCGACCGTGCCGATGAGTCCAACGCGAAAGAGGATGTTGAGTCGCATACGACTTCAATAGGGGTGCCAGTACGAATATACGGCAGAAGTCGCCAAACCGCTAACGCTGTGCGTCGCAATTCCTAAACCGCACCGGTGTTTTCTGGTGCGCAATGCCCTGGGGCGGCGCGGTTGCCCTGCACTCGGGTTCCCGGTAAGATTGGGAGTCCGCAGTCCCCGGAAGTGCGCTTGCACATGCGGGTCCAGTGTCCTGGAAATGCGACCGAAAAGAGCAGCCCAGAAAAACAGCCCGGGAAGAATGACGGCAGCCGCGACGGTCTGGTACTTCGCCTACGGCAGCAACATGAACCGCGCGCAGATGCGTTCGCGCACCGGCCAAATCCTCGAGGAGCAACCTGGTCGCCTCGACAACTACGAAATGCTCTTCAATAAGAAGTCGCGCGGAGGCTCAGCCACCGCCAACATCCGGTCCGCGCCGGGCAAAATCGTCTACGGCGTGCTCTACAAGGTTCCCGACGCCGCGTTCCGGAGTCTCGACCGCTTTGAGGGCGTCCCAGAGCATTACCGGCGGATCGAGGTCAGCGTGACCGATAGCGCGGGAAGGAAGGTCACGGCACAGGTCTACGTCGCCACCAGGGTCGAAAAAGGCCTTCGCCCGGCGCCGCACTATTTGCAAGTCATTCTGGATGGGGCTGGAGAGCACGACCTGCCACCAGAGTACATCGGCGAGATCAAAGCAAACGCCGGGCAGCATAGTCGCAGTTAAATCCGGACCAGAGAGGTACCAGGAGCGATCATGGCCACTACAACGATTCCACGCACGGCGATCAAAGGCGGCAGCTTCTTAATTGAGTCGTGTCGCCCCGAGGAAATTTTTAGCCCGGCGGACCTGAGCGATGACCAGAAACTAATTGGGCAGACGGCCGAGGAATTTGTCACCAAGGAGGTGCTGCCCCTGGCGAATGAACTCGAACAGCACAAGGAAGGCCTGATGCCCGAGCTGGTGCGAAAAGCGGCTGAGCTCGGGTTGATGGGCGGGGGCATCCCGGAGGAGTACGGGGGCTCGGGCCTGGACAAGATCTCGGCCACGGTGCTGGCGGAGAAACTATCGGCTTACGCCTCGTTCTCGGTCACCCATGGCGCGCACGCGGGCATCGGCACGCTCCCGATCGTGTACTTCGGCACCGAAGAGCAGAAGAAGAAGTACCTGCCCAAGCTCGCCAGCGGCGAGCTGATCGCCGCATACTGCCTCTCCGAGCCGCAGGCGGGCTCCGACGCACAAAACGCTCGGACGCGCGCGGTGCTTTCGCCAGATGGTAAGCATTGGATCCTCAACGGCCAAAAGATGTGGATCACCAATGGCGGCTTTGCCGATGTGTACATCGTCTTTGCCAAAGTGAACGGGGAGAAGTTTTCCTGTTTCATTGTGGAACGTGGCCATCCGGGGTTTTCGGTCGGCGCCGAAGAGAAGAAGATGGGCATCAAGGGCAGCTCGACCGTGCCGATCTTCTTTGAGAACTGCCAAGTGCCGCGGGAAAACCTCTTGCATGAGATCGGCCGGGGTCACATCGTCGCGTTCAACATCCTTAATGTGGGGCGCTATAGCCTGGGCGCGTACTGTGTCGGCGGGACGAAGAAGGTGCTCGAGACATCGTCGAAGTACGCCAAGGAACGCACCGCCTTTGGCAAACCCATCGGGGAGTTTGGCTTGGTCCGCGCGAAACTGGCCGAGATGGCCATTCGCATTTACGCCGTCGAATCCATGCTCTACCGCTCGGCGGGCATGATCGAAGGCGCCATGAGCGCGGCTGGCGCGGCAGCCGATAAGACACAGCAATTGATGAAGGTTCTCGAGGAGTATGCCATCGAAAGCTCGATCAACAAGGTGTACGGCAGCGAGGTCCTCAGCTTCGTGGTCGATGAAGCAGTGCAGATTTACGGGGGTTACGGCTTCCACGAGGACTACCCCGTGGCCCGGACTTACCGGGACAGCCGCATCAACCGCATCTTTGAGGGCACCAACGAGATTAATCGCCTGCTGATCATCCAGATGCTGCTGAAGCGCGCCTTGTCGGGCGCCCTGCCGCTGATGGCGGCAGGCGCCAAGCTGCAGGAAGAAATCCTCGCCGGGCCGCAATTTGAGGAGGCTGCCACTGGGCCGTTCGCGGAGGATGAGCGCGCGGTCGCCAACGCCAAGAAGACGTTTCTGCTCGCCGCTGGCGCGGCGGTCCAGAAGCACCGCGAGCAGCTTGCTGACCAGCAAGAGATTGTGGGCGCGCTGGCCAATATCGTGATGGAAGTTTACGGCATGGAGTCCTCGCTGCGCCGGGCGCAGAAGGGGGTCGCGGCCCGGGGTGAGGCATCCGCCGCCGCGATGGTCGATGCGGCGCGGGTTTTCCTCTATGACGCTGCCGACCGCGTGGAGAAAGAAGCGCGCACCGCGCTCAGCGCGGTGGGCGAAGGCGACATGCTGCGCACGCAATTGGCGGTGCTCAAGCGTTTCTCCAAGCGCGAGGCTGTGGATACCGTCGCGCTGCGCCGCCGTGTGGCTGCGGCGGTGCAAGCCGGCGACCGCTACCCCTTCGAGGGCCGCTAGGGCCGCGGTGGCCCGCGCGCGCCTATCCACGGCGTGGATTCGTGCGCTAGCCGAGCCCTACCTGCGCGGCTACCGCGCTGAACGGGAAACCGGCGGGAGCCTGCGCGGCTACTGGTTCCGGTGGCAGGTTCCCCGTTGCCAAACCAGTCTTCGGCGCCGGGGAAGCGCAGCGGTGCACTCCCAAGCCTCTTTCGGCTTTTTCGTCGGCTACCTCCTGCACGCCGGCCACTACGACTTTCTCGCTCCCGAACCGCCCGAGTGTCTCGTGTTTGCCTTCGTACAGCCGGTCGGCGGCGGCGCGCACCGGCGCCTGGTGGGCCAGCCCGAGAGTCTGATGCGCAAAACTTTTCACTATATCCGCTGGCTGACCCACCGCCCGCCGCGGTTTGCCTTCTTTGACCGCGAGATCGCCGCGATGGTGCGGCACAACTCGATGCGCGACTGGCCTCCCAACAAGTACCAACACTTCTCCCGGAACTTCTTCATTGAGACCCTGGCTTGGCTGGTCCGCAGCGGGCTGGTGGGCAAGCTGCGGGAGGAGGCGTTGCGCTCGGCTGGGGCCGGGCGATCGCTCCGGTTGAAGAATTCGCCGCACGACAGGGAAAGCTGGCATGGGGAAAAGCCCGCTGCCCGGCAAAGTTCTCCTCGGGAGGGCCCTTGAAAACAAGTCGATTTCTAGTGCCGTCGCTGTTGGTAACCATTGTGATTCTGGTTGGGTTGGTGGTTTACCAGAATCGCGTCATCGTCAAGCAGAGTGTGGAGATTCGCTGGATGTTGGCACACTGCAAGCAATAAGCGGAAATTGCATGCCAATAGTGGAAAAACTTCTGAACAACCTTTCGATCTACTCCTGGTAGCCGCCCCGTACTATAGCTAGTTCAAGACCTTAGCGATTTAATGGCACATGCCGCTTTTGGATGCTGATGTGCATCTAAACTATTGTCGGGGAGGATGGGACCTTGAACCCAGCAAATTCTGAGCCGCAGGACCATTTGCGGAAATGGATGTGGTGTTTCTTGGCTACGCTTCTGGCGTTGCAGCTCTACTTTGTGCGCGAGCTTCTGGCTGCCCTATTCCTGTTCGCACTGGGGTTTGGAGCTCTGGCTGGGCTGGCCCTATTCCTGTTCCTGGTCGAGCGGGCCGGCCAGTTTAGTATGGCCTGGGCCGGATCTCACACGCGCCGTGGGCTTGGCCTGCTTGGAGAAATCAGTAAGAAGCCATTCCGCGGTCCAGGGTCCGAGCCTGCCCAATAGCAGCGCTGACTTGGTCGGAAGCCAAGAAGAGCGCGGGCGTTCAGCGATGACGGCCGTGGCCTGACTACTGGGGCAAACCAAACTTATTCGGCAGTTATCTTTCCCAATTCTTTTCACAATTTCTCAACGTGCGAACTCGAACCGGGACCGTCGATTCGCGTGTTTAATTCCTCTCTCTCACTTGCCACTCGAATGCTCCAGCCGTATGGGCAAGTGTGTCGAAAAGCCGCTGGTGACCATCTCAGTGAACGTTCCCAATCTCAGAATGACTAAACTCGGAGAGAAATGGCCGGCATTCTCCTGTTTGGAGCGACTTGAAGCGGGCCAGACTTTCTGAGCTGTCAGGTATTTTCCGGTCCTAAATTACAGGACTTACCGGATTGGCAAGCCGTTCTGGTTCTAGTACTAGATATCGTCTGAGCCATGGGGGACTGGGGAACATTTCGACTCAGTTCTGAGGAGCCCAGCGGAGGACCGAGGAAGATCCTGATCGCTGATGCAAACCAAGGATTTCGGGGGTTCATGAGGCAACTCTTGGAGAAGAACCAGGACTTGGCCTTGGTTACCGAAGCAACAGATGGTGAAGGAGCCGTTAGCGTTGCCCGACACCTCAAGCCTCAAGTTGTCCTGGTGGACATCGATCTGCCTAACGCTGGCGGTTTGGAGACAACGCGACGCATCAAAGCCGAACTCCCTCAGACGAGGGTTATCCTGCTGTCCGCCGTGGACGGGAACGCCTATCGCGACGCTGCCAAGAGTTGCGGGGCCGACGCTTTCCTGCTCAAAGGTGTTCCCGTGTCGGAAGTTCTTTCTGTCATCCGGCACGGAACCCCGTTAAGTGCTGCGTAGGCAGATTGTTAACTCGCGAGGTAAATAGGGGCCTTATCTTAGGACCACGGCTTGCCAGCTCATAAGGGGAGCTCCCATGAACGTTCTGATCGCAGAACCCGATGCGGCATATCGCAGCTTCGTGCGGCGAACTTTGGAAAGGGAGATAGATTTGGTATTGGTGGCGGAGGCCGCAGATGGCGAACAGGCTGTCCGGCTGGCTCAGCAACTCAAGGCTGACGTCGTCCTGATGGACCTTGATTTGCTTGGCGTGGACGGGCTGGAGGCCACGCGGCGCATCACAGCGGAGCTGCCTCGGACGAAGGTCATTGTGCTCGGGGCCCTGAATGGGGAGAGCCACCGCAACGTCGCAGTGGGGTTTGGAGCCGAGGCCTTCCTGGCGAAAGGTGGCCCAATCCCAGAACTCTTATCCGCCATCCGACAAGGGTATCTGCGGACGCTGTGCCGCGAGATGATTGATTCTGCGAGATGAGCTGAGCACTTCAACTCTGGCACTGTCTCCGCCACATAAACCTTCCACTTTACCCACTTGGTGATGCAAATCTTAGTGCCCGGCTGCAACCGACAGGCGCACCGTTTCTGATCCACCGGGCTAGTGAGCACAGCATGCCAGGAAGGTGATCTGCGCAAGTGGGGAAGCCTCGGACCTGACGGAGGTTCGCGCCTCCGAGAGTATTTGCCGCGATAAGTAGTGCAGTGGTTAGACCCTCTTTCCGTCAAAAAATTCTTATTGACTCCTTGGATGGCGAGGTTAGAATTCCCGTGCGTGTTCGGGTGGCTCCATCCCCAAGGCCCGCCAAGTGGAGAGACTCAGTATCTCCACCCTCACCTGTGGCAATCTCCTGTTCAACGCGGAGTCCCCGTAGCTAAGCCGAATCGAACACTCATTCCGGCGGACCTTTGCAGCAGGGCCATGTACGCAGCGCGGGCCGTCGGGCGCGCAGACGCCAAATAGGCTCAGGCTGCCTCGCGAGCGGGCGTGGGTCTGTGCTTCACCAGAAGGCCAGAATCTCATGAAGCATTTCGAGTGGACGGACTTCGTACGCGGCTTAGTCGAGGAGTCAGCAAGAGTGGCGATGGAAGGTCATCTGGCATCGGGCTGCCGGAAATGCCGGCATACTGCTGATCTGTTGCGCAAGGCGGCAGTGGCCGCGCGCAGCGACTCGAAAGTCCAGGTTCCTGAATATGCAGTTCGTTTTGCCCGCGCGATTTTTATCTTGCAACTGCCGGAGAAGGTGCGACTGCTGCCCCGCGCGCCAGCGCGGTTGCTCTACGATTGTTTCCGCGAACCCTTGCCGGCAGGCGTCCGCACCCAGCAGGGCCTAAGCCGACAGGTGCTCTACCAGGCCGGGGATTACTTGCTCGACCTCCGGCTGGAGAATGAACGTGGCAGTTCCCGGGTAGCCCTGGTGGGGCAGATCCAGAACCGGAAGGAGCCTGGCAAACGCTTGGGGGGTGTTCTTGTTCTGCTGGTCTCAGAGGAACACGTTCTGGCGCAGGCGGTGAGCAACTCGCTGGGCGAATTCCAGATGGAATATGCGCCGACCAAACGCCTGCGGCTTTACGTGCCGGTGCGCCAGGCCGGCAAGCAAATTGAGGTGCCGCTCAGCCGGCCCGTAGGGCCAAAGGCAAGAGAGGGCACGGCAGCGGCGAAAAAGACCCCATTCTGGAGGAAGGAGCAGTGACTGTGCTGATGCGATTCCATCAACCACTCGAGTGGAGGAGCAGCAAGTTGGTTTTTGCAGGCGTGGTGCATGGGATGGAGGGATGAGATGAGGCGCAAAGTGGAACGACAGATTCTCGCATGGCTGCTCGGGCTCGTCACCCTGCTGGGTATACCCCGCGCTGGCAGCGCATCCGACGACGAGGACGAGTTCATCCTTCGCTGTTCGCCAGAGGCGATCCATGAAATCGTCAGACGCCACGGGTTGACACTCCTCCGCTCGCACGGGAGTCAGAACATCCATTTTGTCCGCGCCACGGTTGCCGCTCGTCCGGAGCATTTTTTAAGCAACCTCAGGTCCGACCCGGATGTGCAGGGGATAGAGGCGGACACAGATGTGATGTTCCCGGAGGCTCGTCCAGGGTTAAAAGTCGACCAGTCCACTGCTTCCATCCTCGACATGCTAAGGAACCGGTCAGTGGTCCCTTTCTACGGGAGCCGGGTGTGAGCAGTTACGTCAACCAACCGGCGATCATGCTGATTCGGAGCGCGGAGGCCCATCAACTGGCCACTGGTGCCGGGATTGTGGCCGTGATTGATACGGGCGTGGACCCCAACCACCCCGTGCTGAAAGCCTCGCTGGTCCCGGGCTTTGACTTCACCCGCAACCTGCCTGGCATGCCCTCGGAGTTCGCCGATCTGGGCCAGTCCACGGCCTCCATCCTGGACCAATCCACGGCCTCCATCCTGGACCAACAGACAATCCTCATCCTGAATCAGTC
>Ga0209055_1001764_pt1 | contig 14056 bp, 7 predicted proteins | sample GraSoiAngelo_110_FD_185875 | JGI IMG/M metagenome (GOLD analysis project Ga0209055, IMG submission 185875) | Grasslands soil microbial communities from the Angelo Coastal Reserve, California, USA - 14_0903_12_30cm (SPAdes) (version 2) | ecosystem: Environmental > Terrestrial > Soil > Grasslands ... | reverse complement strand
GAATTTTCGTTAGAGACAGGCATCCGCACAGCCGTGATTGCTCGGTGTCTCAAGATGTCGCGCAGGACGATCGGCCGATACTTCAGCCGCTTTGCAAACGACGGCCTCAATGCACTCTTGTCGGCGAAGGCGACCAAGCCGAACGATGATCCGGAGCGAGATCAGTTCCTGTTTTCGCTACTTCACTCGCCTCCGTCCGCTCACGGGATTAACCGAACCTCCTGGAGGATGGATGATCTTCACCGAATTATGGCTGAGAGTGGTCACCGCACATCGAGAAAACGTATACGTGCCCTCATCAAGACGGCCGGATTCAAATGGCGGAAGGCAAGGATTGTACTGACCAGCAACGATCCCGAGTACCACACCAAAGTGGGTGTCATCAAGCAAATCCTATCGGACCTGAAAGAGGATGAGGCCTTCTTTTCCATCGATGAGTATGGCCCATTTGCGATTAAGCGAAAGGGCGGGACCAAGCGGGTTGGCCCCGGCGAGGACTATGTGGTCCCGCAGTATCAAAAATCGAAGGGCTGGTTGATCCTCACGGCTGCGCTCGAACTGTCCAGAAATCAAATAACCCACTTTTACTCCCTGAAGAAGAACACCGAGGAGATGATCAAGATGGCGGAGCTATTGCGCGCCGAATACCGCACCTGCCGTACGATTTATCTGTCGTGGGATGCGGCCTCATGGCACATATCGAGAAAGCTGTTCTCGCATCTGGATGAAGTTAACCAGCAGGCAGTTCAAGACGGTTTCCCCATCTTGAAGACTGCACCCCTGCCCGCTGGTGCGCAGTTCCTCAACGTAATCGAGTCGGTCTTCAGTGGCATGGCTAAAGGAATCATTCACAACAGCGATTACCCGTCCGCAGAAGCTGCGAAGGATGCAATTGATCGATACTTCAAAGAGAGGAACGACTCTTTTGTCCGGTGCCCGAAGCCCGCCGGACGAAAAGATCTGGGGGCATGAGCGGGTCCCGAGCGAGTTCTCCGAAGCAAACAACTGCAAAGATCCGCTGTATCGCTGATTCCGGCTCTGCGAAGGTAATTGATGTAACCAGCCATTTCGCTAACTGAGAATTGCTGGCGACGTCTTGATGTCTCAACATTGACCGGCATGGACACCAAGCCCCTAGCGGCATAGGGAAAGACACACATAATGCCGCGGGGAAAGAAGTCTCGACCACGGGCGGCGCGGGGACGGCCAGCGGAACCTCGGCGAAGCAATGTGCCAGTCGCGGCTGCTCCAGAGGAGTGGGTATTCGTACCCGTCCCGGCCTTGGTCGATAAGTTGATAAGGCGCTCTTTCGCGCGGCTCACGGTCAACTCGAGGAGAACAGAAGCCGCTCTCGGCAAGGACGACGGAGGCCGGGATACCTATTATAAGGACTGGCATGCTGCGGAAAATGTGGCTATGCCTACTACGGCAAGACGATCCGACAACTAGGGGCTGGCCGTCAAATGAAGGATTTCGTCTACTACCGATGCAGCGGCTCGGACAGTTACCGGTTTGGTGGTGAGCGGATTTGCAGCAACTCGCAGGTTCAGGGGGTATTTTCTGAAGACGACAGTGTGGCGCGAAGTTTCCAGTCTTCTCGTGAACCTTGAGAGGATCGAACTCGAGGAACAGGAAAGCAGCAAGGCTGGTACTTTGTTAGGCAACCTCGAGATTCTAAGGTCGCACAGTACCAAGCTACCACATGCAGTGGAAAGGCTGATCGACAGCTTTACCGAGGGCTTAATCGAAAAAGAACAATTCACGTCACGGATGGATCGAACCAAACACCGCATCGCAGATCTCGAAGCAAGGATCAGGGAGAATGCAGGCGATGTCGATCAACTCGAGTGCCTTCGACTTGCAACGAGCCGGTTTTGTGAGCTAGCCACAGCGCATTAGGCTGGAACTAGCACGCGCGAACTGGAACGAAGACGAGAAATCATTCGGACGCTCGTGCAGCAAATCGACATCGACACCGAGGTCATTAAGATCATCTTCCGCATAACTCAGAACGCCCGGGACTCGAATTCTGACTCCATCGCGCTCACATTGCCGCGCAGACCTAAAACGGTCAACGAGCCGTAGACGCTATTGGCCTGGCCTTGGAAAAAGTGTGCAGAGAATAGTCGGCGTCAGGAACGAGCCGCGGTTCTGTGCTTGACTGGGGGTACTATTTTGCCCCAAATTGCTTTGCCCTTGGCCGATTATGCAACATTGTTCCAGGTGAGAACACACTGGAGATGGCCAAGGTATCCGGAAAGCTCCGGCAGGCGCGTTTTCTTATGCTTGCCCACTCTAGTACTTTCCCTGCGAGAGCTATTCGAACTTGGGCACGCTGCCCAAGGACCGCTTTTCGTAATCACTGTGGAATCATGCGCATCCCTACAGGCGAGTTCCTCGCCAGTGACCGTCAGCCAATTGCTCGGATCCTACAACGTTTGTCCGGAATAGACTTTGTTCTCCCGGCGTCGCGTCAAGACAGAATGGAGAAAACAACAGATGAAGCGACGCAGATATCAATATGGATCTTTAACCAAGAAGAACAACACGCACGGCGATGACGTTTGGCAGTTTCGCTTTTACGAAACGACACCGGAAGGCCACCGATACCGGAGGTCAACAAGCGTGGGGACAGTAGCCCAGTACCCAACCAAAACAGACGCTCTGCGCGTCATCGAGCCACTTCGCCTCCGACTGAATCTTCATCATCGATTTGGAAGGCCAGTATCAGTCGGTGCTCTGGTGGATCGCTACATTGAACACGAATTGCCGGAGCGCCGGTTTTTTTCTTGGCTGTACCCGAGAAATCCCGTGGTCTTCCGGTCACCCACCCCAGCGGGGCGTTCGTGCCAGCCGCCCCATCATCTTTTGACGTTTCGACTGACCCATGAACCCGCGCGTAGCGCGGTCAATCAACTTCCTCGGGCATCTGATACCGATGAATCGTGAATTCGTCATCGAGAGATTCAAGATCGACTTCGACAACTTCATTGACCAACTGCACATTCCCAATTTCATCGAGAACGGCCTCGAACAGTTCGCACTGGACCTCCGCAGTCATTCCATCCGGGCCGTTGATGCAGATCAGGCCAGCATGAAGAGGAACATCGGCAAATTGTCCACTGGCCCCCGGATTGTCCGCGGAACCGCGAAAATCGACGCTGTTTCGGGTCACAAGGGTCCAGTCTCCCTCCAGGATGAACGGTTTCAGTTCCCAGTCTTTCCATCCAGCTTTGCCCATCCAAACCACATGTGAGCTTTCGACGAAGCCGCGCCCCCGGGCGACCTCCACTAGATCCAGACTCAGACACTCATCAATCAGGAATTTCATCACCCACTCATCTCCCTGATAAGGGGGTGCGTAGTCGCTTTTTCGTAATCGACCCCTGAAGCCCTCCGGCAGACGAAACCCGCTTGGGGCGGCCACGCGGGGGGACTGCCTTCGCATACACTGATGCGAGCTCGACCTGCCAGTCTTTCAGGCTTGGATAGGACTTGAGAATTCGGTCCTTCGGCGTTCCCGAATCGACCGCGGCAGCAATGTCATAAACGGGCACTCGCGTACCCTTGATGACGGGCGTTCCGCTCAAAATCTCCGGGTCTTCGATCACCATTTCGCGAGCCCTCATCAACTGGTGAAGACGTTCTTCCACGCCCTTCCAAATGTCGAAAAAGCGAACCGTGATGGAGTGATCTTCAACGATACAGTTCTGCCACTGTTCCCAACTTCCGCAGTGCGCCATCGCGTTCCGAATGGTCCGAAGCCGGGCCTGCGCCGTCAATGACTCAGCGGTCTCGAAATAGAAGGCGATCAGAATGCACGCATCGGTGCGGAATGTCCGCATTTGCGTGGTACTGTACAGGTCTTCTGGAAGAATCTTTTCGTCAATGATCCGGTGAATTTGCGGGACCGATACTCCTGCGGCGACCGCCGCCTCACTGGTCGTCAGACGATCCATCAGAGTTTCCATGGGGTACCTCCCTCCAACCATCATAATCCTTCTGATGCGTCAGAACAATTATTGATTCATGTATGAAGGGTGAAAAGCGCTGGTCCTCCAGCGCTCCAATAAGCGTTCTCCAGGGGTCCAAACACGCACTTTGGACGCCATGCGTGCCTTTTGTTTTCAATCGGTTATGGTTGTCTGCAAGACTTTTACGGGGATAAGACGGGTTCAATTCCCATCGGGGACGTGTGGCTGGCGAATTGTTATTTCGCCCATAATTCGGTGGGACTTTCCGTCCTGCTAGGATTCTGTGATGCGGGATCTGGTCGTCCTTTTCATCCATTTCATCACTATGCTGGCTCGCTTGCTCGGACCGGGTGGGGTCCGTTCCGTAGTGGCGGAGTCATGGTTAAGCACCAACTCCTGATCGTGAATCGGTCCCGCCAACGAGCGCCGAATCTATCGGCGTCGGACCGGGTCCTTGCGGGCTGGCTGGCGTTGTGGGTGCGTCCCAGTCGTCTGCTCCGCTCTGCCATTGTGCTGAAGCCCTCGACCCTGATAGGCCTTCACCAAACCATATGCAAGCAAAAGTACCGCATGCTGTTCTCACCCAATCGCCGTCGCAAGCCCGGCCCGAAAGGACCGAGTGCGGAACTCATCAACGCGGTCGTGGAAATGAAGCAACGGAATCCCCGCTGGGGCTGTCCGCGCATCGCTGAACAGATCACCTTGGCCTTCAACCTTCCAATCGACAGAGACGTGGTGCGAAGGATTCTCGCCCATCACTACTGGCCGGGAGGGGACGCCACTGGTCCGTCGTGGCTGACGTTGCTGGGTCAGATGAAAGACAGTCTCTGGAGTATGGACCTGTTCCGATGCGAGTCGGTAACCCTACGGACCCACTGGGTCCTGGTCGTCATGGATCAATACACGCGCCGGATCATCGGCTTCGGCGTCCATGCCGGTGCGGTTGATGGCGTCGCACTCTGTCGCATGTTCAACCGAGCCATTCGCGGGCAATGCCGGTTGCCAACGTACCTCAGCTCCGACCACGATCCTCTTTATAAGTTTCACCAATGGCAAGCCAATCTGCGGATCCTGGAGGTGACAGAAATCAAGACTGTCCCCTACGTTCCCCAGTCTCACCCCTTCGTGGAAAGGCTCATCGGCACCATTCGACGCGAATGTTTGGATCACACGTTGTTCTGGACGACTGTCGATCTGGAAAATAAACTGCTCGATTTCAGGAACTACTACAACCATCATCGCACCCATCACTCACGGGGAGGGCAAACGCCGGATACGCCCGCGTCACAACCCGTCGAGAGTCTGCGCTCGTTTCGCTGGCAACCTCACTGTCGAGGCCTATATCAGACACCCGTGGCTGCCTGAGTTCTCAAAGACGCGCGCTTGCTGCGATTATCGAAGTCACCGTGGGCAAAGACTCGGAATGAAATCATTCGTGTTTGAGTTCTTCATCGCACGCGTTTCGCGAATCTAGCCGTTTCACTGCCTGAGTATCAATTCGCCAGTCACACGGTGCAGGGCGTGCTGCGCCACGAGGATTTCGGCACTACTATGGGACTGTATGCGCAGTCCGACATGGCCTCCATGCGGGATGCGCAAGGCAAGTTTCTGGAGCAGCTGATGGGGGACAGAATCCACCTGCTCACGGAGCGAGTTCAGTGAGAATCATGGGTGGGATCATGGGTGGGAAATTTCGCGTCTGTGCAGCTAAGTCCTTTGGAATGATGGTGGCCAGGGACGGAGTTGAACCGCCGACGCCAGCCTTTTCAGGGCTGCGCTCTACCACCTGAGCTACCTGGCCACTGTCTCTGCTTTCCTCGCAGGGACAGGCTCCCTGGCGAGGCGTTCGGGACACGCTGGAACATAGGTAGGCTTGCCGATTATCGCCCAACAACGCTGGGAGCGTGCGGAACAGCGCGTCAATTATAACAACCGGCAGAAATTTGCTCAACGCGCCGAAAGCGGAGCGGCCCTCCCCTTACGGGAGAGCCGCCTCGTCCGCTTTCGATGGTCGCTCAGAATGTTCAAAACGGCAAATCTTAGGTTGCCGAATGACGGAGCAACGATTCAGTTCTTGGGAGCCTCTGGGCTAGCGGTTGCCGGATGGGCCGCCACGGGTTCCGGCGGCGTAGGCGGAATGGTGATCTGTTTTATGCCATGACTGTCCCTACCTCCAAAGCCTCTGGCGGAGTTCGGCTTCGGGAAATAGGTGTCGTTGAGCACCGTCCTGGCGGATTGCTCGACGCTCTGCATGGCCTCAGCGAACCGGCGCTGCGCCAAATTCGTTTTGATGTCTGCGCGCACCTGATCGAGCGGTTTTATGCTTTTTGATACAAGCTTGTAGATGTAATAACCGTTGGGATCTACAAAGACTTGCGAGACTTCGCCCGTTTTCATCGAAGTCACGATTACGTGAGCCGGCGGCAGCTGGTGGGCTGTCAACTTTCCGAGATTAGCTGAAGGACCAGCCTGCAAACCTGCGAGTTCGGTGGCTTGTTTCTGCAATTTCTCGAAGTCCTCCCCAGCGACAGCCTGGGCATGAACGGCATCCGCCAGTTCTTTCATGCGGTCATTGTCCACTTTTGTGTCGTCGGCTTTTGCTTTTTCGGCGGGTTGTGCGGATTCCTGGTTGCTGTCCTTTTCTGTCTCAGAGGATTTCGAGGACTCCTGTTTGGGCTCCGGTTTATTGTCCTTGACCGCCGGTTTCGTTTCCTTGGACACGAAAATGCGCTGCAATTCAAACTGTTCGAACTCCGAAGGGTTGTCCTTGTAATACTTCTCGATCTCGGCGTTCGGAACATCGTCCGCCTTCTCCTTCAATGCCCTGGCCATCTCTTCCGCCTCGGACCGCACCCTGCTAAAAGCCAGCGACCGTTTGACTTTAGGATCTTTTTCCAGGCCTTGCTTGCGGAATTCACGCTGCATCAGCAGAAGTTTTGGATAGATGGTAGCCAGCTGGAATTTGGCGGCGGACGGCAAGTTGGGCTGGATCGCCTCGGCCAAAGCATCGAATTGCGCGCGGGTGATGACAGTCTTGCACGCGGCGCCAGTCGCCCGCTTGGCGGCGGTTGCGCCGGTCTTGGGCCGGGCGGAAGCGGCATCGCAAAGGCCCATAATAGTGATTACCGGCGTATCGGGTGCGAGGGAAGATGTTTTTGGGCGTCGGACCGCGGAGGCCGCATTGACTGATGTGGGAAGCGGCTTCGGAGCCGGTGTGGCGGTAGTGTTGGCGGGCGCCTGCGCTAACGTAAGGGACGCGACCAACAGGACTGGAATGCAAACAAAGCGCATGGTTGGGTTCTCCTAAAATGACGAAATCAATGCATGTGAAATGCAGTCGATGCTCCGACTCTTAAATGTAATGTGGCAGATTCCGATGGTCATTATCGCGGCAGCGACAGAGTTACCAGATCGCCTTGTTTTCCTTCCGTCGATCCCAGATAGCTTGTCACCAGTTCACTCGCGTTAGACCCCTTCGGCAGGGAATTCTCTCTCCACACCGCGTAAATGGCGGGATATACCAGCAGTTCGAGAACAAATGAAGTCACGATTCCGCCCACCATGGGGGCAGCAATTCGCTTCATGATCTCTGACCCGGTACCGTTGGACCAGAGAATCGGAATCAATCCGATGCTCATGGTGGCGAAAGTCATGAACTTGGGGCGGAGGCGCTTGGCTGCGCCTTCCACAATGGCTTCATAAAGCTGCTGCCGGGTGAGACGCGCGTGCTCGCTCTTTGCTTTTTCATAAGCTAGATCAAGATAGAGCAGCATGAACACGCCGGTTTCAGCATCGACGCCGAGCAACGCGATGATGCCCACCCAAACCGCAATGCTCATGTTGTAGCCCAAAACATAAATCATCCACAAGGCGCCCACGGCCGAGAATGGCACGGCCAGGGTGACGATCATCGTCTTCACGAAGGAGCGGGTATTGCAGTACAGCAGAAAAAGGATGATGGCAATCGTCACCGGCACAATCAGCAACAAGCGATGGCGCACGCGCTCGGCGGATTCGAACTGACCGCTCCACTGGATGGTGTAGCCAGCCGGAAGCTTTACCCGGGTGCTGAGCTCGCGCTGGGCATGCTCAACGTAATCACCAGGCGCGAGACCCGCGACATCAACGAACACGTATCCCGTGAGGAGTCCGTTTTCGTTGCGAATCATCGCTGGGCCTGTGAGGGTGCGAATGGTCGCCAACCCGGAGAGCGGTATCTGTTTGTCGCCGCTGGTGGACACCAACACTTTTCCGAGCGACTCCAAATCCGAGCGAAAATCGCGCAAGTAGCGGACATTGATGGGGTAGCGCTCTCGACCTTCGATCATTGTGCTGACATTTTCGCCGCCCACAGCCGTCGAAAGAGCATTCTGCGCATCCTCGACTGAGAGGCCATAGCGGGCAAGTGCCGGACGATCCCAAACTACATCTAGGAAGTACCCTTGCCCCGTGCGTTCCGCGAACACGCTGCGAGTGCCGGTAATGCTACCGAGAACTTTTTCCACCTGGTGTCCGACTTCCTGAATCTGTTTCACGTCGTCGCCCTGGATTTTCAGGCCAATGGACGTTCGAATGCCGGTGCTCAGCATTTCAATACGGCCGCGGATGGGCATCGTCCAGGAATTCGATACTCCGGGGATCGTCAGGGCCTGGTTCATCTCGGCCACGAGCTGCTGTTGCGAGATGTGATCCGGAGTAATGTGCCGCAACACGGGAAGCAACCAGCCCGGAGCCCATGACGAATACCAGACGTTCGCCTTACGCCACTGCGAGTGGGGCTTCAGGACAATCACCGTTTCCAGCATCGAGAGCGGCGCGGGATCGGTGGCCGTATCGGCGCGGCCGGCCTTGCCCAGAATGTGATCGACTTCGGGGAAGGTTTTCAAGATCTGATCTGTTGCCTGTAGAAGCTTTTGCGACTCGGCGATGGAAATGCCCGGCATGGTGGAAGGCATGTAAAGAAGCGAGCCCTCCTCCAGGGTTGGCATGAATTCCGAGCCGATTCTCCAGAATAGCGGAATCGTCAAAGCCACAACCAGTATTGCGCCGACAATCACCTGGGTTTTCCAGCGGAGCGTCCAGCGCACGACAGGATCGTAGACGCGCATCAGGGGCCCGGTGATGGGGTGATCCTCTTGGGCGCGGATGCGGCCGCCCAGCAGCGAGTCCAGGATGCGCCGCAACTTACCGCTGACGGCCAGTCCAGGACGATGCCGCACCAGCAGGAGCCGCAGGGCTGGATTCAAAGTGATAGCCAACACGGCCGCCACGAGCATGGCGAAATTCTTGGTATACGCAAGAGGCCGGAAGAGTTTCCCTTCCTGGCCGTCCAGCACAAGCACCGGCAGAAAGGAGACGGCGATCACCAGCAAGGCAAAGAATGTGGGGCCGGCCACTTCCTTCACGGCTTCGAGAATCACGTCGCTATGGGAGAACGGCTGGCCGGAACGCTCGCAAATCTCCAGCTTCTTGTGGGTTTGCTCGACCACTACAATCGCGGCGTCCACCAGTTCACCGCAGGCGATAGCCAGGCCAGCCAGCGACATGATGTTGATGCTCACGCCTGCGTAGTGCAGCGGGATGAAGGTAAGCAGAACCGCAACTGGGATCGTGACAACTGGAATGACCGCACTGGGAAAATGCCAGAGGAAAATAAGGATGACGATGACAACGGTGAGGATCACTTCGAGCAGGGTGCGACGCGCACTGGAGATGGAACGCTCAATCAGTTCCGAGCGATCATATACGGGCACCACCTTCACGCCGGCCGGAAGACCCGGCTCGATATCCTTGAGACGAGCCTTAACCCGCTGAATCACGTCGAGAGCATTGCTGCCCTCGCGCATGATGACGATTCCGGATACCACTTCGCCAGTACCATCGAGGTCGGCAGTACCGCGTCTAATATCGGGACCCACGACGACCCTGCCGACATCTTTAATACGGATGGGCGTGCCATCGACGGAGGCGAGAACGGTTTCTTCAAGATCTTGCGGGGACCGCATGTATCCGCGGCCGCGAATCATGTACTCGGCGCCGCCGAATTCCAGAAGGCGGGCGCCAGTCTCGCTGTTGCCCTCTCGGACGGCATCTGCTACGCGCGAGATTGGGATGCCGAAAGAGCGCAAGCGGTTGGGGTCCACATTCACCTGGTATTGCTGCGTGAATCCACCGAGTGACGCCACTTCCGAGACTCCGGGCACCGCTTTGAGGTAGTACTTCAAATACCAGTCCTGGTAGGAACGGAGTTCGCCCAGATTGTGTTTGCCAGACTCGTCCTTGAGGACATATTGGAAGACCCAGCCAAGCGCCGTGGCATCCGGACCAATTTCTGTCCGGACTTCTTGCGGCAATCGTGCGGTAACGCCGGAGAGATACTCGAGGGTTCTGGAACGCGCCCAATAGATGTCGGTTCCCTCTTCGAAGATTACGTAGACGTAGGAGAAGCCGAAGTCGGAGATGCCGCGCACGGTCTTAACCCTGGGCGCGCCCGTCATGGCGGTAATAATTGGATAGGTGACCTGGTCTTCGATAATGTCGGGGCTGCGGTCCCAGCGGGAAAGAATAATGACCTGGGTCTCGCTCAAGTCCGGAGTTGCATCGAGCGGAAGACGCGCGATCGACCAGGCGCCCCAGAAACAAGCTGCGGCCACGACCGCGAATACGAGAAACTTGTTTTTCGCAGAAAAGCTGATGATGCGGTTGATCATCGAGCCGCCTCAATTTCAGGCTGGACGATCGCAGTGCTCCCCAGTTTCTCCCCAATATATTTGGCCGGGTCCTCGTGGAATTTCTTCTGGCATTTTTCCGAACAGAAGACGTAAGTTTCTCCCTGGTACGTCTCCCTGTGGGCACTGGAATGGAGCTTGCCGGGGTCCAATGGCATACCGCAGACTGGATCACGGGTCGCGACTATATCGTGAGTCGAATGCTCTTTGACTTCCTGGGTCACGCCGGAAGAAACCACAGCAGACGACCGCATGCGACTTTCCGAGTCAATAAGGAAATTTCCTGAGGTTACAACCCGTTCGCCCTCCGCCAGCCCGCGTGTGATGGTAACCCGATCACCGTACGTGGTCCCCGTTTCCACGGCGCGGGGCTCGAAGACACCATCGCTGGTTTCGACATACACGATCTTGTGCATGCCGCTGTCCAGGACCGCTTCCTCAGGAATAGAGATACCGGCCGGTGCCTTAGCAGTGAACTCCACGTCGACGAACATGTCGGGACGAAGCTGGTAACCGGGATTCTTTGCCTCCAGGCGCAGCTTGAGAGTGCGGGAAGCCGGATCAAACAACGGTGGATTATCACTCACCGTCGCATAAATGGTCTTCCCGAGCTCGCGGACGGTAGCCTTAACCCGAGTGCCGGGGTGGAGCCCATACAGTTCGTTCTCGCCAAAGATGTCGGCGATAATCCATACCTTGCTGAGATCCGCGATGCGATAGAAGTCGGTGCCCTTATCAAACCTCTGCATGGGAGAAATGTTACGGGCTAGAACAATGCCGTCCACTGGCGAGACTACTTCGATGTCACGTGTGGTCTGTCGATTCCTGACCAAGTCCCTAATCTGTGGCTCTCCCATGCCGAGAGCGCGCAGCTGTTCCTCGTTCAGCTTCAAATTCGCATCATTCGACTTGTTTGGGTCCTCGTCGCGGCGAGTGGACTTCAACCTCTCAAGGCTGGCCAAAGAACCCAGATAAGCCTGCTGGGCATTGCGAAACTCTCGGCTGTAAAAAGTCGCAAGCAGATCGTTCTTTTTGACTATAGTGCCAGCGGGATTATTCTCGAGAGACGTTACCCATCCTTCCGTGGCGGCCGTCAAACGGTATACGCGATTGTCATCGGCTTCAACCCGCCCGGTGGTACGAATGAGGCGGGTTCCGGAGTTCTCGGCGGCTTCCACGCGAAGGCCAATCAGCTGCTGTTTGTCAGAACTGATGGAGACGGCGCCCGCAGCCAGCTGAAGTTTTCCCGCCGGCTCGTCGCCCTCGTAGACCGGCTCCAGTGGCATTCCACAGTCGGGAGCGATCCCGGGCTTATCGGAGCGATACGCGGGATGCATGGGGTCGACGTAGTAGAGAATGCGTTTCGAACTTGAATGGCTGGTGCTCTTGGGAGCGCCACTATAGCGGCCAGCTACGAACGCGGCCAGGGACAACACAACTACCGAACCGACTGCCGCCGGTTTATTCATGATCTTCTACCTCTGCTTAACTTGAGCCAACGACATTAGCGTTGCTTGAATAATTCGCTTGCTTCCAGGCTTGTTACATCCAAAGCAGGTCGAGTGCACGATGAGGGGGACTTCATCAGGGGGACGCTACTCATGCCCGCTTAACCCGGCAGTGCGTTAGGAGCATCAGAATACCACATCAGCCGGTCATGGGTAACCGACAATTTTTCTCGTCTATGCAAGAGAATAGCAACTCGGCGCTACTTGCAACGGGATTCTGTGCACCCCGCTCCACGCGCCTCGGAAGGACAAAAATTAGCCTCTTGGCGGTGAACTGGGTTCATGTTAGTATTCATCCACCCCCCCGGCAGGGCTGAGCCCGCTGCGAGATGTAGGAATATCCCCCACCCGTTTTGAGAAACTAATTGCACATAGGTTGCGGGCAATCACTCAAAGAGGACGACAAGCTGTTGAGTTTGAGGGTGAGATGAGAAGATACCAAGTGGAATCGAGCGTGCGGGCCAGTTAGCCAGATAGAAATATTATTCATCATGCGGGACGGTCATCTCCCCTTCCGTCCGTGAGTTCAGCTGAGAAATATAGAGAGGCACTAGCGATGCGGTTTGCGATGAGCACGAACAACTTTCTCCTGGTATCTGCCGCGCTTATCTGTTCTGCGCTTCCTGCCTTCTCGGAATCCCTGTACGTCAAAAAACAGCAAGAAACGATTCACGTGCGGCTGATCGCGCGCGAGGCACCGGCTGCGGCGAGCGCCTTCAGTCAGAACGTCGATTCCTACTTGGTCGAACTCGTGGACAAGCATCGCGATGAGCATCTGGCGCGTCTTTCGTTCCGTTTTTTGCCCTATGAATCTCCCATACCGGAAGAGCTTCGCGATTACGAAATCGTACTTACGTTTCGAGCAACTCGAGATCACGATTGCGATGCCAGCGCCGCACAACTGGCCGCGCACCCGATGCAGTACAGCAGCGATGCGCCTCAAATAAGGGTGCTGAAGCCATCCTCAGCTTTGCCCTGCTACGTTGTTACTGCTAAAGACTACAAAGGTTCCAAACGTAATCGCGGCGTCAAGGCAGTCAAGAACGACAGCAAGAGCGATGAATCAGAGGTACTCGCGAAGCGAGAGTAAGCAGGCTAAGGTCTAAGCAGCAGTCGGTTTATGTCACTTGTTTGTAGGCCCTCCCCACTCAGCTTGGAAGTTGGTAGATGAATCTGGACGCTCTTAGGTGCTTGAACTGAACGGACGAGTTGCTGATGCAACTTCGGACGTCTGAGTAGAGCAGTTGCCTTCCAAATAGAGTTGTGTGGGGAGAAAAGCATGGCCAGTAGTAATGCTTCAGAGGCTTTTCCGGAGAAGATGTTCGTGCGCGAGCTTCCGGTGGCCGCGCCCGTCTCTTCTCGAGTGCTTCCGTTAAATGCCCGAGTCTCCTGCATCCAGCAGATCAACCTCTTCCGTGGGCTAACCCTTGCGGAGTGCGCCGAGGTAGCTTCGATCGCGCAGGAACGTCAGTTCCCAGATCGTCAGACCATCTTTCGCGAAGGCGACTCGGTACGCTTTGTTCTGGTGCTGATCTCGGGGCGGGTAAAGCTGACGCAACTCAGCCGCTTCGGCACGGAAGTCATTTTCAGTGTCGGAGGAACTGGAGAAGTACTAGGTGGACTCGGTCTGACTCCGAACAGCGCGCATCGACTAACGGCGCAAACGCTGGGGCGATGCCATGTGCTCAGCTGGGATGTACGGGCCTTTCTCAGCCTGGAAGAGCGCATTCCGGCAGTACGGCGCAATGCCGTAGGGATCTTGTCGGAACGTTTGCGTAGGCTCGAGGAGCGTTTTCTTGAGTTGGCCACCGAGCAGGTGGCTCCGCGCCTGGCTAGGATGTTGTTC
>Ga0209055_1001761_pt1 | contig 14066 bp, 14 predicted proteins | sample GraSoiAngelo_110_FD_185875 | JGI IMG/M metagenome (GOLD analysis project Ga0209055, IMG submission 185875) | Grasslands soil microbial communities from the Angelo Coastal Reserve, California, USA - 14_0903_12_30cm (SPAdes) (version 2) | ecosystem: Environmental > Terrestrial > Soil > Grasslands ... | reverse complement strand
TCCACTGCATCGCGTAGGGATCAAGCGACAGATCAAAATTTCATTCTGGATCATCATCGCGAAGCACAGAACGTCCGGATCGTCGGCGGAGGATGCGGTCACTGCCGTAAAACATCGTCCAGCATTCGGCGATATTCAGGGTAGCAAGCAAGGGACGACCGGAGTCGCCTCCCCCGTGGACTCACATGTTCACAAGCTAGCGCATGAGCGCTGCTTCGAGCACTGCGGGAAAACCTGTGACCGGCAGAGACAGCGATAACGCCGAACCATAGCGGGCGACGAATCTCCACCTGCAGATATCCGAAATCCGGCGGCTCCCAACCGAGACCGACCACCATGGCACAGAGTGCCCCAAGGCAGGGAGTTATTCTCACATGGATGCCGACTGTGCTATTTTTTCCTCTCGCTTATGCGCGCCGGAACGGCAAAACTGTGATGAGACTTGTCGAAGAGCTAATCATTTGGCTTTGGCGGGATTGCGTTGTAACCAGGCGCGGCTTGCGACAGATTGTGCTCGAGTGAAGCGTTGACGTCGCCGATGGACCAGCGAATCCCGCCTCCGAGAAGATTCAGGAAGAACGCATTCGCCCAGTTCTCCGGCCGGTCGCCAATCGCCGTGTAGAAAACCCGGCCTTTACCTTCCATCCGCGCCCACGTGATCGGATAGGGCGGCCGCTGGTACGGCTTTCCGCTCATACCTTCTGTATCAAGAGTCAAAATTACGTGCATATCCGTCCTGAAGTCTTTCAAAGAGTACCACTCATCATTGAGGCTCACGGGAGAAGATACTCCTTCAAGGCCTGGAAATTTTGGATCGCTGATGAGGAGGTATGTGGTCTGCAGTCGCGGCGTGCTGCCATGAGTGATGAATTCACCGCCGAGCATACGCAGATAGGGATCGGATTTATCTCCATGTGCGACGTAGCGGTTCGAACCATTTTCGGGATCGGGCTGAGTGTGGAAGGTATCAGTCGCGGCGTGAACCCCAACAAAGCCAAGACCGTCACGAATAGCATCTAGCAACGACTGCTTGCCTTGCGGCGACATTGGCGAATTCCTGTCGGTTCCTGCAGTTGTCAGATCGCCGGTGGTGAAGAAAAATACAGCGGCATAACTGTGGAGATCCTTTGAATCAAAAACTCGGCCGTCCTTGGTGGCGGTAACATCGAAACCGTGCTTGCCGCCAAGCGACGTGATGGTCTGGTCCACGATGCTGGCCTTGCCATCTACTCGTTTCACCACGTCATGTTCCCACCCGGACGACTTGGTAAAAACGAGGACGGATTTTTTGCGTGCTGCAAGGATGGGGATAGGTAGAGCAATGCTCGCCGCAGCGATCGCTCCGGTTTGCAACAATTCTCGGCGGTTAAATGTGCTCTTCATTGGTCCCTAAACCTCGTTCCGTCTGAAACGTTCGACCAGATGATCACACGCGCGTACCGTGATGGCCATCATAGTGAGGGTCGGATTCTGGCACGCCGACGAAACGAAACACGAACCATCAGTCACCAGCAAGTTGCTCACGTCATGCGACTGGCAAAACCTATTCAGGACCGATTTCTTCGGATCATTTCCCATTCTGGCAGTGCCAACTTCGTGGATCGCCATTCCCGGCATTTCGACTCCGGTAGTGAGACGGATATTGTTTGCCCCCGCCGCCTCGAGCATTTCTGCGGCGGTGATTCCAGCGTCGCGCATCAGGGCAGCCTCATTCTTACCGTGGGCCATGCTTATGCGCAGCGCGGGAATTCCCCATGCGTCCGTAAGCTTGGGGTCGATCTCGCAGTAATTATCGAAGTTTGCCAGCGACTCCCCAAACGCGCCTAGTGAAACATCGTAGGTCCCAAGCTTCACGGCCTTCTTGTAATCGGCGCCAATACCCGGTGCACCCATGTTGAACTCGGGCGCGGAGCCGCCCTGAAATCCGTAGCCGCGAATGAAATAGGGATGCTTGCCCTCGGCGGGCGTGTTGCGATAACGCACCACGTAAATTCCATTCGGCCGGTGAGGAGGATTGGCGTTGGGGAGGATCTTCAAGTCTTGAAACGTTCCGCTCGCTCCACCACCCACAACATGGTCCATCAAATAGTGCCCCAGAAGTCCGCTGGAATTCCCCAGACCTTTGGGATACTCGCGTGTCGATGAGTTCAACAGAATGCGCGTGGACTCAAGCGCCTGTGCACACAGGATCACACTCCGTCCGCGAACTTGTTTCGTTTCCTTCGTCGTACGATGAACGAAGCTGACGCCACGTGCTTTGTTGGCGTTTGTGTCCATCTCAACGTGGCTCACGATTGCGTCGGTGATCAGCGTGCATTTTCCCGTCTTCAACGCATCTTTCACGGTGGTGAACGGGCTGCTGAAATAGGAATAAGTCACGCAGCCCCGCTCGCAAGGACCACAGTAATGACAGGGAGCGCGGCCATTGTGAAGCTGAGTCAAAATGGCGGCTCGGCCAATAGTGAGAGTTCGTCCGAACTTCTTTTTGATGCTCTCGCGCAGCCGTATCTCTCCGCAGCTCATTTTCATCGGCGGGAGAAACTGCCCGTCAGGCAACATCTCATTCCCCTCGGCGGCGCCGGTAATTCCCACGTAGCGTTCGACAAGGTCATAACAAGGCGCGAGGTCTGCGTACGAGAATGGCCAATCGACGTCGTAGCCGTCGCGGCTGGCAGCTTTGAAATCCACATCGCTCAACCGATAACTCTGCCGTCCCCAGACTAACGACCTGCCTCCCAGAATTCGCAGCCTCTGCCACGTGAATGGCTTGTCTGGAGGGGTGCTGTAGGGATTCTCCAGATCATTCACGAACCATTCGTAGTTGTATTCCATGCACGCATAGCATTGCCTCTGAATCGGCCGAGTTCGCATCACTTCCGGCGAGTGGTTGCGATATTTCAGTTGGAAGGAAGGAACGTGCTCGGTGAATTCTCGCGCCGACACCGCGCGGCCTGCTTCGAGCAGTGCAACTTTCAATCCTGCTTCGGAGAGCCGCTTCGCCGCCCAGCCGCCGGTCGCTCCTGAGCCGACCACGATTGCGTCATATGTCTGTTGCAGAACGTCTTGTGCCATGAGGTTAGGTAGGGTCCTTGATCTGGTGCTCGCAGCCTTCGTAGGGACCGCGGGTGATTTCGCGGTCCCAGCCAAGTTCCTTCTGCCCGATCTCTGATCCGTAATATGCTTCCGCAATAAGCGCTTTGAGCCGTTCGAAATGCTTTTGTCCGGGATCGGGCTTTTCTTCTCTTTCCATCCATGAACTGGGGAGCCGCGGATAGGCCCAAGACGTCAGAAGCCACACCTGATCGTCAGTCGCAAGCGAGCGAAAATCTCTCCCAAACTGCTTTTGGCTTTCGCTGTCGATGAAGGCCAGCGCGTCCACGAATTGGCGCTGCAACTCGGCGGGCTGAACTGAGAGCAACAGATCGAGATAGCGGTTGACCAATGCTTCTTTCGCGCCCGGAGTGTCTGTGTGCGGAATGATCACATCGCTCAGTGCGACTAATGTCTCGTTCTGGTGCTCATTGAGGAAAACCGCTTTCCAGTTTGGATCACTGAGGAACTTCGAGCCATCTTCGCCGAGCGCAGCTGGAGTAAGCCCGGACGAAATCGCCTGCGCGAAAGACATCCCTGGTGTGAAGGCTGCTGCCGCGCTGGCAAAGAGGGCCGCGCGGATCAGGTCGCGACGCTTGATTAGGGAAGATTGGAGCGGAGATTTTTCGTCTGCAACCATCGCTTCGCGGCCCGAAAATTCCATTTCGCGAAATGATAATGCCTGTTCTCGGGTTGCTCAAGAGCAATGCTGAATAAATTCTTTCGCCGAAATATTCTGGGGTCTTTGGTTCTTGCCCCTCGCGCTCCTTGTGTACAGGTCGCGATTTCTGCCACGGTTCCTGGTGTTTTGCCCGCCTTCGCTGGCTTCGCCTGGGTGATCCTGAGCCTTACGGGCATACTGTGGACGCAATATCAGGACAAGGTGGATACCTACTCTCAGCCCGCCTTCTTCGGGGAGATTGCGTTCATGCTGTGGCTGGTGATCCAAGGGCACCAAGCCGCAAGCGGTGGGCGCCGCAGCCTCTTCGTCCGCGGTTGCTTAGGCTGCTTAGGCTGCATTGCTGATATCTGCTCGAATCAAGGGGCTGCGAACCATAAGAGATAGTTTGCTATGTACTCGACAGAGGAAAACTGGCAAATGATTTTCGCAAGCTAGGCCGTCGGGGCTGCCGAGACAGTAATCCTGCATGCTTCGGTGCGGGCAGTTGGAGCGGTTGCCGGCGGTGCTGATCACATACATGCTGATCACATACATCCTGCGCTCAAGTCAGTGGTAATTTATGTTCGCGATTTCTGGATGGCGGCAGTTATTAGGTGAATGCGTACAGCCTTGAAGATCGGATTTGGCACCCGCTCATCTTGGAGCACGAGGACGCGGGTACTATCGAGAATTTCCCGCGAGAAGAATGGCTCCAGAAGTGCTGATAACGATAGAGCGCAAGGCGCGTACTGCTCGCGCTGTGTGGAAATATACCCCGCGACGAGTTCAGAGACTTGAGCGATTTGGTCAAGTGTGAGTTTTGGAGTTGCCGCCATCCAGTCTCCGATTTCAGCGAATTCGCATTACAGGCTGACCACAGCTCGGGCTTGCTTTTGCCGGAATCGACGTGCAGGGTGCTCGGTACCCAAAACATCTTCAGGAGCGAGTCGGTCGCTGAGCGGAAGCCGGAACCGCAATCAGGATTCAACCAAAGAGTGCAGCCTGAGCGGAGATGACTTCGGGCACGTCGTAAATGCACTCCGGCGTGTAGTTCAGCGGGTCGTTGACAGCCAAACCCACAGGAAATCGCGCACGGTCCCGCGGGTGGGAACCCGCGGTGAATGTCGGCGACGCCGACTGGTGTCGATGATCAGTGGGCGGACTCTTGATGTGGGTGCTTGCATCAGCCTGGCCGCAGCAATCGGAGGGGGCCTGTGATTAACTAAGATCGCATCCCACGGAAAACCGTAACGCCGCGCAGATTTCGCCCATTCGCAAGGAACTCAGCTGGGCGACGCGCCTCCCCAATCGATTCTGAGAAATGGTAACGGCATTGTGTAGGTTCACTGCACAAGGTGCCTTCATGCCATCCTCTTCATTCAAAACTACCTCGGATGGCACGCCACGAATCGTCGATGTGATAGGCGCGACAGTGACGGTAGACAAATAAGGAACAGCACTGTCACGAGTGAGGACGACCACGGGCCTTTTCTTGTCCGGCGAAGCAAATTGGTAAAGCCGAACGTCCCCTCGGGCTATTCTGCTGGCCACGCCGCCTCGGCTTCCCAAATGAGCGATTCATCCGGCCCGTGCGGCTGCCTTGAATAGCCCTCGCGGTCGCGTTCTTCTCTTCCTCGGATCTCCAGCCTCCGAAGATGCTCCCTCAGTGCATCACGCACCAATGCGGAACGATTCTGATTCGTCCGCCGCGCGGCCTGATCCGTGGCGTGCAGGAGCTTTTTATCGAGAACAATCTGGATTGTTTCCATATACGGAGTCTACTCCACAGTATACTCCACATCAGAAAATCCACCGCAGAATTCTCCGCCCATCTCCATTTAGGTTCCCAAAACGGCCGCCCCCGTGATGACCGGTGTATACAAAAGCAAGATGCTCGGCACTTGTTATCCCGTAGTTGCGGTTTTCTTGAGGTATCCGTCTTACCTGTCTTTTCTTCTGTTTCCCAGTTGCCGGGTCAACGACGTAGCGCCGATAATTTCCGTAAACAGTGTTACCGTCTTCAGTGATCCAGCCTCTTTGGTGACGTGGACGGGACATAATGACCTCTTGAGAAATCAACGACCTGAGCTAGTTCCTTAGCCATGTCGTCGCAGTGATGGCGGACCTTCGCGATGGTCCGCGATGAACTTCTCCACATCGGCGCGGCGGAAGCGGAGCATCTGCCTGCCGCGGGGGCCGGCTCCTAAACGCACAGCAGGGATTCGCGGGTCCCTCGTCATCTGCAACCAGATCGACAACCGTCCCCTCGGGCAAGGTTGTCGGCTCCGTCAAGAACGAGTCTCCCCTTTTCGACACGTGCTCGCAGAGGGCTTCATATAGCTGCTCTACGGGATTCCGACGCGCCCGGCAAGCGGTCGGCGGAGGCCGCGGAGGCCATCGAGACGGCTGATTGAGATTGATTTCAGCGACTTTGTCGAGGTCCTTCAGCGCGCGGGCGAGCCGGAGATATTACGCCGTCGCGGCTGTCCAAAACCAAGGCTGCCAACCTGCGCTCCGCGTCGAGCGGAGACCAATGAACCATGTAAGGGTAGTTCTCATTCGCAGTAGCCCCAAAAACTCGAGCCTCACTGAATTTGACACCGGCCCTGCGTGGGCAAAAAGCATGCTTTTGGTTACGTTCCGACCTTGGGAGTTGTGGCGGGGCCAAAATGGGTAAGCCAAGTGTGGGATTAGGGGAATTCAGACTGCGCCGGTTGGGAACGCGCCCGGCGCATAATTTTCCTCTCTACGGTTTTTCCCTGGAAGAGGTCGTGCGGCCAGCCCTGGTTCTTCATCCAACTCCGGTACATGAAGTCGTTCTTGTCCTGCCGTTCGAACCATGCCTGACTACGAAGCTTTTAGCGCAGCTCAGCGAGGTAAGCGATTACTAAAGGCGGTATAATCGGGCGCGTTTGCCGGGAAAAATTCGAAGTCACTGTCCTTCATGGTTCTTTGGAGAACAAGCTATGGGCAATTCGCAGGGAATCTCCCGTCGAAAGTTTATGGCTTCCGCCATTTCCGCGACAGCGGTCTCGGCTCTCGCAGGGCACAACTCTTTTGGGATTTTCCGGGAATCCCAGTTGAATGGAGCCAAAACCAGTTCAGCAGCCCCCCTGACCGACTCCCCAGGGTGGCGCGACCAAGGCATCGAGAATCTGGCGAAGTCTCCTTACGCCAAGCTCCGCCAGATTCCCGTACGCGCGGTCACGATCAAGAGCGGATTCTGGGAACGGCGGCGCGACATCAATGTCACCAAGAGCATTCCTACCATGCACGATTTGCTCGAGGCCAACGGACGCATGGACAACTTTCGTCGCCTGACGGGGAACAGCGACAAGCCGCAGAAGGGACCTGTTTTCTCCGATTCGGACGTGTACAAGTGGACCGAAGCGGTCGGCTTCGCCCTACAGAGTGGAGATTTGCCCGAACTCCATCACACATGCGAAAAGGTCATGGATGACGTGGTTGCCGTGCAGGAGCCCAGCGGTTATCTCAATACCTATTACGTCAGCGAGCGCGCGTCGCAGCGCATGCTTCCCGACGTGCAATCGACCGGTCACGAACTCTACAACCTTGGCCACATGTTACAGGGGGCCATCGCGTATTACCGCGCCACCGGGGAACGCAAGCTCCTCGACGCGGGGATCCGGTTCGTCGATGATTTCCTTCTCCCCAACTATGGACCTGCTCCCAAGAAGCCGATCGTCTCGGGCCACCCCGAGATCGAAATGGCATTGATCGAACTTTATCGAATCACCGGCGACAAGCGGCAACTGGAACTCGCCGGCTATATCCTGCAGGGAGATGAGAGAACGCACTTTCCGGAACGCCGAACCATTTACATGTTCAGCGGCACGCCATTCACATCGCGTACCAAGTTGGAAGGACACGCCGTGCGCGCCATGTACGCCTGCTGCGGTGCCACCGACTACTACATGGAGACGGGTGACGCTGCTTACTGGAAAACGCTCAATGTGCTCTGGAATGATCTGGGAAGCACCAAGATGTACATCAGCGGCGGTGTGGGATCACGTTCCGACGGCGAAGCTTTTGGGGATGCCTATGAGTTGCCAAACTTCCGCGCTTACGGTGAAAGCTGCGCCGCCATCGGCAACATGATGTGGAACTGGCGCATGCTCTCGGCTACGGGAGATGCGAAATTCACCGATGTAATCGAACGAGCACTCTACAACGGGATCAACTCCGGCATGTCGCTGGATGGAACGCTCTACTGCTATCGCAATCCTCTGGCGTTCGATCCGTCGACCGGAGACAAAATCCGCAATCCCTGGTACGACGTAACCTGTTGTCCGCCCAACCTCGAGCGCACGTTCGCTTCGCTGCCGGGATATTTGTACAGCACAAGTAGCGATGGCATTTACGTTCATCTATATGACAACTCCGAACTCGACTGGCACCTGGAAGATGGAACGCCGCTCCAGATCACACAAACAACCAGTTACCCGTGGGAGGGCGAGGTACACATTTCCGTCTCACCCGCCAGAGCTTCGGATTTCACCCTGTACTTGCGCATCCCCGGATGGACGGAGGGCGCCCAGGTGGCGGTGAATGGAAAAAGCATATCCGGAGCAAGCCCAGGCCAATATCTTGCAATTCGCCGTCGCTGGCAGTCAGGTGATGCGATTCGGCTACAGATGGACATGCGCCCACAAGTGCTCCAAGCCAATCCGCATATCGCCGACGATACCGGCCGGGTCGCGGTCCAGCGCGGGCCTCTCGTCTACTGCATGGAAGAACTGGACCAACCGAGTGGTGTGCAGCTGGTCGATGTCGCGCTGGATCTAGGCCAAAGTCCGGGCAAGGAGTTTCAAAGCGAGGACCGGCGAGACCTGCTCGGTGGCATCGTCGTGCTGCGCCATGAAGGTGTCGCCATCGAAGGTAGCAACAAGGCGCTCTACTCGCGGTACACCGGCAAGCCGGTGAAGACGCGAAGCGTGCGCCTGACGTTTATTCCGTACTACGCCTGGGCCAACCGCGAAGCCAGCACGATGCAGGTCTGGACACCGCTGTTCCGGGCGTGACTCGGGTCACGGAACAAGGCGCATGCTGCGACTCGAGCGGAATGTGCGCCGGGTGGCGCTCGTCGACGAGCCTCATTTGAGGCGCTGCTCGAAGCAAGCACTTCAATCTACGAACTCGTCGACAAAGCAATCACCACAGGAACCACGCTCAGCGACGCGGTTCGGAAGCGTACTAAACCAAATCCAAAGAACGGTGAGGTGATGCAAGTCAGTGCCGAGGGCCTGGGCCGAGCCTTGCGCAATCCGGTCCGCGCAGCGGAAAAAGATTGCCTCGTTGCCGCCAAGGCGTTGAGCTGAAACAGTGTGCCTGTTCTAATTGTCTTATCCATGAAGTTTTCTGGGGCTCTGCGACGACTTATACTATTCTTCGGATTAGTTCCTGCGCTTCTTGGTCAACGGGGCTCGCCGGATCTTGCTGCCGTCACGGCGGCTCTCGGCAACAGACAATTCGATAGAGCCCTAGAACTGGTATCGACGGCTCTCGAGCAGTATCCCCACGATGCACGTCTGTGGACCTTGCAAGGCATAGCTTTGTCGGGGAAGGGGCGAAGCAAAGACGCGCTCTCTTCCTTTCGCACTTCCTTGAAATTTTCACCCGACTATCTTCCCGCGATTGAGGGTGCCGCTCAGATTGAATACGAGGCTGGAAGCGAGGCGGCAGTCCCGCTGTTGGAACATGTACTGCGATTGCGTCCTCACGATCAGACTAGTCATGCCATGCTGGCGGTGATTGCTTATCGACACCACGACTGCCACAAGTGTGTGCGCAATTTCGAGCAGAGTGGTCCGCTGTTGGATAGCCAAGTCGGTGCTCTGCAGGAGTACGGGTCCTGCCTGGTACGCCTCAAGCAGTTGGATCAAGCGATTGCGGCGTTTCAGCGCGCGTTGGACTCGCATCCCGACAATCCGGATGCGCGTTACCAATTGGCCGCGGTTCAACTGCAGACCGGACATGCCGACCAGACGATCGAGACGCTTACTCCCGCGCTGCAGAGTGGCTTGGCGGATGATCGCGCCATGGAATTGGCGGCCTCTGCTTACGAGGCCAAAGGAGACACACCGCAAGCCGTGACGACCCTGCGACAAGCAATTGTGAAGAATCCGCGCAACACGGATTTGTATCTCGATTTCGCCGACCTGTGTGTCCAGCACCAGTCGTTCCAGACTGGGGTCGATATGATCAATTCCGGCCTGTCTCTTCAACCCAAGGTAGCGCCCCTGTATCTGGCACGTGGCATTCTGTATGTTCAGTTGGCTCGCTTTGACGATGCCGAGGCAGATTTCGAGAAAGCAGACGTACTCGATCCGCGGAACTCTTTCGCGGCGGCCGCGCTGGGACTGCAGGCAGTCGAGCAGCACGATCCGGATCAGGCGCTAGCAACGCTACGAGCCAAGTTGGCCAAGAGGCCGAATGAGCCATTTTTGCTGTATTTGCAGGCCGACATCCTCACTCAAAAGGGGCCGGATCCGAACAGCCCGGATTTTCAGATGGCGGTGCGGTCGGCAACTAGGGCGGTCGCTCTTGAGCCGAGGCTTGTACCCGCCCACGATTTGCTGGCAAAGCTTTACCTTCAGGCCGGCAAGAACGAACAAGCAGTCCAGCAGTGCAGGAAGGCGCTGGAGAATGACCCTAAGGATCAGACGGCGCTGTATCACCTGATCCAGGCACTTCGCAAAACCGGACAAAAGGACGAACTGCCCGAGTTGTTGAAACAGTTGGCCGAGCTTCGCCGGCAGGCGACCCAACAAGAGCGTGAACACAATCGCTACAAACTGGTGACCGAGACGAGTCTATCGGATGAATCCAAGTAGCACTCGGGTGGTGGCGTGAATCTCGATGAAGCCACCGCAGTAAGCCTTTACTCGCCCTGCCCTCTCGCAACATAATGTGGGCCAACTTAAGCCCGCTGAAGGACCACAGTTCGCGATGACTTTTTCCCGTCGTAGTTTTTTCCAACTCTCCCTGGGCGCGCTTTTATCCACAGCGGGGCAAAGACTCCTAGGCCAGGGCGTGGCCACGCACACGGCCAGGCCCTTGGCTCGGTCCGCCTTTTCTGGGCGGCCGTTCCATGCGCATTTCGTGGACGTAGCTTCGGCTGCAGGCCTGCATGCGCCGGTGATCTATGGCGGTGTCGATTCCAAGAAATATATTCTTGAGTCCACCGGATGCGGGTGCGCGTTTCTTGATTACGACAATGATGGCTGGATGGATATCTTTTTGTTGTCTGGCACGCGCCTCAACGACGCTCCGCCGGGCACTACCAATCGTCTCTACAAGAACAATCGCGACAGCACGTTCACCGATGTCACCGAGAAGGCGGGCCTGCAGGCAGTTGGCTGGGCCTCCGCGGTCTGTATTGGCGACTACAACAACGATGGCTTCGACGACATCTTCTGCACCTACTTCGGGCAAAACCGACTTTACTGCAACCGGGGTGACGGGACGTTTACGGATGTAACGAAGGCCGCCGGGTTGTGGAACGAGCAGCCCCGCTGGGGTGCGGGCTGTTCGTTCCTGGATTATGATCGCGACGGCCATCTCGACCTGTTTGTCTCCAACTACCTTCGCTTCTCGTTTGAGCACGCTCCGGTTCCTGGTCAGAACGCCAATTGCAATTGGAAGGGAATTCCGGTCGAATGCGGCCCGCGCGGTTTGCCTACGGGACGACATTCGCTCTACCGCAATAATGGCGATGGGACCTTTACCGATGTGAGCGAAAAGGCCGGCATTTCGAAAGCAACCGAAAGCTATGGCATGACCGCAATCACGGCTGATCTCGATGAAGACGGCTGGCCCGACATCTACGTAGCCTGCGACTCCACTCCCAGTCTTCTATTCATCAACAACCATGATGGGACGTTTCGCGAAGAGGCAGTGGTGCGCGGAGTGGCTCTGAGCGATGACGGCGCAGAGCAGGCGGGCATGGGTGTCGGGATCGGTGATTACGATCTGGACGGCCACCTCGATCTTTACAAGACTCACTTCACCGACGACAGTTGCGGTCTTTATCACAACGACGGAACGGGGAATTTCGATGATGTAACCCGTTCCGCGCGTATTGCAGCGGAGACGCGATATATCTGCTGGGGCGCCGGCATGGTCGATCTCGATAACGACGGATATCCGGATATTTTTATGGTGACCGGCAACGTTTACCCGGAAGTCGAACGCAAACTGCCCCAGTACGCCAACAAGACACCCCGAGTGCTGTTTCGTAATTTGGGCAACGGCACCTTTGAAGAGCTCGATGATCAGGCGGGCTTGGCCATCCGCGAGGTGCACTGCAGCCGAGGATGTGCGTTTGGCGACTTTGACAATGATGGAGATCTCGACATCCTCATCGTCAATTTGAACGAATCACCTTCGCTTTTGCGCAACGATCTGTCCGGAAATCAGAACTGGCTCAAAGTAAAACTGGAAGGCGTCAAGTCCAACCGCAGCGCAATTGGGGCACGAGTCTTAGTGCGCTATGAGGGCAAAAAGCAGGTGCAGGCCCTGCTCAGCCAATCGAGTTTCTACTCCTGCAACGACCCCAGGCTGCATTTTGGGCTGGGTCCAGCGAAAGTTGTGGACGTCGACGTGTTTTGGCCAAGCGGCCTCCACGAGACCTACAAGCGCATTTCGGCCAATCAACTTCTTACTCTCCGCGAAGGCGGGGGGCCGATACCCAGCAAGGGGTGGGCGGCGCGCTAGAGTCGTCTCCCGCCACCCCGCCCCTGCACCGCGACAAAGTTCTTGACAGTCTCGGGGCAGGCAGGTATAAAAGCTTCCTTCGGAAAACGTTTACTCAGTCGTGGGGACCATCAATCTGCTGCGGGGGGATTCCATGCTACACACCGTGAGGCTCTCTCCCTTTCTGCGATGCTGCGGCCTGGCGTTGCTATTCACCAGTATCGCCGCGTACGCCCAGTTCACCGGCAGTATTCAAGGAATTGTCACTGACCCGACCGGAGCGGGCGTGCCCAAAGCCACGGTCAATCTGGTCAACACGGCCACTCAAGTATCGGCTGCCGCAACCACCGACGCTTCTGGGAACTATCGCTTCGTAAGTCTGGCGCCCGGGTCCTACAAGCTGACGGCCGAAGCGTCGGGGTTTGCCAAATCAACGGCTACTGTCAATTTATTGACCGAACAGAATCTCAGTGTTCCGCTGGCTTTGAAAGTCGGCGGCGCAACCGAGGCCGTGACCGTCACCGCCGAGACGCCTGTGGTTGATACCGCCGAGAGTCGCAATGAACTGACTCTCGAAAACAATGCCGTGGCACAATTGCCCGTTTCCGGACGCAACCTGGTCACCCTGACCACGTTGGCGCCGGGAGTTTCCGGTCTGGGAACGATGGGCGGTGGACAGCCGGGCAAGGCAGGAACTCCGGGTTCGGGGGTCGACAACTACTCCACCGAAACACAGGTGGACGCCAGCGCCAATGGTCAGGGGCAGATGTCGAACATGTACGTAATCGACGGCCTCGACGTCACCAGCGGCATCCGGCAGGGCGTATTGAACCTGACGCCGAATCCAGAGTCGATCCAGGAAACCAGTGTGCAGGTGAATACGTATTCGAGCGAGTACAGCCGAGCCACCGGCGTGCAGGAAGTGATGACCACCAAGTCGGGCGCCGACCAGTTCCACGGCTCGGCGGCGGACTGGTTCTACTATCAAAACTGGTTCGCGAAGACGCACTTCACCAACCCCAAAGGCTATCTGCCATTTCATGGCAACAACATGTCGTTTTCGGTTGGGGGGCCGATCGTTCCCCACCGCCAATTCTTCTTCTACTTTGCGGTTGAGCCATTGCGCTCCTCTCTGGCAACGAACTCGCTGATCACATTCGCAGATCCTCAGTTCATTACGTGGGCTCAACAAAACTACCCGAACACCGTTGGGACGCACGTGCTCTCGACTTACCTTCCGGCGAACGTAGGCGGAGTAAGCGTACAGTCGACTGCCGCCAGCATTCCCGGTTGCGATACGTCTTCCACCAAGAACTTGCCCTGTAATCTGCCTCTTGTGGATCAAGGTAACTTCAGTGCCCCGCAAATTCGCAACGGGGCGCAGTACTTCGTTCGCATCGACAAGTACTTCAAGAACGATCGCATTTACGGGAGCTTCTACCGAACGTTGCTGAACTACGGGGCGGCCTCGGCCATTCCCGTCTTCTCGGCACTGAATAACAACTGGCAACGCGCCTTCCAGGTCAACTACACGCACAACTTCTCGCCCACCACGTTGAACGAGGCTATCTTTGGCGCAAATCGAGTGGAAGGAGTTCTG
>Ga0209055_1001760_pt1 | contig 14071 bp, 15 predicted proteins | sample GraSoiAngelo_110_FD_185875 | JGI IMG/M metagenome (GOLD analysis project Ga0209055, IMG submission 185875) | Grasslands soil microbial communities from the Angelo Coastal Reserve, California, USA - 14_0903_12_30cm (SPAdes) (version 2) | ecosystem: Environmental > Terrestrial > Soil > Grasslands ... | reverse complement strand
GGATGTTCAGCAATGTCGATTCTGTTCCGGGCCTTCCACACAGATTAAGACAGGGCGCAGTCGGCAAGCAATCAAACACCCAACTGCTCAGCACAAATGCTGCCACTAAGAGTGAGGAGTCCTCATCCAGCTGCGAGTGGCTGGCAATCATTCCCGTCAAGCGCGAAACTAGAAGTTCGATGTTACCGAAATCATCCGTTGCCTTCGGCAGCCGAAGGAGTCTCTGCAGTTCGGACCCCAGCGGGGTGGCCACATACGAACGACCCTCGTGCTCTGCTGAAACGCCGAGGTGCTCGTGACCGTCGCGCCAGAGTGTCAGGTGGCCACTACTCAGTACATCGATCGCACTGCCGGTTGGAAAGAGCTCGCCGAGGGTGAACACAGCGTCATTCGATTTTTCTGAGATTCGCACCGCTGCAGGCATAGTCCTTCAGCTTTAATGCCGTCTGGTTCAGGCTTGAATTGCCTCAGGCGACACGTCGATCCATAAGCGATCGTGCATGAAAGGAAATCGGAACTCGCGCAGGCCTTTCACGTAGTGGAGCCAAGTGCGCTACGTTAACTCGACCTTGCGTCCGATGTATATGAATTTTTCACAGCGCAGGTAACCTTAGTCACTTCGAGCAGGACAAAGTGATTGCGAAGCGAGCCGCTTCGAAATCGCCTCTTCCCTTGCTGGCATCGCTGTTCGGCGAAAGAGATTATTGAAGTCGAGCGTTATGTCTGGTGTGCTGATGGCCGGGGTAATCGACGTGTCTTAGATCGCACCCATTGGTGGCGCGTTCTGCCATGCTTTTACAGAAAGCACAAGAGCCGGATTGTTTAGGTCCGGCTCTTGGGATAGGCGTGGATTGTAGCGATTTATCCAATCATCGTGACCACCACTCGAGCTGGCTACAAAGCACTCGTGTGATGTGGGCTGGCAAACGAACACCGACAGCCTTGTCTCGAAGGGCACCTTCGACGTTCTGGGCGCCAAACTGTCGGCAGAGTTCCGCCACTTGTTTAGAGTAGCGTTTCGCCAGTTCAAAGTCCATGAACTCGAAAACGTCGAATTTTAGATATGCAACCGAGCTGCATAGCTCGAACTGTTCGTCGTCCGTTAGGGTCTTAGTGGGTTGAGATTGGTAAGTATTTTCCATAAATACTCCTTATTTTCACAGGCGGATGTGGAGGGTCGCCACCCCCAGTCTGTCTTTGCGGCGAAATCTGTTCCGCTTAAACTGACCGTCTACAAAGGGGGGGAGATAGTCAATTTTCTGATCGGATTATCGGTTCGAACCCACTGCCGCGGACCCGGACTGCCTGGGTCAGTTGCGCGTACCAACATCGTATGCCTGCGTGAATGAACAGTTTCGAAGCGTGCTCAACGTTTCACGTCACCGGCTTTGAATTCGGAATCGTAGAATCCTCTCTCGCTGAACTGATTCTGGGCGCATTGATCCGCTTCGTTAGGGTTGAGATGTTTCTGGGCTTGAATCTTTGCGAGCTGCCTGGTCAGCTTGGCGCAATTCGATCTCCGAAACGCGTGGTCTCGATAGCACACCGCTGGAGATTCATGAGGTGTGCAATGCCACAAGCGCTCCTGGGGTCCAGCTTGCGAGCGCAAGCCCGGTGAACCAGCGCCATGCCAGATGCATACGCAACTCTTCCACCAGCTTGCGCTCGCTGGTGATGCCGTACAGATACCCGATTAGCAGAATGCGTAGCAGGAGTTCGGGATCAATCGAGGGGCGACCGGTCTCGCTGTAGCTGTCTCGCAGTTGCTCCCGCACAAACTCAAAACTGATGTGCTGGTCGATGAGCCGCAGCAGTTTGCCATGCTCACCTCATTGTCCTCCAAGTTACGGAAACGCGCAGGTCAGTGATTTGCGTCACAGGCATTCGCTATTTGAGGCTTCATCGATGGCGGCGTCACGACCCCTTACCCTTGCATAAATCGCTGCTTTCTTCATCTGGTCAGATGCTCCTTTACACTTCGCAGCAATACGGGAGAGGGGTCGATGTCACGTAGCTCAGAAATCTCGGCGAGTGCTTTGTCGATACTTGCGTAGCCACAGCGATGGAGCCAAGCCGCAATCATGATGGGCGAGCGGCTCATTCCGGCGAGACAATGCATGAGCAGGTTACCCCGCTGAACGCCGTTCGCCATTGCCGCCATGACTTCCTCAAACTTTGGAGCAGGAATCAGACGAGACTCCGCAATCGGGATGTGGAGATATTCGATCCTGTCTGCCTTCGTCCGAATTTCTTCTGTGCAGAGGGAGACGACGCTTGCGATGCGAAAATGATTTGAATTCGCCAGTTGTTCCGCATCTTTCAGATTGCCTAGAAACAGCCTTTCCCAAATCTTTGTCACTCGCCTCCTTGGTCTTGGTTCCCAGATTCATCCGGCACCCCATTGCCCGCCAACCGCAACAGCCTGTGGATAGCGTGTAACACATAGCGATCTCGGGCTCGAAAACCCCAAATCGCCCTTGGACATCGCACACTAATCGGCCGGTCCTTTGATCGGTTTACCGTGAAAGCACGGATGACCCGATCGTCACCTGACTCGTGGTCCAAAGCCTCTTCCCTATCAATCTACAGATCTCTCAGGTGAATCGGCTAGAAATCGGGGCTTGGTAGCCAAACATCTTTGGTAACATGGCGGGAATGTCTCGTCGATTCGTCTTGATTTGTATCTAGTTAGTTGAGGGCCCCCCAGTCCCCTCTGTCAGCCATGCGACAAACCCCAAGTAACTCTTGTTACTTACAAGTGTCATCTGTTTTCTGCACCGCCCCCAGAATACGATTCGAGACAGCATGTCATCATGGTACAGAGTGGATATTCCGCCAAGCGAGTGCTGCCGCGACGGCAAGGCTGATCAGCTGCAAGCGGCCTTTGAGGTCAACTTCCTCACCAGACGCAGCCCCAAGGATGCGGCTCTGTTCGAGTGGCACGACGAGTCGCTCCAGACCAACGTCTTCTTCTTTTCTCCGGAAGCAGCAGCCATGGTTAAGACTCTGCTTGAGCGCTTCGGCGGGATCGAATGTAGTCCGCCAGTTCTTTCCGAGCGGCTCGTGTTACTTGTCGGTCACCCGAGCGTGAGGTAAAGACTGCTCGACACAACCCAGAGGTAACTTCAGCCTGTCTACTTTCCGGCCATACCCCTTGTGCCCCCCACGTTGTAGCCATTTCCCTCGGCATCCAGCGTCGGCATTATAAGCAGGACATGAGAAAGACCATTAGCCCGCTTCTAATCGGACTTTGCTGGAATACAGAGGGACAAGACGTAGCCGAATACGCGATCATGCTGGCGGTCGTCCTCGTGATTGTAGTCGGCACCGTACGGATGATTGGATCGAACGCCGGTATTGTCTTTTCTCAGGTCGCCAGTGGGATTCAATGAGCACTGCAGCTCAGCTCGCGCGTTCACCTCATCTGCTCTGCAAGGTCCGTATCGAGCTTGATCTGTCCAAGAATCGCCGATTGAAAGACATGTTCAGACAGCCTGAGTTCTACCGGGAAATCAGGATTTACCTGCGACAGTGCGATCTTGAGATATCGAAGCGGTCGGCCAACCTTCAAGGTAGGATCACACAGATCGAGGTGACAGGATCAGCAGTTGCTTTGCGCTCGTTCGTTGATCGCTACTTGCCGACTGATGCTCTTGGTATCGCCTACAGCATGGATTACCTTTAAGATCACCTTCAAAGAGACCAGAAGAGAACCACGTCAAACTGCTTTTGACTAGCAACCAACATCAGCTTGTCAAATTGCTGGCGGGTCTTTTTGCCAGAGCCAGAGACCGTCTCAACGAATTCGTACGCGAGTCTCCAGTGTTGTTGCTTGGCAAACTCACGCAATTGTTCAAGCTGATTTCCGTTCTCGTGCTTGTCAGTACAGCCGGGTCATCAGAGGCTGTTTTTAGCTCCGAGGTCAAGATGAGCTTCGTGGGGACGAAATCGAAGAATCCGAAGCCCAGGTAGTCCCGCGGATCCACCGAAGCGTCTCCGACCAGCAGCAGATACTTGGGCTTCTTTTGCCACTTCTCCGTGGCAGTCTTCAGGAAATCGCGAATTGCATAAGGACTCGGCTGCCCGAAATTAAACTCGTCGTACAGTTGATCGATATGGACGAGTGCGACAGATTTCCCCTGGGCCCGTCGTAATCGAACGAGTGGTGGGAGCGCGTCGGCGAACAGCGGATGCGAGATCATGACAACCTCGCTTCCCGGCCGCGCACTGTGCCAAGTGGAAGGATGATTGCGCTCGACCTGCAATGGCTTCGCAACGCTTTGGTCGGAGAGTGCCAGCAGGGTATGCATTCCTGGCATCGACCGCGGAATCTCCGCTCGAAGCAAGTAGCCGCCGGTTTCGGCAGCAACCCTGGGTTCAAGCTCCAGGGGCTGCGAAGGATTTGTAATGTCAACCAGGCGCGTGGGTGACTGAGCGAAGCCGTGAATGACAACCTGGTCCCCGGCCTCGGCAGTGAATTTCAGTGAATCCGACTGTGCTGTGTAGGTTCGTGGATAGGTAAGGTCGACTCGGTCCACAAGACTGAGATCGTCGGCGCCGCCCTGCGCGGTGAGAGTGACAGTGTTCACATTTTGCAGGATGGCACGGGGAATTGGAAGCGTAACGTTCCCCGCATTTTGACCCGTGAAGTCCAGCTCTCCGAGATTTGCGCCGTTCATGCTGACCGAAACACTGTGAGGCACACCTTCGGTTACGCCCTGCAGGGCGACATACATTTTCGCGCGGGTGTCGGCGAGAGATCCGGAGGAAATCGCGGGCACGTGCAGGACTTGCTCCACTGGCTTTGAGGAGAGCAGCGGGCCGAAGAAGTTATCCGTGTTTTCTTTGAGCAACGCTGCGAAATAAGTCGTGCGCGGCGTCCATTCCACTGTTTCCGAAAAGCTCTGGGGCTGCGAGTCGCGATCGCTATCGCCATCTCCCTCGGCCGACTCTCGCCAAATGCGCTTGCCGGGCTGGTCACCGGCCACCAACCAATAAACACGCTTGTCCGAATAAGGGGTATCGATAGCAGTCCCGTAGAATTCGATGGCCGCTTGCGGACCGAACCCCTCATCCGCACCTGTGATGCGAATCGGCTGTTCGGTGCCTTCCGCGAACATTCTGAGGAAAGTTGGATCCACGGAGGCATTCAGGCCCTGAGCGACCAGTTCAGGCTGCGTCACTCGATACCAGCCCTCGTGATCGACAAGCACTTTTACGGCTGCGTGCGCGGCCAGTTGGAACTGAGTCTGTCGCTTTTCCAGCGTGACAGCAGAGACGTGCGCCCTGGTTTCGGCGACGTGCCACTATTTGCGCCACTTAAGTCCCTTCCAGTTTCGCGGGGCAAACCGTATATCGTCGAAGCACAAGCGGGACTGCGAGGAAGCTTGTCTTCACAGAACTAGCCCTCAAAACCGCAGGCCGCCGGTGTGGCGCTCCAGAGCAGGGCAGACTGATGCTTTCCCTGCAGAGCTTTTTCCATTATGGGCTCCACCTGGTTGGCGAATGCCACCGAAGCCGTGCCGACATTTCGTCCGGCTGTCGACATTCAGGCGTTGAGAGGTTTTTTCGCACGGAAGTCGGAGAATTCACAGAAGTTGCAAGACGTGCTGTAACTCGTTTTGAGAACAAAGCGAGACATTGTTGGTTCGTACTTCGGGGTATGGTGAGTTTTGCGCATCTCCACCAGGGATGATTATCCGGGCAGTGCTAAGCGCGTCAGCGTACCTCGCAATCGAGCCCTGTGGTTAACCAGACTCCGCGTCTTTGCATCACCAAGCGAACTAAAGCTCATGCATCCTTTGTAACTTTCAGTGCACTTCTTACGGGGTAACATCAAGAATTAGCCCATGGATCACTTGTCTCAGAATGCTTTGCCCGCAAACAGCAAGACTTCGCTCGGGGCCCGCCACATCGAGAGCCGTGAATGGTGGCTCTGGGGATTTGCCGTAACCGTCACGCTTCTTCTAACGGCCGGAATCGTTTTTTTGACCTTCTTCGGCGGGCAGTCTGAAAACAACCCAGCGTACTGGTCTGATCTCCGGGAATGGGTTCGCGGACTGGCGGCTCTTGTCTTGTTGTTCGACATCTACACGCTGTACCAGAACTTTCAGTTGCAAAGGGTGCGTCGCCAACTTGCCGAGCGCGACGAACTATTTCAACTCATCACCGAAAATGCTGCCGACATGATTGCCGTCGTGGATAGTAGCGGAAGGCGGCTTTACAACAGCCCTGCCTATCAAAAAGTGCTCGGATATTCGGTCGAAGAATTGAGTCACAGTTCCTCTTTTGATCAGATTCACCCTTCTGATCGCGAGCGTGTGCTGCAGGCGGCCAAAAAGGCCCACTGGACTGGCCGAGGACAAAGGCTGGAATATCGCATGCGGCACAAGGATGGGACTTGGCGCATTTTGGAATCCACCGCGAACCCGATCCAGAACGATCGGGGAGAGATCGAAAAACTCGTCATCGTGAATCGGGATATCACCGAGCGCAAACAAGCGGAGGAGACGCTCGCCCACAGCGCGTTCCACGATAGTCTGACTGACTTGCCGAATCGGGCGCTATTTCTTGATCGGCTGCAACACGCGCTACTACGTGCTCGGCGGCATTCGGATTACAAATTTGCAATTCTCTTCGTTGACATCGACGAGTTCAAGATCGTCAATGATAGTTTGGGACACTCGGCAGGCGATGAATTACTGATTGAGATTGCCAGGCGTCTCACGGCCTCTTTTCGGTATACGGACACCGTAGCTCGGCCGGGAGCTACTGATGATTCCGAGTGGCGGTCGAGCACCGGAAGCATCGCAAGGTTGGGCGGCGACGAATTCACGGTGCTCCTGGAAGATGTTTTCAAGCCGAGCGACGCTGTCCGGGTTGCGCAGCGGATTCAGGAGAAATTAGCCATTCCGTTCGATCTAAACGCACATCAGGTGGTGATTACGGCCAGCATCGGCGCCGCGTTTTGTAACTCTTCCTATTCCGGAGCGGAAGACCTGCTTCGGGATGCGGAACTTGCCATGTACCGAGCCAAGCGCACCGGCAAGGCCCGTTGCGAGGTTTTCGATGCCACTATGCATGCGACGGCCGTGCGTCGACTGCAGTTGGAAACCGATCTTCGTCGAGGTATCGAACGGGGAGAGTTGATCGTCTATTACCAGCCTATCGTCGCGCTGCGTAATGGAAAAATTGCAGGCTTCGAAGCCTTGAGCCGCTGGCGGCATCCCGAAGGCGCGGTGTCCCCTGCAGAGTTCATTCCGGTAGCTAACGAGACCGGGTTGATTCTGCCGATCAATCGAGCACTACTGCTCGAAGCTTGCCAGGATCTACAGTGTTGGCAATCGCGACTTGGCTGCGATCCGCCGCTGATGCTGAGCGTCAACATTGCGCCAAAGCAATTCGCTCAACCAGAATTGGCAGATGAGATCGGCGCAATTCTGAAGCAAGTGGGCATGACTCCAAGGAACGTGAATCTGGAAATAATGGAAACTATCGCGATGGCCGATGCGGATCGTTCTCTGAAGGTATTGTCCGAACTGAAGGGTCTCGGCATACGCCTCAGCATCGACGACTTTGGAACCGGATATTCATCCTTGAGCCGCCTTCCGCGTTTCCCAATCGATGCCCTGAAAATCGACCGCGTTTTCGTCTCCAGCATGGCCACGGACCATGAGAACCGCGAGATAGTGCGATTGATCATCATGTTGGCTCATAGCCTCGGATTGCAGGTAGTCGCCGAGGGCACGGAGACCGACGAGCAAATCACGGAACTCAAGCACCTCAATTGCGAAATGGCACAGGGATTCTTCTACTCTCCTCCGGTTGAATCGAAGGCTGCGTTTCAATTGTTGCTGCGAAGCTATCAAGGAGCGTTGTTGTAACCCTCCGCACTTCCACTCCCGGCAAACAAGTATTGGCCTCCGTAAGATGCCCGGGCTGGCAATCAGTTTTGTGGAAGAGTGCGGAGTACTGCTGCTGTGTGTCCGATCGGAATTAACCTCTAAGGGCGCTTGGCCTCGACAGGACAAGCGAGAGAGGAGCACTCATCTGAAGTTGTTACCCTGCCAGAGACAGTCTCCTCAGTCACAGCAATGGCTGTCACCAGCTCCGCATGTCGCCCTTCAAAGACCACTTCACGGCTCGAGACTTCGACCTCGAGCAAACTTCCATTCTTCTTACGGTGTTTCCAGAGCTCTCTATCCGAGTTACACCTCCCATCACGCAGTACCTGCCTTAGCAACGGAACAACGTCCGCAACAGGTCGTATATCAAGAATCGTCATCGACAGGAACTGTTCTCGCGAATAACCATACTGGCGCACTGCCGCATCGTTGACGGCCAAAAATGCAAAGGTGCGCGTATCAAAGACCCACATTGGAGTCTCGCAGCGTTGGAAGCCGAGGAGGTGCAAGTCTTGCGGGAAAAGGTTCGGGATCTTCGACAGTTCTTCCATGGTGGTTTAGGTAATGGTGGTCCTTACTGGCAAACTGACGCCAGCCGCGTGAATCGTGATCTTTGGCGCAACCCAGTCGGGAATTTGGCGACACTACTTAGACTAAAGCGTCTCAAATTTCGCGTCACAGCTGGCACCGTGGAGCAACCCGCGTTCACTCGATTTTGAACCTGCTCTAGGCTGACATCTTGTGATTTAGGTCACATGATCTTGACGAAAGTAATCAAAAACGCATCTTGAGATGCATTGGAGTATCGCTGCTCGATTGTGCTGCGGGCCGGAACGCTTCGGATTGGGAGGATGACTTATGCCAACGAGATCAAGGACCTCCACGGAAGCGAAGAACTGCCTAGCTGGTTCTCTCCGTACTAATGTTCGCACACCACATCATCAGAAACGCGTGCCTTTAGTTCGTCATCACCATACCCATTTTTCTGGCTGTGACACAGATCACAGACCTCGGTGTCAATAATCCATAATTTGTGGAAGATGTCGCATCCGAGGCACGCCGATATCACTCCCATCTGGCATCGTAGCCATCGGGTTTGCTATGGTTGGGAAAAGTAGACTTGGATGTCCATTATGACGCCCGACGAAGAAGCTCGTATCCGCGCCTTGCCCAGGCTGATCGCGGAAGAGCGTGATCCTATAAGATCGAAAGTATTGGCAGCCGAGCTTGAACGACTTCTCTCAATGAAAGTCATTGAGATCAAGACAAGGAAATGATGAACGAGGGTGGAAGGTGATCAGACCTGTTCCCGTGGAGGCTATCCGCAAGCTTGCTGACGCTGGTAAGCGGGCCGGCTTCAGCTTCGAAGACCTGGTTGCGCTGCCCGATTCGGGAATCACTGGGAGAAACTGGCGGACCTGATCGAGTCAGGTTTAATTAAAACAGAGCCTCCCAAAAATCTCATTTAGGTGACGGCGGTCACATCTTGGGCACACGGCCTGTGGCACCCTGTCAGCAATCAGGACACTCTCACCGGCATCTCAAGCAAGCACTCGTCAAAGCGATGCTGGGATGCCGTTAAATTTCCGTATGTTCGCCGCAACCCAGGCTGTTCTGATCGCCGCGGTCTTGCTTCGGTGTCAAATTTACGGTTGACCTCGTCAGGACGAGACGCCGGAAACATCTGTGGTGAACCTCGCACGCGACATCGCTACAGCGACCCTCAGGACAGCGAAATGGAAGCGGATCGGAGTGCGCTTAATGACGCACTCCGGTCCCGTGCTTGAATGATTCCTTGAGCTCTCGGCTAGAGAATACGTCGCCTCACCAAAGTTTTGGTTGAACCCGATGACGCTCTGAGCTATGCAGTCCTCAGTGCTTGGTGAGATATCCATGCTCGTGTGATCTAGTGCGATTTGAGTTGATTGTAAATTGTCGCAGCGTTATCAGGGAACGTGGCATGGTAATTCGGATACTGGCGGAAATCTGAGTACCTCTCCATGTGAATGTCTTGGCGCACCTGATCCACAGATTCCCCTTTTTTCTTCAGGGAACGCACCTGCCCATAGAGGTCCTTCAAATAGTCACGAAACCGCTGCAAATCTGCTTTCGTGCCCACATCAAAATGTCCTGGGACTGCTTTTTCAACGGACAACGAAAGAACATGATCCAACGCATCAATCCAATTTGTTGCGCTACCATCGTCCATGGCCGGGCTAGACCGGTTCAGGAATAAGTCGCCCATTGCGACAGCGTGCTGTTCCGCAAAATAGACGATCGCATCGCCGGATGTGTGCCCTTTTCCGGGGAAGTACACTTCTACAACATGCCTACCTATGTAGAGCCGGATTAGTTTCTGGAACGTCAGGCTTGCAGCACGGAAATGAAAACCAGCCATACCAGGGGCGTTTGCCATGTCGATTGTCCGGGCGCGTGTGTAATCGGTACTGATCACGGTCGCGTCAGGACCAACTGTTAAGTTCCCCCCCTGATGGTCGGGGTGGTAGTGCGTATTGACGATGAACTTCACGGGCAATTTCGAGATCTGGCGGATCGCGCCCAGCAACTTGGCTCCCTCCGTCGCGTTCAGGCCGGTGTCAACGACGAGAATTTCGGAGTCTCCAATTAAGAAAGTGGAATTCGCGCTAGCGTCGTTGTCTGAAACGTAAGCATAGAGATCCGCGCCCAATTGTTTCGTTTGTGCCGAGGCTGACATAGAACCGAGCGCAACAGCGAGCGAGAGCAGCCAAGCGTTTGGAGCCATCAGAAACATGGGATGATCGGTCAGAAACTCAGTTTCAGGGCAAACTGAATCAAGCGAGGACCGCCCGATCCAAGGCCCACATTATTCTGTGCAGCATCTGGCGTCTGGAAGAGCGTACCGAAATTCGGCGCTGCCAGGATGTTGCTGGGAATGGCGAATGCCGGATGGTTCACAATGTTGAAGAACTCAGCGCGAAATTGCGCCTTCACCTTGTCGCCCAATTGCGTGTTCTTAATCAGCGAGAAGTCGAAGTCGCGATACCCGGGGCCAGTCACAATGTTTCGCCCCGCATTGCCAAAAGTAAGAGGAGCGTTTAACGCAAAGGCGCTCGTATTGAACCACTGCTGCACAGTGTGTGGTCCTCTATTCGGATCTCCCACTAGGTTCGGCCTGTCATTCCCCAACCCGGTTCCACTGAGGCTTTCGCCGGTCAGCACCGAAAAAGGCTGTCCAGTCTGGAGTGTCAAGATTCCGCCCAACTCCCAGCCTTTCCCGAGCACTGACGGTAAGCTTCGCCACACGGGGACGTCGTAATTGAAGCTAAAGCTCAGTCGATGCCGTATGTCGAAGTCCGAGCGGCCTCGCTCCGCGTTGAGATTGTAGTTGTCCTGCGGAAAGATGGTTGTGGCGTTCGCCCCAGAACCGAAGAACACCGACGCCTCGTCGATCGAGTGTGACCAGGTGTAGGACGTCAGGAACGATAGTCCGTGACTAAAGCGTTTATCGAGCTTCGCCTGCAAGCTATGGTAGTTCGAAGCGACGGAGTCTTGTGCCTGAAAGAGTTGCGCAAAACCAAAATAGGGTGTTCTTACGATGCTTGGCATCGCTCCATAGAGGTGGTTGTCATTCAGAAAGTTTGCGACTTGGGGTGGGATGCCGAGCAACTCCATACGAGTAACGACATCCGGAGTGAGATTATCAATCTGCGCTTTGGTGATGTACGCCTGATCAATCTGCACAAAACGAGGCAGCTTCGTACCCGTTGTCCCGACGTATGCGATGCCCAACAACATCCTTCCTGGTAATTGGTGCTCAAGGTCAAGATTGAAATGCTGGGCATAAGGTGTCCGAAGGCTTTGCTGTGTGATTGTGAGTACCGGAAAACTGGACGGTCCGAACGGATTCGGCCAGCTTGCGAAGGGAAACGGCGTGAAGTAGTCGGGCAGATATGGCGGATTGAGCATCACGTTCCCGGGGATATTCCCGATGATTGTTTCGTAGAACACACCATACCCTACCCGTAGAACCGTCTGCCCGTTGCCGAACAGGTCCCAGGAAAGCCCGATTCGTGGCGCAAAATTATTGTGGTCGCCGTCGTAAACGCCGCCCACCCCATTCTGCGTGACAACACCTGACGCTTCCAGCGCGGTCAGATTCGATTGAATGTTCGGGTCTGTGGGGTCTAGAAACGTTGTGTACTTTTGTGGCCACCACGAACTCATGCGTCCGTGGGCTTCGTGCAGAACCGTGTTCAACTCATATCGCAAACCGTAATTCAGCGTCAGGTTGGGTCGCAGCTTGAAGCTGTCCTGCGCGAAGATGCCATAGCTGGTAAAGCGGAAGTTACGGTGCGAATCACCGACAAATTGCAACGCGCCGTCGGGAAGCCCAAGAGCGAAATCGATAAGAGGACTGGGAATGTTAGCCGGATTCCCCATCGAATCTGTGCCCGCAGTATTGTCGAGGCCGCTGAACGTGATCTGCCCGTTGAAGGCGAGATCATAGAGTCGATTCAGTTGTGTATACCGAATATCGCCGCCGACCTTAAAAGAGTGTCGCGCGGTGGTACGCGACAAATTATCAATCCACTGAAAGGTATTGGTCGCCGTCCGGTTAGGCTGGTCGATGCCGCCCCCCAGATTGGTCACTGCAGCACTGCCGGACACGAAGCCTGCCGAGAAAGACAGCATCGGAATATTGCCAAGATTCAGGGAAGCACCTGGCGCAAAACCGGTGTTGAATCCAAATGTCGCGGCTTGCGGCCCTGCTTCCGTGACCAGCAAGATGTTCGAACGTGTAAAGCCAAATCGCGCTTCGTTCAGTGTTCGAGGATTGATCACGTGCGTGTAAGAAATCGCCACCAGATCGTTGTCGCCAGTTTGGTTGAGGCCATATCCCGGAATATTGGTTCCGCTTTGTCCCGGAGTGAACGGGTAGAACGTATCAATTCCAGTCCGGCTGAAGCGTGCAGAAAGAGAATCGGCGGCATTCAGATGATGGTCCACTTTGACCAAAAACTGGTTGGTCGAGTCAGTCTGCAAAGGTGAAGAGATGAAATTCCCCGACGCATTGGTTAAATTGGACTCTGGAAATAGTGTGTTAAAGATCTGCTGGCTGACAGGATTCACCGCGATCGTGATCGGGTTACCGTTTTGGTCCGTAAACTTGCCAGCACGTTCATCTGGAGTAGGGACGTTCGTGATTCGGGTAATGCCGGCAGCACGGCGAAATCCCTCGTAGTTCAAGAAGAAGAACGTCTTGTTCTTAAGGATCGGACCTCCCAGCGTTCCGCCAAACTGATTCAGCCGCAGCGCGGATTTCCGGAATGCCGAATCATTGAAATAGTTGCGGGCATCGAGCACATCGTTGCGAAAGAACTCGTAGGCAGAACCATGCAACAGGTTCGAACCCGACTTCGTCACCAGGTTCACAACCGACCCGGTGTTGCGGCCATATTCAGCAGCGAAGGTGTTGGTCTGGACCTCAAACTCCTGAATGGAATCAATGGATGGTATCTGTGCGGCCGCCCCGCCAAAGTAATCGTTGTTATCGATGCCATCAACCATAAAGTTGTTTGAGGTCGATCGCTGGCCGTTCGAGGAATACCCCGAGACGCCGCCTTCCCCGCCCTGCTGGCCACCGCCACCGCCAGAAGAAGCAACTCCGGGATTCAATCTCGCAAGTTGGGCAAAATCACGTCCGTTGAGTGGCAGTTCTTCGACTTTGCGATTGTCGATGATTTCCCCCAGTTTCGAACTTTCGGTTTGCGTCAAGGCAGCCTCGGACTGGACCTCCACCGTCTCGGTCTTGGTCCCAATCTTCAAAACGATTTCCATGTCGCGAATCTGATCGACACCGATTTCAACACCATTGGTTGTCGTGGTAGCGAAACCTGGCGCTTCGGCCCTAATCTGATATACGCCTGTCGGCAACGCCATTACGCGGAAGACACCGTTATCGGCCGTCTTGGTCTGGCGCTGCAAGCCCGTGGAGGGATTTGTGACGGTCAAATTGACATCTGGAACGTTGGCGCCTTTTTGGTCATGAACTGTACCGACGATTCCACCCTGCGTTGTTTGTCCCTGAACGTTGCTTAGCAGAATGGCAGCTAAACTCAGCACTGGGAAAGCGCGCTTGCACAGAGTCAGCATGGGTCCCCCTCGGTGACGTTTAAGCTCGGCCC
>Ga0209055_1001758_pt1 | contig 14088 bp, 9 predicted proteins | sample GraSoiAngelo_110_FD_185875 | JGI IMG/M metagenome (GOLD analysis project Ga0209055, IMG submission 185875) | Grasslands soil microbial communities from the Angelo Coastal Reserve, California, USA - 14_0903_12_30cm (SPAdes) (version 2) | ecosystem: Environmental > Terrestrial > Soil > Grasslands ... | reverse complement strand
AGCGCCGGTCCCAGCGTCGATCACGTCGTAGTAGCGGACCGAAGGATGCCACAGCGCTGATTTCGCCGGAACGAATTTGACCCCGTACATCTCCCCGGAAACCGCGAACACCCATGCGATGCTCGCATCGGTCGGGAAATAGGCCCGCAGGGCCTCCTGATCGACGTTGTAGCGGGCTCTCTTGAGCTGTTCCTGATAGTAGGGAACATCCCAGCGGTTGAGCGTCACCTCCTTCAGGTTCTTGCCCAGGCGCTCGGCTTTCAACGCGCGCAGCTCCTCGATTTCCCTGCGCTCGATTTCGCGAACCTTGCCTTTGACTTCGTCGAGAAAACGGCTGACCGTCTCGGGGTTCCGGACCATGCGCCGGCGCGTCGCGAAATGCGCGTAGCTCGGCAGCCCGTACAGACCCGCTATCTCCCGCCGCAGGCGGGCCGCCTCGCCGAGCAGGTCGAGGTTGGCGGGCGTGCCGCGGTTGCTGAAGGCGATGTGATAGCGGCGGCGCGCCTCCTCGTTCTCCGCGTTGCTCATGAAAGGCTCGTACTCGGGATATTCGAACCCGAGCAGAAAATTTCCCTTGTCGTCGCGCCGCGCCCTCTCCAGGTAGGAGGCCGGCAGGCCCTTCGTTTCCTCGGTGGAGAAAGCGAGCCGCGTCTTGTTGTCGCGGATATTGCGCGCGAACGCCTGGCGAACTTCCTCCAGCCGCTGCAGGATCGCCTTCATGCGCGCGCGCTTCTCCGGGGGCAAGGCCACTCCCGTGTCCTCGAACGCCTCCACCACGTCCTGCTTGAGCTTGCGGTCGACATCGTCGGCGGGCGCGGCGCGCTGGAAACGCGCGTAAATCGCTTCGTTCTGGAGCAGCTCGGTGCTGAACTCGTTGATCTTGAGCAGGCAGGCCTCGCCCGCCGCGCGGGTCGCGGCATCGGGTGACATGTTGGTGAGCACCTCGACCGGCCCCTGGGTGTCCTCGACCAGGATCTGCAGGCGATCCCACGAACGGAACACGCGCCCGGCCGCCGCCTGGGGAAGGGGCAGCTTCTCCAGCACGGCGACCTGAGCGCGCGCATTCGACAGGGCTCGGGCGCACGCTCCTTCGATGCTGCGTGCGTTCCATATGGGGATCTGCGGATGCGGCGCCGTCCAGCCGCTCGAGGCGAATGCGCCGCAGAGCAGGACGAAAACGGGCAGGCGGGTGCCCATCACTTGCCGGCGCTCGAATCGAGGTCGAGGTACATCCATTCCTGATGCAGGGCCGGATGCCTCTTGTAGCCGATCACGCGCGGCTGCATCAGCATGTTGCGGACGCGGCTGTCGTTCATGATCCAGGCCGTATCCGCCTCCATCCTGCGCGCCATCGCCCAGTAGAGCTTGTTGCGCTCGGGGCCGTCTGGCAGCGTCTTGGATTTCTCGTAGAGCTTGTCGAACTCGGGCGACTGGTAGCACGCATTGTTGCTCTGCTGGGTGTTCGGGCCGTAGAGCAATTGCATGAAGTTGTCGCCATCGGGGTAGTCGGCGATCCAGGCCGCGTTGCGCATCATGATGCGGCAGCGCCTCTCGAGCTTGAGCAGTTCCGGGAAGCGGTCCTTGTGGATTTCCAGGCGGATCGCGATCGAATCGAGCGAGCGCTGCATCAGCTCGTCGTACGGGCGGTCGCGCTCCGTCGACGAGAAGCGGATCACCAGCGGCTTGCCGTCGGGCATCCTCCGGTAACCGTCCGCGCCCTTCTTGTAGCCGAACCGGTCGAGCAGGGCGTTGGCGGTCTTGGGATCGTACGGAATGCTGTTCACGTAGTTCGGATCGTAGCCGGCGATGCCGGGCGGGATCGGATGCTCGGCGCGGACCGCCTGTCCCTTGCGCAGGATCCTGATCCGCTCGCCGGTCTTGTACGCCATGGCGATGGCGCGGCGCAGGGCGATCCTCTCCAGGCTGTATCCGCCGACCGGATTCGGCTGATCGCCTATTTTTTCCAGCATGTTGAAATAGGTGTAGGTGATTTCCGGATCGACGGTGCGGTTCAGCTTGATTCCGCGCTTGAGGAACGCGGGCTTCAGCTTGCCGTCCGCGGTCATGAAGGTCGTCGCGACGTCCCACAACTGGTACTCGAGATCGGTCTCGCCCTTTTCGAAGGCGAGCCACCGGCTCTGCGTTTCCTCCATGATGCTGATCTCGACGTTGCCGATCGCCGGCAGCCTCTTGCCTTTCATCTGCGCCGCGATCTCCTTGTCGAGCGGGTCGTCGCCCGGCTGGAAATCCCAGATTTTTTCGCGGTAACCGGGGTTCGCCTCCAGGATGATCTTCGAGGAACGCGCGTAGTGCTTCAGGCGATAAGGGCCGGAACCGACCGGGTGGGCGCTCGTGTCCTCGCCGTAGAGCTCGATTACTTCCCGCGCCACCGCGCCGCTCAGATCGAACGCAAGGATGTGCGAAAGGCCATAGTCGATTTCCTTGAGGTGAATTCGCAGGGTATACCGGTCCGGGACTTCGAGTCCTGGGACCTTCGCGTCGTAATCGAACCGGCCCGCCTTCCTGGCCCGGGCGCCGAGCTCGTCCAGCCCGACGATCTTCCCCTCGAACAGGAACGCGTACGGCGAGCGGTTCCGGGGATCGAAAAAACGCTTGATCGAATACGCGTAGTCCTCCGCGGTGAGCTCCCGCCTTTTCCCCTTGAACGCCGGGTCGGGAGTGAAATAGATGCCTTTCTTGATCTTGAACGTGTAGGTCTTGCCGTTGTCGGTGATCAGCGGCAGCGATTCGGCCGCGAGTGGCACGAGTTTGGACGGACGCGCGAGATAGTCGTAGGTGAGCAGCCTGTCGTATATGGCCTCGATGACCATGCCCGAGTAGTAGTCCGATGTCCGGGTCGGATCGAAGCCGGTTTCGGCCACCTGGAAGGTGACGCGGAGCGTCTTGCTCATATCCGCTGCATGGGAAACAGCGGGCTGGGTCAGCGCGGAGAGCATCAGCGTTGCTCCAAGCCAAGTTGACTTATCGCTCATGGTCGGAGGAGGTCCGCAAGGAACGGGACGTAATCTAGCACCTCCGCTACAATCGCGCGATCTTGATACAGGAAAGAGGCAAGATGGCGTTTCTCGCCGGCAAGCGTATCCTGATCACGGGCCTGCTCTCCAATCGCTCGATCGCCTACGGGGTCGCCAAAACCGCCCGGCGCGAGGGCGCGGAGCTCGCGTTCACCTACCAGAACGAGCGCTTCAAGGACCGCGTCACGGAGATGGCCGCCGAGTTCGGAAGCACGCTGGTCTTCCCCTGTGACGTCGCGAGCGACGCCGAGATCGCGGCGCTCTTCGCCGAGCTCGGAAGGAAGTGGACTGCGCTCGACGGACTGGTGCACGCGATCGCCTTTGCGCCGCGCGAGGCGATCACCGGCGATTTCCTCGAAGGCCTGTCGCGGGAGGCGTTCCGGATTGCGCACGACGTGAGCAGCTACAGTTTTCCGGCGCTCGCCAAGGCCGCGCTGCCGCTTATGCAGGGACGCCCTGCGGCCCTGGTCACCCTGACTTACCTCGGAGCCGATCGGGTGGTCCCGGGCTACAACACCATGGGACTCGCCAAGGCGAGCCTGGAGGCGAGCGTGCGCTATCTCGCTGCCAGCCTCGGACCGAAAGGTATTCGCGTCAACGCCGTCTCGGCCGGACCGATCAAGACTCTCGCGGCGAGCGGGATATCGGGATTCAGCAAGATCCTCAGGTACGTCGAGGAAAATTCTCCGCTGCGACGAAACGTCACGACAGTTGACGTGGGCAATGTAGCGGCGTTCCTGCTGTCCGACCTGGCAGCCGGGGTGACCGGCGAGATTATCTACGTGGACGGCGGATTCAATACGGTCGTGGGCGCCCTGCCCGCGTCCGGAGCATCCGAGTAGCTTTTCTACTGCGTCTTTTTCTCCAGAACCGCCTTGTTGACCTCGACCTTCGCGTCGGCGCGCAGGCCGTCGAGGAAGGACTTGAATTCCTGCGTCCCGCCCGCGCGCCCCAGCTCGCTCTGGACGCTGCGCTGTCGCGCCTCGTCCGGCTGGACGTCCACGACGCGAGTGACGCGGTAGATCACGTAGCCGTTGTTCGACTCCATGCCGGCGTAAACCGGCAGCTTGGACGCGTCTGCGCCGAAGACCCTCGATAGGGCTTCGGGACCCAGATCCTGCGGTTCGTCCCGGCTGACGAGCTTGGTCGCGCCAAAGCGCACCGCGGGTGCTTCGCCTTTTTTCAGCTCTTCGAGGCGCTCCGCGCCCTGCCTTCGCGCGAGCGCCAGGGCCTCCTGCTGGGCTAGCTGCCTGGCTATGTCCCCTTTCACCGCGTCGAACGGGCGCTGGCTGGCGGGCTTGTGATCGAGCACGCGCGCCGACACCAGAACGCCCGGCGCCGTCTCGATCGCCTCGGTGTTGCGCCGGTTCTTGATCGAATCGTCGGCGAAGAGCGCGGCGAGCAGCCGGGCGTTGTTCAGCGCCGCCACGGCTGCGGATAGCCGCGTCACCCCTTGAGCGCGCTGCACGGCGAGCTTGAACCTTTCGGCGGCCGGTGCCAGAGATTCGGGCTGCTCGTACACGAGGTTGCTGAACGCCTCCGCGGCTTCGGCAAAGCGCCTGGCGGCGCGCTGCTTCTTCAGCTCGCGCTCGATTTCCGGCCGCGCGGCCTCGAGGCTCTTCATTTTCCCCGCCTTGATGCCCGTGACCTTGATGATGTGGAAGCCGAAATCCGACTCGACGAGGTCGCTGATCTGATTCGGCTTGAGCTTAAACGCCGCATCCTCGAAGGGGCGCACCATCATCCCGCGCGAGAAGAAGCCGAGGTCGCCGCCCTGGGACGCCGAGCCCGAGTCGCCGGAATTCTTCTTCGCGAATTCCGCGAAGCTGCCCGGGGATTTGCGCAATTGCGACAGGATCTGCGCGGCGCGCTCCCGCGCGCTCGCCTTCTCGGCATCGCTCGCGTCCCTCTTCACCGCGATCAGGATATGGCTCGCGCGGCGCTGCTCCGGCTCGCCGTACTTGGAAATGTTCGATTCGTAATACGCCTTGATCTCGTCCGCGCCGACCTGCTCCGAGGCGACCAGGGCATCGGTGCTCAGCACGAGGTATTCGACGGCCACCTCCTCGGGAACCTGGAAGCGGGCCGGGTTGGCATCGTAGAACGCGCGGATTGCGTCTCCCGTGATTTTGGGCTGCGCGAGCTGCGCGTCGGCTTGAACCCGATACTCGGCGATCTCGCGCTGCTGCGCGCGCAGTTGCGCGAACTGGCGGGAGACCGCCTTCGATGCGAGCCCGGAGTCCGCCAGAGCGCCGGTGAGCTGCTGCATCAGCAGATCGCGGCGCAGGGCCGAGTCGAACGCCTCCGAGCTCATTCTCTCGTTGCGAAGCGCCGCGTCGTAGCGGTCCCTGGAGAATTTCCCGTCCACCTGGAAGGCGGGGATGGACATCGTCGTCTCGACGAGCATCTCGTCGGAAACGGTGAGATGATTCCGCGCCGCGTGCTGCATCATGAGTCGCTGCGCGATCATGCCCTCGAGCAGCTCCAGGCGGAGCACGGGAGAATCGAACATCGCCGGATCGAAGTTCCGCCCGAGCATTCCGCGCACGCGGTCCTGCTGCTGCCGCAGCGCTTCGCTGAATTCCTGCTCGGTGATCTTCTGCCCGCCCACGCTCGCGACTTCGCCTGCACCCGCTGTTTCGCGCTGGGTCCACTGTATCCCCCAGAACGCGAACGGCGGCACGATCATCAGCGCGAGCACGAACTGCAGGAGACGCTTGTGCTTGCTGACGAAATCGAACATGGTCTCTTGACTAAAAAGGGCGAATCGGAATTCTGGCGGAGCGGACGGGACTCGAACCCGCGACCCCCGGCGTGACAGGCCGGTATTCTAACCAACTGAACTACCGCTCCGCGTTTACTCTCCCGCGGGTTGAATGGTGGGTGCTGACGGGATCGAACCGCCGACATTCGCCTTGTAAGGGCGACGCTCTACCAGCTGAGCTAAGCACCCCTTCGCAGGCACAGCGATCTTCCGAACGCCGGGCCGATCCCGGAGGGGCGCTAGTTTACTGCATCCTTGAGGGCTTTTCCAGGACGGAACTTCGGAACCCTTGCTGCCTTGATCTTGATTTCCATGCCGGTCTGCGGATTGCGCCCGGTGCGCGCCGCGCGCCGGCCGACGTAGAACGTTCCGAAACCGACCAGGGTCACCATGCTGCCCTTCTTCATCGCGGTCTTGATCGCGGTGACGGCCGCGTCGAGCGAGCGTCCTGCGGCCGCCTTCGAGATGTCGGCGGACTTGGCGATGTGATCGATGATTTCCAGCTTATTCATAGTGTCCCCTTGTGTTCGGTTGGTCATGTAGCGGCCGCAGCCCCCTCCCGGTAAGGCCATGACCGTGGACTGGGCAAAGACCAGTCCCTGGCGCCGCCTCCCAACGCAAAGCGCCACGCGCAAGAATCCGTTCGTTGCTTATTCAGATCGACTTGGAGAGCGCAGTGAACGCTGCGCGCTCGGTTCGCAATTTATAGCAACTGCAAAAGCATCGTGTCAAGCGTTCACGGCTGCCGCGTCGAAATTTTTTTCGACGGCAAGACGCGCGCCAGCTTTTTCAGGCCGGCGCGAATGCGGAGTCTTGTGAAAATTCCGGCAGACGAGCGAGCGGCGCGATTCGCTCCGCGTTGCACCAATCTAGTGAGTGACCACCGTTGAGGAAGTCTTGTCGTCGGGGACCGGCGGAATCGGCGGCGCGTCCGACGCTGGCTTGCGCGGTTCCGGCTGGCGCTCGAGAGCGAGCTCGAGCACCTGGTCCATCCATTTCACCGGAAGAATTTCCAGTCGATTCTTGATGTTGTCCGGGATTTCTGCGAGATCCTTCACGTTCTCGTCCGGGATGAGAACGGTCTTGACGCCGCCGCGGTGCGCCGCGAGGAGCTTCTCCTTCAACCCGCCGATCACGAGGACCTCGCCGCGCAAGGTGATCTCGCCGGTCATCGCGAGGTCCGCCCTCACCGGGATTCCCGTCAGCACGGAAACCATCGCGGTGCAAATGCCGATTCCGGCGCTCGGGCCGTCTTTGGGGGTCGCGCCTTCGGGAAGGTGCACGTGTATGTCGTTCTTCTGGTAGAAGTCCTCCGCGACGCCGAGCCTGGACGAGCGGTTGCGCACGACCGAGAGCGCAGCCTGGATCGACTCCTGCATCACCTCGCCGAGTTTCCCGGTCGTGATGGTCTTGCCCTTGCCCGGCATCGTGACCGCTTCGATCGTGAGGAGCTCGCCTCCGACCTCGGTCCATGCAAGCCCCGTCACCTGCCCGACCTGGTTTTTCTTTTCCGCGATGCCGTAGGTGAAGCGGCGCACGCCGAGGAACTTGTCCAGGCTTTTCGGAGTGACCAGGACCTTCTTCTCCTTGTTCTTGGTGATCAGCAGCTTGACCACCTTGCGGCAGATCTTGGAGATCTCGCGCTCCAGACTGCGCACGCCCGCCTCGCGCGTGAAGTAGCGGATGATGTCGCGCAGGGCCGCCTCGGACACCGATACCTCCTCCTTCTTCAGGCCGTTGTTCTTGAGCTGCTTCGGCAGGAGGTAGCGCGAGGCGATGTTGACCTTCTCGTCCTCGGTATACCCGGATATGCGGATCACTTCCATCCGGTCGAGCAGCGCCGGAGGAATGTTGAGCGTGTTGGCGGTCGCGACGAACATCACCTCCGACAGGTCGTATTCGACCTCGACGTAGTGGTCGGTGAAGGTGTGGTTCTGCTCCGGATCGAGCACTTCGAGGAGCGCCGAGGACGGGTCCCCGCGGAAGTCCATGCCCAGCTTGTCCACCTCGTCCAGCAGGAACAGCGGATTACGCACGCCAATCTTGCTCATGTTCTGGAGGATCTTGCCGGGCATTGAGCCGATATAGGTGCGCCGGTGGCCGCGGATCTCGGCCTCGTCGCGCACGCCGCCCAGCGACATGCGCACGAACTTGCGATTGGTCGCGCGCGCGATCGACTGCCCGAGAGAAGTCTTTCCCACCCCGGGCGCGCCCACCAGGCACAGGATCGGCGCCTTGACCTTGTCGACGCGGATCTGCACCGCCAGATATTCGACGATCCGCTCCTTCACCTTCTCCAGCCCGTAGTGGTCGGCGTCGAGGATCTTCTCGGCCGCCCCGATGTCGCGCGAGATCTTGCTGCGCTTCTTCCAGGGGAGGTTGACGAGCGTCTCGACGTAGTTGCGCACCACCGTCGCCTCGGCCGACATGGGCGACATGAGACGCAGCTTCTTCAGCTCCGCTTCGGCCTTCTTGCGTGCCTCCTTGGGCATGCGCGCGGCCTTGACGCGCTTTTCCATTTCCTCGAGATCGGCGCCGTCCTCGCCTTCGCCGAGCTCCTTCTGGATCGCCTTCACCTGCTCGTTCAGGTAGTACTCGCGCTGGCTCTTCTCCATCTGGCGCTTGACGCGGCCGCGGATGCGCTTTTCGACCTGGAGGATGTCGATCTCGGTCTCCAGCTGCGAGAGCAGGTGCTCGAGGCGCGCCTTGACCTCGAACATCTCCAGCACCTGCTGCTTCTGCTCGAGCTTCAGCGGCAGGTGCGCCGCGATCGTGTCCGCGAGCCGCCCGGCCTCCTCGATTCCCGCGAGCGAAGTGAGTATCTCGGGCGGGATCTTCTTGTTGAGCTTCACGTACTGGTCGAACTGGGCGATCAGCGCGCGGCGCATCGCCTCGATCTCGGTGACTTCGCCCGCGTCGGCCGGGACGGCCGTCGCCTCGGCAACGTAGTGGCTGCGCATATCGTCGATGCTCTGGATCCGTGCGCGCTGGCTGCCTTCCACCAGCACCTTCACGGTGCCGTCGGGGAGCTTGAGCATCTGCAGGATGTTCGAGATGCAGCCGATCTTGTACAGGTCCTCGGCGGTGGGCTCGTCCTTGGCCGCGGATTTCTGCGCGACGAGCAGGATGCTCTTGCCCGCTTCCATGGCGATTTCCATGGCCTTGATCGACTTCGGCCGCCCGACGAAGAGCGGGATGACCATGTGCGGGAACACGACCACGTCCCGCAGCGGCAGCAGCGGATACTGGTTGGGTGCGGATGCGATCTCGTTTGACATGGCTTTCCCGGAAAAAAAGGATCAACGGCTACATTGGGGCGGTACGCCCCCGTTCAAGCCGCGCCCCGTTCGGGACGGCGGCCGTAGCTCAAGCCGTGCCCGCCACCTTCGGCGGTTCGGTGTAGATGAGGAGGGGCTTGCCCTCGCCGACGATGGTGTTCTCGTCCACCACGACTTTGCTGACGTTTTCCATCGTCGGCAGATCGAACATCAGATCGAGCAGCACCTGTTCCAGGATCGAACGCAGGCCGCGGGCCCCGGTTTTCCGCGCCAGGGCTTTCTTGGCGATCGCCTGCAGCGCCTGCGGCCGCACCTCCAGATCCACTCCCTCCATGCCGAACAGCTTCTGATACTGCTTGATGAGAGCGTTCTTCGGCTCGGTCAGTATTTGGATCAAGGCCTGCTCGTCGAGTTCCACGAGCGTCGCCACGACCGGCAGCCGCCCTACGAACTCCGGTATCAGCCCGTACTTGATGAGGTCTTCCGGCTCGACCGTGCGGAGGATCTCGCTGATGTCCTTGCCGTTCTTCAGGCTCCTCACGTCCGCGCCGAAGCCGATGCCGCTCTTTTCGGAGCGACTGCGGATGATCTTTTCCAGGCCGTCGAATGCTCCGCCGCAGATGAATAGGATGTTGGTGGTGTCCACCTGCACGAAGTCCTGGTTGGGATGCTTGCGGCCGCCCTGCGGCGGCACGGACGCGATCGTCCCCTCGATCAGCTTTAGCAGCGCCTGCTGCACGCCTTCGCCGGAAACGTCCCGGGTGATCGAGGGGTTGTCGGACTTGCGCGAGATCTTGTCGATCTCGTCGATGTAGACGATTCCGCGCTTCGCCTTGTCGACGTCGTAGTCGCAGTTCTGGAGGAGCTTCTGGATGATGTTCTCCACGTCCTCGCCGACATAGCCCGCCTCGGTGAGCGTGGTCGCGTCGGCGATCACGAACGGAACGTTCAGGAGGCGCGCCATCGTCTGCGCGAGCAGCGTCTTGCCCGATCCGGTGGGACCGACGAGCAGGATGTTCGATTTGGCGAGCTCGACCTCGTCGTTCTTCGAGAGGTGCTTCAAGCGCTTGTAGTGGTTGTATACCGCGACCGAAAGGATTTTCTTGGCGAGCTCCTGACCGATCACGTACTCGTCCAGTATCCCGCAGATCTCCCGGGGCGTCGGCAGGTCGGATTTGGAGGGCTTGCCGCCCTTGTCCGCGGCGCTTTCCTCGCGGATGATGTCGTTGCACAGCTCGATGCACTCGTCGCAGATGAACACCGACGGCCCGGCGATCAGCTTCCTCACCTCGTGCTGGCTCTTGCCGCAGAAGGAGCAGTAGAGAAGTTTTTCGCCGCCGGTTTTTTCGGTCATGATGTCTCCGCCTTCAGGCCGCCGCGGCTGCCGCTGCCGCCTCGGCGCGTGAAGTCAGCACCCGGTCCACGAGCCCGTACTTCACGGCCTCTTCCGCGGAAAGGAAGTTGTCGCGATCGGTGTCGCGCGAGATGCGCTCCACGCTCTGGCCGGTGTGCTTCGCCATGATCTCGTTCAGGCGCGATCGCAGGTAGAGGATTTCCTTGGCGTGGATCTCGATGTCGGACGCCTGCCCCTGGAAGCCGCCCATCGGCTGGTGGATGAGTACGCGCGAGTTCGGCAGACAGAAGCGCTTGTCCTTGTCGCCCGCGGCAAGCAGCAGCGCGCCCATGCTGGCCGCCTGCCCGACGCACAGCGTGGAGACGTCGGGCTTGACGAACTGCATGGTGTCGTAGATGGCGAGCCCCGCCGACACCGAGCCGCCCGGGGAATTGATGTAGAAAAAGATGTCCTTGTCGGGGTTTTCCGACTCGAGGAAAAGGAGCTGCGCGACGATCAAGTTGGCCGAGATCTCGTTCACCGGGCCGACGAGGAAAACGACGCGCTCCTTGAGCAGGCGCGAGTAGATGTCGTAGGCGCGCTCGCCCCGCCCGCTCTGCTCGATCACCATGGGAATCAGGCCGAGGCCTTGCGGATCCCGACTCATGCGGCTGCTCCCATAAGTTCTTCGAAGCTGATCGCCCTATCCTCCACCGTGGCACGCCCGAGGACCCAGCTGACGACGTTCGACTCGACTGCCAGACCCTCGAATTCGTTCAAGCGCTGCGGCTCCGAGTAGACCCATCTTACCACTTCGAAGGGCTGTTCATAGGTCTGGGCGTGCTCGGTCACCAGCGAGCGCACCTGCTCGGGCTTGGCGCCGAGCTCGTGCGATTTCACCAGCTCGCCGAGGATGAGTCCCAGCGCCACGCGCCGCCGCGCCTGGCCCTCGAGCGCCTCGGGTTTCACGGGTAGCCTCTCCAGCTTGATGCCGCGCGCTTCGAGGTCCGCGCGCGTCTGCTGCACCATGCGCTGCATCTCGATCTCGACCAGCGACTTCGGCAGCTCGAGCGTCGTCGAATCGATGAGCGCCTGCATCACTTTCTGTTTGACTTCGCTTTCGACTTTTTTCTTGACTTCGCGCTCGACGTTTTCCCTGATCTCCTCGCGCATCTTCGCGATGTCGCCGTCCGCCACGCCGAGCGATTTCGCGAACTCGGCATCGATCTCCGGGAGCCTGGGCGTCTCGACTTTCTGCACGATCACCTCGAAGTTTGCGGTCTTCCCCGCGACTTCCTTGCCCGGGTAATCGGCGGGGAAGGCCACCGGAAAGCTCTTGTGCTCCGCGGCGGTGACGCCCGCGAGACCGGACTCGAACTCGGGCAGCATGCGACCCTCGCCGAGCGTCACGGCCACGCCTGCGCCCTTGCCTCCGGGAAATTCGTTCCCCTCTATGCGGCCGATGAAATCGACGGTGACGCGGTCGCCCGTCTGCGACGCGCGCGCGACGGGCTCCCAGCTGGTGCGCTGCTTGCGCAGGATCGCAAGGGTGCGGTCGACGTCCGCATCGTCCACCGCGTGGACGGGCCGCTGGATCGTCGCAGCCGCCAGATCGCCGAGCTTGACCTCCGGGTAGATCTCGAAAGTGGCGCTGAAGGTCAGCTGTTTCGCGTCGCCGCCGTCCTTGCGCTCGATGCGCGGATAACCCGCGACCTTCAATTTCTGCTCCTGGACGACTTGCGAAAACGCTTTTTGCACGGCGTCTCCGATCACTTCCGAGCGCACCTGCGGCCCGTAGTGCTGCGCGACGATCTTGAGCGGGACTTTGCCCGGCCGGAAACCGTCCATGCGCACGGTGCGCGAGAGCTTGCGCAGCCGCTGCTCGACTTCGCGATCGATCTGTTCGGCCGGAACCGCCATGTTGAACCTCCGCTCCAGCCTGCTTAACGCTTCGATGCTCGTTTGCATTCCCGAAAAGCCCTGTTCCTGGTGCGAAGGAAGGGACTCGAACCCCCAAGCCTTGCGGCGCTGGAACCTAAATCCAGTGCGTCTACCAATTCCGCCACCTTCGCGGGCTGACGACAAACCGGCCCCGCAACGCGCGTGTCATTCTACAGCAAACCCTCCTATACTGTCAGCCGGAGAAGGCTGAAACCCTTTGAAAAATAGGGCAATGTCGGTCGGCCACTACGAAAACTTTCCGGTCGCTTCGGTGCTGCTCCCGGCGGCGCTGCGCCGCCCCGTGACGCTCATTTACCGCTTCGCGCGCACCGCGGACGATTTCGCCGATGAAGGCGATCTCGCGCCGAAGGAGCGTCTCGCGCGCCTGGAAGGCTACCGCGCGGAGCTGCGCCGGCTCGAGGCCGGCGGTTCCCCGGAGTCGGCGCTTTTCCGAGAGCTGGGCGAAGTGATCGCGGCTCACCGCCTTCCGCTTGCGCCGTTTTACGACTTGCTCGATGCGTTCTCGCAGGACGTCGCCAAGCGGCGCTACGCGAGCTTCGCCGAGCTGATGGATTATTGCCGCCGTTCCGCCGACCCAGTCGGGCGCCTGATGTTGCACTTGTACGGCGAGAGCGACGCCCGCAACGTCGCCTGCTCGGACGCGATCTGCTCCGCGCTGCAGCTCATCAACCTCTGGCAGGATGTCGAAATCGACTTCCGCAAGAACCGCATTTACCTTCCACAGGACGACATGGCGAGGTTCGGCGTCAGCGAAGACCAGATCGCCGCAGGCGACGCCTCCGGCGGCTGGTGGGACCTGATGCGCTTCCAGATCGAGCGCGCAAGATCGATGATGCTCGCAGGCGCGCCGCTCGCGACGCGCCTCAGCGGCGGGGTGGGACTGGAAATCCGCGCGGTGGTCCAGGGCGGGTCGAGAATCCTGGAGAAACTCGAGCGGGTTCGAGGGGACGTATTCCGGCATCGCCCGGTGTTGAAAGCCTTCGACTGGCCGCTGATGCTGTGGCGCGCGCTGGTGATGTGATGACTCCCGACGAGTACTGCCAAGAAAAAGCGGCGCACAGCGGCTCGAGCTTCTATTACTCGTTCCTGTTCCTGCCGCCCGAGCGCCGGCGCGCGATCACCGCGCTCTACGCTTTCTGCCGGGAGGTCGACGACGCGGTGGACGAGCCGAGCGATCCTTCGGTCGCGCGCGAAACCCTGACCTGGTGGCGCGGCGAGGTCGCGCGCCTCTTCGCCGGCGACCCGCAGCATCCGGTGACGCGCGCACTCGCCCCCGTGATCGCGCCTTTCGGGATCGTGCGGGCGAGGCTGGAGGAGATCATGGACGGCATGGAGATGGACCTGAACCAGAGCCGCTACCTGAATTTTCCGGCGCTGCGGCTCTACTGCCACCGCGTGGCGGGCGTGGTCGGCGCGCTCGCGGCGGGCATTTTCGGCTACCGCAACGCGAAGACGCTGGAGTACGCCGAAAGGCTCGGGCTCGCGTTCCAGCTCACCAACATCATCCGCGACGTGGGGGAGGACGCGCGCAAGAACCGCATCTATCTTCCGATGGACGAGCTGAAGGAGCACGGAGTCACGGCGGCGGACATTTTCAACGCGAATCACAGCGAGAGCTTCGTGCGCCTGATGCGCTTCCAGGGCGAGCGCGCCCGGCGCTGCTACGACGAGGCCCTCGCGCTCCTGCCGGCCGAGGACCGCCACGCGCAGCGCCCC
>Ga0209055_1001757_pt1 | contig 14090 bp, 13 predicted proteins | sample GraSoiAngelo_110_FD_185875 | JGI IMG/M metagenome (GOLD analysis project Ga0209055, IMG submission 185875) | Grasslands soil microbial communities from the Angelo Coastal Reserve, California, USA - 14_0903_12_30cm (SPAdes) (version 2) | ecosystem: Environmental > Terrestrial > Soil > Grasslands ... | reverse complement strand
GACACGCAAAGCGCGCATCGTCTCCGCTCTTCTCATTGCAACTCTGACTTTTGCTTCCAGCCCCGAAGTCCGGGCGCAGGATGCTTCTCACAAACTTAGCGCCATGGATGAGTTCCAGATTCAGCTTCCCACCGACCCGCAAATTTCTCCTGACGGCAAGCGCATCGTCTATGTGCGCCGCTTCGCCGATCCCATGACCGACAAGCGCTACTCGAGTCTCTGGATCATCAATACCGACGGAACCGACCATCGGCCGCTCACCACCGGCAATCGCAGTGACGCCTCTCCGCGCTGGTCGCCGGACGGCATGCGCCTGGCATACCTCTCCGACGCCGACGGCAAACAACAGCTCTATATTCGCTGGATGGACACTGGCCAGACCGCACGCATCACCAATCTCGACCAGGCCCCTGACGCGATCGCCTGGTCGCCCGACGGAAAAATGCTGTCTTTCTCTTTGCTCGTTCTTGGGAAAGGCCCGCAAATCGCTGATCTGCCGGCTCCGCCTTCCGGCGCGAAATGGGCTGACCCTCCCGCCGCCTACAATCGCTTGGTGTATCGCTTCAACGGTGCGGGTTATCTCAAGCCCGGCTTCATGCAGATTTTTGTCGTCGACAGCGAAGGCGGCGCGCCGCGCCAGGTTTCCAACGGGAATTTCCCCAATGGCGGCAACGAATTCGGCCCGTCACGCGCGTCCTGGACGCCTGATGGCAAGTATCTGATCGTCTCTGTCAACCGCCATCCCGAATCCGATCACGAGTATTTCGACGATGAAGTCTATGAGTTCAGCGTGGCTGATGGCTCGCTTCGCCCTCTCACGAATCGCAAAGGCCCGGACAATTCTCCCACCGTATCTCCCGATGGAAAACTCATCGCCTACACCGGCTACGATGACCGCTACCAGGGCCATCAAACGACCAAACTCTACCTCATGAATCGCGATGGCACGAATTCGCATTCCCTCTCCGACAAACTCGATCGCGATATCCAGGACCCCCAATGGGCTCCGGACAACAGTGGCGTCTATTTCCGCTACGACGATCAGGGCGATTCTAAGATAGGTTTCTATCCCGTGGCCGGCGGCGTTTCCAAGAAAATCGCCGAACATCTTGCTTCCACACTGGGTGCTGGCGGCAGCGGCACCTTTTCTCTGTCTCGCACCGGCACAATCGCTCTCACCTACGGCCGTCCGGACAATCCCGGCGACATCGCCATCTCCAACATGGGCGCGATGAAAGTGCTGACCTCTTTGAATCAGGAATTGTTGACGCAAAACAAGCCCGGCCACGTCGAAGAGATTTCGTTTGAATCCTCAAAAGACAATCGTAAAATCCAGGGCTGGATCGTTCACCCGCCGGATTTTGATCCTTCCAAAAAATATCCTCTCGTTCTTGAAATTCACGGCGGCCCCTTCGCTGATTACGGCGACCGTTTCGATTTTGAAAAGCAGGTGCTGGCATCTAGAGGCTACGTGGTTCTTTACATAAATCCCCGCGGGAGCACCAGCTATGGCGAAGACTTTGCCAATCTCATCCATCACGCCTATCCCGGCGACGATTTTTACGATCTCAACAGCGGCGTCGACGCCGTCGTCGCCAAAGGCTACATTGACACCAACAATCTCTTCGTCACCGGCGGCAGCGGCGGCGGTGTCCTCACTTGCTGGACCATCGAGCACACCGAGCGTTTCCGCGCCGCGGCTTCGCTATACCCGGTCATCAACTGGTACAGCTTTGCGCTCACCTCCGACATTCCCTTCATAACCAAATATTGGTTCCCCGGTCTTCCCTGGGACAGCACGGACAATTACATGCAGCGCTCGCTCACCAATCTCGTCGCTAAGGTAAAAACTCCCACATTAGTCATGACCGGCGAAGCCGACTATCGCACGCCCATTTCCGAAGCCGAACAGTTTTACGAGGCTCTCAAACTCCTGAATGTGGACACCGTCCTTGTCCGTGTCCCCGAAGAGCCGCATGGTATTGGCCGCCGCCCCAGCCATCACATTGCCAAAATGCTCTATATTGCCGGCTGGTTCGAACAGCACAAGTCGAAGCCGTAGCCGGAACCCGCTCATTTATGTTGCGTTTATCTTCGCCCCTATATAGGTAGTTGCGCCAAGCTCAAGCTAAACATTGAAAACCAAAGGGAGACGACATCATGCAAAGACGTTTCACCCTTCCCCCCATTCTCGGTTCACTCTTAGTCGTGATCATTTTTTCTGCCGCCGCATTCTTGCGCGCCGGCACACTGGTGCCCGCCCCGGCCGGTTCCGGCTATCACGTCATTAAAACAATCCCCGTCGGGGGCGAAGGTGGCTGGGACTATGTCTACGTGGACAGCGACGCCCGCCGGGTTTACGTCTCGCGTGGTACACACGTCGTCGTCGTCGATGCAGACACCTACGCTGTCGTCGGCGACATTCCCGACACACAGGGAGTTCACGGCATCGCCGTTGCTTCCGACCTTGGCCGCGGCTTCACCAGCAACGGCCGCGCTGACAGTGTCACCATTTTCGATCTCAAAACGTTGAAGCCCATCGGCACCGTGAAGACTGACGCCAATCCCGACGCCATCCTCTATGAACCCGTCTCCAAGCGCGTCTTCACTTTCAACGGGCGCGGCAAAAATGCCACCGCCATCAACGCCGCGGACGGCACTGTCGTCGGCACGATTCCTCTCAATGGCAAGCCCGAATTCGCCGCCGCTGATGGCAAGGGCACGATCTATGTAAACAACGAGGACACCTCCGACCTCTATCATCTCGACGCGCAGAGCCTCAAGGAACTCGACCACTGGCCGCTCGCGCCATGCAAATCGCCCTCCGGCCTCGCCATGGATACGGCCAATCGCCGCCTCTTTTCCGTCTGCGACGAAAAAGTGATGTCCGTCGTGAACGCGGACACTGGCAAAGTCGTCGCCACGCCCACCATCTGCGAAGGTCCGGATGCCGCTGGTTTCGATCCCTCGACCGGTTGTGCCTTCGCCTCCTGCGGAGATGGCAACCTCACCGTCATCCATGAAGACTCGCCGGACAAATTCACTGTCGTGGAAAATGTTCCGACCAAGCGCAGCGCCCGCACCATGGGGCTCGACCTCAAGACCCACAATATCTTTCTTCCTGCTGCGGATTTCGATCCGCCTGCCCCCGGCGAACGCCGCGGCAAAATGAAGCCGGGCTCCTTCGTCCTCGTTGTCGTGGGAAAATAACCGAAAATCGCTCACTACTGCCGGGCAAAAACCTCTGTAAATCAGAAAGCGTCCCGGTGAGGAGGGGCACCGGGACGCTTTCCGTATAGGGGGATTGAGGGAACTCTTAGTGCACCACGCCGAGGTTGTGCGTGCCTGACATGAATGAAACGCTCGCGCCCGCCGCCTGCGGCAGCCACCAAATCTTTCGCACCCAGCCATGCTGGCTGACCATCATGCGCTTGCCGATCAAGTCCATCACCGCCGGGCTCACCTGCGTCGCCGCATAGATCGCGTTCGAACCTGCATACGGGCGCAGGAACGGGTTCGCTTCCTGCCCGTAACCGCCCGCCACCGCACGGTGCGTGCTCCAGGCGTCAAATGCTGCGCCGCTGTGCGCTGCAATCGCCAGCCCATACCAAATTTTCCTTTGGCGGGCTGTTTCGCGGGGCCGCAGGATCACCGGCTTCACCGCCAAAAAGGGCTGTCCTGCCGGGTTCGGAGTAATGTTCGGAGCAATTGGCTCCAGGTCGGCTTTCATTTTGGGTGCTGGCGCGGAGGGCAGGGAGGCCACCAGAATCGGCTCTTTTGCTGCGCTCTCGGAAACCACTGCGGGCGAGTCGTTAACTACTTTCGCCGTGTCGTCCGTCTGCGGCATCGCACAGATCAGGAGCAGCGTTGCGAGGACCATTGGCCACCTCAGTATTGTTTGTGGGTGTTGCAAGTCCGTCCCCACTCGCAATATGGCCAATTTACTGGTCAAAAGGGCAGGCGGCACTGGCCTATTGGTCTCATTCTGTTTAGTACGGCCCTCTAGCACCTCCGTTTGCCCTTTTTCAAACGGCAGTACTAGTCCATAAATGTGAAAATGTTTTTATATTCTTGCCCTTCTGTATCGCCCTTCCAGACCCTTAAAGTGCGCCAAACTCCGCCCCGACTCTGCTATAATCCGCCTCTGATCCCGGCCGCTCTGGGACTACACGAAACGATGCCCGGCAATGACTCTTCCGCCGCCAAGCGCGCTCGCATCCCGCAGCGTGGTCCCCAGGCTCCCCGCTTTATCGTCATTGAGGGCCCTCTGCGCGTCGGTAAAACCACTCTGGCCCGAGTCCTTGCTGAACGCCTCCACGCCCGCCGCATTTACGATTGCGAGGACAATCCCTTCCTCGCCGACTTTTACAAAGCCAAGCCCGGTTCCGCCGTCCGCGCCCAGATGTATTTCCTCATTGAGCGCCAGAAGCGCCTTCGCGAAGCCCTCGCTGTCGAAGCTCCTGGCCCGATGCTCTCCGATTTCCTCATGGAGAAGGACCGCATCTTCGCCAACCTCAATCTCGATGACTCCGAGCTCAAGCTCTACGAGCGCTACTACGAATCCCTCACCGCCGACCTTCCCGCTCCCGATCTGGTCATTTATCTCCAGGCCAAGCCCGAAGTCCTCCGCGCCCGCATCGCCAAGAAAGCTTCCCGCGACGAATCCCACATCGCCGCGGAATACATCGAGGAAGTCGCCCGCGCCTACGAACATTTCTTTTTCCGCTACGCCGCCTCTGACCTTCTCGTCATCAACACTTCGGACATCGACTTCGTCGAGCGGAGCGACGACCTCCAGCTCCTCCTCAAGCGCCTCCAGGAACCCGTCAAAGGCACGCAATACTTCCTCCCCCTCGGCGCCGACTAACACCGCTGTAGCTCAGGCCCGCTGTAGCTCAGGCCTTCAGGCCTGAGGCCTTGTTTCTCTGCCCACGACGAACCTCCCAGGATATGCGGGTTACGTTTGGTACAAATCTCCGGCGAGGTATTTAAAACCGCTGTCTACAGCCACTGTGGCTACGGTGCTGCCGCGCCCCAGCTCTTGTGCCAGTTGCAGCGCAGCCGTCACGTTGAGGGCCGATGACGTGCCCGCGAATATTCCTTCCTCCTTCGCCAGCCGTCGCGCCATCTCGCGCGCCGCGGCTTCTTCAACCGTCCGCACTTCGTCAAAGACCCCGTCCTTCAGGTGCGACGGACGGAATCCGGCGGCGATCCCCTCGACGCGGTGCGCCCCTCCTTTTCCGGTGGTGAGCACCGGCGACGTTGCAGGCTCGAGCGCCACAATGCGCGCCTTGCATCCGGCTTCTTTCAGCGCACGAGACACTCCGGAGATCATCCCGGCCGTGCCCACTCCGCCGCAAAACGCCGCCAAACCGGTGCCCGCTTGTTCGGCCAGTTCCGCGCCGATTCCCATGTAGCCGCGAATCGCGTCCACGTTATGGAACTGGTTTGTGTAGAACGTGCCCGGCTCCAGCGCCAGCTCTTCCGCGCGCTTCTTCATTCTCTGGTACAGCTCCGGCACCAGCTTGCCGTTTTCAGACGGGAAAATCTCCAGCTCCGCGCCGAAAAGACGCATGGTCTGCAGCTTTTCCTTCGCGAATCCGTCCGACGAAATGGGCGTGAAGTGGTAGCCCTTGATCGCGCAGACCATCGCGAGTGACGATCCCGTGCTTCCTCCCGTCCACTCGACGACGCGCATCCCGGGGCGCAGTTCGCCGCGCGCTTCCGCCCCTTCAATCATCGCCAGCGCCATGCGATCTTTGTAGGAACCGGTGGGACTGTAATACTCGAGCTTTACGAGGACTTCCGCCATCGACGGCGTCACCACTTTTCGCAGCCTCACCACTGGCGTATTGCCGATCGCCTGCAAAACCGAATTTCGAATTCCATTGCTATGCGCCATGATCTTCTCCCCACGTCTCCTAACCTCTGTAACCAATAACTTAATTCCGCGGCAGCTTATGCCCCTGGGACGCGTTGCAGCAAGATCCGCATTGGCCCGCCCGCCTCCTTCCCTTTGGCTCGCCCAGATTTTGCATTTGTAGGGGCACGATACATCGTGCCCCGCATTTGTAGTGGCCGGGCTTCAGCCCGGCCCGAGCGCCGTAGGCGCGCCACATGTTTTGCTTTTCTAAACGGATTCTCTGGCGGGAGGTCCGCGCGGTCTCTAACCCTATTCCGCAATCCCCGCTACTTTCTTTGCCGCTCCATCCCGGTCAAAACACGCAATTCCCCCACGATCAACATGTCGATGTTCACCGGCTGCTCGTTCCGCGTCAGCCGAATCGCCCGGTCGGTCCGTTCGGGGCCTGTCCGGTATCCTTCTATGTGCAGGATCACGTCTTTTTCGTGCTCCAGCCGCCCGGCGTTCTTCACCGTGATCAAAAGTTTCCGCGAATCATAGTGCACCGTCATTTGTTTCGATTGCGCCGCGCACCAAATTCGCAAATCTCCCAACCACGTTTCCTTGCAGGTGAGCGTCTCTTCCTGCGTTACCGCGTTCCATTCGCAGCACTTCTCGAAAATCGAGTCTTTCACGCTTTTCCAAACCCATCCAGACCGCGCCACCGCCAATGCCTGGTTCTGCTGCGCTTCGTAAATCTGCTCTTCTTCCGTCAGTTTTGCGGCCAGGTACTCCTGTGCGGCCTGCTTGGTTATCTCGTCCATGACTTTGGCCCGTCTCCCAGTGGTCACTCTACAGCACGTTCTCGAATAACAAACCCTCCCCCATTTGGCAAGTGAGATAAAAAAGCTGCAAGCGCGATCGGCCATGCCGGGTGGGACAGCCATTCTTGGCTGTCCGCTTTTCCTCAGTCCTTTGTCTTAACGTTTCAACGTTCTAACTTCTGCCTCCTCCGTGTTCTCTACTCCCTCGTCACCCGCCACTCACCACTCACCACTCGCCACCGTACCCTTCTTTTTCCAATTTCCAGTTTCTACTTTCTAGTTTTCCTTCTTCCCCTCCGTTTCCCTTGACTGAATGTCCCGGATATGAGACATTAAGCCAGTGAAGGCGGCGATCTTCCATCCTGCAGCGAGGGCTGCCATCCGTTCGTTTCCGGAAGACGTCCGGCAGGAGCTTGGCAAAGCCATCTACGACCTTCAGAAGGGCGAAGTTCTGAAGATGCCGCTCTCCCGGTCCATGCCTTCCATCGAGCCCGGTGCCGCGGAGCTGCGAATCCGCGACCGGACTGGAGTTTATCGCGCGTTCTATTACAGCCGTTCGCCGCGGGGCATTCTGGTGTTTCACGCATTTGTGAAGAAGACCCGGGCGACACCGGCACGCGAGCTGGATTTGGGAAGGAAACGGTTAAAGGAGTTGCTCCATGAAGAAGTCTAAAGTCACCGTCACACGCACTGCCGCCGAGCTTGCCAAAGCCTTGGGCCTTACTCCTGCGGACGGTGCCGAAATCGCCCTTCGCAGCGATCTCAACTCAAAAATCGTCGAAGTCGTTCAGCGCAAGGGCTTGACGCACGCTCAGGTCGCTCGCCTCGCTCGTACTTCCCGCACCCGCGTCACCGCCATCATGAACCGTAATACCAAAGACGTCTCCACCGATCTCCTCCTTCGCGTCCTCTACTCCCTTGGCTACACCGCCAAACTCAAATTCCAAAAAGCCGCCTGACTTATCTGGGAACGCCAATCTCCCGATTGGCGGTGCGAATCTTTGATTGGCGTCGTCTCGAAACCAGACCCCTCCCACTGTCATTTGCGTATTTTGCATTCCGGATGGCTCTGCGGAACCGAGCACAGCCGAGGATCTACTTCTCTCTTCAAACTCCTTTTCTCGCCACTCGCCACTCGCCACTCGTCACTAATCACTGCCTTTCTCACCGCCAAAATCAGATTCCGAAAAGCCGCCTGAGTCACCTGGGAACGCCAATCTCTGATTGGCGGTGTGAGGGACGCCGTTCTCCGGATTGGTGCACTTTCCGGGAACGCCATCCCTACTCCATCCCGCAGGTCCAGCGGGATGAATCGCCCGATTGGCGTCGTCTCGAAACCAAACCCACCCACCCTCAAGCGCCCTTCCGACGACGAACTCGCGCGCCCCTCAGAGGCACAGGTCCCTTTTCAAACGGAGTACGCGGAGCAGTCTCCCTCTGAGCGTGTTAAAATTAATCTCGAAGCGGGACACTTCCCGCTAGGAGGTTTACCGTGAAAAAACTCGCGGCCTACCTAGTGAAAGCGTCCCCAAGCCAGCAGTGCAAACAGCAAGGGGATTAAACATCCCTGGCAACGCTAGGAAAGTGCTGATTGCCGTCGTGTTCTAGAAACGACGCGGCCTTAGCGTAACGCACACAATGCGGAACGCCGGAAAGAGCTTCGGAGGCTCACACCTTCGGCTGCTCGGAGCTTCTGGCAAATCGTTGCCGTGGGCAGTGAAACGGCCTCACCAGGGCCTCACTAGCAAGTGTGAGGGCGTATATGTTTATTTCAGGGACGCCTGTGGTAGACAAGCAGAATCGCCAACTGCGCTAGTGCCTCAAAATACCTGGTGTATTTCCGTCCGCGTCAAGGGGCCGACTCACAAGGTTGGCCCTCAAAATTTTTACCCCGGCCCGCTATTGGAGAGGATGCGTCATAGGGAAGCAATCAAATGGAGAGCAATTCTATAGAACACCTATCGCTTGATCTCACAGACAGAATGATTGACCTCACAGATCAAGACATACTCACACGTCTCGCCAATTTTGAGGACCATTTCGTTGAGCGTAAGAGCGCCGGAGACCACAAGGATTGGCTTAAGACAGCAGTGGCATTTGCGAACTCGGTGCCCATCGGCTATCCGGCTATCCTCTTTGTAGGAGTGAAGGACAAAGGAGAAATAGAAGGAAAAGCAAATCTAGACACACTTCAACAGTCATTCAGTAAGGTTCTCAACGATGCCTACCCGCCCATTTACTACACCTCGAAAGTATTGTCCCGAGACGGTAAACAGTGTTTGGCAATTATTATTCCTGGCAGCCCCTTGAGACCGCATTTTGCGGGGCATTCTTTCGTGCGTATTGGCTCCGAGACAAAGAAAGCATCTGAAGAACAATTTAGCAATCTAATCTTGGAACGGGGTAGCAAGGCTCGGGCGCTCCTGGAAATGATTGGAAAGCAAATAACCTGGGAGATGATCGGTGGTCAAAGGGGAAACGCACAAGCTACGATGCTTGCTTGCAACCAGTTCTTCATAACTGTCGATGGCGGAACATACAAACGTTGCTTTCCTCTTGAATGGGTTAGAATTTCGTTTGATCCCGCTAATCAACGACACCACCTAATCGTGGAACATCCCTAGCCCGACTGGCGAGATATCCTGAAACAGCTACGCTGCGTGTTCCCGAAGGAAACGACAAACAAAATCTTCGCCGAAATCAAAGAATAGGACTGATTTCTGAAAACACCAGTCTGCTATGCGATCTGCTTCTGGGTGAACGTCTTTGTCTAGCGGAATTTCCCACAGTTTCCGACAAACGACTGTGTCGAGGAGATCGTCGGCAAATTCAAACCTGCACGAGTTTATGCCTTCTCCAATCGTCATTGAGAATGGAGCCGATCTCTTCGCACGGTCCTCTATGGCCCAAGCGACCGCCTTCGGATCGTAGTGGAACCCAATGGTGTCCCGAATGGGTTTGATATATCGCACGAAATCATCGTGATCCTTTCCTCCCGGCAAGCATTCACACAAGGCGGCAAATGCAGATTGAGTCTGGGCGCGGCATTTCTCTACCAGTGCACTCAGACCCGGGTGATTTTTCACATCACTGATAGCCAAGATTCCTTCTCTCAAGTGCCCACAGCTCATTCTCACAAGATACAGGCGTGCTCCGCGCTTAACGTGGTCTAACATGCCTGATTTGATTTCCTTGTAATGGCCCAACAAAGAGTTTGCCAATGCGAGATCATTACAGACCATTGCGACCCTCACGACAGTGGCTGCGCCATCCGCACTCATTAGCCGACGGAATTGGAAGAATTTTGTGTGAGTCTGCATCTTCGCGAACGCAAGCAAACCCAAAGATTATACGAGAGTTGGCTATCGGCACCCAGATTATGCTATCATTACGCTTGTAACATATTGTCATAATGTTTGTCTTTGACGCATCCACGCTCATCCTCGTTGCCAGGGCCGAGCTTCTCACCCCATTCTTGGCGAGCGTCAACCTGGAAGTCGTTATTCCGGGAGAGGTCGCCAGGGAATGTTGCAGCGCGAAGAAAACCGTGGATGCACTCATGATCCAAAAAGCCCTGGATGACTCGAAAATCAAAGTCATTGCCTTAAGGAACAGGAAACTTGTCGCCAAATTGCAAACGGACTTTAGTCTGGGCCAAGGTGAAGCGGAAGCCATCGCCCTTGCCCTCCGGGAGCGCGCCCGAATCATCGCCATCGATGACAAGAACGGCATCAATGCCTGCAAGTTGCTCGGTATTGCCTTCACCACCGCAATTGGCATTCTGCTCCGGAGCCGCGAAAAAGGTTTACTCGACCGTAGCGCCGCGCTTGTCGGACTCGCGGCCCTGGCAAGATACGGACGTTACAAGAATTCAATCCTCGAAGATGCCAGGCTGAAATTGGAGGTGCTCGAATGACCAAAACAATGAGTATCCGCATGGATCGCGACAACTATGAATTTCTCGCCGCGATTTCCAAAGAAGAGCGCAGCGACCTCTCTAAGGCTGTGCGTGACTTGGTTACTCGCGGCAGAATCCTGCTCGCCGTCGAGCGATACAAACAGGGTGAGGCTTCTCTCGGCAAAGCCGCGGAACTTGCTGGACTTCCGGTCGGACAGATGATGACCATTCTGGCCGAGTTTGGCGTCGAGAGCAGGATCGAGAAAGAAGACTATCTCCAGGGACTTCATAATCTTGCAAAATTCTGGTAGGAGTTACGCCGGGCGCCGCAGCTTTCGGTTAAGGACTCTTCCCATCTCCACGGCGCGTGACCACTAGATCGCGCGTGATCCCGTCCTTTACCTTATCCCATACCTTATCCCACGGATTTCCACAATGCTTTCGAATCCCACCCCTCCCGCAAACCCTTTCCCTCGGCCAAGTTGCACCCCACTGTGTCAAATAGCCCACGTCCATTCGAATCACTAACAAGTTATCCTTGACAAAGTATTACTATCGTACCATCATACTCTTTGAACTCGACGCTCCATCCTCGCCTTTGGAGTGCGGTGGCAAGCCGCCCCTTTTCCTTTTGCCTGGCCCCGCCACTTTCTTCTCCGAATCTCTGTGCCCGGACTCTACCTCAGTCGCCCCGTCCCGATCTTATCGGGAAGATCCCGGCCCTGCCGGGACTAGGCCGGGACGAACTCCGCGCAAAATCCGGCCTTGCCATTCGTTACGTCCGTAACTCCTTTGCTCTCTATCTTTTTGCCGACCCCCACCCTCTAAATCCTATTGTGTCAATCCTTTACAAAAAAGTGGGAGGGAGGGCCCCTTCGCCGTTCAGACTCCACGCTCGCTTTAACTCCTTTAGCTGCAACATTTATGGACACCCCCGCAACTGTTGCAAACAAAGGACTTACGGTCTAGCTAAGTCTTTTAGATGCAACACTTACACAAATCACGGGGGAGGGGTCTCAAGTCGCCACGCTGGCTTTCCTTACTTCGTTGCCTCGTTACGTCGCTGCTTCGTTCTTCTCAGTGATCGTGCGACATGCCTGCCATGTCGTGCGGCATTTTCGCATTCCGGCGCAGCGCCGCCATCTTCGTTTCATCGCTGGCGGCAAAGTAGCCCACAGCAATTCCCATGGCGCCGTCGCGCAGCAGCTTGCCGGTCGGATTGTCGTACGTCGCGGAAATCTTCAAGACGTCGCCTTTCGCGAATTTGTACCCGCCCTCTTGCTCGAACAATTTCACCGGCACGGATTCCAGATGTCCTTCGGCGTCCGACTTTGCATCGAGCGTCGCCACGGTTTCTTTGCGCGAAACGTCCTGCAGCACAATCTCCTTCCCATAGTCGTGCAGGTGCCCGCCCACTCCAATCAGCACGCCGTCGTATTTCACCGTCACTGTTCCTGTCTTCTCGCTTTTTCCCGCCGGAAGGTCATAGCCGGAATTCCCGCAAGCCGCAACGTCCATCCAGGCCGGATAAACATTCTTTCGCGGCGCAGCAGCCGGATCGCTCGCCTCCTGAAACGGAATCGCGACCTCCAGGTATGCCTTGTCATACGACGCTGCGGTGGGGTTGTACATCATCGTCTCGATGCGTATCTGTTCGCCCTTTTGCACGCGATATCCATAGCCGGGGATTTCGGCCCAATCCGTCAATTCGCTGCCCGCGCCAAAAATGTGCTCTTCCTTGTTGGGGCACAGAAAATCGGCGCGATTCTCGTTCCAGAATGCCACGTGATGCAGCACCGTTCCCGGCACGGCGTTCCCGCCAGCGTCCACGAGTTTCGGGTGATACGCCAGCAGCCAGCCATCGAGGGGCACCGTCCAAATCAGGTCGGGCGGCTGCGGCATTTTCATGTGCGAGGTGTGCGCCGGCAAATTCATCGGACCGACGCGGAGCGTGATTGTATGCGTGGCCATGTCGAAGTTCGGATCGAGCTTGACGCCTTTCGCCACCGCGTGGTGCATGCCTTCCTGCATGAATCCGTGATGCTCGTGCTGCACCTGCATCGGTTTCGCCGCGCCTTCAGCTTGTTTTTCCTGGGCGAGGGCTGCGCTCGCAGCCAGCAACAGCGTTCCGCAAACGGCCATCGCTTTGATGATTGCTGTGATGCTCGTTTTGATTATTGGTTTGACCATGGGACTTCTCCGGGTCTTCCATCTCCTGGACGGGGCCTTCTTTCATCATACTCCCCGCCGGAAAACCGCGTAATGCAATGGGGCGTACTTCCAAACGATCAAGAACCTGCGCAAAGACTGAAAAGGAGAAGACAGGGAGGCTCGCGCCGCGGCGCTGGGCTCCCCATGAAACAAATAAATAATGCGCGCCTTATTAACATTGTGTTGTTACGTTTTTCGCATTTATTCACGGTACAGCCTCTTGACAGCAAAACGACGGAGGCGTAAAAAAAGGGTACTGGGGTAGGATTTCTAAAATTTGATGGAACTAGCGTGTTCCGCAGCCGCGACTTCCGTAGTTGAAGTGTGTCGTTAGTCAAAGGAGGCTGTATGCCTGCAAGCCAGCCAAGCCAAGCACTTCGCGCACTTTGTTACGAGCACCACGTTGAAATGAGGTTGCAGCAGAGCTTTTCCAACGGCCAAAACACCGGGCAAACCGCCACGTATGCCTGTCCGCAGCCTGATTGCGTCGTGCACTACAGCATCTCTCGTGGATATTTCTTGCCGAGGCAAGCCGGAAACGCAAACGATCTGGAAGTAATTCCCACCGTCCGGTGCCTCGACGACGGGGCGCCCATGTACCTTGCCGAAATCGATCTGGACAAAAGGGAATATCGCTTGTGGATATGCCCGCAATGCGGCGGGAAACGCACGCATGAGCAAGGCTTGATAGGCGTGGCGTCGCGGGGAGATCAGGATGTTAGCGGGGACAGGCGAAGCAGAAACGCAAACCCGCGGTAGCGTCCAAGCCTAGACTTCCCGCATCATTCTCGCCACGAATTAATTCGGCTTGGTCCACTCTTTTTCCGGCGATAAGAGTTCCAGCCCGACAGCATACTTCTCTTTTTCCACGCGCTGACAATAGACGACCCGCGCTTCGGTATGGATGCCAAGTTCGGGAGAGGTCAGCAGAACGACAGAGCCCACGCTCCACACGTGTTCGGTCGCCACGCGTATCCCACCCGCACTTACGTTTTCGGCGACGGCTTCCTCTCTGAGTTGAGAGGCATCCGGGCGGCCAAGTTCTACAATGGCTCTTTTTGCAATCCGCGAGCGGGATCGGCCAGAGCGCTCTGCCATAAGACACCGACTCCAATAACGGGGGCCTCTATTGGAGGCGGGACCGAGTCCCAGTGAGGGCTAGAGGATAATATTATGTCGCACTGCCACTTTGTTGGGTAGCCCCCACCGCGACTTCGCAAACATGGCGTCTGTTGCCGTGTCGTTGGTAGACTTTCCTGCACTCCGAGGTGGCTGCGAAATGAAACTGATTCGATTCGGCGAAATGGGGCGGGAA